>ERZ1292629.3871-Hain-H43-01um-R1-3871-length-11286-cov-6_pt1 | contig 11286 bp, 10 predicted proteins | sample MGYA00564399_ERZ1292629 | MGnify/ENA primary metagenome ERZ1292629 (study PRJEB36523, sample SAMEA6512636) | groundwater metagenome | collected 2019-01-08 | study: AquaDiva: Metagenomics assemblies of 32 groundwater samples | reverse complement strand
ACAGGGAGCCACAAGACAATTTATAGTCGGGCAGTCAGCATTAGTTCTACATTCTTCTTTTTTGGGAGGTATTGGCGCGCAACCGTACAATGCATTTAATTTTGCTCTTGTTGCTTTGCCGACATATCCTGTGCCGTGCTTTAAATTATTCGGGGTTAAAATTTCTGAAGCGTATTTTTCTTGAAACCCGGTTACAGCTGAAGCAAGATTTTCATCATATCCTTCAAAACTTGTTCCTTGGTCTAGCAGTCCTTCTTTTTGAAGAGCTGTTGCTAGAGCGTCAATTTCCGGATTTCCTTTTTTAACTCCAACTCCTATATTGGCAGTGAAAGTGTGGCACCAGGTTGTTTCGCCTCCCTGTTGAGCTAACAACGCCTGCAACTGAGCTTGCAATTGAGCGATCTGCGCTCGAAGCTCTTCGATTGTAATGCCCCGAACTGCGCTTGGCGCGCTAAATATCAAAACCGCTGTTGCCAAAACAGCTGTTATCACGAGATACTTAATTTTCATGTTTTTTATATTTCGCCAAGTGGCGATTTTTTAATTATATTACTTAATAATACACCCTCCAAGCAATTTTTGTCAATAGCGCAACCCTACATTGCAAACAACTCTCTCAATTCTTTGACTTCTGTTTCTAATCTTTCTATTCTCTTTTTATGGTCAGCAAGAATCAGTTTTTCTATTTTATCTAATCGTTGGTCAACAGCATCAAAACGTGCGTTCACCTCGCTTTTTTTTGTTGTTTCCTCAAATCCTTTATTCACCATCATAGCCAAGTCATCAATTGTAATATTTTTCTTTTTCATAATTTTATTATAATTCTTTAGAAACAGCTGTCAAATATTTTTCCGCTTGACTATTGCACAATGCCGCCGCCAGAGTTGGCAAAATCATCAGGCAAGCTTGTATTTACGCCAGAATCCTGGGCGACAATTGTGGTGTTTGTAAACTGATTTTCTCCTGAAATTTGAACCTGGCCTATGAGGGACGCCGCAGCGCCTTTTTGAGAGGTTGACGGAGTCAAAGAAACCTGGAAAGAAAGAGAAACCGGGTCGCCATTTACTCCTGTGCCAGCTAAAATATCGCCGGCAGACCAGACAATTTCACGGCTGGCCGAGTCGTATGAAAAGTTTGGCGACTCGTTTTCCGGCATAATTTTTCCAGTCAAGCTTACATTTTGCGGCAAAACTGCTTTTACTTTGACATTTTTGGCGTCGCTAAAATAATTCTTAATTTCCCAATTTATTGTATATGTGGTTTCTGCGCCGGCTTTGGGAGGAATAGGACCTGAATTTGAAATGTCGGAGATTTTGTAATATGCTTTTTGGGAAATTACCAAGCCAGAATTTACTTTTATTGTAAATTTTTGCGTAATTTGGGAAATATTAATCTCGTCGCTTATTACTAAATTATTTGGGTCAGAGCCAGAAGTGTTCCAATCGTTTTTTACTTTCACTGAAAAATCCACTTCTCCTTGCTGCTGAACCGCCAAATGCCTTAATTGCGGCGCCTGACTTTGATCAAAAACAATCATATTATCATTTGGCTGAACTTGCCCTCCTTCAGCTTGTATTGTAGACATATCCAAAGCAGGGCTGTCCAATTTTACAACCGCAAACAAATTGTCAAAAGGAGTTGACCCGATGTTTCTGAAAAAGAGCTGGTAATGCAAGACCTCTCCCGGAGAGGCGACATAAGAACCAGAGCCATTCACCTGCTGGGAAATAAACAGCAAGGGCGAGATAACTTGCGCGTCCATGCTTGCCTGTTTTATTACAACAAAATTAGCGTTTTGCCACATACCCAATTCAGCTGAAAAAGTTAAATTCTGATTAGTATCAGCTAAAACTTTGCCCTTGATGCTTACTCTCCCGCCCTGCGCCTTGTTTAAAGTTTTTAACTTCCACTCTGAATGGTCTAAAGATGCGGGATCCGATGATACAAAATCAAAACCATTTGTTTGACCAATTTTTAAACTAAGATTTTCCAATGGATAATCAATGTTGGAAAAATAATTGATTGAATACTGCAAGTCCTTTCCTTTTTCAACTTTTGTGGGCAGATCAAAATCCAAAGTAATGGGAACTATATCAATTTTTGTGGTAAATGTTGTATCTGATTCATATCTTGCCGTTAAGTTTTTGGGAGTGTAAGAAAGAGACGCTTTGGCGGTTTTTAAGTCCCCCTCCTTTCCTAAAAGCCGGGTTTTAATTTTTACTAAATTTTCGCCGCCCGGATACACATCTTTTAAATCCTGCGTTATTCTTGTTTTGCCGTCTTCTGTCAAAGAATTATCTGGCATATTAAAAATCAGCTTCGGGCTTTGTAAAGCAAAATTTCCGTTATTTTTATATTTTATCGTGTATTCTATTTCGTCTCCCATTTTTGCCGTGTCAGGACCCAAAATTTCCAAGCGCAAAATTTCTTTTGAAAACGTGCTCTCCCTGTAAATCCAAAAAATAATTGACCCGACAGCTATGACTAAAATTAAAATTACAAAAACTATTTTTTTATTCATACTATTTTTTTAATCGTTTTAATTAAACTATTTTAAATTAGCAGTGTACTGGACAAAATGTATGGACGGCATTTTGCAGAATGTCTTCTAATAATTTTTGGGAATGCTGTTCAATTTTTAATTTAGAAATCGTTTGCCAATCTTTTTTTAAAATTAATCTCAACGCTTTCACGACATCGGAATTTATCCTTTGTTTTGCGCTCGGCGCTAAACAATTTTTGCAGATTATTCCTCCTTCTCTGGCGGAAAAATAAACATCATACGGATTTAATTTGTTCTGACAACAAGCGCAGTTTTGAACTTCTAAATGGTATCCCTGCAAAGACACAAAATTCCAAAAAAAATATTGAAACGCCAACTGATAATTTTTTATTTGACGCCCGCAGGCGGATTCCCCGTAGGGTCCTTTTTGTTCGCCGGCTGATAATTTATTCAAAATTTCTTCCAATAAATTAAACGTTGCCTCGTCTTTTTCCTGGCCTTTTATGAAATTGTCTAAGATATATGTGATTTGATTTGTAACTTTCAATTTTTCATAATCTTTAATAATTTCATCAAATTTATTTATTTTTACAGCATCAGTAAGAGTTTTATTGTTTTTCCCCTGTATAAATTCAATTTCCGAAAAATAAAATATATCAATATCCGCCCTTAATTTTGAGGTAATCTTTCTTATGGCTTTTGCCTTTAATTCTAATCTTCCAAAATCCTTTGTAAAAACCGCAAAAGTTTGGTCTGACTCTCCTCTTTCTTCTTTTTTAAAAACAAAACCTTTTGTCCTGTATTTTAAACTCATTATTTTATGATTTTTACCGAGTAGGCCGCGCCTTTAGTTTTAGTTTTTTCCGTTAATTCCTTTTCTTCCGCATTATCTTGCTCTTTCACCGATATTTCCCTTGCTCTAAATTCTCCAAGCAAAAAATCTTTATTTTTTTCTATTATTAATTTCTCTTTTTTGGGAACATTAATTTCAACCGCAGAAACTTTGTCTTGCGGAACCAATTTCATTTCCTTTCTCGCATCTTGAACTTGCCTGATTATTTCTCTAATTATTCCCTCTTCCCTTAATTCTTCTGTAATATTCGTATCCAATTCAACTTCATTTGTGATACTTTTATCAAATATAATTTTTTTTACATTTACTTCGTCTTCTATTAAATCTAATAATTCTTTTTCGCCATTAATTTTTGATTTTTCATTTTTAATTTTTACAGAGGCGAGCGGCTGCCTAACATTGAACTCTTTTATTACTCTTTCCGCTAAAATTAAGCTGACAATTTTTCTTGCCTCATCCATTTTTTCTTCAAGAGATTTATCAATCAATTTTTTGTCCGGCTTCGGCCAATCCTGCAAATGAACCGAATCTTTTTCATCTATTTTTCTAAAAACAAACTCCGCGGTAAAAGGTAAAATTGGGGCGATTGCTTTTGAAAAATCCAGCAAAACAATCCTTAAAGCAGCAGACGCTTCTTTTTTGTCTTTGTTTTCTTCTTTATATCTGCTTCTTGACCGCCTGACATACCACAAAGATAACTCTTCAATAAAATCTTTTATGAGCCTGCAAGATTTTACTGTATCGTACTTATCCATTGAAGCGGTTATATCCCCAATAAAATTATTTAATCTGCTTTGAATCCACTTATCAAGGATATTGGCTGGTTTTATATCATCCGCGCTTTTATCTGCATACATGCTGTAGAACTCAGCTACATTGCACAAACTATTTATTACTTTGTTATAACTTTCCCTTACGTCCCTTTCGTTAAAAAACAAATCCTCTGACTGCATTACGGGGCTGGACATTAAATAAAATCTTAAAGCGTCTGCTCCATACTGGTTTATTACATTCCAGGGATCGGGATAGTTCATCTTTGATTTGGAAAGCTTTTCGCCCTTTTCGTTTAAAACAGTGCCAGTAGAAACCACATTTTCAAAAGAAATTTTGCCAAAAAGCAAAACCGACAAAACATGCATATAATAAAACCACGTTCTTGTCTGGGCAATATATTCTGCAATATATTGGGCCGGCAACCGTTTTTGAAATTGCTCTTTGTTTTCAAATGGATAATGAAGTTCTGCAAAAGGCATTGATGAGGACTCAACCCAGCAGTCAATAACTTCGGGAATCCTTTGCATTTCCTTTCCGCATTTTTTGCACTTTAATTTTATTTTATCAACTTTATCTTTGTGCAAATCCATTGCTGTAATTTCATCTGAACGATAAATTTCATTAAAGTTTATTGCATTTTCTTTCAATTCTTTGACAGAGCCAATACATTCTTTATGACCACATTCGCATTTCCAAAACGGCAATGGAGTTGCCCAGTACCTGTTTCGGGAAATATTCCAATCCGGCGCGTCCTCTAAAATATTTAAAAATCTGCCATGTTTTAAATGCTCGGGATACCAGTTTATTTTTTCATTTAGTTTTATAAACTTCTTTTTATCTTTTTGTATATTTATAAACCAAGCGGAAATTGCATTATAAAAAAGCTGAGTTCCACACCTCCAGCAAAAAGGATAGGGGTGAGTATTTTGACTTTTAGAAAATAAAAGGCCTCTTTCTGCTAAATCGTTTTTAATATCTTTTTCAGAATCTTTAAAATACTTTCCTTTTATAAATTCGGGTGCTTCTTTATTAAAAACACCACGGCTATCAAGCAAAGGAATTATGGGCAGATTAATTTTTAATCCTAATTTATAATCATCTTCTCCGTAAACCACAGCAGTATGCACAATTCCTGTTCCCTCTTTTGTATTTACAAAATCAGCTGGCGCTACATACCAAGCTTTCTTGCCCGAATTTTTAACAGCTTCTAGTTCATAAAGCGGCTCGTATTCCATACCAACCAAATATTTTCCAAAAATTATTTTTGAAATTTTGAAATTTTTATCTTCAAAAACATCTTTTGCCTTTTCTTCCGCTAAAATAAAATTTTCTTCTTCGATATTTATAAGAACATATTTTATTTTTTCTCCAACTGCTAGCGCCACATTTCCTGGTAATGTCCACGAAGTTGTTGTCCAGGCAAGCAAATATGTATTTTCCGGCAAATTATGTTTTTCAGGATTTTTTATTTTAAATTTCACTGTTACAGCTTCTTCTGTCACATCTTGGTAGCTGTTATCCATTGCGACCTCTGCTTTTGAAACCGGAGTTTCGCATCTTGGGCAGTACATTAAAACTTTTTTCCCTTCGTAAATTAACCCTTTATCCCATAATGTTTTTAAGGCCCACCAAACAGATTCCATATAAATTGAATCCATGGTTTTGTAAGAATTGTCAAAGTCAACAAATCTAGCAATTCTTTCCACCATTTTTTTCCATTCTTTTGTATAAGTCAAAACTTTTGAGCGGCAGATTTCATTAAATTTTTCCACGCCAATTTTGTTTTCAATGTCTTTTTTGCCCGAAATTCCCAATTCTTTTTCCACAATGTTTTCAATCGGTAAACCGTGGCAGTCCCAACCCCAGCGCCTTGCAACAAAAAAATCCTGCATTGTTTTATACCGCAAAAACACATCTTTTGCAAAGGAGCTCAAAATATGGCCGTAATGCGGCAGTCCGGTTGCAAATGGCGGACCGTCATAAAACACAAAATTACGCTTGTTTTTAGTTTTTTCAAGTGTTTTCTCAAAAATTTTATTGTCCTGCCAAAATTTTAATATTTCTTCTTCTTTTTTTGGAAAATCAAACATAAAAAATTAATTTAATTCTCTTAACTCCGCTTCGCGAAGCAACTTTTCTTCTGGAATTTTTTCAATGGTTTCTAAAATTGAAAAACCTTTAGCATAACCTTCCAAAAGAAAAAGCGGAAGCTGGTGGCTTATTATTAAAATATTCTGAGCTTTATATTTATTATTTATTTCTTCAAAAAAATCAGCGACTCTTTTTAAAACATCTTTATAATTTTCTCCTCCGGGAGCTGCTTTATCCATCCTATCTGTTTTCTTTTTAAAATATTCTTCAAATTTTTCTGTGGGGCCCGAATTAAAAATTCCAAAATTAATTTCTCTTAACCTTTTATCATATTCCAGCTTTACTCCCAAAATATCTCCGGCAATTTCTGCTGTTTCTTTAGTTCTTGCCAAATCAGACGCAAAAATAAAATTTATATTTTTGGTTTTCAATTCCTGCGCAGATCTTCTCGCCGAATTATTCCCCTCTGTTGTAAGGTGGTTTATAAATTTTTCCGGCCAGCAAGAAACAATGTTTTTTACATTAGACAACGCTTCTCCGTGCCTTAAAATATAGTATTTATTGTTCAATTCCATTACATTTTTTCAGGAGCTGATACTCCCATTAAATCCAACGTATTTTCCAAAGTAATTTTTACCGCTAAAATAAGCGACAATCTGGCATTTGTTAATTCTTTATTATCTGAAATTACTTTGCAGTTTTCATAAAATCTATGAAACAATTCAGCTAACTCAATCGCGTAATTAGGCAACCTTTGCAGCTGATAATCTTTGGCAGTATCTTTAACAATTTCGGGAAATCTTATTATTTGTTTAATCAGATTCAATTCGTCTAGCTCTTTTAACAATTCTAAATTTTTGGGCTTTATATTTTTTGCTTTTGATTTTAAAAATATGCTATTTATCCTCGCATAAGCATATTGAACTTTAAATACCGGATTTTTATCTGATCTGTCTCGCGCCAAATCCATATCAAAATTAAAATGCGTGTTAAGAGACCTTTGTAAAAAGAAAAACTTTGCAGCATCCAAGCCGACCTCATCAATTAATTCATCAATGGTAACATATATGCCGGTTCTTTTTGCCATTCTTACTTCTTTTCCATTTTCAAAAAGGCGGACTAATTGCAGAACAATCGCATCAATATCTTCTTTTTTAAAACCTAAAGCACGCGAGGCGGCTTTCAACCTCTGCACATAGCCATAATGGTCGGCACCCAAAAATATAATCAGTTTGTCAAAACCTCTTTTAAATTTATTTTTCAAATATGCAATATCCGAGGCAAAGTAAGTTTTAATGCCGTCGGCCCTTATCAAAACCCTGTCTTTGTCGTCTCCCAAATCTTTTGATTTAAACCAGACAGCCCTTTCGCTTTCATAAGTAAATCCCTTTTTTGTCAGTTCGTTTATTGTTCTGTCTACCTCTTTATTTTTATACAAAGTTGTTTCTGAAAACCATTTATCAAACTTAATTCCCATTTTTTTTACAGACGGCTTTATCATTTTTGACAAAATTATTTTGCTGGCTTCTTCTCCAACTTTTTCTGGATTATTGCCTTTTATTTTTTTTCTTAAATCATCAATATACTTTCCTTTATAAACAGCTTCCTCATCTCCCAAAACAGAATGTCCGAGTTTTTTTATCTGGGCTCCAATATCGTTAATATAATATTCTCTTGAAACTTTATATCCCGTTTTTTCTAAAACATTTGCCAAGACATCTCCGCCAAACCCTCCTCTCCCGTTTCCCAAGGTTAAAGGTCCGGTTGGATTTGCCGAAATAAACTCAATATTTATTTTTTTCTTCTTGCCGATTTTTAGATTCCCAAACTTATCTTTTTCTTTTAAAACAACCGGTAGTTGTTTTTGCAAATATTTTTCTGAAATAAAAAAGTTGATAAATCCTAGTCCAGCAACTTCTATTTTTTCAAATAAATTATCTTTTACGATTTTTTCTTTTATCAGATTCGCAACTTCAATTGGATTTTTGTTTATCTTTTTAGACAAAACCAAAGCAACATTTGTTGAGTAGTCGCCATAATTTTTATTATCAGGCACTTCAACTAAAAAATCTGGGATTTCCCTCTCAACTGCTTTTTCAATTATTTTTTTTATTTCGTCTTTCATTATTGTATAGTAGTTCCGATGAATGGCTTGTTGTTTAAAAAATCTTCAAGGCGCTCTAAATTTTTGCCGTTGAGCATAATTACTTTTATTTTGAGCCGCGCCGCTAATTTTGAAGCTCTTGGGTCAAAGGGCATTGACAAACCCGGCGACCATTTATCTCCCACAATCCGCTCAAAATCTTTCCAGTTTATTTTTTTTAAGGGTTTTGCATCGGGAAACTGGCTCGGATTTTTATCATAAACATAATCAATATTTGTTAAATTGATTATTGTTTTTATATTATGGTTTTTTGCTATTAAAACAGCGTCATAATCAGTTGACCAGCCTGGTTTCCAGCCAGCCCCGATTATAAGAGCCTTATTTGTTTTTACTTTTTTATTCGGGTCTGTAATAATTTTGTCGTAAGCATAACCTGTAAATAATTGTTTTACAACTTCTGCGTTCAATCTTGAGATATTAATTCCAATCCAATCCCTGTCATTGTTTTTCGCGCCAAACTCCAATAAAGCTTTTTGGTAAACTCTGCAAATTTTTCCTCCGCCAACCAAAATAAAAAACCGCTTAGCTCCCAAGTATTTTTGCAAAGAGTGCTTAAAATTTTTTAAAAATCCTATATCAATCTCCCCCGGCGCCACTAAACTTCCGCCCAATGAAATAATAATTGTCTCTTTATTCGCCATATTTTAAAATTTTAACACAAAATTTTCTGAAAATAAAGGACTAACACATAATTTAACATTGCATTAATACCTTATTTAGCTTGCATAAAAGTTGACGATCGTCTAAAATCATGCGAGCTGGTTAGAGCTCAATAATTAGGACCTATTAATGAGAAACTTATGTTAAATTTAAATTAAAAATTTCTTTCAGATGTTTTTCGTTATCAATCGTCTCCAATATGCCAAAATGAACATACTTTCTGATGTTAAAGAATTCTATAATAAAATCTATTTCATTTTTACAATCATAAGGAAAAACAAAAACACTTTTTTGAAGTTCATAAAAACCTAATTCTTTAATCTTTTCCCTTAAAGCATTTCTTCCCCGCCTAATCTTTTCGGGAATATCAAAAATTAATAAACGCCATTTGCTATCCCAATTTTTTCTATCAATTTTCATTTCTTCAAATCGATATGTCAATGTCTTTAATTTTCCTTTATCGGTTAAAGTCATCGTGATGGATCCGTCTGGGTTTTCTTTCCTTTTTATAAGTTTTGATTGATAAAGTTTTTTTATTTCTTTCTGAAGTTCTTTTTTGTTTATATTTCTCCATTCCTTGCCTGCAATTTTTATGGTTCGCCAATACCTTTGCGGAGTATAAGAAAGGCTCATAGCAACGCCGGTCAATAAAAGCAATAAGATCTTTTGGCCTAAAGGTTTCATACTTTTATTTTATACCGCTATGTGCCCAAAAACAAGTCCGCACAATTATAGACGATCGTCTATAATTGTGCGGACTGAAAAATTAATATCTAAATATCTATATAAAAATCGACCTAAGATATGTTATAAAAAAGCAATAAAAAAGCCACGAGCAGACGAATCTGACCGGGGCGGTAAAAAATGGTGCGGCTAGAGCCTGCTTTGCTCAACTCCATTTTCGTCCTTGTTGACGACGACGCCATCTTCCAAAAACGCACGATGGCCTTGTCGATTGCACACAGGACTCGCTTCTGGCAGGTCGCCCATTGCAAAATGCAAACGACCGCATTTTTCGCAAGGGATAGTGTTTCGATAAGAGGCGTAACCTGCCATAAGTTTGACTGGCCGATCAAAGTTAAGATGGCCATCACATCCATCTTCGTTTTGACACTTCACAATATCCTCCTGCTATTTTTTAGGGTAATAGCAACCCATAAAGAGGTAAAAGAACTTGCCTACACTACTCTTTCAATAGTATACTTATTCTTTACATCCGTCAATAGTTGTGATAATATCAAACTATTGTTAAACTAAATCAATGAAAATATTTAGCGAGAATAAAAAAGCTTTATTCAACTATGAAATCCTGGAAAAATTTGAGGCGGGGATGGTTTTGTTTGGCCAGGAGGTAAAATCAATAAAAACCGGGCATATAAATTTGTCCGGGTCTTATGTTGCGCTAAAAGGCGAAGAGCCGTTTTTGGTGGGCGTAAAGGTGCCTCCTTACCAACCCAATAATGCCGGCGCCGATTATAATGACGAAAGGCAGAGAAAGCTTCTCTTAAATAAAAAAGAGATAAATTATTTGCTCGGAAAGACAAAAGTAAAGGGTTTTTCACTGATACCCTTGAAAATATATGAGAACCGTGGTAAGATAAAACTTGAATTCGGGTTGGCAAGGGGAAAGAAGAAGTTTGATAAAAAAGAAAAGATTAAAAAAAGAGACGTTGAGCGTGAAGTTAACCGCGAATTATCGCGGGAGTGAATGTTTCGATGAATAGTTCTTTTGAGTAAGGCAAGTTGAGCTTTCTTGGGGCTCTTAAATCTCTCAAGAAAAAACATAATTGCTAATTTATTTAATAAGCAACCCGCGTTAGCTTTCGCTTAATGCGGCATCCTCGCCATTGACTCCTGATAAATGGAATGGGGGGTGTTATATTATCAGGATAGATAGCTTAATTCTCCGATGAGTTATCGAAACTAAGGAGATAAGGCGTTAAAAATTTTGTTAATTTTTTATTTAACGCCCGAACATTAAAATTGACTAAGCTTGTAGAATTGCTTTTAAAAACTTTTCAGACGCGAGTTCAATCTCGCCACTTCCACAAAATAATAAATAAAATTTGAATAAAGTATTAATCAACAATTTCATAAGGGCAAAAGAGGTGAGGGTTATTTCAGAAACCGGAGAGCAGCTTGGAGTGATGAATATATTTCAGGCAATTGATTTGGCAAAATCGCGCGGTTTGGATTTAATCCAGGTTACAGAAAAAGTTGAACCGCCGGTTTGCAGAATTG
>ERZ1292629.3867-Hain-H43-01um-R1-3867-length-11290-cov-27_pt1 | contig 11290 bp, 13 predicted proteins | sample MGYA00564399_ERZ1292629 | MGnify/ENA primary metagenome ERZ1292629 (study PRJEB36523, sample SAMEA6512636) | groundwater metagenome | collected 2019-01-08 | study: AquaDiva: Metagenomics assemblies of 32 groundwater samples | reverse complement strand
AAGTAAATACTTATTTTGCCGCATTATTGGTAACTATATTTGGCGCGGCCGCGTCGCTCTTAATCATTCACGTTGCAAATGCGAATACGTTTGTCGTTACGATGGGCTACACTTCGCTATAACGGCGTAACTTGATATTCCGCAGGCGCGTCAGCGAGAAGTTTTTCAAGTTCCGCGCGCGTGAGCAGACCCTTTTGTGCGCCGATATGCTGAACGACAGACATTGAGTTTACCGGCCCCCAGAGCAACGCTTCAGAAAGAGTTTTGCCGAGCGCGAGCGCGGCGACAAATGTTGAGGTCATAGCGTCTCCGGCGCCTGTGCGATTGGCAGGCGGTGACGAGTCCGGATACATCGGGACCTTCAGCGTCTCTCTGCCGTCTGAGGCATACGCTCCGGAGGTGCCGTCGGTGATGAGCGCAATCTTGGGACCTAGCGCGCGCATTTTTCCCAGAAGTTCTCTGATATTTGTTTCTCCTGCCTGCCCTGCATGCGCAGGCATGGCAGGCAGGCCGAGCCCCAGAATTTTTTCGGCCTCTTCTTTATTCACAGCGACAACCTCTGCGATTGTATAAAGTCCCGCAAGTTTTTCTCTACCCATTTTTATCTGGAATGTGCCGGGCTGGAAGGCGAGTTTAGTTTCAGGATGCTCGCGTAGCCACTTCAACAGTTCGTCGTGGAACGTCTCCGTATGTTCACCAACAGAAGAAAGGTATAACCACTTCGGAGGAACTAGTCCATCGGGAATTAAATAAGGATACGCTTCGTGACGGATAAGAATGGTGCGCTCGGCGTCGTAAGAGAGAACATAGTGGTGATTGGTTGGAATTCCGTCATTGACGGCGATATATTTCGTATCAACGCCTTCCTTCGCGAACGTCGCGAGAGTCTGTTCGCCGAAAGTGTCCTTTCCAACGTTTGAAATGAATCCGGTGGAGAGTCCGAGACGTGCGGCAGAGACTGCGGCGTTCGCCGCGTTCCCCACTGCCGGCACGAGTACGGAAGAGTCGTACGGAATCTTATCGCCCCACTTCATAGAGATAGTGCAGTTCTCGTGATTAATGTCGCAGGAGACGTGAGCCTCTTTCAGCTTGATAAATTCGTCAACGACCGTGTCACCGATAGCCACAAATTCCAGCGGTAAGGTATAAGGTTCAAGTGGTAAGGAATTCATTTAATTTATTGGTATCTTACACCTTACATCTTACACCTTACAACTAGGCAGTGGTACACTGCCTATATGACTGACCTAGTTGCGATTGCGCGTTCGCTTTTTGCAGAAGGCAAAGGGCTCCTCGCCGCCGACGAGAGCGTACACACCGCGACAACACGGCTCGCCGAATATGGCGTTCCGGCAGGCGCAGAGATGCGCAGACAGTATCGCGATTTATTTATCGGCGCTGACGATATAGGGATGTATCTCTCTGGTGTTATCCTTTTTTCAGAATCGCTTATTGAAAAGGGGAACGATAAAAAACTGTTTCCAAAATCGCTTGCGTCTCGCGGTATCGCGCCGGGGGTAAAGGTTGACCTCGGCACCGAACCGTTCCCCGAGAGCCCGAACGAACTCATCACCAACGGCCTAATAGGCCTACCCGAACGACTCGTGGAGTATAAGAAACAAGGCGCAATTTTTACCAAATGGCGCGCAGTCTTCCGCATCGACGGTGATACTCTGCCGTCCTCGCAGGCTATTCATGAAAATGCGAAGCGTCTAGCGAGCTACGCGAAGGAGGCGCAGACGGCGGGTCTCGTGCCGATTATTGAACCGGAAGTTCTGATGGAGGGAACGCACAGCCGAACTCGCGCCCGTACTGTAATTGAAGAAACATTAAATACTGTTTTTTCCGTGCTGGAAGAGCATTCGGTTGACCGCGCCGGCATAATTTTAAAAACGTCAATGGCGCTTTCAGGAAGCGGAAGCAGGAAGAAAGACACGCCTGAAGAAGTAGCAGACGACACGATTTCGGCACTGATGAAGAGCGTACCGAGGCAGATTGCGGGCATAGTCTTCCTCTCCGGCGGACAGACCCCGAACCAGGCAACCGAAAATCTCGCGGCGCTCATTAGCCGTGCGAAAGAAGTAAATGCTCCGTGGCCTATAACCTTTTCGTATGCGCGAGCTCTTCAGGAAGAGGCGCTCGCACTGTGGAAAGGGAAAGAGGAAAATGTCCCCGCCGCCCGCGAAGCTTTCCTATCCCGCCTCGTCAAGGTCTCTACCGCCGTCATGTAGGACTTCGGAAGTCCTACATGATTCTACGGCGCATATTCTAGGTATTCTGAATCCACTTCTTCAATATTTCTATCCGTCACATATTCTTTCAAAGCAGAAGCGTAGTTTGTACCAAGAGCATAATCAAAAATACTCTTGGTAAGAATGGAAGGAAAATTCTTTTTACCACAGTAATCGAGATAGCTGCTCCAACGATAGTTTTTGAGATACTCAAGTACTTTATGAATGTCTGGAATGGTACCCTTGTCACGCTCGCGCCACTTTTTTGCACCATAGAGATAATCAAGCGGATTTAGATGCAGATAGTGAAGTATGTATAAAAAATGCGCTTCGTGTCCGATAAGAATTTTCTTTGTCTTCCCTTGAAAGAGATGTCCGTGGCGGCCGTATCGTTCATTATAATATTTTGCGTAACCTATGTTTACCTTCATCATGAATTTTATCAGTCCGCCGTCAACAAGTTCGGAAATGAGCAAATGATAATGATCTTTCATGAGGCACCACCCATGAATTTCTACCAGACGTTTCCGAATGTAGGACTTCGGAAGTCCTACATTCGCGGTACGGGAAGTGGCGCGATGAAACTCTAGTGCCGGAGCTGTGTCATTGAATTCATAGAGATTATGAATAAACCGTGCGTAATCTTGTGAATCCAGAAACAAATTACGCCCATCAATTCCTCGATTGAGTACGTGATATAACTCCATTCAGCAAGTATAACCCATGTAGGACTTCCGAAGTCCTACATGGGTGGATAAGACAAAGATTGCGTTTTGTGCTCGGTTCGGCTATATTTCAATAACTATGTTGACGCTGAAAGTAGAGAAGCGCCTGCCTGCCGGCAAGGCAGGCGCTGGCGCGCCGGCTTTGCGGCGCGCAGGGTCTGTCCCCGGAGTCGTGTACGGCGCGCACCAAGAGGCGACGCCAATTTCAGTTTCGGCTGTTGCATTCGGCAAGATTCTGCGTGAAGCCGGAGAGGCGACTATCGTATCGCTCACAGGACTCGGCCTGCCTGCGCAGGCAGGCGATCCGCTCCCGACTCTCATCCACGAGGTTGACTTGGACCCGCTGACGAATCTCCCGCGCCATGTGGACTTTTATGCGGTTACGAAGGGAGAAAAAGTTGAAGTCGCTATCCCGCTCGTTTTCGTCGGCGTTTCTCCGGCGGTAGAAGCTGGCGCGAATCTCGTAAAGGTTATGCACGAGCTTGAAGTGGAAGCGGACCCGATGAATCTACCGCACAATATTGAAGTCAATATTTCCGCGCTCGTATCTCTCGGCGATAAGATACATGCGAGCGACCTTATTCTTCCAAATGGCATTGAGCTCGTCACACCTGCAGAAGAAGTCGTCGCACTCGTGCAGGAGATAGTTGAAGAAAAGGAAGAAGTCGTCGCGCCTGCGGATATTTCTACGATTGAGGTTGAGAAGAAAGGCAAGGAAGAGGAAACAGCCCCGACGCCGGAGGGTCGGGTTCTCGGAACCCGAGAAAACCAAAGCGTCGGCCAAGAAAAGAAATAATTTTGTTATAATAAGCGGATGTTCCGAAAGGCTTTTACAGTACTTGTTTTTATAACAGTCTTCGGCAGTATCTTCGCGGCAAGCGCTGTACACGCTCAAGAGATGACTCCGGAGGAACGCGCCGCTCTTCAACAGCAGTATGACGAGCTTCAAAAAGAAATCGCGGTACAACAGCAAATAATCAAGGATACGCAGGCGAAAAAAAATACCTTGCAGGGCGACGTGACGCTCTTAAATGCACAGATTAAAGCGGCGCAGGCGCAAATTGACGCGAAGAATATCGCCATCAAACAACTGTCTGCGCAGATAGCGAGAAAAAATGTGGTTATCAACGAGCTTGAAAGTCGCATTAGCCGAGGGAAGGAGGCGCTCGCTTCAATCCTGCGCCAGACGCAAGTTTTAGACGATTACTCGTTTATCAGCATCGCGCTCGGCGCGCAGGACGTGTCCGAATTTTTCGGCGACCTGGATGCCTTCACGTCAATTAAGACAGACCTGAAAAATCTTTTTGCCGATATTCGCTCCGCAAAAGCCCAGACGGAAAGCGAGAAGGCCGACCTCGCCGTCAAACAGAATCAGACCGCAGACGCCAAGTATGTCGTGGAAACGCAGAAGAAGCAGATTACAAGCGACAAAACGCAGAAACAGCAATTGCTCGCGATAACGGCGAATCAAGAAGCCGAATATAAAAAAGTTCTTGCGGAGCGGCAGGCAAAGGCCGCCGCGCTCCGTGCAGCACTTTTCCCTCTGCGGGACGCGGCCGCTATTCAGTTCGTTGACGCTCTTAATTATGCGAAAGAAGCACAGGCGAGAACGGGCGTGCGCCCCGCGTTTATCCTCGCAGTACTGACCCAAGAGTCAAATCTCGGTAAAAACGTTGGGCAGTGCTATCTGACCAATACTATAACCGGCGCCGGAGTCGGTAAAAATACCGGAAGAACGTTTACGAACGTGATGAAGCCGAGCCGCGATATACAGCCGTTCATAGACCTAGGATTACGGCTCGGGTTTGACCCAATCAAACAAGTCGTGTCTTGTCCGCAGTCCAGCGGTTATGGAGGGGCGATGGGGCCGGCTCAATTCATTCCCTCCACATGGAGTTCGTATGAATCGCGTATCGCGAACGTAAGCGGGCACTCCGTGCCGAACCCGTGGTCGGCTGAAGACGCAATTATCGCCATGTCGCTATATCTCGGCGACCTCGGTGCGGGAGCCGGAGGATATACCGCCGAACGCACTGCTGCGGCGAAGTATTATGCGGGCGGTTATTGGGCCACTGCCGGCAGAACTTACGCTAACAGCGTTATGGCGCTCGCGGAGTCTATCCAGAGCAATATTGACTTCCTTTCAAACAATTAAACCCGACTTGTCCACACGTTATATAAGGAACATAGTCAGCGGGTAGGCGAGTAGGGGTATACTGTACGCAACGTGGACAATTTAGGAGGACAAAGGCCGAGCAAGGCAAAAGTACCGCTTGTCGTTTTAGCGCTTGTAGTTGTGGCTGTTATCGCTGTTTTTTCTTTCTTCCAGATCGTAAGAAGCGCGACAGATTCCAAACTTAATCTGGCCAACTCCTATTTGGACGAAGGAGTTGCAAACGGGACAAGAGACGGAGCGTCCCTGCAAGCGCGAGAACTTCTGCTCGCTGTGGAGCGCACAGGATACAAGAGCGCATATTTATACGAACTGCTGGGATATTCAGCTGAAATAATCAACGACTACGACAGGGCGCTTGAATACTACGACAAAGCTGAAAAAGAGATTAATATATTGACCGGCAATTCTGTAAAGGCAAAGATTTATGCCGCTCAAGGAAGGATGAGTACGGACCCGAAAAAGTCGGAGGAGTATTTTTTGAAAGCGCTCAAACTCGCCAAACTAGGCTCTTTCAGGTCAGAATTATATGCCAACTTAAGCAACGCCAGATATTTGCAGAACGACTTAACGAAAGCCGTTGAGTATGCTGATTTGGCCATCAAATCAGATTCGTCAAATGAACAAGGATACATTTCCTATGCGAAAGCGGAGATTTCCGACAAGTCTTCATTGCAGGAAAATGCCAAAAAAGTTGAAGAGTATCTGGTCAGGGCGATTTTCCTCGCTCCGCGCAGTGCCGAACCGCAGTACTGGATGGGGAAGTTTGACGTTGCTTTCGGGAAATATGACTTGGCTATCGCATCGTACGATACGGCCGCAAAGTTTTTAATTAATGACAGTACTGCGGGTGTTCAAGCGAAGGCATCCCTAATGTCAGACATATTTTTTGACGAATCAGTCGCTTACTTCCTTAAGAAAGACCAGAAGTACAAGGAGTTTTTCAGAGAAGCATTCAGACTTGACCCGGCAAAGACCCTGTTCAGAGTCCGTGACAATCCTGCACTGAAAGATATGATGACGGACTTTGTGTCATGAAATATATTATGAAAATTATGAGTAAGATGCTAACAAAGATACCGGTCACATTAGTATCAATGTTCTTCTTTGTGTTGATCCTAGGGTTCGCTTCTCCCGCTAACGCTTACAGTGATAAAGAAATTGTTGATTACATAAATAATAACCTAGCTGGTGCGAGTGATGCAGAAATCGCTGCTGTCGCTTCGAGTTTTGGCGTTTCGGCAAGCGACATCTCCAACGCATACCAAAATGTCAGCGGTGTTGACGTATCTGCTCGTGCTGAAGAGGCTTTTGAACAAGTAGTTACCGTTACTGTAAACGATACCAACTATTATACAACCGTGGGCGAGTCGGCTAATGTGTATACCGCTCCGACTGCCGACGCTGGCGGTGCGAATCCAATCGGCACTTTTAATACAAGTACCGGACAATTTACAGACACAAGTGGTGCAACGGTCAATATTACTGATATTACGGGAAGAGTAACGGTTTCTGCGACTAATGCGGGTGGAACCGTTACAACTACAGTCAACGACCAAGCGTGGGATACGGTAGTTGGGGCTACTGTAGCAGGCTTAACCTATTTGTCCTGCACCACTAGTGGCGCCACAGGATGCTTGGGCTCATACATTAGTAGTGGCGGTGCGAATGTTTCTATCACAAATCTCACCGCATCTCAAAGACGGTCTTGCATTCCCGGAACAACAAACACCGTTTTCTGCAGAGACCATGCCGGGACGTTAGGAATTCCCACTAACTTCTCAGTCGGTAATGCCACTTACTCGGTTGACTCTTGTGGCATTCTAACTACTGATATTAGCGGGTGTTCAGCGTTAGGAGCGCCCACCATCACCTCGTTCACATCAAGTCCGAGAGGGTTTTCTGCTGGTGGCGGGGATGTAACGCTCTCGTGGACAACGGTAAATGCCGATAGTTGTATTCTCACCAGCGATGGAGGTCTGAATCTTACGGGAGACCCTCGTATAAAAACCTCGTATCTAATTCCAGACAGGGTTACGAGAACAACTAGATACACTCTCACCTGCTCCGGCCCCGGTGGCACCACTACTCAATAATTTTTTACAAGGTTCAACCTTCGTGGCATTTTTATAATACGAGCGATTGCATCGCTTTCGGAACCTCGCGTAGAAAATATTGCTTGATAGTCTTCCAGTCGGTTTTGAAATGAAGGTCCGGCATCGGGTCCTCTTCGGCGTCGGCAAAGTACACCAGACTCTTGAGGATGTGATGATAGTCGTGTGCCACAGAAGGATACTGGTCTGGAAGGCGACGTAGCACCGTTTCAAGCGACTCTTCGTGTGTGCAGTACCAGAACAAATCTATAAAATCACGCTTGCGCCCGCGCTGGCTGACGGCAACTATTTTCATAACAGCAATATCCTTCGGCGTGAGAACGGCCACATTTCCATACTGAAGTTTCGGAACGCGCGGGACAAAAAAAGGATACGCAATGAAGCTCACCTGCGCCCCGTGCAATCGGCCGTAAATCGTGTCCTCCTTCAAGATGTCCGTCGTCCACTCGAGCATTGATAGGCGTTCAGTCATTGATGCAGTGGAGAATGATCCTTCGGTCGTGAAGAAATCTAGGTCAACTGACGAGCGATGGCCGACTGTCATCGCAAGCGCCGTGCCTCCAGCCAGGTACCACGACGAGTCCTTGAGCCACGAAGTTTCAGCAAGCGTTTCAAGCGCCTGTCGTGTTTCTTCAGGCAGCACGTCCAGATGCCAATTCGTCAGGTCGCGAGAAGCTGTTTCCATAGCGGGCGCGTTTCGGGACGGAGTACGCGCGAACGTTCAACGACATCAAGAATGAGCTCGCGCTGATATGCGCGATACATCCAACGCACCTCCTCATCAGTGCCATAATCAAGTATGCGTTCAATGATATAACTAGCGTGCTGTTTAACATCCAGCGTTTCCGGATTAACATCCCAGAACAAAGACCGTCTGGATGGAATGTTCATAGTGCTGTTATTATACCATATAAATCAACCTGGCGGCACCACAACTAGGTAATAAAAAAGGCAGGGACAAGTCCCTGTTTTAGAACTTGACAAAGAGTTTTGAATTGTAATATAATAAAAGTGGAGTAGGCAATTTGACGTTTCGCGCCAAATCCTTTTAACGAACCACTATAGAGACGGAGGTCGTATGAGCAAGTTTTTGTTTGCATTGCCTCTACTGCTGTTTTTTGCGGTCTGTACGATTACATCGAATGCTGCAGATGAAGTGGTCAGACTTCCTTTGGCTGACAAGGTTACAGTTATCCCGTGTTTCTTCCGCCAAGGAAACCATTTCTCGACAGCGGAAAACATTGCGGAAAAAAACCTTGGAAACGGCATCAATCTGGTGCGGGCCTTCCTTGAAGAATTTAAGGAAGGAATTTCTGTTGCTGGGTACAGAGTGGAGCTAATGATTGAAGATGTATGTCCCATTAAGGACGGGATGGTAGAACCAGAAGGGATTACAGTCGTCGTCATTGTTAACGCTCTTGGTGCCGCATTTCGTGATGACGTAATTGCGATTCGGGGGCATCTAAAAATACCCGGTCAACCTAAGCTACTTTCCGGACAAGGTGAGTGGCTAAACGGAATCAAGGGTATTGGCCCGCGAGAAGCCTCGCATAAAATCGTCGCAAAGCTGGTAAAACAAATTCGCGAAGCACAAAAAAAGTCAGATTTATAGGCGAAGTCGGTCGGTTGAAGACCACCAAAAGCCTCGGGTGAAACCCGAGGCTTTTTTAATGACGTATGGGGATAAGGTCAATTGTCTTAAATTGACATTGTGCATATACTTACATCTAGACGCAAAATAATTTTTCTTATATTTATGGACACATTGGACACTAAAGAAATGGTGCTTAAGTCAAAAAGAAAATGGTTTTGGATAGGGATGGTTATTGCTCTTTTTCTACCGCCTGTCCCTGGGTTTATTTTCGGGTTTGCTCTCTTCACTGAAAAGCCATATCGCAAAGAAGCTCTCATCATCATCATATGGTCTGTAGTTTGGACAGTACTAGCGTATCTGATAGCTCAGTACGTCGTTAGTCATGGTCTGCTCGTTCCCGATTTTCTTAGAAGATAATCATTCGTCACAAAGAAATTTATTCTTTCATGGTAAAAACAATTTTAACCAAAGTTTCTTCGTTAGTATTAATGGTGGCAATTTTAATTTTATCGGTCGTTCCGGTCTCGTTCGTCAGGGCGCAATCAGTAATACTCGGTCCTCCAACAGTCGCTTGTTTTATAGATACGTTTGAACAATGGCATCAAAGCACATATGGACAGCCATTAGATCGCCCTTGGACTTACGACGCGGATACACTCACTGCCGGACAGAATATAGTTAACGATTATAATACTGAGCTCACATCATACAACCAGCAATACGGTACTAATATTCAATCGACGGTAACATCAGTTGAACAACTTCCCGTTTCTTCATACGCGGCATCATTGCCCTCCGAAAATAAAAGTGACGGTGGATTTTTTAGTGGTTGGTCGGGAATCTTTTTTGCTGTTCTGGCTATAGCTGTTGCAATTGTAGCACCAGAACTTCTTGTGGCTGTTACAGCAGACGGTGTTTCATATGCCGGAGGAAGCCTTATCGCCACAGGGACACTAGAAGGAGGTCTGGCTACTTTGGGTGGAATCGGACCGGTTGTTGATAGTATTGCTGCTGGCGTACTAGTTAATCAAACTGTCAGCACTATTGCCATGTGTGCCGTTGGAGTGACCTGTGGAGGTAGTAGTGACAGCGCGACAGGCATATATACTCCGGTGTCGTGCGACAGAGGTACTGTGACAATAGAAAACCCAACGTGTCCAAACGGCGCGAACAATCCGCCAACGTGTAGCGTCTGTACCGCACCACAGACAATGAATAGTAGCGGGGTGTGCACTAACCCAGTCCCTACAACAGTAGGCACCGTGTTGTCTCTTCCACAGTCGGTAACCGTAACGGTATGTTCAGGCAACCAGACGTGGAACGGTAGCAGTTGCGTATCCGCTAACTGTACCCCACCGCAGACTCTCGTAAACGGCGTTTGCACTAGTCCAGCCACCGTCTGTACCGCACCCCAAACGCTGGTGAACGGTGTATGTACAAGTCCAACCACGAGATGTACCGCACCGCAGACGCTCGTGAACGGCGTTTGCACTAGTCCAACCACGAGCTGTACCCCACCACAGACTCTCGTGAACGGCGTTTGCACAACACCATCTAGTGGCGGCACACCCGGTGGCGGAACTCCGGGCGGTCAGGATGGAAGCAATTCGAACAATCAGGGAGGCCAAAATCAGGGCGGACAAAATCAAGGCAATCCAAGCGTGGCTATTTCTGCCGAGCCGAATCGCGTGCGCTCCGGCGACCCCTCAACCATTTCTTGGACCTTGAACAACGTGAATAACTGCGCAATTACAAAGAATGGAACTTCATGGAAATCCGATATTTCTTCTTCGGGTGAAAGCACTCCTCCCGAGATAATTACCGTCCAAACCACCTATACCATCACGTGTCCCTCAATTTCTCCGGAGTCGGTTACGGTTAACATCCTTCCCATCTTCCAAGAATTCTAAAATAATTTGCAAATTGAAAATTTATAACCCATATGCTAGTATTCAGGGGTTATGAAAAAGGATATCCATCCGGCGAATTATCGCCCCGTTGTGTTCCAAGACCTCGCCTCCGGCGCAGTTTTTCTTATTGGGTCAACCATAGAGACTACCGAAACAGCTAAATTTGAGGGTAAGGAATACCCGAAGGCGACGGTAGAAATCTCCAGCAAGTCTCACCCTTTCTACACAGGCGAAGACAGAACCCTAGACAAAGCTGGTCGGGTGGAAAGATTTAAGCAGAGAGCAGCAAAGAAGAAGTAAAAAAGATGGACTACGCGGAATATTTACGCGGACTAAAAGAAAAAAAAGAGAACCCGAGTATCGCTCCGAGCTCGGTCGTGATGGAGTTGCGCGCCGGAGCGGGTGGCGACGAGGCCTCTATCTTCGCGCACGACTTGAAGAATATGTATCAAAAGTATGCGGAGAGACACGGATGGAAGACTCGTAACATTGACGACCTTACGCTAGAAATTGCGGGTACAGACGCTTATGATGCTCTTCGCT
>ERZ1292629.1577-Hain-H43-01um-R1-1577-length-21568-cov-5_pt2 | contig 11292 bp, 15 predicted proteins | sample MGYA00564399_ERZ1292629 | MGnify/ENA primary metagenome ERZ1292629 (study PRJEB36523, sample SAMEA6512636) | groundwater metagenome | collected 2019-01-08 | study: AquaDiva: Metagenomics assemblies of 32 groundwater samples | reverse complement strand
GCTCCTCATCCAATCAAGCGGCATCTGCGCTCCTTTCGCCGAACCGCCGGCGGAGAATCTCGATGAAGCTGGCAGCCGAATGCTCCCAGGTGAAGGCGCCGCGGATACGCTCGGCTGCGCGCCGGCCACGCTCCAGTGCCGCGGGATAGGCGTAGTAGATCTGCTCCATCCGGCGCATCACGTCCTTCCATTCCGCGCTTGCTGCGAAAGTATGGTCAGCAACGACGTGACCCTTTCCATCCTCGGCGAACCGCACGGTCTGCACGGCATGGAAATGCCACTTTACAGGGAAGCCCTCGCGCTCTGAGCAGAAATCCCGCGGCCCTCCCCAGGGTGTGTACACGCAGGGAAGCCCGGTGCTCATCGCTTCGGCCAGCGTGAGCCCGAACCCTTCGCCCATGCTGGGCAGAAGGAACGCATGCGCCTTCTCGTAGAGCCCGAACATCTCCTCGTTGGTGAGGTTCCGCGAATCGACGAACAGCCGCATGTTTGTGTGCCGCTCCAGGAACTCGCCCTTCTTGATGCCCGAGGTCTTGCAGTACAACCAGGCATTCGTGGGGCACTTGCCGCTTTTCCTCCAGATGTCCCAGGCCCCGCCGACGTGTTCGAATCCCTTGCGAGGGTTCGGCGCGCCAACCCAGAGGAAGATAAACGGATTGAGCGTCGGCTCCTTGCGCTCGACGTAGCGGTACAACTCGGTGTCCACGCCCTCCCAGCAGACCTCGATCGGGACCTTCGTGTAGTTGGCGAAAAAATCACGGTTCTGCCGGCAGGGTGTGATCAGCAGATCGGTCAGTTGCAGCGGCACCCTCCACTCCTTCGGTAGCGTCGTGCATTCGTACATCGTGTAGAGCACGTTGATCCGGCCGGGGATCGGCTTGAACCTGTCGGGCGTGATGATGTGCACAGCGATCTCGGCATCCTCGGCAGACTCCACTCCCGCCCTCTCGCAAGCAGCGCGGAGCATGCGGGCATGCGTCGTGTAGCCATAGCCATTGCCCGTGGAATTGAATTGATTTGCCCAGTTTATTCTCACAGCCCTGCTCCCTTGCTGTGATTGTCCCTCGCCCACAGCGGCTGTTCCCCCAGAGAGGGGGCGGGCTCCACGTCCGCCCCCTTAATGATCACATTCGATGTCGCCTCCCACTCCTCGCCGCCGCAGGCCGGGCAGATCACAGGTCGCGCGCCCTGGATGACCTTGCCGCAGTAGATGCAGCGGCGAACGATCCGGGAGACAATCATCAGCTCGCCGCCGTCACCATGCGGACGAAGTTGTTCGCCAGGGCCAACGCGTGCGCCCACCTGGTGAACAGGTAGAACTGCGTCTGGTAGCTCTTGCCCGCGCTGTACGGATCCATGAGCAGGTCGATCGCGTCCTTCCTGTGCCCGATGATCACGCCGGCGAAGTCACCGAAGACGGCGATCGCCGTGCTGACAGCCGTTGCCGACGGCCCATTCTCCAGCTGCTCGACGGGGTAGCCCAGGATTTTCCCGGGATCGCCCGCCACAGGGTGGATGAAGAGGGGCTGTCCGGTCGTGTCCCGGATCGTGCGGATGTTCGTCCACAGGGGCGTCCTGTGAGCCGCCCATCGTCCGTTGCGAGCCCGCGCCGTGGCGAGTTTCGCGACCGCCTCCGCGAAGTTCACGAAGACGAACTCGCTGAAGGTCTCGCTGCCGCTTGCCAGCACGAGCGAGTACCCGGCCGCTGCCGAGAACACGCTGGACATGGGGTCTCCTGTCCCGTCGAAAACCGCGCTGTCGTTCTTTGCCCCGATGGCCTCCATGAACTGGCTCACGAGGATCGGCAGAATCGGCGTGAAGGCGTCCTCCAGGAACTCGTTCGAGATGAGCCCGAACGCATCCCAGCGCTTCGCCGTCAGCGTCACCTGCGCAAAGGTGGGCGTGGTTTCCGTGGCGTTGGTCGCCTCGGCGGTGGCTGCCACGCTGATCTTCGCGTTCTCCGCCGGAACGTACATGACGTTGGACGTCATGGGCATGTTGCGGCAGATGCGCAGCGCCCGGGATTCCTCCCGCGCGTAGGCCAGCACGTCCGGAGCGTACTCCGGCGCCACGAGATAGCCGCCCTCCGTCGGGGAGGTTTGGCTCTCGTCGATGCCGGCTTTCATCAGCCGGTCGATGGCCTCCTTGGACATGATCCCGATCGGCCCGCCCTTCGGCTTCAGCGCCGACCCGCCCATGGCCATGGCGATGAGATCGAGCCAGCCCTTTGTCTGGCGCTCGATCTTCTTCTCCTCCCAGTGCGCGCCCTTCATGACGAGCAACTCGTTCAGGGATTCGCGCTCCAGGTGAAACCTGCGGCCCTTGTAGAAGTCGGGGGCGCCGACGGAGATGCCGGACGCCCGCGGCCGGCCCTCTGCGGACCTGGCCAGCGCCTCCAGGCGCTCCTTCTCCTTCGGGACCGCCTCGGCCTTCTCCAGGCGCAGCTTCTCCGCGTCGGCGAGCTTCAGGGCCTCGTCTTCGCGGATGGCGGCCTCGAGCTCCTTGCCGAGGGCCTCCAGCTTCACCGGATCCTTTTCCAGGGCGATGAGCTGCTTGAGAAGTTCTATTCGCTTCATGATGTGCTCCTTGTGGATTTTGCAAGGACCCGGATCCAGCTCGCACCATTGGCCTCATCCGCCGCAACGCCATCAGGCACGCGGCCGTCGACCTCGAAGAGAAGCTCCTCTTCATCCTTGCTGAGATTGAAACCAGCAACTTTCATTTCGTTGAGGATGACCGCACCTCGGTTGGAGGGGATGCCCACCACGGACACCTCCAGCAACTCCAGCTGCGTGTAGACGCGATGGCCTTCCTTGTCCGTCTCCCACTTGATGGGGATCGCGCCGATGGACATGTACTTCAAGAATCCCTTGTCGACCATCCACTGGACCTTTGGAGCGAACGTCATCGGCCCGCCGGTGGCGAAGACAAAGGAGATCCGAAGGTCTGAGGGTGACTGCGCCGCGCCGATGATCTTGCCGACCGGCATGGAGTGCTCGCCCTCCGCGCCGTAGGTCCGCCATGCGTGCTGGAAGTAGATCGGCGCGCCTTCCTTGACCGCGCGCTCCAGGTTGACGAACGCGGTCGGCTGCACGATCTCCTCATCGCGATCGATCTCCGCAGTTGAAGCGATGCCCTGGTAGACGCCGTCGGCGGCCTTGGCCAGGAGGCCCTTGAAGATCAGCGGTTCGGCGCCCACGCTCTTATCCCCACGCCATTGGCCGAGGCAGACGCGGAGCTTCTGATCGTGCGGCAGGTGGTAGTGCATCATGCAGCGCGACATGAAAGCGGACTGGCTCTCTCCGGGCCTCGGGCTTACTGTCTTGTCAAGGTCACTCATGGGCGTCACCTCAGAATTCCAGCCGGAAATTGCACCGGCAATTGCAAACTTGCGCAGCACCCGCTGACGGGTCTAGTGGCCGCGTCCCCTCGAAACCCCACTTCGCGAACGTCTGGCCGAACGGGACTTTCTTTCCGTCAAGCTTGCGGTGCGCATCGCGCACGAGCATGTCGCGCGAGCTGATCCACTCGATAGATTTCGGGTTGAGTTCCTGCGCTCCCTGCCAGCGGCCATCGGAAAATGCAGAGTGCACTTCCGTTCGTGCTATCGTGCGGGCCCGGCCCTTCAGCGCGGAGAAGTCTGCCTTCAGAGCGTCGCGGATCGCGATCGTGCGCAGCTCCTCGGTCAACTGGTTCTCCATGGACTCCCGCAGCACGCGGGTGATCGTGTCGCGCAACTGCTGGCGCGCATCCTCGCTGACGCCCTTCATGTACTGCATGCGCGAGCCGAGGAACTGCAGCACCTCCGGATTCTCCAGGTTGATCGCCACGTTCAGGGTGTCGGCTCCGAGAGAGAGTGAGGCCCGCAGGTGCTTCTCGACGATGCGCTCCAGCTTCGCGTCATCGAAGAGCATGTCCACGTCCTGCTGGTCGATCTTCTTGGCGAGCTCGGGGTCCTTGGCCTTGGCGGTGGCCATCGCGACGGCCCTGATCTCGATCGCGTGGAAATACTTGCGCAATTCGAACTCAGCCTTCCTCACCCGCGGGGAGATCTTCGCGTTCAGCGTGTGCCAGGTCGTGGCGCGCCGGGCCTTCGCCATTTCCTCCTCGAGCACCTTGTCCGTCACGGGCTCGGCGGGCGTTGCACGGGAAACGGGAGCGGGAACGGGAGCGGGAAATGGAGACAGCTGATCCGGTGTCCTCGGCTGCTCGTCTCCCCAGGGCACGCGCTCGCGCCCAAGCAACTCGCGCCCCTCGTTCACCGTCAACACCGGGCCGCCGACGAGCGTGCTGATCTTCGTTGCCTCCTCGGTGGCGATGTAGGTCAGCGCCTGGTTCGCGCGCTCGTCGAACTTCAGGGTGTAGCCCAGCGCGGTGAGCCATTGCGAATTGATCTTGCTCTCCACCTTGCGCATGAGTGGGAGGCAGGTGTTGGTGATGAAGACCTTGTCCTGGGAGAGTGCGGTGGCGTAGTTCACGTCCTCGTACTTGGAGACCTGCGTCTTGGTGACGCCGAAGACCATGAGCGCGTCCTCGCTGAAATGCTGGACGAGCTGCAGGAACTGCATGTCCTTCTGCGTGAATCCGACAACCGTAGCGGTCATCCCGCCCTCGAGGAGCTGGGCAGTGTGCGCGCCCTTCTCCCCGCGGCGCTGACGGAGCTGTTCGAAGAACTGCTCGCGATCGCGATCGTCGAAGGCGCTATCCTTCGGGACGGTGTAGACGATGGGCGGGGTGCCATCGTTTTTGAAGAACTTTCGGTTGTAGACCACCGCCTCCCAGAGCGCGGAGTAAGACTGCTTCAGCACGTCCAGGGGCGCGAGCCCCAGAAGCTCGTCGGAGGGATTGAACGTCGGAATATGGATCACGCGATCGATCGGGAGAAACTCCGGGGCAGCCTTCCCGCGTTTCAACATCCAACCGATCCACTGGCCGGCGTCATTGTACTTCGCCTTGAAGTAGTTCGCGGGCCAGGCATAGAGAGCGATCGGCAACCCGTTGCTCATTTCCACGGATTTCACCAAGAAAGCATTCCCGCGGAGCTGGAGGTTCGAGCCGATGGCTGTGCGCACATCGTCCGGAGACTGCTGGAGGTTCGGAGCTGCCCAGAGCCGGAACATCGCGTCGCGCTCATCGGTCTCCCGATCTCCCTTGAGGATCTTCCAGGGCGTCTGTGCCAGAACCTTCTCGACCGCGCGGATGGCCGCATAGACGATCGGGATCTGCGCGTAAGGGCTGCTGAGACCGTCGATCTCATCGCCGAGGCCGAACATCTTGCGCAGGATCGGGTTGCGGTCGGAGATCGTGAGGGTGGCGTCCTTCTTCACCGTGCGCGATCCGTCGACGAAATTGCCTATGGCCCTCCCGAGAATCTTCCCCAGCGGCATCATACGAACGTCACCTTGGGCCTGGAGCGACCGCCATGCAGGGACTCGGTCGCATAACGGACGGCCGCGATCCCGTCGTTCTTGAAGTCGACGAACTCCTCCAGTACGTTGCCGTTCTTGTCCTCGCGGTATTTGAACATGGGGATCTCCGCGGCGATGCCAGGGCAGCGCTCGCGATGGATGTGCATCTTGCGATGCTGCATGAAGTCGATGCCGAAGCGCTCGCTCCCCGGCCCCTTCTTCGGTGCGATGACCTTCCAGCCGAACTGGCCCCACTCCTTGATGCGGTCGGGCTCCGCGGAATCGCCGGTGGTGATTCCATGCTTCACCTGGCCGAGGATCTTCCGCCCCTCGAAGTACTGCCGGCTATCCTCGATGAGCTCGGTGTTCGTGCGCTGCCGCTTGTAGACCTCATCGAAGATGTACAGCTCCCCGTCCTTCAGGCCCACAAGCTCGAAAGCGAAGGGGTGATTAAAGCCGTAGTCCTGGCCCTGATACACAGCATCGAAGTCGGCCAGGTCATAGGCGAAGTCCTCGATCACGTAATTCGAGAACACCACGTTGCCGATGACGCCCCACTCGCCCAGGGCATAGATCTGGTAGTACGTGGGGTCCTCATCCTTCAGCGCCTCGAGCTCCGCCCGGTCCTCAGCCGCCAGCCACGCGTTGTCCTTGTACGTGGTCTTCAGGACGGTGGCGCGCTCGAGCGGCAGCGGCTTGTCGAAGAAGCGGCCCTTCAGCCAGTGCTGAGCGTCGATCGGGTTGAAAGTGTAGGTGACCTGCTTCGGCACCGCCGCGTATCCGCGCAACCGCAGGCGGAGCTGCTGGTCGTCGGTGGGCGTGATCTCGCTCGCCTCCTCGATCCAGATATCCGTGAGCGGGCCGTTGGCGAACGTGATCGACTTCAGCTTCTCGGGGTCGTCCAGACCGCGAAACAGCATCTGGTTGCCGTTGTGCTTGCAGGTTATAGCCATCGGGCTGATGCTGACTTGGAAGACATCGCGCAGCCCCCAGGCGTTGATCGTCTGGACCATCTGGGCGAATGTGCTGTCGCGGTTTGCCTTGTCGATCTTCCGCACGCCCAGGACGTTGTGCCCCCTCTCCGCGGTCATGCGGAAGGTGTAGCGCTGCGAGGCAAAGACCGATTTCCCCGAGGCCGCCCCGCCGTAGAACACGTTGAAGCGGCGGTGGTCGAAGAGCATCGGATAATAGGCGCGGTTGACGACCTCGGGCAGGCGGGAGAAATCAATCCTCATCGGGGGCAGGCTCCTCTGGCTTTGGAGGAGGGACGATTTCGACGAGGTCGGTGTGAACGGTGACCTCGGCTGTCCGCATGCTGTGAAGATCAGCGAGAAGCTCAGTAGCGCGCAAATGCACATGACCGGTTTCAGAAAGGCTCTTTTCAAGTTCAATGAAAAAGCGGTCCACGCCGAGGTCAGCATCATCAAGGGCACGCCGCCATCCTGCCGCGCCGACTTTTTTTTTACGGTCTTCGCCATCCTGCTTCCGAGCTTGCGCGCACTCTCGTTAGATATGCCCGGACGCGCCATCAAGTAGGCATCGGTCTGAGTTTTGCCTTTGATGATTTCGCGGAAGAATATCGCTTGCCGAACGGTGAGCTTGCTCTTCCCTGTCGCGTTGCTCAGGTGACGTCCCCCTATGAGGAGCGAGGGGGCGCGCCAGGAGGATCGCGCCCCGGGCCGTCGGGCCCCTATTCACCCCTCACTATGTACGGGACAGTTGAAATCGATTCGCGGATCACGCGATGCCGTTGCGCCGGTGCCTTTCCCTTTGCTCATATTTCTTGAGGCGCCAGATCGCGCGACGGGCAATGCGTCGAACGTCAATACCGGGCGCTGTTTCGAGGATAGCGACCCATGCTTCGGCTACGCCATCAGGGCGCAAATCGACAGGCAATTCCTGCTCTGCAAAGCGCTGGACATACTGCGCCAAAGTCTCATTTTTGGACGCTTTTTTCGGGACACTTTTCAGGCGTCGATCCACTTCCCCTCCCGAGAGTGAACAGCTGGTCAGCTTGCAGACGTGTGCACTGGCTCCGTCACGATCCAGCGTATCAGCGCCGGCCGTCCCGTCCCGATCGGCACGATGGTCTTGCCCTTGCAGTGCCGGTCGTTCTCGATGACGCCGGAGACCTGCAGCGCGTCGATCGCCGCCTTCTCCACGGCGTCGATGTCCATGAGCGGTGGCAGTCGTACCTCGATGCGCAGCAGGTAGTCGTGCAGCGGCTTCCAGCGCAGGCGCATGACTTCAGCGCGCAGAGCCCAGGCCATCGAGGCCTTGAACGCCTGGTAGCGGGCCCTGCCGATGATCGCCGCTTTGCGGCCGCGCTTCTGATTCTCGTTGATCGAGACAGCGCTACCGACCCAGTCGCAGGTCAGCTCTGTCGCGACGGGGAAGGCGCGGCTCAACGGCGGATCGCCTCTCGGCCTCTCGTTCTCATGTGTCATACTCCTCTCGTAGTCGTGTTGCCTCATCCGATCCTCTCCTGTTCTCGGTGGAATATTTTTCCGAGCTTGCTCGACTGCGCGAGCGTCAGGTCCTCGCCGCGCTCCACCTGCGCCTTGATGCTCGCCATGAATCCCGCCTCCCACTCGTTCAGATATTTGCCGTGCTCCCAGAGAAACGCCACGCGATCGCGCCAGCCCTGCCGTATGGCATCCGAGACGAGCTCGGCTGCCGGGAATAGCGACGGCTGCTTGCTCATGGCGTGGCCCTCCAGGAATCGCACACTCGGCCCGCGCGCACGTCTGTTGCGGGACCGTTGCTGCTTCCGACCAGGTCACACTTGAACCAGTGGCGTCGCGCGCTGCCGTGCATGAAACATCGCGCGCAGGTCTTGCAACTCTTTTCGCGCGTCTCAGCCTTTCGGTAGTGCAGCGGGCCGAGCACCTTCGTGATCAGCGTCTTCGGACGGCGCCTGAAGTCATCGTCCATCATCGGAGCTCCAAACAGGTCCGTCACGGCGCTGCCTCTGGGGTGTCGTCTTCGAAGTTGTCCACGACGGCGGGCTCTCCGCTTTCTTGGAGCGAAGCACGCTCGATTTCAGCCGTCCTACTCTTCGAGCAATCGTACTTGTGTTGCCCGCCCTTGAGCCCGCACTCGATGCACGGTATCGCAATCGCCGCGGTGACAGACTCGTTCAGGTAGGCTTCGAATTTCGGGCCGAACAAAGTCTGCGGCCGCAGGAAGGAAATCATCTTCGGATCACGCATCCACTGCGCCGTCTTCGCTCCGATAACACGCTCGAAGTCTTGCAGCCGAAAACCCTCGTTCCATCTGGCCTTAATGAACCGCCTTGTCTGGTCGCTCTCGCTCCTGAAGCTAGTGTGTGCTGTTCGGTTCAAGAGGTTGATGATAGCGACGTAAGGGACCGGCTCCTTCTCCAGGGCCTGCTTGTCTACTAAAGTCGACACGGGGTCGGGTGACGTTTCGGCGCCCGACAATGAATCTTCTTCCCTTCCATTCCCTTCCCTTCCATTCCATTCCATGGCAGAAGGGTGCGGCGCCGGCGCACCTTCCTGCGGGAATCCCGCACCTTCCTGCGGGATTATGTATATACTTATCCATCCGATAGTTACGAGACGTGGTAGCACTTCATTCCACACCGAGAGTGGGATGTGCGTCATCCTCGCCAGTGACTCCGATTCGATGGGATCACCCCCCCGCCGCAGGAGGGTGCCGCGAACGTCGCACCTTGATGCGACTTCCACGAGGGCGCACCAAGCTCCGAAATGGGCGGTCCCATTTGGGTGATCCAAGAGGCGCGTATATCCATCTCCATCATGACGATTCGGCATAGGAACCCACGCCATCTTCTTCAATTCGCGCGTCCTGTTGTTCTCGTAATGCTTTTCCCAGTCAACGATCTTGATGATTGGCACCATTGCTCTCCTGGTATCCCATGATGTTGCCGTATTGAAGCAGATTCATGATCGTTCTGGGATCATGATGCCTATTTGTTCCGGTGCTGAATCGCGTTAGGCGCTTGTCGTCAGCAAGGCCTATGATGAAAGCCTCAACTTTCTCCTGATTTGTTTTTGCCTTTTCCAGGTGATGACCCATTGAATGGCATCCGCGGCACCGGAGTTCGAGGCAATCGAGTGTTCGAAATTCCTCTCCGAGAAATGAATAATTGAGGTGATGAACATTCAGGTCTTTGGTCGATCCACATGCGCATTTTCCTCCCGATATGCGGGTGACGTATTCCTTGACGACGATCCAATAGAGCGTTTTCAAATAGAGCCGATTGTAATGAAAGCGATTGGACGCGAGAGCCTTCAATCGCCTGATGTCGTGGAACGTGATCGTCTTGCAGAGATAGCGGAAACGATCCTCCTGGTTTGGTAGAGCGTTGAAAAGAATCATGTTCTTCGGATTTGTTGCCAAATCGGCGAAGTCAATCCGTCCCACCGCTCCCCTCCCTCAGTCGTCTTCGCAGGCGCCCACGTCGGGCTTCATCACGCTCTGGCATCGGCCGCATTTCGGGCACTGGATCAGCTCGCGGCATCCCCCGGACACTGGCTGGCTGCGGATGACGTGCGCCCTGGTGAGCTCCCACTCGTGTCCGCAGCTGGGGCTGTTGCAGGTCACGCGATCCCCTTCGCCAGTGCCTTCAGCGCTCGCACGACACGGCCCTTGATGGAGCTGGACGCGCAGACCACGACGACGTTGGGCCCCTTGGCTGCGATGATCTGGAAGCCGCGCTCTGGCACGCGCCCGTCGCGGTGGAAGCTGCCCATGCTCGCGCGTGATGGCGGCTCGCGGTTTTCCATGCGAGCGCGCAGGTCGATGAGGTCAGTGTCGGAGAGCGCGCCGAGCTTGCGCTTGTCCAGTCCCTGCGAGGCGAGGTAGTCGCGCGCGTTGCCGATGCTGCGGCGGAATCCCAGGTAGCCCGGGCGCTTGCCGATCATCACGTCGACCTGCCTGTCGGTCATGCCGGGGTGGGCCGCCTTGATAGCGTCCGCCGCGGCCAGGATCTCCTCGGTGGTGAGCGGCTTGCGGACGGTGTTCTCCTGGAGCTTGATGATCGGGATGTCGGCCTCGGAGACAGTCTCGGGATCCAGCACGTTGCAGGAGAGGGTGCGCTCGTTATTCATCTGCGCCGCCCTGTAGCGCCGATGCCCCCAGACTACCTCGTACCTGCCCCCCCCCCGCGGATAGACGCCGGCCGGTTGCAGCTGGCCAATCTTGGCCATGCTTTCCATCTGCTCGCCCAGCTCGTCGTCGGTGTCAGTGCGGATGTTCTTCTTGATGAAAAGCTTCTCCAGCGGGATCTCGCGGACGTTCACCTGGCACCTCCCTGCTTCTGCCTCGCGTGCTCGCCAACGAGGTGAACGCCGGGCGAGAGCGGGTTGCGCCGCAGGAACGGCTTCACGGGCACGTCAGGCTTTCCGGCGCGATCGCGGATCTGCGAGAGGTCTCTGTACTGCGCCTCGTGGACGGCCAGGAGGGCCAACTGCTCGCTGGGATCCGTGACACCCAGCTCGCGCAGGCGCTTCAGCTTTCGCCGCATTCCCTGTACCGCGGCCTTCGAGCGATGGACCAACCCGCACGCGATGCCGTCCGCGGGGATCCCCTTGGCGTCGAGCATGAGGAACGTCGCGATCTCGTCGGGCGACCAGGCGCGCTTCACGGCGTGACCCCTGACTGCGGCGGTCGTACAAGCTCCATCGTCTCGCCATGACATTCTGGCCATCCGTGCGCAAAGCAGTACGCTCCCTGCACCGCTTCCTCCTGCCCGCACGTTCGACATCTAACCTTGGTTTCCGATATGCCAGCCGCCTTGGCCATGTCGCGGAACATGCTATCAAAGCTGAAGAGTGGTACTCGCTTCACGTTTCATTACCTCCCCCTTGCGGCGGTTCGGGTTGACCAGATGCGTTTG
>ERZ1292629.3866-Hain-H43-01um-R1-3866-length-11293-cov-6_pt1 | contig 11293 bp, 9 predicted proteins | sample MGYA00564399_ERZ1292629 | MGnify/ENA primary metagenome ERZ1292629 (study PRJEB36523, sample SAMEA6512636) | groundwater metagenome | collected 2019-01-08 | study: AquaDiva: Metagenomics assemblies of 32 groundwater samples | reverse complement strand
ATGTCCAAGCCAGCCGTCAACAAAAAGTAGTCTTGTGATCTGGCTTTAAATATCTTATTGGCATCTAGCAATATATTGACATAACTCTGAGGCGATACTTCACCTCCCCATTCGTTAGCATGATTTGGCTCATTAAATAAAATTAAATAGCGGTTTTTTGTAGGCCAGGGCATCTCAGACAGAAAGTTGGCAAAATCCACCAGATCAAATGCCGTAGGTGCTACCCATCTTGCTCCTTCGGGATAAGTGGCCAGTCTGATAATGGGGATTATTTTCTCCGTTCTGGCCGCCAGAAAGAATTTGACCCATTTGGCCCGGTCACGGTCGTTACTTCGCATAGGAATTGTCACATAACCCCATTCTCCACCATTACTATTTACAAGTTTACTGGCTTCATGAATCTCCGGAGTATCCAGAATGTGTACTCCAAATCTATTATTCGGGACGGCCAAAGGATCAAAGGCTTGCACGGGAGTATAAAAGTTTAAAAGTATAAAAAGTATAAATAGTTTCTTCAAATCCAGAAATCTTTTTTCAATCACATAATAAGAAATTACTGCCAGGGATAACGTAATTATTAAGGCTACAAATACATTTCCGCCAGAAAGCTCAATCCCTATTTTGTGCCAAACATACAGGCCGAATCCAAGCGATGCAAGTTTTTTAATACCTAATGTCGAATGTCTAATGCCTAATGAAATAGATAGGACCGATGCACACCAAATTGCCACAAACAAATAACCAAAGACCACAATCCAAATATTTGAACTTTCGCGAATATTTACTAAATTAAAGCTAATTAAACCTAAAATAAATATAAACCAACTACTGGGTCTCGGTATCTTATCTTTATAAATTGCCACTAACCCACCCAATAAAAACGGCTCTAATCTGGTAAAGGTATTCATATAAATTGAATAATAATTATTCGGGTCAAAGAAATAGAATTTTAGAAGTGCACTAAATAGTATTCCCAATACTAATACTCCGGTTAAATTCTTGAAATATTTTATAAAGATCGGATAGAGCAAGTAAAACTGCTCCTGCATGGATATGGCCCAAAGATGGCCGACCAAGACATAGCTGCTCCAACCATAAAACATGACCCGCCAATTACCAACAAATAGAAAATATGGCCAAATCTCTGAGTAATGAGCAATGAGCAATAAGTATAGAAAATAAAGTGGCCAGATTCTTAAGGCTCTCTTGATATAAAAACTTTTTAACTCAACTTTTCTATTCAAAAAGTTACTGGTTATCAAAAATCCAGACAATGTAAACAACAAATCCATCCCAATCCAACCATTTTGCTTGATAAATAAGACCGGCACCTGGATATGATGCAAAAATATCCACAAAAACCCCAAAATCCTAATTATGTCCAAGGATTGAAAATACATGAGTCTGATTTTATCATTTAACCATTTCTAACTTAACTCCTCGACCGTAAGGTTGTGGGTTGTTTATGTTCATTTCAATTCCTAGTTGGCTAATGGCTCTAAACACACTTGATGCATATAGTCCCAGACCAAATTTGGAATGAGCTCCACGTCTCCTTTTGAAGACGAACTCGACATAAGTTTCTGAATATTACGCTTGTATGCTTCTTTTGATCGTTTATTTGATTCAGAAGGAGTGTGACCCTTCAAAAGAGAAATTACAACCTGATTTGATGGTTCTAGAAAAAGTTGTGCTGTTTTATCCTCTAGTGGACAACTAATCTTTGTATCCTCCGAAACAAACACAAAATCTTCGTCATAACCGATGTACGCACTACAACCTACAATGACAGCTTTTGGACCTAGCTTGTGTGCAGACTTACAGGAACGGGCGTATACAACTGAACCTTTCAGAAGATAGTGGTTCTTATCTACCTGAACCAGCGTTTCATTATTTTGTCCAGTGACAGCTGAGTCATCCCCATGACCATTGAAGACAATAAGCTTTGGTTTGGTTTTTGTTACTACAGAGGTAAATTCAAGCGGATTGGCCCGCTCTTTGGCCAAATCAGAAACTAACATTCCCCTTTTCTTTGCTAGGTTTATTAAAATAACACTCCAGTAATAAAGATAATTGGTGGCAATATCGTGGTTTGGTCTGGTGATTAACATTGTCAGTCAGAAAGAAACAAACCTTCTTTAAGAGATTGAAGGTATTGAAGTTGTATCTGTATTATCGTCTTACCAACGTCATCGTCCTTCTTTACTCGTTCAATCAGCTCATCCGCACTAAACTCTCCTTCAGAACCTATGGATATTTTCCTGTCCCTGGAAAAGGTACGTAATCTTGCAATAACAAGATTCCTAATGTCTTCATCCGAAACGGTCATATTATTTTTAAAATAGCTAATTTTTCTAAAATCTCTTTAGACAATGGGCTGTTAGTATCGATCTCCAAACGAGCCACCCGCCACGAAATTGAATCGCTTTTTATTACCAAAATAAGTTCATCACGAACCCCTAAGGGAACTTTATTGTAGGCTAGATAGAATCTCTCTTTCAATTTCATATTAGTGCTGTAAGTCTACTTTAGCACAATAGCGAATGTTGGTGGGCTCGGTGGGGATCGAACCCACGACATCTTCCTTAAAAGGGAATTGCTCTACCACTGAGCTACGAACCCGAATAATCTAATTATATCTCAATCCCATTCCAATTTCCCCTTTTTATGATTAATCCCTGATTTGGGAGTTGAACATATTTATTAAATTCGAGTGAAATTCCGACCCCAAAACATCTGGCGGCTACTGCACCTGGCAGTATATCCCACAGACCGGTGTGAATCGTTTCGCGGACCATGATAGCTCTCTCGTGAGGCTGTAAAATAGTATATAGCGATTTCCAGCCCATTGTAGCTTGTTTTATTATTGAAATACCGGGTATCTTTGAGATTTTGATTTCCAGCTCGGAAGATACCCGAGAGGATAGGTAAGCGGCAAATTTTTGGTCATAAAATCTAGTTTTATTTTTCCAGATTAGATTTTTTCGGTTTACCCCGTCTACCATGATAGCCTCTTGGGTAATATAGTTGTAGGCCAGTCCAAATAGCGGCTGAGCTTGCTCTACTATCCCTACTAACAACCCAAAATCATGAAGTGGTCCCAAATCTACGGTTCCGAAATCTGTGACTGAGTTTATCATTTCCAAATAATCCAGATAGCCAAAGGTCCCATCAATGGGATCAATAGTTACATAATTTCCGGACTTGACCACTTCAAGTGAGTGTTCACCCTCTTCCGAGACGGTCAAAAGTCCTTTTTGTCTGATTATCTGACTCAATTCATTATCTATTCTCTGGTCACATTGGGTAACCCAAGTCTTATCTTCCTTTTGCCACGATTTAAAAGGACAATTTAGTGTTTGGTCAAAAAGGGCATCGTGGGCTGTCTTTATCAGACTTTCAAACAAGCTATATGCTTCGTCACACGTCATCTGTTAAAATTATAGCAGACTGGCTCGATCGTCTAACGGTCCAGGACGCGAGGTTTTTGCCGACTGCGGTCGAGCATCCTCGTCCCGATGTACATCGGGACGGGACATCCAAGAAACCTAAATGGCAACAACGTACATTCTAAAATGTAAAGATAACAGGTACTATGTAGGTTCATGTCAGAACTTGATCCAAAGATTCTCAAATCATCAAATCTGAAGAATATGTAGATGTTTCTATGGCCAGAAAAAGAGAATATCAAATTAAAGGTTGGAAAAGCCGCACTGCAATAGAAAAACTGATAAAATAAGCAGGTGAGGCTCGTTCGGCTAATGGTTAGGCCAGGGGGTTTTCATCCCCCAAATGCGAGTTCGATTCTCGCACGAGTCACCAAAAGGGAAATCGAGTCGGAAGTGGGGGGAGCAGTTGAAGTTTTAGCCGATACCGAATGGCAAGTTTCATTTTTGGCCGGATACGCCGGAACCGATTTTATTGAAAGTCTTTACAAAATAAAACTTGGTCAAAAATTTTCAAATCTAAAAATAAATTGAAAAAATAATATAAAGTTTGGTATAATCTATCAGGATAAACGTAAAAACTAATTTTTAATTATAAAGAAAGGAGGGAAATAAAAAATGAGCAATGAAGACCGTGGAGGAAAACATATCGATTTAGAAGCATTAAGTTTTTCAATGGATGACCAATTAGCGAGATCTGGAAGAAGTCCCATTGATGTCTGGGAAGGTCAGTTAAAAACCGAACCTATACAATTAACGTCTGATTTAAGACCGGCTGTTGAACAGTATGTCGATACGATTATCGGGGTTACTCGTATGGGATCTTTAAGACCAGACGAATATGCTCATAGAATAATCGAAGAAAATCAAGGACTTCCATCAACATGGCGTTTTTACTCAGAATCAGCAGCTCGAGTGCATGATCGAATGGTCGAAGAAGCAAAAAGAGGAAATGATGAAATAGCTCAAGGCGTTGCAACTACTTTATCTACGGATTTCATGGGGGTAATACAACGTACGGGTATTCGTCATGAAGGCGATATGGGAAGAACAATGAGAGGTTTACTTGATAAGTTTAAGAGATTTCCTCAAGAACCTAAATAAAATGGTTTTTGCTTCTGCAAAAACCAAAAATCGCGCGCGCAAAAAATAATCCTTCGACTACGCTCAGGACAAACTCCAGCTTACTTGTCTTTTAAAACATCTCCTATTTTCTCGAAATAATTTTGTGAAGTGACTATTTCAGAAATATTGGCAAGGGGGAATATTTTTTTGATCACGCCATTTTTGGATTTTATTTCAATGGTTGTATAGTTCTTTTTATAGTCTTCAATAACAATATCGACTTCTTTTCCCCCGTATTCCCGGTAAAAGTAGGTATTTATTTTCGCGTTTTGCAGTTTACGCGTTTTTTCAAGCTCTGAAATAATAAAGTTTTCAAATACTCCACCTTTATCCTGACGAAGCTCTAAATCTCTAAAATCTTGAATCAAAATATTTCGAATACCAAGATCGTAAAAATATAATTTACGATTTTCAGAAACTGCCTTTCTTATATTAGTTTTGAACGAGGGTAGGGAAATTAAAATGTAGTTTTTAATAAAGATTTCAATATAGTTTGAAACTGTAGAGGGGGACGCTCCCAAAGAATCGGCAATTTCTCGAACCGATACTTCAGAACCCAACTGAAGTGCAACTTTGGTCAAAATATCCTTAGCAAGTTTGGTATTTTTCAGATCATAAATATCTATCACATCTTTAAGTATATATGCGTCCAGCATGTGCTGAAGGAGGTCGATTCGTTCTTTCTCACTCAAATTATCTTTTACATAAACCTCAGGATACGCACCGTAAATTTGCAGTTTTTTAGCTAGTTCTGTCTTGAATTCTCCTATCTCCGAATCTTTTGGTTTTTCATTTTCTAAAATCTCAAAGATCGATAGCGGTAAACAATAGATTTCGTTAAACCTTCCGGCCAAAGTATCAAACTCTTGGGAGGATTTTTGACGAAGCTCGGAACTTCCTGTAGCAATGATCTTTATTTTAAACTCGTCAAAAAGTATTTTAAGCATTACCGTTGCTTCCGGGTAGTTTTGAACCTCATCGATTAGGATTACTTTATTCTCTTTTACAATGGCTTCAAGAATTTCTCTGCGGGGAGCAAATTTATCTCTATCTGATTGCAGATCAAAATTGAATTTTGTAACTCCCAATTCCTGTGCAAACTTATTAATAAGGGTCGTTTTACCGGAACGCCTCGGACCCCAAACAAACAATATTTTATTCTCATCGCCTTTTAGGTATTTACTTATAGCGTCTTCAATTATACGTTTGAATAGATTCATATATAATCATTTTACTGCTAATTTGTAGCTTGTCAATACGCAATTTACTACTATTTTGAAGATTGGTTAGGCTCAAAATATCCCACCTCGGAGGTGGGATGGAATTATCTTACCTTGCCTCAATAATTTGAAAAGCAATTGACGAATCAGGATAATCAATGGTGCCAAGGCGTGAGATGCCAGAGGGTAAAGATTTGTCTATTTCTAATTCTGGTTGACCAGTGGCGACAATTAAGAGAGTCTTTTGGCGGGTTTCCCCATCATTCCAAATTGTCCTCCAGGTCCGTTCCCCTCCAGACAGCAAAAATACATTGTCAAACTGATTACCATAAACATTAGAGTAGGGCTGGACTACGGGAAGTGGTAACATACTCTGAAACTTTGCCGGGTCAAAAGCCGTATTAAATAAATAGGCCATCAAAAGAGTATCTTGCTTGCCGTCAACCATAATCCGGTCGTATTTATTCTTATTTAATTCAATAGTTTCGATGATTTTATCAAAACCATATTGAAAAGGTTTAGCGCTTTCCCACCTATAAACACTAAAATAATAACTCAAGGTTATAAAGCTGGAGTATAAAAGTATAAAGGTATAAAAGTATAAAAGTGGGCGGGATTTATCATAAACAAATTTCATTCCCAAGGATATTAAATATAGTAATGCCGGAAGCATGATAAAAAGACGGGCAGCGTGGGGATTATCGGTACGGGTCAGAGCCCCGGGGACGGCTCCAAACAGAAACCAAAAGATTAACCAATAATTTTTATTTTTCAAGGCAATATAAATCCCTAATCCCAGCGGTATTACTTCAATTAAATAAAGCATGCCGATATTTTCTTTTGAAGGTGAATGTCTCAATTCGTGGTCACCAGAAATAAACAAAAATTCTGTTGAGTAGGCAGATGCATAATTTCTGATAAAAGTCCCCCACCAGAGCATGGGCTTGTTATAGATTATTTTGTCAATTGGTCTAGGTGACAAACCTACCCCGGTGGCTCCGGAAGCCAGTTGCTGAGTCTGACGCAGTACATTGACTTCGGCGGCGGTAGTCGGATCAGTCATGATTGAAAGTTCTCTGAACCGCTGGCCGGATTTGCCAAATACACCATCGGTAATCACCATAATTGAGAGTAGTGAGAAGATGAAAATAGAGAGTAGGGGAAGTCTCTTAAAATTCTTTAGATTACTTAAAAATAAAAATAAAACAAATACTGGGACAAACATTTTGGCAGTTGAATAAGCCCACATAGATAGACCAAACAACAAGGCTGAGACTATATACTTTTTTCTAAAAAAACATGTTAGACCCAAGAGAAAATATAATGACATGACGATAGATTCCACAGTTTGACGGCTGTATTGGATATGCCAAATTGACAAAGATATAATCAATAATCCCAAAATGCCAAATGTCAAATCACGTGAGGTAAAGTAACACAGCATTCCAAAGGTAATTATTCCTAAGATTCCAAAGATAGCCGGCAAAAGCCTCACGGAAAATGCCGACAGACCAAAGAATTTGACGACAGGAACAGTAGAATAAATAAGTACGGGGGTGCGGTATTCGGCCAAAGAGTGAGGAAATAATGGCAATATGTTACCAAAGTAATCGCGGCCTGTTTGCAATAAAGAATAGGCTTGATAACCCGTATCTTGCTCATCCCAATGTAGGCCGTTAGGTAATGTCGTCAGTCCAATTATTCTAAGACTAGCTCCTAACGACAAAATGCTAGCTACTAATATTGATCTGAGCCACTTGGCGCGCAGATTGTTTTCGGACATAGTACATTTTGGCCCTGCGGGTCGCTCCGGTCTTTTTGACTTCGATTTTAGTAATCCAAGGTGAGTTGACCGGAAAAATACGCTCCACTCCGATATTACCCGAGGCGGTTTTTCTTACCGTAAAAGTCTGGTTCTCGACCGTTCTTCCCCGGGTGGCCAAGACCATACCTTCAAAAACCTGGATTCTTTCTTTCTCGCCTTCTTGAATCCGCAAATGCAAGCGGACAATATCGCCCACATGGACATTTGCTTCTTTAATCTTTAACGAAATCGCCATAACGGGATTATTTTAACAGAAGATCTATGGCTTTAACAAGCCTGTCGTTCCAATTGAGCCCATATGGCAAGGAAACAGTCTTGGTTTCAAAGACCAATTCTACCGGACTGTTGCCTTTATTTTCGGAAAGCAGAGTATTCAAAGAGACCAATTTTGACTGTGACAAACCTTTGGGAATATAAATCACTTTTGCATGGGAAACCGGACTATCAGGAACTTCGCCATCGAAAATTTTGGCAGAATCGGCAATGATAGTAATTTCACGGCTACTATTGCCATCTTCGTCTTCCTCTGTCTCTCCCTTGGTCTCGACTCTGCCGCTCACTAAAATCAAACTATCCGGTTTCCAACAATCCATACTTGTGGTAAAGATTTTTGGAAAAACAACCACCTCCACACTTTTACCGGAATCAGCAAGTCTGGCAAAACACATTTGTTGATTATTGGCTTTGGTCGTGACCAAGCGGCAGGATTCGACAATTCCCCCAATGGTGACTCTCTGCCCATTGAGATTTTCCGAATGCAATTGGGAAATGCGATGTGTAATTAGTTCTCCCATCAGGGCCAATTTGTCGGCATTTGGATGCTCGGTCAGATAAAATCCCAAAAGTTCTTTTTCCATGACTAACATTTTTGATTTCTCAAATTCCGCAAGTTCCGGAAAGGTGTCAGTAATATCAGATCCCGAGTCTTCTTCAAAAAGTTTTGATTGTCCGCTGTTTTTCATTTTATTTATTGAAGTCCCCATTTCTCTGATTCTATCTAATCCGGAAAGCATGGCGGATCTGTGACCAAACTGGTCTAAAGCTCCGGCTTTAATCAGGCTTTCCAGAACTTTTTTATTAACCTTGGACGCATCTACCCGCAGACAAAAATCGGTTAGAGACTTGAAATCCCCCGCAGATCTGGCAGCCAAAATCAAATTGACAGCCACATCGCCGACATTCTTAATTGCTGATAATCCAAAGCGGATTGACGTACCGTCTATTGAAAATATTGTATCTGATTTGTTGATATCGGGGGCTAGAACCGCAATCTTCATGCGTTTACATTCTTCAATAGCCTCTACGATTTTATCTGTGTCGCCGGATTCGGCCGTCAGAAGGGCGGTCATATACTCTACCGGGTAATTGGCCTTAAGATACGATGTTTGATAGGCAACTATTCCATAAGAGGCGGCATGGGCTTTATTAAAGCCATAACCCTGAAATGGAACAAACAGATCCCACAACTTCTCAGATTCGTCTTCGCTCATCTTTGAATGTTTTTGACAGCCCTCCACAAAGACGGTATGCTGTTCGGCCATTTCTTTGGGTAGTTTTTTACCAATCGCTTTTCTCAATTTATCAATCGTTTCCCAGTTGTATCCGGCCAGAGCCATTCCGGTAAACATAACATCTTCCTGGTAAACCAGAATACCGTAAGACTTATCCAGAAATTCAGCCATTTTAGGATGGAAATAGGTGATTTTGCTTCTTTTGTTTTTCCGGGCAATATATTCCGGGATATTGGCCATGGGGCCGGGTCTGAAAAGTGCTACCATAATCATCAAATCTTCGATACGCGTAGGTTTAAGTTCCTTGAGCCACTTGGTCATGCCTGATCCACCTAGCTGAAAAGTGCCCATCGTCTCTCCGCGGGCGAGCATAGCAAACGTTTTTTTATCGTCAATCGGTATTTTTAATAAATCAATTTTAATAGCATGTCTTTTCTCAATCAGGTCACGAGCCGCACCCAGGATAGATAGATTTCTAATGCCCAAAACGTCTATTTTTACCAATCCTACTCCTCCATATTCATCCGCGATAGAATGCATTTCATATTGAGTAATGATTTTGGTTCCTTTTGGTTCCAATTGGAGCGGCGTAAAGTCTGTCATCAGACTAGGAGAAATCACGACACCCGCCGCGTGAACAGAAACATGTCTGGCATTACCTTCTATTTCGCGGGCCAAATCCACTATTTGTTTTGAAACCGGGTCCGATTCATATAAATTTCGGAATTCCGGCGATTCCCGCAGAGCGCGCTCAATTGTCATGGGAAATCCTTGTGCCCCCAGGGGTATGACCTTGGCCAATTTGTCTCCGGCTGCGTACGGATGGCCCAAGACCCGGGTAACATCGCGGACTGCCGCTCTGGCTAACATTTTTCCAAATGTACATATTTGGGCTACTCTGTCCTTGCCATATTTGTCGGTAATATGAGCCATCAATTCTTCCCGCCGGTTGTCAGCAATATCCAAATCAATATCCGGAGAACTGGGACGGAAAGGGTTTAAAAAACGTTCAAAGGGGATAGCGTATTTTATCGGATCGACTGTCGTAATACCGATAACATATGACACTATAGAGCCTGCCGCGGAACCCCGGGTATTAGTAATTATTCCCCGGTTGGTACACCAATTTGCCAAATCGGCTAATATTAAAAAATAAGGAGCGTAACCCTTGGAACAAATGACTTCAAGTTCATAATCCAACCGTTTTGTAATTTCGTCGGTAATTTTTGGATATCGGGTATTAACATTCTCATGAGCGAGATCCTTTAGGACCTCGGGAGCTGTCTTTCCTTCCGGAAGTTCTACTTGAGGATAAAAAGACTTACCCAATTCCAGGGACAGGTCGCATTTATCTGCTATTTTTAAGGTGTTATCGATGCTGTCAGGAAAGTCGGAATAGATTTTACGCATTTCATCTTCGCTTCGTAAATAGAAAGTAGGTGCGTCAATATAGCGAATTCGTTCTATGTCAGTGACGTTTTTTCCTGTCGAAATACACACCAATGCGTCTTGGGCAGTGGCGTCAGCCGGCGCTAGATAATGAGCGTCGTTGGTAGCAACAAGGGGAATTCCCAATTCGCGGCTAAGCTTTACTATCCCCCCAACCCACAGATCTTCATCTTTTTGAAGTTTTTGCAGTTTATCAAAAATACGTGGTTGGTTTTTTAAATTATCAAGATAATCTTTGTAAAAATGTCTTTGTATTTCTAAATAATACCGATCACCAAAGATTTCGGAAAACCATTGGGCTATTTTTTTGGCCGAATCATAATTACCATTGATTAGGGCTTCAGCTATCTCACCTTTTGGACAAGCCGATGTCACAATCAAACCATCGCTGTATTGGCGGATAATCTTACGGGTAAAACGGGGTTTGTAGTAAAACCCTTCCACATTAGCGATTGTGGAAAGTTTCATCAAATTTTTATAGCCGGTATTGTTTTGGGCAATGAGCAACAAATGACTGTTTTCTCCTCTTCCGTCACGCAGTTTGTGGTCTTTTAGGGTAGTATATGCCTCCAGACCAATAAGTGGTTTTACTCCTTCCTTTGTGCATTCCTTATAAAATTCAATGGCTCCATACATGCCGCCGTGGTCGGTAATGGCTATGGCCGGCATCTCGAGCTCTTTGACCCGTCTGACTAGATTTTTGATCTTGGACAGACC
>ERZ1292629.3865-Hain-H43-01um-R1-3865-length-11297-cov-8_pt1 | contig 11297 bp, 11 predicted proteins | sample MGYA00564399_ERZ1292629 | MGnify/ENA primary metagenome ERZ1292629 (study PRJEB36523, sample SAMEA6512636) | groundwater metagenome | collected 2019-01-08 | study: AquaDiva: Metagenomics assemblies of 32 groundwater samples | reverse complement strand
GCTTCGCGCGGCCACAGAAAAAATTGGTGCTGTTGCAGAAAGTCAGATTTTGGTGTATCTTTACAATATGGCGCGAACCTATTTCATGAGGAATTTCTGACGGAATCTGCCGCCTCTGCTTCGCTCCGGCGGAACGCTCGGGCGCGGCGGAATTCCCCCCTTGAACCCCCCTTCCGCCGCGCCCTCGCTTGGAAACAAAATTTTTCGGAAAGAGATTCGCCGAGGTAAAACTTTTAATACTAACTAACAAAAAACTTATGACAAACACATCAAAAAATCTTTTATGGCTCGTTGTCATTGTTGTAGTAATCGGTGGTTTCTTGCTTTGGCAAAAACAAGAACCAAAAGAACTTACGACAGTAAGGTTGGGGCTCCAAACCGCGCCCGCAATCGGTTTAGTAAAAGTTGCTGTTGATAAAAACTTTTTCGAGGAAGAAGGCATAAAAGTTGAGGTTAAAGAATTTACTAGCGGCAAATTGGCTTTGCAGGCCCTCATTGGTGGTTCTTTGGATTTGGTGACACCGGCAGAATTTCCGGTAACTCTTGCAACCCTGAATAGCGAAAAGCTCTCAATACTAACGGAGGTGAACGAAACCGCCGGTGGTTTTCCAATGATTTTGAGAAAAGAAGGAGATGCATTTGATGCACAGACATATTTCTCAAAAAAGAGAAAGATTGCTACCTCCGTCGGTGGAGGACCAGAATTTTTTACGGTAGATTTTTTCAAGAAATACAACATCAAACCATCACAATATGAAATTGTGAGTATGCAACCGCAAGATATGCCAATCGCCCTTGCAAATGGTAGCGTGGACGGGATTGCGATATATGAACCATTTGCCCATTTTGCTATCCAACAAACAGGAACAGATAAGGTTTTTAGCATAAAGAGTGATGACTTATATTCCGAAATAATAATTCTCGTCGGGAAAAATGAATGGGCTTTGCAAAATGAAAAAAATGTTGAAAAGTTTTTGCGGGCGTTGAAAAAGTCAGAGGCATTTATCAAGAGTAATCCAGAAGAAGCGATAGGCATTGTTTCTTCATTCACAAAACTGGACAAAGAAACCCTGCGAAGCATTTGGCCTACATTTACATTGCAACTTGGGTTAGGCAAAAAATTAGTTCCGACCATGGAGAAAGAAGCGCAGTGGGCAAAAGATACGGGAAAAGTGCCAAAGGAAACTGCTACGCCAAATTTCCGCGAATTTATTTTTGAAGCACCCCTCAAAAAAGTTGCGCCATCTGCCGTCGAACTATGATTACCTATGAAAAGATTTTTATGGTTTATTCTGCCCATTGTTTTCACTCTCGTACTGTGGGAGATAATCTCTCGTAGCGGTTTTGTTAGTCCGGCACTTTTCCCGCCACCCTCCAAAGTTGCTGTTGCGCTTTGGGGAATGATAACGGCGGGAACTTTGTTTTCCGATCTCCGCGCCAGTTTATGGCGGATAGTCGCCGGATTGTTTGTGGGTTCTGCTGTTGGCATATTTGTCGGTCTGCTCACCGGACGCATTAAATCTTTTGCTAGCGCACTCGCACCGATTATCCAAATTTTGCGTCCACTGCCCCCGGTGGCGATTATCCCGCTTGTCATTGTTTGGTTTGGCATTGATGATGGCGCAAAAATATTTTCAATCGCTTTTGCCGTTTTCTTTCCGGTTTGGATAAACACGCATATCGGCGCGCGACAGATACCGCAAGCGTTTTTGTGGGGCGCGAAATTGCTCACCACTTCATCGGTAAAAGTTTTTCGTGAGGTAGTATTCCCTGCCGCCCTACCTTTCACCATTGCCGGAATCCGCACTGGCATTGCGATTGCGTTCATTATGGTTTTCGTTTCCGAACTTGCCGGGGCTTCAAGTGGTTTGGGGTATCGGATTTCCATTACCCACTTGTCATATCGCATTGATGAGATGATTGCCGCGCTCATTATGCTTGGTGCGTTGGGCGCAATAGCTGACCAATTGTTTGTGCTCGGCACTCGGAAACTTTTTCCGTGGATTAACTTTTCTTCAAAATGAGTCATATTTCTGTAAATAATTTAGCGGTTCATTACGATGGCTATTGCGCCCTCAAAGACATTGAATTTGAAGCGGGCAAGGGCGAGTTTGTCGCTATTGTAGGAAAGTCCGGCAGTGGCAAGACAACCTTTCTGCACGCGCTCGCTCACTTCATTCCGTTTTCCGGCGAAATCACTGCTCCCAAAAATGTTGGCATGGTTTTCCAACACTACGCCGTCTTCCCGTGGTTTACGGCTTCCGAAAATATTGGTTTTGGCCTGGGAGACAAAACCGGAAATGAGCGGGCGCAAATTGTTCACGAACATTTGAAACTTGCCGAACTTGAAGATAAAAAAGATAAGTATCCTGCCGAACTTTCCGGCGGTCAGGTTCAGCGAATCGCCCTTGCCCGCTCGCTCGCCCCAAATCCCGATGTATTGCTCATGGACGAGCCGTATGGCGCACTTGACGCATATACGCGCGACAAAATGCAACAGTGGCTGTTGGATGTGTGGGCGACGCACAAGAAAACCGTTGTATTCGTAACGCACAACATTGAGGAAGCGATTTTCTTGGCAGACCGAGTTTTGGTTTTGAATCATCATAAATTTACAAAAGAGTTTATGGTGCCATTTGCCAGACCACGGCGCGAGGAAGTAAAATTCAGTCCAGAGTTTAGTAGGTTGCGGAAAGAAATTTTTGAATCCATAAACTCTTTTGAGAATTAGGTCTCGGCGAATCTCTTTCCGAAAAATTTTGTTTCCAAGCGAGGGCGCGGCGGAAGGGGGGTTCAAGGGGGGAATTCCGCCGCGCCCGAGCGTTCCGCCGGAGCGAAGCAGAGGCGGCAGATTCCGTCAGAAATTCCTCATGAAATAGGTTCGCGCCATATTGTAAAGATACACACTAAAAAGTTATGAGCGAGGATTTTTCAAAGAACTTAGTCAAAGAATACAAGCACTGGACAGTTTATGTTCACGATAATCAGGGCTATCTCGGACGTTGTATTATTTGGTGCAAACGCGAAGATGCATTTGACTTGACTGATGCAATTCCGGAGGAGCAGAAAGAACTGTTTTTGGTTTTAAAAGATTTAAGAGAAATCGCTAAAAATGCTTTTCAACCAGATTGGTTTAACTACTCCTTTTTAGGAAATGAAACACGGCATCTGCACGGACACTTCATTCCAAGATATGCAAAGCCCAAAATATTTATGGACGTTGTGTTTGAGGATAAATTATATGGACATAACTATAAAACCGACCATAATTTTGTTACGCCGGAAGCTGTGCTTAGAGCAGTTAGAGATAAACTCTCAATTGAGTTACAATAAGTAAACTCATGGAAACATTTATTAAAGCGGTAATCACGGTATTCTTTATTGGTTTAGTTGTAGGAGGCATTGTGCTTTTCAGTGTTTTTCTTATTGTTCCCGCGGATAAACTCGCGCGCGTGGAGAAAGGAGACACTTCTGGAAATAAAAACGCTCCGAATATCAGCCAGTTCAATGAACAGTCGGTAATAGATAAAATTAAATTATTATTTGGGTCGCAATTGTCCGGCGGGACGCAACAGCCGCAGCAACAGGTAATACCGTCGAGTAGTGGAACTGTAAATAACCAATCAGTATCAAGTGGATATAATCCACGCGTTCGGATTTCTGGATTAATACAGAAAAGCGATGTTCCTGTCGGCGCGATTGAGCTGGTAGATTCCGCGGCGGGATTTACTCCGAAAATGTTTGAGGTAAAAACAGGAAGCGCGGTTGTCATAGCGTTTTCATCGAGCGACAGCGGGTCGCATCTTATCGCGTTTGAAAATCCGGAACTCGCAGACGTGTCAGTTGGAGTCGGGCCGGGACAATTAAGAGCTTTATCGTTTATCGCGCCAAAGGCGGGGGAATACGCTTTTCGGTGCGCGGTGCCGGGACACGCAACGCGCGGAGAGGTTGGAATAATGACGGTTAGATAATTGAATAACGAATTATGAATAGTGAATAGTGGAAAGTGGGAGCGGAAATTCCGAAAGCCCATAATTCATGATTCATACTCCATAATTCATTTTCAAGATATCCTAAAGAACCGCCGTTTGCCGATTTTAAGAATTTCTCCGCCCCTAAGATTCAGTATTTCTGAAGAATCTTTTTTTGTTTTATCTCCGATTTTAACTCCGCCCTGTTCAATAAGCCGCCGCGCCTCGCTTTTGCTTTCAATCCCTGCTTTAAGCAATAAGTCAACAACTGAAATTTTCTTAGAAACCTTGAGCTCTACAACATCATCAGGAGTTTCTTTTTTTGAAAACACGCGGATCCACTCCTCGCGCGCGCCGTTTGCCGATTTTTCGCCGTGATAAAGTTTTACTACTTCAAACGCAATCTCGAGTTTCACATCGCGCGGATTGGATTTTCCGTTCGAGAGCCCTTTCTTTATCCGCGCGACTTTAGGTATTGGGGTATCCGTGCAAAACTCCGCGATCGGCGCGATGCCAGCGTCATTAACCGCCATTACTTTGCCAAACATATCATTCGGCTCGTCATCTAAATTAATAGCCCCGCCCTCGCTTTTATTCATGAGTTTTTTTTCTGTCTTGGGGTTAATGAGTAATTTTGTGGTAAGCACGAATTTTTCCTTATGCTTATACGTTTTTACAAGTTCGCGCCCTACAAGCATATTAAAAGTCTGGTCAGTGCCGCCAATTTCCATATCCGTATCAAGCGCGACAGAGTCATATCCCTGCACAATCGGGTATAAAAACTCATGAAGTCCAATTGGTTTGCCCGCCTTGATGCGTTCTTCAAACATGTCCCGCTCAAGCATTTGTTGCACCGTGACATGTTGCGCAAGTTTAATGACGTCCTTGAACGTCATTGTGTCATACCACTTGGAATTAAACGCAATCTGGACTGGATTTTTCCCGCCGAATCGGAGAATTTTTCCAGCTTGCGCCTTGAACGTTTTAAAATTATCAGTAATCTCTTCTTCTGTAAGTACTCGTCGCGTTGAGAATTTTCCTGACGGATCGCCGATACGAGCAGTAAAGTCGCCGATAAGAAGGATAATCTCGTGTCCTAAATCCTGAAACTTGCGAAGCGTAAGAAGATTAGTCGCATGTCCCAAATGAAGATGCGGGCTAGTCGGGTCAATGCCGTGATAAATGCGGAGTTTTTTTCCGCTGGATAAAACTTTTTCAAGCTCGCTGGCTGACGGATAAATTTTATCAACCGACCGCGTAATGGCGTCCTTAATAAGTTTTGTTTTGTCCATTTGAAACATTGTACCGCGCGCCTGTATAAAAAACAAAACCCCGTTCCCACGGGGTTTTTTGCCTATTTATCCGTTTTCTTTTTTAGTATCTCGTCAATCAGGTTGTATTCTTTCGCCTCTTGCGGAGTAAGGTAAAAGTCGCGGTCGGAATCCTTATCAATCTTCTCAAGTTTTTGTCCCGTGTGCTTTACTAAAATCTGATTTAGGCGTTCTTTAATTTTCAAAATATGCCTTGCGGTGATTTCAATTTCAGTAGCCTGTCCCTCCGCTCCGCCCATAACTTGGTGGAGAAGAATTTCGGAATTCGGAAGCGCGAACCGTTTTCCTTTCGCGCCGGAAGCAAGAAGCACCGCGCCCATTGATGCCGCCATGCCGACGCAGATTGTTGAAACCGGCGATTTTACGTATTGCATTGTGTCGTAAATGGCGAGGCCCGCGGTGACTGAACCGCCTGGAGAATTTATGTAGAGCTGTATGTCCTTTTTTGAATCCTCGTGGTCCAAAAGCAAAAGCTGGGCGATAATGCTGTTCGCGACTTGGTCCACAATCGGTCCGCCCAAGAAAATAATGCGGTCCTTGAGCAGGCGCGAGTAAATATCAAACGCCCGCTCGCCGTACGCTGATTTTTCTATTACCGTTGGAATTAAATTCATATAATTAACTTATAACAAATGACTAATAATCGCAAGACTGTCGGAATTGTCCACACTTTATGACAAAGAAAGATTTAGTATACTAAATACAGCCCATAACCCCGTTCAAATTTAAAGAAGAACGGAACACAGCCAACCGAAGAATAACGTAAAAAGGAAGGTGCCTATGAATGTGTTTTTATCTCAGGCCAGTTGCAATACAAACAGTTGCAGTTTGATTAACAGCACGATCAGTTGTGATGTGTGTATGATGGACAAAAGCAGTATGCCGGTGTCTCCGAGAGCGAATAGCCCCAAAGAATAAGGCCGGGAACAATCTCGTAAAACATTCGCTCAAGGGAGTAAAAATCTCAGCCTCGCTTGCAATGATATTGCAACCATATAGCGAGGCTGGTTTTTTAAGTCAATAAAGGGTGCCCAAGGGGAATTCAATCTATATCACATTGACTCCGCTCATACGTTGGTGTAGAACGTAGTTAGTTATTTTCCAGGACAATAAGCAAGAACTGGTGTCATACACGTTATAGACGCAAGCTTCTCACTAGTTACAAGGAGGACACAATGAAAGACGATAACTGGCGATGGCGATGGATGCCGCAACATGGCATCTCTCATTCCAAAATTAACACAAGGCTTGAACATGCCCTTGGCCTCATAGACGAAATTATCGAAAAACCGCCGGAGTTGAAATAACTCGGGCGGTTTTGATTTTAACAAGCAAAGAAGCTGTATTACTGAAGGTTACTTTGTCGCTTCTGGCAACTTTATAACATCAATGCTTGTCGCATCAAATGTTTTCGCGCTCCTTAAATTAACATTACTTTCAACGTTTACGCGCGCGCCGGGCTTGATATCGGAAAGCTTGATGGCAATTTCTTCCAGTGACCCTTGCGCATTAAGCTTTCCAAGATTTACAAGCATTAACTTTGTTCCTTCAGAAACATTAACATATCGCGTATCCTTAAGCCGGGGCGTTCCATCAGTGTGAGGAAGGTAATCTTCAATGTCGTCAATCTCAAGTTCAATTTTTGAGCCGGATATGCTCTTTACTACGCCGCTCAAAACAGGAATATATTCTTGAGGCGTTGGATCTGAAACATCAAACACAACAGGTTGTTCATTTGTTACTTGGATATTATTGTTTCCACCTTGCATTGGCAATAAGTAAAACCAAGCGTATGCAATGCCTCCGATAACGACTAATATAAGGACAGCGATAAGAATTTGTTTCATATGTATAGTATAGCAGATGAGGTACTCTGTTATAAAAACCCCTACAAACAGGGGATTTTTCAATGGCTTGATTTTTTGTGGAAGTAATAAAAAACCCTTACAAAATATTTGTAAGGGTTTTTGGTTAATGATTTCCGCTTCTGTTGTTAGCTATTTCATCAGAAGCATTTTCATGGTTTTGGTGAACCCTGGAGTTTCAAGACGATAGAAATAAATTCCCGATGCCATTCTGCTCGTTTCCGTAGCAGTCAGCTCATATTCGTACGAGCCGGCTGAAAGTTGTCCGTTCACAAGCGTTGCAACCAGCTGTCCAAGAACATTGTAGACCGTGAGCTTTACAGGTCCTGTTTTTGGAACCTCAATACGAATCTTTGTAGACGGGTTAAAGGGGTTCGGCCAGTTCTGGGAGAGAAAATAAGTCGTCGGAGTGTTGTTGGAAATTTCATTTATTCCAGTCGTTACGTCTCCCACGAAAGCCACAGAATCAATGCCCTTTATTCCATTATGATGGAATATCAGGTACTGGACTTTCCCTGATACAGTTCCGGCATTCGGAGCGAACGTTACCGAGAAAACAACAGAAGAATCCGGCTGGATAGTTGCCGTAGCAGGTGAAACCGAGAACGATGAATCCGTTGTCTCAACTTTGCTGACAGACAAATCAGATTTCCCGATGTTTGTCCCTCTAAGTTTGGCTGTCTTTTGCCACCCAATCTTCACGGAGCCGAAGTTGTATGTTCCGGCTGGGAACTCAAAGGCCCCTTTTGCCACGACATCCGACTCAAAGTCGTCCAGTATAATTTTAGAGCCGTCAGCGTAGACAAGTTTTATATTATCAAACGTGATTTCCGTCAAGTCCAAATCCTTATTAAAAGACCTGAACCTGACACCGATAGCGTCAAACTTTTTTATATCAACGGTATCGGCAATCATGTCATCTGATTTAAACTCATAGTCACCATTTGATAAGAGAGGCTGTGCTTTTTTAGATTCTGACCAATATGGCTTTAATTTTCCTTCAAACAAATTGCCACTAAGCCATTTTACAGTGTCTCTGTTAGAGAAGAAAAAATTAAATCCAAAAGACGAGCTGTCAGTCAGGTTAACCGCGCTATAACGCACCGAGAATTCTATACGCCACGGCACATCGTATTCTTTCCCCAATCTTTTTATTACCCTCACTTTCTCTCCAAAGGGCATGTTCATTCTCCAGAGCTGTGACCTCTTGCCTAAAAAGGAAAATTGCGGATCTGGGTCTGTGTTTTGCACAAGTCTGGAGTAAAACTTTGTTATTCCGGATGTTATCAATTGAGGATACCATCCATTCACCGTGTCTCTCTGGATTTGCGCACTGGAAGGCGCGGCAAATCCGAGCAAGAACAAAACAACCAAAATGGTTCGGCTTCGCTCACCATAAACAACTGCTAATTTTCTCATTACTGCCTTCCTTTCTGTATTATTAAGTTTTTAATTGTTAACTGCCAGTATTGTACCATACACCGCGGGAAAAAGCAATGGTTCAGCAAGCTCACTATGAAGCTGGAAAATACTGCAAATATTGTTGTGTTATAGGATATTTAGGTCCATTTTGGGTCATAACCAATAAAACCTTGCTTTTTTCTAGGATATGTGATGTACTGGTGTTAGTTGAGTTAAAAACCAAACGCAAAAAAATAAAGAATGGGGGGGTGAAAAGTGAAAAGTAAAAAATTTCTTCTTACAGAAAAGGTGTTTTTAGTTTATGGATCTAAACGAGGGGCTTTATATGATCTTCATAACGGCACCGTGTACTCAATTGACCCGAGTGCTAAAAAACTGATCGAACTGTGCGAACACGGCGTTGATATTACAGAAATCTTCACAAGAAATCCCGACTTAAATTATCTTGAATCAATTGAGTATCTCGATAAGCTGGCAAACCTTGGATTGGGAAAATATCTCCTACGTGGAGAACGTGTGGATAAAATCAAACTTGGTGGCAGTTTTGATTACCCAAGTTTTGTGTGGCTTGAAGTCACCGGGGGATGCAACCTTCAGTGTTTACAGTGTTACGCGAATAGCGACCCTTCATTAATTAACAAGGATAAGATGACGCCTAGGGATTGGAAAGGAGTTATGACTCAAATTGCGGGGCTCGGCTGTGGAAAAATTCAGTTTATCGGAGGTGAGCCATTTCTTTTAGGTAATGAATTGATTTCATTAATTGAATACGCGCGAGATCTCAAGTTTAGTTTTATCGAGGTTTTTACAAATGCCACTGTCCTTACAGATAGTTTACTAGATTCACTTGTGCGCAATAGAATCAATGTTGCTTTCTCCTTTTACAGCAATGATTGTGACACCTATGAGAAAATCACTTTACGGAAAGGAAGTTATGATAAAGCTGTCACGAATATAAGAAAGATGGTACAAGCCGGACTGGAGATGCGCGCCACAGTTGTAGGTATGAAACAAAACCAAGATACTATTGAAAGCACAATAAAATTTCTACGAGAGCAACTAGGGTTGCTAGATGTTAAAACTGATTTTGTAAGACCGAGTGGCCGTGGATGTAACATTGAATTAGTCTCTGATAAGTACATCGACTCCACATACTTTCAACAAGCATCCTTCTCTAAATGCACTGAAGAAACATTTAAGGAAAGGCACACTGGGCATAATTGTTTTATGAAAGAGATTTGCATTGGGCCTGATGGCAATGTTCGTCCGTGCATAATGGAGCGAAATATTTCATACGGGAACATACTTGAATCAAACCTCAAAGAAATCTTGCGCTCTACGGCAGCAAAAGACATAATGCGCCTTTCAAAAGACTTTATAGAAATTTGCAAAGACTGTGAATACCGGTACGCGTGTTTTGATTGCAGAGTTAAGGCAAAAAATACAAGCGAGGACGGCAATATATTCGCAAAGCCAATCGACTGCCATTACAATCCATATACTGGACAATGGAATTCACATTAGATCAGCGACACGAGCCGGCACATAAATAAGCGTGCCGGTTTTTTGTTTTTGGGATATACTTCCATTATGCTGTTAAAATTTACTATTCATGACGAGTTTCTTTTGCTTCACGCTTTAGTTAGTAGTCAACCCCTTCCATTTCCAGCTTGGAAATTATTCAAAGAAGGACTTCAAAAGAAATATCAGCTCGCGTTCCATTCTTTTATTGATAAAGATTTTCTTGTTTTTGCTGTTTTGTGGCATGGTAGATTGAACGAATTTGATAAGAAACCGCGGCTTTCAATACAAAAGCTCATTAAGGAGGCGTTAGTGTCTACTGAGTTTAAAAGACTGAAGCAAGAAACTATAAAATACGAGCGGTTTGTGAAAAATCAGTGGAGGAGAAACGAGGATAGGGCTCTTTCTGAATTGCAATCTATTACCGGCTTAGACTTACCAAAACGGCGCATCACTGTTTATCTTACACATCCGAAATTAAAAAATGGTGTAAGTCTCAGACATCTTAATGCAATTTGTTGGGGACATCGAGAGAATTGGAAAAACTATACTACTGTTTATCTCTGCCATGAATTACTGCATCTTACTACAGCAAATCGTGAAGATTTAATGCACGCCATTATCGAATTGGTTTGCGATAATGAGTTGCGTATAAGACTTAATAATGGTGGCACATACTTCAAGATAGACGGAGAGTCAATTGGCCATCCGGAGCTTCTACGTACTGAGAAAAAAATATTACCTTTCTGGAAAAAGTATTTAAAGCGCAAAGATGGCAACATTTCTCATTTTGAAAAAACTATGGAGAAATTCATAGTAAAAAAGAAAGCCCGCGTATGTAAGCGGGCTTTTAATAGATAGTATGAACTAAGGAGTTTTATAAGGACCGCATATGTCGGGACTACATGGCACTATATCAGGGTTACATGGCGTGTTGCTGTGTACGGAGTTGGTGAATTCATCCCCAACAACAGAAACTCGATCCTTGTGATCATTTTGCATGGTTACATTAATAAGTTCCATAGTTCTCACCTCCTTTCCAAGTTTTAAGTTATTATTTAATTTTCAATTCAAACGGTGGTTTGTAACTGATTAAACTGTAACTCCAATCACTCTCCTTTGTCAATAGCGTGCGGTAATGTGCAAGGACATTTGGCACCATGCGGGATATGCTCGGAATATGGCAA
>ERZ1292629.3863-Hain-H43-01um-R1-3863-length-11300-cov-4_pt1 | contig 11300 bp, 12 predicted proteins | sample MGYA00564399_ERZ1292629 | MGnify/ENA primary metagenome ERZ1292629 (study PRJEB36523, sample SAMEA6512636) | groundwater metagenome | collected 2019-01-08 | study: AquaDiva: Metagenomics assemblies of 32 groundwater samples | reverse complement strand
GACCGCGCCGGCGGTTTCCATCGGTTTTTCTCCGGGCGCCATCGCTCCCATGAGCCGCGCGATAGAGTCCGCGGAGTTACCCTTCCGCTTATAGCGGTCGGGATCATCGCCCCCATATTCCTCGATGGCAAAGTCGTTGACGACCGCCTCGGGGTCGGTAAAGGGGGCAACAACGGGGGAGGTCAAGACGGCAAGCGCCCGGTCTTTGCGCAAGCGGTCGGCGCCGGTCGAACGCAGCACCATCTGCTCAACGTCGACAAAGCATGAGTATTTGCGCCGTGCAAATTGGTAAGGATTTATTTCGCAAATTTTTACGGCATCTTTTGCGCTTCCACCAGCCTGTTCGTACAGTTCCCACTCGCGCGCGCGTTTCTGCGCGGGGGTTATGCGGCGGCCGATGTACCGGTCGGTCATTACAATCTTGTGCGTTACGCTGCGGCCATTGTCGCGGGAGCGGGCGAGCATCGTTTGAAAGCGCATGCCGAGGCTTCCGGGCAATTCTTCCCTCATTTCCCCCACCGTTGTGTTTATGATAATGCAATCGATAGTCAACTCCCCGACGTTTTTCATAAGATCTCCGATGAGCGCGCCGAAGACCCCGAGCATCTTCTTCGCGTTATTCACCGCCTCAACCACATTCGTCGCTGTTACGCCGCTCTGCATTCTTCCTTGCAGCACCGATGCAATGGTAGAGTCTTCAAGATCCTTCGCCTGTCTTTCCAAAACCTGCATCGCCGCGGCCAAGTTGGGACCCAGTTGATACGGCGATACGGTCGCGTCTTTGGGGAGCGCTGCCACGGCCGCCGGCGCGATCACTTGCGAGTCGTATTTCGATATGCCGGATATAAGTATAGGTTTCAACACGTCAAGGTGCATCCCGTCGATGAGCAGCCGCGAGGCCATGTTGAGCGTGGCATCATCCCAATATTCTTTAAACGCCGCGCTTTTGTAATAAGCAAAACGCATCTGCGGGTCCAACGGTTCATAGCCCGCCTTCGCGTAACGGTACACCGGCATCGATCCCCATGCGTCCCCCACCTGCACCATGCGGCGGTGCTTGAACGGGTTTATGTTAAAAACCTCCTCCGGCTTTTCTTCGTTGAAATTGCCCATGAATACTCCTCCCACCCAGGTAACTTCCAAATCTTCCCCCCGGTACAAAAAAGTCACTTCCTGCACCATCGTGCGGTCGGCTTCGGTCCATTCAATATCAAAAAGCATCTGTCCTTCCTGCGATGCGAGGAAGACCCGCGTCTTGCCCGCCTCCACATAGTTAAAGCGATCCACCATCTTGTCTCCGGCCGCCCGGTCAAAGTATTTGCCCGCGTAGATGCCCCGGGCCACGTCATAGGAGATGCGGCGCACGCGGACAAGATACGGCTGCGCCTGCATGTCAAAAGTAAAAAAATCGCCGAGCAGCAACTCGTCAATCGGCACTATATTCATCGTAAGTCCCGACATGAGTTCATCGATTGCCTGTTCCACTTGCATCTCCCCGTTGGCGAGATGCACCTTGATGTTCTGCATTTTTTCTACGTATTCAATCTCCACGAAAGCCGCCGGGTTCACAAGCGCCGAGAGTACGGCGTAAATAAATTTGATTTCATAGCCCGCGCGGCGCAGGTGTTCCTGCACCAAAATGCGCATCGATTTCGCGCAGTCGCGGCTCTCATTTTCCTGGTCGTCCGTCGCAAACACCGTCGGGATGAGTATTGCGGCAATAACTTGCGCCAGTATGCCGATGATCTTGTTGCGTGCGGTATTCTTGCGTCCCTTCCAGCGCCACTGCTTGTGCTTGGGCACATACTCCATGCCCACATGCGCGGCAAACGTCTTTTGGTCGAGGTTGGATCTCTCCAAGAGCGACACGCCGTCAAACTCATCAAACGGCCGGTGCTGCAGCTGCCATGCGGTGTTGTAGTCTTTTTGGCAGCGCGCGAATAAATCCATCAGGGCTTTCGGCGGCTGGTAGCTCGAGCGGGAGAGCTTAGTGCCGTTGTTGTCCAAGGGTTCCCCGTGGTCGTTCGTTACGACGTTCCCAATCATACCTTCATTTTATCATCCTTTTTTCATGTCAACGGTCATTATCAACGAATAGACTCCAACCCTTGCAATTTTCTGCGGATGGTGTGAAATAAAAACTCAATCAGATAGGCTTTTGCCTCGTTTTCCTTTTCAAAACTCCGGTCGGTCGAGATAAATTCAACAATGTGGTGCAGCTCGTGTATCAGACATTCCCAGTATTCCCACGCGTCTACAAACGGCTTGAGCATTATCCCTGCAAACTTTTCTTCCGGCACCCACAGCGCCCTCCCGATACTTTGTTCCAATTCAAAAGTGTCCGGGTGTTCGTCAATAAAGGTGACTAAATCTTTTTTAAATTTCCGTTTTTTCGCATACTGCCGTATATCCTTTACCGTTGCTCCCACACACACGAGCAAATCCACGCGGTACGGGTTCATTTCTTCAACAAAAATCAAAGGCTTTTTTCTCCTTTTCTTCATACGTTAGAAAAATAGTGAGAACCCTCGCTTGCCTAACTCAAAGACAATACTATTCGGAAAATCTGGTCTATTCCAATATAAAAAGACATTCCACTGGGGCGTATATACAATTTTCCAAGTTTTTATATACATACTAATCAGGTATAAAAACGTGCATGCTGCCGCCGCCCGCTTGACCTATCGCCTCCTCTCTCAAGCGAAGGTCAAAGTAGCTTCGCATAATTATTGTATCACCAATGTCCGGGCTGCGGCCAAGCGCCATTCGAATATCCTCTTTTTTGATGATTTTGAGCTTTCCTTCCTTGTCCGAGTCCCGCCGTTTAAACTGCTGCAGGTCAGCCGCCACGAGCTCGCGCACCTCGACCGAGGGCTCCGAGATAGCGATCTGCCGGTTGCGCGCGCGCTCGGCCGCGTGGTAGATACACTGCACCCGCAGGTTTTCATACCGCTCTCGTACCTCCCGCTCGCCGACCATGCCAAAGGGCGCCGAGGCGCCGCTAAAGCCAATACACCCGGGCAACAAATCCACCACTCCCCCTCCCACGCCGTCTTGGTCGATGAGCACATGCTCGCGCGGGTAGCCATAGTTCAAAATAGCAGTTCGAATCTTGTCCGCCGTGTGGTGGATAGGCAGCATCGTGTACATTTCAATTTTCCATGCGTTCCATCCCGTCCAGTGCGTAAACACGATTTTGTCGCCGCCGTAGCGCGCCACATCCACCGTCAGGTAGGTGTCGCGGCTTTTCTTCACCGATGCGGTAAACATATCCGCAATCGCCGCAGCGTCAAAGAGTATATCCGCCGCCGAGCTAAACTCCCAGTCTCCTTCCATGAGCCGCGCCTTGAGCACCGGGTCGGTAATCGTCGCCAAGTTGCGCATGTACTCTCCGGCGGTGTACTTGTTGTCGCCCGGCTTCGCGGGAATAAAGACAAAGGTGCGGTTCACTTCCACCCCCTCCACCAAGCCCGTGATAGAGACGAGCGGTTTCAGGGGGTCAACCGGCCGGCCGGCCTTCTTCCATTTGTCATAGAAGATGCGGTAGGGCCAGTCCTGCGATGGGTTTAGTGTCACCGCCAGCTTGCTTTTGATGCCGATTTCCTTGTTGTTCCAGCGGCCCACGCGCGACTTCAACACGTCATACGCTTTAAAGGCCACTTCCGAGGCTTCATCAATCCAGCCGCGGGTGTACTCATGCGAGCCAAAGCGGTCAAAGAGCGGGTCCGAGGGCGTCTCGTCGAGGTGCAAAAAGTTGATGATGCTCCCGTTGTAAAACTCAATTTGCCGGCTCTGCCCGTTGTACGTCCAGTGCTGCCCTTCCATAAGCCCGTGATGTTTAAAAACTTTCTGCGTCAGCGTCACAAACGACGTTTTCATCAAGACATCCAGCGTTTCGCGGCCGATAAAGTAGCGCGTGTTTGCCCAACGCAGCGCATCTACCATGATCGCCTCGCTTCCCCACCACGTTTTGCCTCCGCCGGCAAAGCCGCCAAACACCACGTCATCCACCTCGTCGTTGTGCCATGCCCGGTAGGCGAGTTCCTGCTTCGGTTGCGCCGTTATCTGCAAGCGCCTGCCGTTAGACGACGTACTCGTCATAGTTTCTCGCCAACACGGCCCGATTTACTTCTTTTTGAGTAAGTCCCAAGTTCCGCGCAATCGCGTCAGGCGGCAGCTCGTGGTGGGTTGCCACTTTCACCTGTTCAAAGTGTGTTTTCGACATCGCGCCCGGCCGGTGCCGCTGTTCCTCGCGCTCAAGTTTTTGCCATTCCATCGTCCCTTTGTTTCTCCCCGGCTCTCCCGAGCCCCCTTTTTCTTTGCACCATTTAAAATGCGCGGGGCCTTTCGAGTTGCAACAAGGTTTCGTGGGCCGCCCTTTTCTTTTTGAGGCCGTCTGCGGTTGGGTTGGTTTTCCCACACTTGAACATTCTTTTTTGTGTCTGCTCGGGCTGCCACACTCCGCACATCCTTTTTTTGTGATGTCCGGTGTTAGTGTTCCTGTAAAATCAGGGGATGGTTCTCCGAGTATGTCTTCCAGTTGCTTTTCAACACTCTCTTTGAGATTCAGAAGCGTCTGAATTGCGTCGAGTTTTTTCTGCGCACCTTCTGAGATCATACCCCCACTATGCTCCCGATTCCGCCTTTTCCAAAGTGACAATAGGTGGGGATAACCTGTGCATAAGCCCACTCTATTTTACCGCAAGAACGCGGGTCGATACTGCCGCACCATCCTGCGCATGCGCACGGCAAAGCAGCTAGGACACAGCTGCATGCACACTCCGTTTCCCAAACAAAATTCAATCAGTTTCGAGGTTCGTTTTTTACAGTCTATGTCTTGACATATTTTCGGCATACCCCCTAGTATACCACATCTTGTCAAATTTGTGGCAGAGGCACCGGCGTACCGGCAATACGCTCCCGGGCAATCTTTACATACGCGGGGTTGAGTTCGATGCCGAGCCAGTTGCGGCCGAGCTTTTGCGCGACGACTGCGGTGGTCCCAGCGCCCATGAAGGGGTCGATCACCACCCCCCCCTGCGGACATCCGGCGAGCACCATAGGCTCGATAAGTGCTTCGGGGAACGTCGCGAAGTGAGCGTCCTTAAATCCTTTTGAAGGGATGCGCCAGACAGTTCGCATACCGCGCTTGCCCGGTATACCAATATAGTTGCCCTGTGCGTCGTAGTTGCCCGAGTGTCCCTTAAACTTTGATCCGTTGATACCGTACTTGTCAGCACCCTCGACCTCTCTTTTTGTCGCCCTGTATTGAATACTCTTTGCCTTGTGCGCGTCCGGGACGCGCACATTGAAGGGGCTGTAGGTGCGGTCGGTCGAATCCTCGTATTGTTTCTCCCAGAAATAGCGCTTACTTTTTGTGAAGAAAAACACCGGCTCAAAGTCCACACCGAACCGATCTTTCACAGAGCTCGGCATCGCGTTCGGTTTGTGCCAAATGATTTGATTGCGAAGTATCCACCCTTGCTCATCAACCATTTGAATAACGAGCCTATAGGCTTGTAGCATGAGGGACTTCTCATATCCCGCCACTCCGGCCTTACCGTTCTCTTGCCATCCTTTGTTTGTTTGGGTGCCGCTATTCGAGGCTTGGATCCCATTTCTTACACCGCTTCCGCTCGCGGTGCCATAGCTATCTCCGTGATTCCAAAAGAGAGTTCCTGTCTTTTTGAGCACTCGTTTTAACTCCCATGTAACTAAAAGCATGTTGTTAATAAAGACCGCGATGTTTGGTTCTGAACCAAGTTGACCTTTCACCCCATAGTCGCGCAGCCCCCAGTACGGCGGTGAGGTGATGATACAGTCCGCACTCTCGTCGGGGAGGGTCCGAAGTTTCTCTAGCACATCCCCCTGCAAAATCTCATTCATCGCATTGTTTGATTGCTCTCATTATTTCTGCGGCGACTTGCGGGACGATCGCATTTCCAAGACCTTTGAGTCGGGGATTTCTGTCCATCCCTCGGGAAACCCCATCATCCACTCGACAAAGGCGGGTTGCAACTTCAAGCCAGTTTTTGTTCCAAGTTTTGTGCGCAGGTCTTGGCTGCCCATTCCGTGTACTCCAATCCCATTCGCTTCGTTCTTTTTCGGGGTAGGTAACATCCGTATCTGGTCTTGCAACTCGACCTGATGCCCTTTTTTCATTCCTTCCGACGAGCGGGTGCCCCGCTCGTTCATGTTGGGTGTGCGCAACAATCCAGACTCTGTCTCTGCGGTGCGGCGCGTTGACGGCGACAGCTGGTATAACAAACGCTTGAACGGTGTACCCTTCTCCTTCCAAGTCAGCGCACACTTGTTCGAATACCACGCCTTGCTCGATAGTGAGGTCAAGGTGGCGCATGAATTCATTTCGTTTTCGGTTTTACCATACCCACAAAGTCGATGCCGAGTATTGGTTCAAAGGTGTGGGTGAGGTCAAGTTTTTCTCTAATACGCGCCTCGCGCTGGTCGTGGTGGCGGATAGCCTGTACCTTGCTTTGCAAATCGCGCCGCTGGTGTATTACATACAGCAATTCCCGGTCAACGATATGATGCGCTGCAAGTTGATCCAGCAACGCACCACACCTCGCCTTAATATTTGGTTTTGTTAAAAGGGTCGAAGCACTTGAACGGCATATATTTAGTATATTAAATTTAGCCCGTTCAAGCTCATGAATTGTTTTTCTTCCTCGCTCTTTCTTCGGTGCGGTCAGAAGATCTTCAATTTTTTCCAGTCGCTTGTTGTGTCCATACGCGGACAAATAACAATTTTGCCCATTGCCCCAATAAAACGGCAAGGTGTTTGTGGTAAACAGTTCACAAAATAATTCCTGCCTCGGGTCCTCCAACGGTGTTTTTCCGTCATAGTCTGGTTTATGTCCCCTTCGTGCCATACCCTTACAGCATACTACAAAATCAACGGCCGCCGCCTAGAAATGCACTCTTAGGGTATCTTGTTACCACTTCCCCTGTGCTACCTTTATTCCGTACTTGTGATACCCTTAGTGTATGCTCCTGCGAGAAGCGCGCATCACCAAGAGAGTGCAAAAACAACTCTTTGCCTGTTTTGTCAAAGACCTCACCGCCGTGCAAACGGCCTACCATTTCAAAAAAACCGCCAGCGGCAAGCGCGAAAAGGTTGCAGGGATCGTGGACGTTTCGCGCCCTTGCGCCACGCGCTACTTCCGCTTGTGGCGCGGACTCATCCGGCAGTCTCTTTTGCGCAAGTATCCCCGCTTCTCCGGTGAGGTCGAAATAGATATAGGCTTTTTCGGCGGGCGCGCCGCCAAGTGGACCTCCGCCTACGTCCGCCGGCTTGCGGGGTTGCCCGCCGGGCGCATCGTCGCCAAACGCAAACTCATCAAAAAGTACGAGGGACGCAAGCAGCCGGTGCTCGGTATTTTAAACCGCGGGGGCGACATCTTTTTGTTGCCGCTCAAAAGCAAGTCCCGCGCCCATCTCGAGGGCGCCGTGCGTATGGTGGTTGAGCGGGGCGCCGTCATCTACTCCGATATGGAGAAAGGGCTCAGTAACCTCAAGCTCGACGGCTACACACACCATCAAATCAATCACTCCAAGGGGCCGGTCAGCGCGCAGGGCTATCACATCAACGGCATCGAGAGCTTTTGGCGCGAGGCGCGCCGCAGCATGAGCAAAAACTTCCGAGGTGTTCCGCGCTCTACCCTCGACCTCCACATCAAAGAGCGGGAGTTTCGCTACAACCATCGGCACGATCTAGCCAAAGCCCTTACGCGACTCCTTCGCCCCCAGGCCTCAATTCATCCGGTGAGATGAAGCTGCGCTGCGGTTTTTCGCTCGGCAACTTTCCTTCCAACACCCCGTTTACTTTTTCGTATTCCTCTACCTTCTGCGCAATAATTCTGCCTACCTGTTTCATGTGGTCGGGAGTAAAAATGTAGACGTGGCTTTCACCGCCGGACGCGAGTATAAACGCAAACAACCCAGGCTCATACGGCATCACGTTGGTCCAGTCACAATAGGTTCGTACCGGTTCTTCTTTTGGTATCGGGGGCATGTTTTTATTTTTTCGTAATTTTTAATCTTCATCTTCCGGCGCGGTGTTTACCACCCCGCCGCAGTGGTGCGGTTTTTCACGCTCCCAGTTCACCGCGACTTCCGTGGTGGCGAGCGAGCGGGCGATCGACGAGGCTTTGATAAAAGCCGTTTTCACCACCTTCAGCGGGTCCTGCACCCACGGCTCAATCGCAAACGTCTCTCCCGCATTGTTCATAATCTGCAGGTACGGTTCGCAAATCGCGTTGGCGATAAGAAAGTCAGGGTGTTTCTCGGCAATGAGTTTCAGCGCCAACCCACCCCCAGGCACCACGCCGTGTTCAATCGCCGCTTTCACGGTTCCCACCACGTCGTCCACCTTGTCTTTTTTGTACTTGCGCTCCTGTTCGGTGTCCGCGCCGACCTTAATGACCGCGGTGCCGGCGGTCAGTTGCGCCAGCCGCGCGCGCAAATTTCGCTCCTCAAACGGCGAAATTTTGCCGTTTAGTTTTTCTTGTATCGTCGCGATGCGCTTGTTCACCAGCTCGTCCACATGCGCGTCCTCGCCTTGCTTCTTCCCGGTGATGATGCCCTCATAGCGCCCGGTGCGCACCTTGCTCACAAAGCCTATGTCTGCGGGGGTAATCGTCTCCACGTTGCGCTGCGAGGCAATGATGTACTTGCCGCCGGTCGCCGCCGCCAAGTCCTGCATCACCTCATCCATGTCGGTGTACGGGCAGTTAATAGGGTAGATAGGGAAGCCGCCTTTCCCCGCTTCAAACTCTTGGATATTTTTCAAGCATATCCCGAGCGCGGTCACATCAAACGCGCGACCCATAAGTATCACCGACTTGTGCCCGTCGGCGATCATCTTTTCCCACACCGGCTTCATCGCGAGGATGTCTTGCGCCTTGTTAAATACTTTGTTGGTGAGGATGATCGGCTGGTTGTTGAGCTCGAGGAGGTTTTTCTGTGCATTGTTGGCGAGCATGGTGGTACCAAGTCCGTTGTCAATGCGCACCCCAAACACATACTCAACCTCATCCTTCGGGTCATTGTGTTCCTCGGCCAGCACGGTGCCCGAGACTCCCACATCCCACTGCGCGCCACCCACGAGCTCCGCCAAGGCATCGTCCTCAACCGACACGCGCGCTACCTGCACCAGCTGCTCGCGCGTCTCAACCTTAATCGCCATCGCTTCCAGTTCTTTTGCCACCACATCGCTTTCCTCGCGAATTTGCTTGGTGAGTTTTACCGGCGACCACCCAATTTTTCCCTCGTCAAAATCCAGCGCGCGCAATATGGCCGCGGTCAGCACGATCGCGGTTGTTGTTCCATCCCCAACCGCATCAACCGTTTTCGTGGCCGCTTCCCGCACCGCGCGCACCCCAATGTCTTCAAACTCGTCCCGTCCGTCAATCTCTTTCGCGAGCGACACACCGTCGTTCGAAATGTGTATAGCGCCGCCGCGGATGCCCGAGGCAAAGTTTCCGCCGCGCGGTCCCAAGGTTCTCTTCACTGCGTCTTCCAAATAAAAAACTCCGTCAAACACTTTTTTCCGCGCCGCGGCGCCCACCAGCAGTACGCGCTTTCCCTTTTGAGCCATGTGTTACAAAAAATTTATGAGTAATGCTTTTACTATACTCCGACCCGGCATTTTTTGCACAACCCCCCTTTGACCTTCCGGTGTTTCCGGCAGCGGGTGCATTTTTTCATATATGTATTTATTACTATTACTAGTCGCGCACCCTTCACCCCTTTTTCATTAAAGCATGGTGTGGTTAATCCATAAAACTCATCCACACCCCCCTGTGCAAAACTGGGGATAAAAAAGTTGATAACTCAAAACGGACGACTTTTCCCCAATTCATCCACAGCCAATCCACTCAAAATCCACAGCTTATACACGGGTTTTTGCACAGCTTTGTCCTACACATATCCACAGATTTATCCACAGTTTGTGGAAAAAGCGTAAATCAGAAATATACTTGAAATGGAAGGTTTTTTACAGGAGGATCACATGGAGTATGACCACGACGACCCGCCTCCCACAGAGGCGATGAGTTTTTGGTTTTGGTTCAACCGCTACATCGAGCACGTCGTTCGGTTTGCTCGGTTGTTTGGCTTCATCATGCTGTGTCTGTGTCTCATCGACCCGGCCAAAGCACGCTACGACCCTGAGTGGGAGAACAGCCCACCGCACGTTCGCGCGTGGTTTCAGTCGCTCATGCAGCCGGACAATCCACATATGTCTTGCTGTGGGGAAGCTGACGCATACGAAGCGGACATGTTTGAAGTGGATGGCGACAACTACGTTGCCATCATCACCGCCCAAGGCCCTGCGGTACAAAAGCCTTACATCAAAGAAGGCACCCGCATCAACGTCCCCAACAGCAAAATGAAGTGGGACAAAGGCAACCCCACGGGCCACGGTATCATCTTCATCGGTTTGCAGGGGCAGATCTACTGCTACATTGCCCCGGGAGGTGTGTGATGGAACCTCTGTACGAACGTGCCAAGCGTCTCGAAAGGGAAGCTAGGCACAAGCGAACAATCCTTCGCGCCATCAAAAGGGAAGGAAGGAGGCGTGAACATGCGTTCCACCGAGCCGTTACAGTACCTCCCGCAAATGGGTATCAGCCCTCTGCAAGTGCGCGAGTGCGCCCTCACGGGTTGCACGAACGTGTTTCAGGTTATTAACGGCGTGGCATTCGCAGGTAGGGCCGAGGGGCAAACAGAAGTACACATGCACTTCTTTTGTTGCTACGAGTGCTACCTTAGTGCCATACCCTTAAACTGCTGTGGAAGTGCATAGAGGAGGCGATGATGCGTCTGAAATGCTACACCTGCCAAGGCCCGTTCGGCCTGTGGCGGCATAATAAACACGGCAAACAGTTTTGCTGCACCAACTGTGTCGCCACTTACGAAAACGTCTTGCGGGACAAGATGAAGCAAATGGAAACGAGGCACAAGGAGTTTCTTACTTGGCTTCATCCAACCAGCTTCGCTAACAAACCGCCGTAACGTAGCTCGCTTCCCGCTTGCCCAAACGCTCCCGTTCACACTCCTCCCGTGAACGGCAAACTGCCTCCCTTAACTGCCTCCACAGGCTATCGGGAGGCTTTCTTTATGGTATAATCGTATTGCTGGCAATGAAGCCACGCCCGCACTATCCGCAAGGAACGTGCGGGTTGTTCGTTACTCATCTTTCTTTTGTTGGGAGAGGTCTATGTCTTTGGGGTCTTTGTCGATTAGAATATAGTCTATTCCTTCTCTGAAATGCGCTAAAA
>ERZ1292629.3859-Hain-H43-01um-R1-3859-length-11304-cov-4_pt1 | contig 11304 bp, 9 predicted proteins | sample MGYA00564399_ERZ1292629 | MGnify/ENA primary metagenome ERZ1292629 (study PRJEB36523, sample SAMEA6512636) | groundwater metagenome | collected 2019-01-08 | study: AquaDiva: Metagenomics assemblies of 32 groundwater samples | reverse complement strand
ATTTCTTTTTCGTTCTCCGCCGACAGTGCTTTCTTGAATTTCGCGCCAGAGACACCTTTAACTCTTTTTTCGCATTCGGGCCAAGTTTTGTGTTTAACCAAAATTCCGTTAACCAGAGAGAGGTAAGAATGGGCCATTCCCGATAATCTCTTCTTGGCCGAAACGCGTTCTCTTCCCGCGGAAATGTCCAGCACATTAAACGGATATTTGGAAATAGGCCCGTCCCAGAAAGTTCCTTTCTTCCACTTTTGCTCTTTGGCGCACATGGTCGCGAGGAAGTCGGCGCGTTCGTTGCCGGCTATACCGACATGCCCGCGCACGTGTTTCCACTCAATTTTTTTCCCTTTAGCCAGCTTTGAAAGTTTTTTCCACAGGCCTTGGTTTAAGATTTCTTTTTTATTTACCCCCTTCCATTTATTTTTCTCCCACCTGTGAATCCACTTGGTAATGCCGTTTATGACATATCTTGAATCAGTATGAATAACTAGTCTATGGTTTTTAGTCTTTAGTCTATAGACAAAACTCAACGCTTCAATAGTAGCGGTCAATTCCATCTTGTTGTTAGTTGTGTGTTTCTCTCCCCCGCCCAATTCCACAACCTCCCCTTGGCCGCCATTTTGGTTTTTGAAAAAAACTAATACGGCGGCCCACCCGCCGGGACCGGGATTTCCTATGGAGCTGCCGTCGGCGAAAATTATTATTCTTGCCCCGTTAGAAATTTGTTTAGACATAATTTTTCGATAAATAACAAAAATATTATTGGACTAAAACTTACTTAATAAATCCATATGCAAATTTCTTATGGGGTCTTTTTTCATAAAACTATTTTAACGCTAAATTATGTCAACAATACGGAGACGCAATTCCGGCGTGCGTTTGAATATGGAAAGTTCAATCGTGGCGATAAGATTAATCACCGCATCGGGCTCAATGGACATTTTGTAATCTTTCGGGCCCATAAAAAATCCGATGGCGGGGATTTTCTCTCCGTGAGAGTTTTTGAACATCAGTTCCAGGTGATTTTTTTCTTTGCCGAATTTTTTCATTTCAGCAATCTCCACTCCCGAAAAAAGAAATGTAGGTTTCGGATTGCCCACTCCAAACGGCGATAGTTTTTCAATGGCGCGATAATTTTTGTAAGTGACATCGTCCAGAGAAAGCGAGCAATCTATCATTTCCCCCGTTGGCAGCGCTGTCGCTTTTTTTACTTTTTTATGAGCTTTCAAAAGCTCTTCTTCCAAAAAATGGATTTTCTCGTAGGAGATAGAGAACCCGCCGGAGAATTCGTGACCTCCGACATCCAGAAAAAAATCCTCCGACACGGCCGTCATCAGCTCAACCATATTCACCGTTCCGTCGGAACGGCAAGAACCCTTCAAATACTCCCCTCCTTCCTTCCCCCACACAAACACCGGCCGGCCGTATTCTTCAACCAAATTGCCGGCGAGAATTCCCAAAAGGCCGGGACGCCAACCCGGATTGCCGATAACAATAACGTCTTTAATTTCGCGATTCTTCATCTTCCGTTTTATTTCCGCCGCCATAGAAATCACCATCTCCTTACGGTTGTCATTTAATTTATGAAGGTGGTCGGAAAGTTCATCGGCTAGAACTTCATTATCTGTGGAAAGAAGCCGGAACGCCTCAAGCGGTATGTCCATTCTTGAGGCGGCGTTTATCCTGGGAGCTATCATAAATGCCACATCGTCTTCAGTAATGTTACGCTGGTCCACGCGCATTTTACGGAGCAATTTTTGCAGTCCCGGCCGCGGACTTTTACGGAGCACTTTAAGACCGAAGTGGGCAATGGTACGATTTTCATTCACCAAGGGCACCATGTCGGCGATTGTGGAAAGGCCGGCCATATCAAGGAGCCACTTCTCCCAACCTTCCGGCACACCCCATTCCTTGCCCTTTGTTTTAAGGAGCGCCTGCACTAATTTAAAGGCCACTCCGGCTCCGCATAGCATTTTGTCGGGATAAGTATCGCCTGTTTGTTTGGAATTAATAATCACATAGGCCGGAGGAAGTATTTCTTCCAGCCCGCTATGTCCATTTATCGCCCGGATGGGCAAGTGATGGTCGGTTATGATGACATCGATGCCAAGTGATTGCGCATACGCAATCTCATCCACATTTGTAATAGCGAGATCAACGGTAATGAGGAGCGTCACGCCGCCTTTGGAAAATGACTCAATCGCCCCATTGTTCAAACCATACCCTTCCTTATGCCTGTGGGGAATATAATTTGAAAAATTTTTGTAGCCGATTTTTTTGAAAAAATCGTGGAGCACCACCGAACCGGGAATGCCGTCGCAGTCATAGTCGCCGTAAACAACGATTTTTTCTTCTGCCTCAATTGCGGCAGTGATGCGCTCCACTGCCCGTCCCATATTTAAAATGAGGAACGGGTCGTGAATATCGCGCTTGTAATCGGGATTCAGAAATTTTTCCGCTTCTTCGCTCGTCTTAATTCCGCGGTTCGCGAGAAGCATCCGGGTAAAATCGTCATATTGTTTCAGCTCATCGGCAACATGGAGCGATATTGGTTCGGCCATCTTATGCGGTGACATTCCGAAAGTATAACATGCGAGAAATTTTTGGATTTTCCCTTTTTCCTATATTCTATATTCTAAATCCTATATACTACCCATATGGAAAGCTGCATTTTCTGCAAAATAGCAAGAAAAGAAATCCCAGCCGAGATTTTTTATGAGGATGAATTCTCGGTTGCCATGCTGGATATCAATCCGGTCAATATCGGCCACACCCTGCTCCTCTCTAAAGAACATTATGAAAATATTTTTGACCTGCCCGATGAGCTTTTGGCAAAGCTTTCCGTTAACGCCAAGCGCCTGGCGATGGCCATTAAAAAGGGTTTGACCGCCGATGGAGTTAATATTACTTCCAACAACGGCCGCGCCGCCGGCCAGCTCGTTTTCCACGCCCACACCCACATCGTCCCGCGCTACAGCGGCGACGGCTTCACGCACTGGAAAGGCAAGCGCGGGTACAAAGATGGTGAGGCGAAAGAAGTGGCGGAGAAAATAAAAACTTCTCTTTAGTAACAATTGCCAAAAGCGAGGGGATAGGTAAAATGGTCATGGCTGTTTAGAGCGAAATCAACAATCATAGAAGGAGGTGTTGTGAGGATTTCACTGTTTTTTTTACTTGCTCTTTGGTATCAGATAGCAATACCTGACGATAGCGTTATTAGGGTAATTTATGGGGAAGCTAGACTCATCTACGAAACAAGCGTCGGGATTAAATATGAATTCCCGGTCGCTTTGCCTCAAGTGAAACAGAAACTTCCCTTCACTGGAACGATTGAGTCCGCGGAGCGGAAACCATCTTGGGCACCAACTGAACTAACCCGCGAGGCGTACAAGAAAAAGTTTGGTCAGGAGTTACCCAAAATTCTCTCATCAGGCGACCCTCGAAACGCCATGGGCGCAGGCAAGATACGGATTCGGTTTGACGACCCGCGCATCATCTCAACTATCCGCATTCACGGCACGAATGACGAAAAATCCATCGGCCAAAGGATCTCGCGCGGCTGTATACGGTTGCGCAACCACGATATCCTCAGTCTGATTAATCTAATCGGAGAAAAGAAAAAAGTAACCGTTATTTTCTCAGAGAACTAATATAAAAGGGCGGCCTCCCGGCCGCTTTTTTGTTTACCTTATCGGAAAATTTTTCATCTTCGTTTGAGCGCTTCAATGCCCGGCAAAGTTCCTCTGGCCAAAAATTCAAGCATGGCACCGCCGCCGGTGGAAGTAAAAGTGAATTTATTTTCCAGTTTCAATTTTGTAACCACTGCGAGGGTATCGCCGCCGCCGACAATCGTTTTGGCGCTAGCCCGCGCCAATAATTTCAGAATCTCTTCCGTCCCCCACGAAAATCCTTCATCGTAAATGCCGACTGGTCCGTTAAAAAGAATGGCTTTCGCTCCGGCGATGTGGCTTTTTACCCTGAGGAGCGTCTCCGGACCTATGTCAACTATCTTATCGCTGCGGGAAAGCCCGTCGGGCAATGTAATTTCCCCGGAAAGCAATCGTGCATCGAGCGGCAGAATAATTTTTTTGTTTTTCAAAAGAGATTTAAGTCCCGGAATGGACTTACCCACAACCGATTTGCCTGTCTCATAACCCTTAAGTTTAAAAAATGAATTCGCGGGCCCCCCTCCGATAAAAATGGACTCGGCAAGAAATAAAAAGCGCTTAACCAGAGGGAGTTTTGTTTCAAACTTTTCTCCGCCCAAGATAAAGAAAAACGGCCTCTTTGGTTTCCGCGCGCGAGTCAGATTCTCGTATTCTAGGGCAAAAAGGATGCCGGCGTAGCTTGGAAGCATTCTCGGCAAACGCATGATGGAAGCGTGCACTCGGTGTGATGCGGAAAACGCTTCATTAATATAGATATCGCCAAGCGAAGCTAATTCTCCGGCGAAAGCTGACGAATTTTTCTCCTCGCCGGGAGAACTTCTCAAGTTCTCAAGCATTAAAATACCGCCTTCGGGCAATCGGCCTACGGAGTCGCGCACCATCGGTCCCGTCACTTTCGGAACAAAGCCGACGCGGACAAACCTATTCATATGACGGGCAATCGGCTTTAACGACGGGGTTTTCTCGTCGGCGTGGGCAATGATGATAATTCTCGCTCCGCGCTTTTTTAAAAATTCTATCGTCGGCATGGAGCGCCGGATGCGGAAATCATTCCCCACCACGCCGTTAATAACGGGTTCATTTAAATCAAGGCGGAGCAATACCCGCTTTCCTTTTAGGTTTTTCAGTTCTTTTATTGTCCTAAAGGGAAGCATGGAAATAGTTGGTAGTAAGTAGCGGGTAGTTGGTAGGAAAATGCGGATTAAAAATTAGGACAAAGATGCGATGGCTAAAAATTTTTTCGCGTCTAAACTCTCGCGTCCGACCAGTAGCCCCGCAATGTCTTTCTCTTTAAGAAAATCTCCGGCATTTTTCGGATTGACCGAACCGCCATAGAGCACGCGAATGTCATGAGCGCGCCTTACTCCGTGCGTTTCAGCCAGCGTCTTTTTAATAAAAATATTCATTTCTACTGCCGTCTCCGGCGCCGGCGTTTCAAAGTCCTTGTTTCCCAACGCCCATATCGGCTCATAAGCAATTATGCAATTTTTCAGCGCCGTGCCCGGCACTCCGGCAAATCCATATTCAACCTGGCTTTTGACCGCCGCCATATAGTAGCCGTGGCTGTCGCGCTCCTTCTCCCCTACGCACACAATTGGCACAATGCCGACCTTGAGCGCCGCTTTTATTTTTTTATTGACCATTTCATCCGTCTCTCCAATCGCCCGGCGCTCCGAGTGGCCAATTAAAGTGAAACGAACGCCTAATTCTTTCAGCATCACCCCGGATATCTCGCCGGTATGCGCCCCGCCGTTTAATTCCCAAAAAATGTCCTGCGCCCCGAGTGAGACCCTTCCGCCATTCAAAAGCTCTTTAGCGTCGCGCAAAAATACAAAAGGCGGACAAATAACCATACCCGCATTCTTTATCTTCCCCGCGGCGCGTTTTATGCCCTTAACCAGTTGCCGCGCTTCATCGCGCGAGGTTGGGTTCATTTTCCAATTTCCGACAATCAGTTTTTTGTTTGCCATCCCGTTAGAGGCAGGTCGCGGTCGTACCGCTTACTGCAAGGTTAATTTCACTTATTTTTTTAAAATTTTGGAACATCTATTTTTATATAATACCGTGACCGCGGCCTCTAACGGGACCGTATCGCTTTTCAGTGTAACATTTTTTTGCCGCTGTGGGTTCTGTATATAAAAATTTGGCCAAAACTCTTAATCTTTCCTCCGGCTTAGGTAAAAAATCACAAGAATAGCGCCAATTAAAAGAATACCCGCCATAAAAATTATTTTCACAAACGAGAAACCAGAAATGGCAGTTTCGTTTGGAGTCAAAGTGTTATTTAGGGAATTTTGCTGATTAATCGGCTGCTCCACGTTACTACTATCTGAGTTCTGCGCGTTCGGATTTTCACCAGCCGACGGGACGCCGTTACTGGAGTTTACATTCCCGGAAATATTAGGGTGGATATCGCTCGAAGGTATGGGCTGGAGGGAAGAACTGTTTTGGAAAGGCGCTCTTTTAACCGCCGACGCGCTCTGCGCGTAAAGAATCGCCGAAAACAGAACGATGCCAATGGTTAACTTTAAGATTTTCATAATGATTTTAATTTTAATCGCTCGCCCAATTCAATAATTGATACCCGGAAGTTGAAAAAGGGAAAGAGGGCGGCGGTCCGTAGAGAAGGTCGCCGTCATATATACTATTCGTATTTATATAACCGGATACGACTTGATTTGAACCATTAACCCATGTCCATGTCCACTGGCCGAATGTCATAATCGCCCCGTAAGTGGTAATGCTCGTCTTGATATTATTCGGGTAGTAGAAAAATTGAGCGCTCCCGTTCTGGGCTACCAACGCGGCGTCAATTTCTATTGTGCTCGGCGCATAGTAAGTCACGACTATATCTTTCTGGGCCAATAACCCTAAGACGTTTGTGCCATCCTTCGCGAGGTACAAGATGTTAGCAGGAATGTAAATCGTCGGAGCGGTAGAGGGATTATATGGGAGCTGGGCGGCGGCTACAGTCACCCGGCCTTTCACCGTTCCTTCCACCCATGTCTTATCTTCCACGTAAATAATCCCGTTCGCCGGTATCGCCTGCGTAAACTGCAGCGTCCTGTTGTTGTAATCCACGCGTTCGTTATGCGCGACGTAGTTCACGTCCCAGCCGGTCGGGTTTGACCTCAAGCTCGTCACTTTATATATTCTTACCGTGCCGTCGCTTACAAAAACCAGAGAGTATCCTTGGGCGTTTGAAGGCGGCAGATATATTCCCGCGCTCTGCGCGCTTGCTTTCATCGTAGCCAAATTCGAAGTCAAGGTGGAAAAATCCACTGCCGGCACGGGGAATTTCCAAAAATTCTGAACGGCCTGGCTGGCGCTGCCCCAGACCCCGTTTTTTATCGCCGGGCACGGGCTGCCCTGCGAAGCCGGACATGTGTAGGTCAACTTCGCAGATTGAATCGGGGCATTTCCAACACCGTCAAAACGCACCCCATTATTGGATTGTAATTGTCCCCCAACCGTCTCGTTGTCGCCAATCCAGATAACGTCGTTGCTTAAAAACGCATACAAAGCGAGAGAAGGAATGCCATACTTCGCAGTTACTGTCCTTGTAATTGCCGGCGTATCATTATTCCAGCCGGTCGATTTAATCGTCACGATGGTCGAACCAACCACGGGGGGAATTACGGTTAGGCTGAATTGGCCAAGTATCGTCTGCGTATCAAAGTCCCTATATTCATGAATATACGGTCCGGCCTGGCCCGTGCCGTCCTGGTAATCATTGGGAAAATGAGCAAGATGCCACTGGTAATAATTTATCCCCGCTTCGGCGATCTGAATCGCCTGTTCCCGGGTAACCTTAGTGTGGATTGTTTTCACTTGCTGCACAACATTCGTCGCAAGGGGAAAAAGTACCGTTGAAACGGCGAAAATAAAAACGAGCATATACGCAAGGGCCGCTCCGGAGGATTTTTTATTTCGTCGAGCGAGGAGCGGCGCGCCAAGTACTCTTGGTATGCCGTCCGAGTGAAGACGAATCAAAGGTTCAATGTCGCGCGGCTCGTCGCGCGTTTGCGCGATCTGCCAGTTGGCGGAGAGTTCCTTTTGTTCCTCGGGGCAGAGCCTCGAGGAACCTTTATTTTTATTCGCGTTCATCAGTTTCCCAAGTTATTTTTCAGATTTCTAATTGTTGCGCCGCCGCCGATTGAAAACACAGTGGTGGTGCTGACTTCAGGGTTTTTCACAATCATAAGATTGATACGGACAAATTTAACCTGATTGACATTGATTGGCTCCGAAAGCGGGGTGGTACTGCCGTTGTAATTGCCGTCATAATAATAAAAGACAGGGATGTTCCCGTTTGCCAAGCCGGTCCGCACCGGAGTAACTGTCTCCGAAGCTAAGTTATATACTAGAGGGCTGCCAGTCGGAATAACCACTCCTTTATAGAGCATGCTGCTTAAAAGATAATAACGGATTCGATTGACTAAGTTGCCGCTTGTCCCATAGCTTGAGTAAAAAATTATTTGCGAGCTCCCCGCCTGATTGAGCGAATATGAACCGTCATTGCCGTAGGCCGCGTTACGTATCTCATTCGCGAAATCAGATGCCGCTTTCATCGCATAATCGACATCATTAATGGAAGATGATTGCTGGCGGAAACTGGAAAATATGGCGACAGCCAATTTATCCACACCGAGCATAAGCAGGCCGAAAATAAATATGACCAAAACGGTTTCCAAGAGGGTAAATCCTTTTTTTTGTGAATTGTCGGGAATATTCATAGAAATATATCTTGGGAATGGTTACTGCGTCAGAAGAACTTGTAAAACGTTATATCCGTTAATATTCAGATTATTGATTGTTTGAGGTTGATAGCCGCCCATACTGACGGTCAAACTATAGTCCGAGCCGGCCGAAAGTCCCGGGAACATCGCTTGTCCCGGCGTAAAACAGCCTGAAACGTAATTTATGTTTACGCTCGTCAGCACTGGAGTTTTTTGGTCATCTGAGGTCGAAAGAAATGTTTTGTATCTGACGTAGCGCTTGCTGTTATTAACCGCGCTTATCGTATTGCCCGGAGTGGTGTAATAGGTACTTCCGGTCCCGTCCGGGCCGATATAATTCCAGGTCGTATTGTCATTATTGGCGGCAATTTGAAATGCCACGCTCGTCGAAGCGTCCTGCGATGTCGGTTGCCACGTTATTGTCGTGTAAGTGGTGGCGTTCGTTCCCGTGTCAAATGCCGATGAAGTAAGCATGCCCATACTGGGATATGAACCGCCGAAATTCGCCAAACGAAGTCCTGATGGAATGCCGTTTGCGCTTACATTCCCGTCATCCTCGAAATATTTGGTTTGGTCGGACATATTCGCCTGCCCGGGACCTCCCGACCAGTCAATCTGGCTCCATAAACTTCCGCCGGTAATCTTACTTGTATTGCTTGCGGGACTCGCTTTCTCTAGTTCTACGGTGGCGCCTTCTATCGGGTTTTCGGTTGCGGCATCCTTCACGATGGCCAAAAAGCTATTACTTGTGCTCGGCCCAAGTATGAGGGTGAATGTTTGGCTCGTATCCGGAAGAATGTTTGTTTGCTGTATCGGGGAGGAACCATAAACTATATAACTTGACCCCGTGAGCAGGGGCGTATAATTGTCCCACTCTATATTATTAAGCGCGATTTGCCCGTTTGAATCCGAGGTATAAGTATTATTGAACTTCAAAACGTCCGGCGTACCGATTAATTTTGAGCCGCGCACCTCCAAGCCGGTCCCCGCAAGCGGGCCGCATGTTTGATTAAAAGTGTTAAACACCAGATTGCTCACCTTATCTATGGAAAAACTGACTTGAGTAACCTGACCGTTCGAAATCGTAGCATCGGGTTTGGTCGGGTCCGGATTCCCTCCGCTACTTGGATATGTCCGGTCAGTGGAATATCCGCTTTTCGTAGCAATAATATGATAGCCGCTTACACTGTCGGGCAAACCGACCTCAACCCAATTGCCGCTTGCATCAGTGGTTCGGGTCAAATTAATATCCGGGTTTAACTGAGTATTTATAATTTGAACAGCCGCGCCGGGAATCGGCTGGCCTACGGCATTAAACACTTTTATGTAAAGCGCTCCCCCGCTCGATAATCCCTCAAGCCCCTGAGGAACGATGTTTGTCAAAAAATTACTGGCGACTCCCGTTGAAGTGTCTTTTATGTAGAGTTTAACCTGCTTATAGTCGTTTGGAGCCGTATCGGTAGCGGCTATAATCGTACCGTCTGACGGATCATCTATATAATTTACGACATAATATACTTGGTACGCGACGCCCTCAATAGTAACATTGGTCGCGTTCGGCAGGTCAGGAAGATTGCCGGGCGGATTCCCGTTTACAGTTCCGACCTGGGAATACGGGAGATTTCGCGCTATCTCCATATATTGGCCTGCGAGCAGCGCAATGGTTGACTTCTCCCGGGAAAAACGGACCTTATCTACAACGGAGAGAGTAATGTTGTAAAAGCTAATACTCAAGATAAGGAAAATCGCGATACTGATTGCGGCCTCAATCAGGGTAAACCCTCGATGATTAGGTTGTAGGTTGTAGGTTGTAGGTTGTAGGTTTTGCATTTACTAAACGCTGTTTAGTATCGTGTAAGTCGGTGAAATCATAGCCACGGCAAAAACCCCGACGGCGCTGCCGATTATAATCATAAGAATAGGCTCTATCAGCGCTGAAAGGTCTTTCGTGGTCGCGTCCACTTCATCTTCATAAAAATAAGCGATATTTTTAAGCATCTCGCTTAGTTTTCCGGTTTCTTCGCCGACTTCCATCATCTCGCCGACCATGACCGGATATAAGTCGCTTCGCGCCTTGAACAAACTCGACATTGTTAAACCCTTGCCGACATCGACTTCGGCCTCGGAAAGTATTTCTTTATAATACGTGTTCTGTAGAACTTCATTGGTGATGCGAAGCGACTCTTGCATCGGAACGCCGGCTGAGAGAAGGGAAGAAAGCGTGCGGGTCGTGCGCGCGGCGTTCACTTCTTTAACGATTGGTCCGAATATCGGCAAATGCAAAACAAAATAATCATAGGCCCGCTTGCCGCGGGCCGTGCGCAGGAGAAAAATAAATCCCGCGACGGCGGCGATTATCAAGATAAAAAAAGCAAGCGTGTGGGAAATTAAAAGGTCAGAGAGAAAAATAATCATTTTCGTGCTCCCCGGAAGAGGAACATCCATATCGCGGAAGGTTGCCGTCAAAGTAGGCACGACATAAATGAGCATGAGCGTGCCGATAACAAAAATAGCGATGAGGATAATGGATGGATACATAAGCGCCCCGCGTATCTTTCTCCCCATAATATAGCTTTTATCAAGCTGCGCGCCGATGGCCTCGAGTGAGTCGGGAAGCCCGCCGGATTCCTCGCCGGCCCGCACCATCGAGACAAAAAGTGATGAAAAAATATTGGGGAACTTTTTCATGCTCTCACTTAGGCTTTTCCCGCTGTTAATATCGTCTAAAAACGATTTTATGATTTTTTTCAGCCTAAAATTATTGGTCTGCCGCTCCAAAATGCTTAAACCGCGGGCAAGGGCGATTCCGGCACGAAGCATGGCGGCGAGATTCCTCGTAAAAATAACTTTTTCGTGAAGTTTCACCCGCACAAACAAATTGTTCACTGACGAGAAATCCG
>ERZ1292629.2453-Hain-H43-01um-R1-2453-length-15613-cov-5_pt1 | contig 11304 bp, 9 predicted proteins | sample MGYA00564399_ERZ1292629 | MGnify/ENA primary metagenome ERZ1292629 (study PRJEB36523, sample SAMEA6512636) | groundwater metagenome | collected 2019-01-08 | study: AquaDiva: Metagenomics assemblies of 32 groundwater samples | reverse complement strand
CCGCGGCCGCGGATTTGGCGCGGAGGCCAAGAGGCGGATTATGCTGGGCACTTACTCGCTTTCTGCAGGCTACCACGACGCTTATTACAAAAAAGCTCTGCAGGTGCGGGAGCTGATTAAGCGCGATTTTATCAAAGCGTTTGAAAAATACGATTTAATGCTCGCGCCGGTCAGCCCGACTCCGCCTTTCCGCTTCGGCGAAAAGGTTAATGACCCATTGGCGATGTATCTTTCCGATATCTATACCACAACCATTAATTTAACCGGCAATCCCGGGTTATCGGTGCCTTGCGGGTTTGCAGGCTCGCTTCCGGTCGGCCTGCAGATTATCGGGCCGCATTTCGGCGAAGAAAAAATTTTCCAGGCCGCCTACGCATACGAGCAAGCCACGGAATTCTATAAAACAAAGCCGAAGATTTAAACTTCAAAGCATAGAAAATGATCCGTCGTTGCGAGGAGTCCGCGACGATAGCTCTCCCGTGGAAAAGCATCGGGATTGCCGCGCTCGCCTACTGACTCGATCGCAATGACGCCTTAAATTTAAAATTAATTTAAAAAAAGAAAATTAAATTTATGAAAAAAAAGTTGTTTTTCAGTTTCTTGATTGCTTGGGTAATTTTGAGCGCCCTTGCCGCTCCGGCCATACAGGCCCAGACCGGTGGAGGGAATGTCGGTAACACCGGCGGAGCTTCTGGTAATGTTGGTCCCGGAGCCGGACCCGGCGCGTCAGTTGGCCCGTGCGCTTCCTCCCGAAACATCGGAGCTTGCATTGTGGAAATATACAAATGGTCTTTAGGTATCGCCGTTTTGCTTGCCCTGCTTATGATTATCGCCTCCGGCTATATGTATATGACCGCCGGCGGCAACGCCAGCCAGGTTCAATCGGCGAAAGAAATTTTTGCCGGCGCGTTCATCGGCATAATCGTGCTCTTCGCGGCCGTGGTGATTTTGCGCACGATTAATCCGGACTTGGTAAGTTTCCCGGACTTGAATTGGGGAAATTATTTCCGTAACCCATAAATTATTGAGAAGGATTGCAATTTTATGAACTATTCGCCCGTCATCGGTTTGGAAATCCATATCCAGCTGAAAACCCGTTCGAAAATGTTTTGCGCCGATCCGAACCAAACCGAAGACATCCCCCCCAATACGAATATTTGTGAAGTCTGCACCGGCCAACCGGGCAGTCTGCCCGTGGCAAATCAAGAAGCCATTGAAAAAGCGATTTTGATGGGCCTGGCTTTGAATTGCGAAATACCAGAATATTCCAAGTTTGACCGCAAAAATTATTTTTATCCCGACTTGCCCAAAGGCTATCAGATCTCCCAGTTCGACCGGCCGCTCTGCGGGAAAGGAAAAATGGAGTTGGCAGCGTCTGACAACCTCTCTCCCGCCGAAGACGGCGGCGCTCGCTCCTTGTCAGGAGAGAGTAAAGCTGAGGCTCGCTCCGCTCGCACCATCCGCATCACCCGAGCCCATTTGGAAGAAGACGCCGGCAAACTTATCCATCCGGCACATGCCGCTTACTCGCTGGTGGATTTAAACCGCGCCGGCGTGCCGCTTTTGGAAATCGTCACCGAGCCGGATTTTAAAAGCCCGGCGGAAGCGAAACAATTTTTGCAAGCTCTGCGGACCACCGCGCGCTATTTGGGAATTTCTGACGCTGATATGGAAAAAGGCCATCTGCGCTGTGATGCCAACATCTCTCTTAAGGCCGTGCCGGAAGGAAGTGTACCGTCCGATTTGCCCTTGCCCGATTACAAGGTGGAGATAAAAAATATGAATTCTTTTAAGGCCGTAGAAGACGCGCTTGCTTTTGAAATTGAAAGGCAGACTGACGAGCTTTCGGCTGGAAAGAAGTTAAACACAGAAACCCGCGGTTGGTCCGACGCGAAAAGATCAACCGTCTCGCAGCGGATCAAGGAAGGCTCGGACGACTATCGATATTTTCCCGAACCCGATCTGCCAATTTTGCATTTTAAACCGGAGTTTGTGGAAGATTTAAAAAGAAAGTTACCCGAGCTGCCCCAACCGAAACTTCAACGGTTTTTGGCCGAATACAATCTTTCGGAAAAAATCGCATGGCAGTTGGTCGAAGACAAGGATTTGGCGGAATATTACGAAGGCATAGTTTCGGATTTGAAAGAATGGCTTTTGGCGGAAAAAATCGTTGACCCCGAAGTCTTGAGCCGGACCATAAAAGAGGCGGCCAATTGGTGCGTAGGCATTTTTACCGAACTTTTAAACCGCGCCGGATTAAGCCCGCAGGATTCGAAAGTTACCGGTGAGAACTTCGCCGAGCTTTTGAAGATGATCGAAAAAAATGAAGTGTCCAAAACCGCGGCCAAGCAGGTTTTCGCGCAAATGTTCGAGACAGGAGACGACCCGTCTAACATCGTCAGCGCCCGCGGACTGGCGCAGGTGAGCGACATCGCCGCTTTGGAGGCGGCCGTGGAAAAAGTGGTGAGCGCCAATCCGAAGGTTGTCGCCGACTTTAAAGCCGGAAAAAAACAGGCCGTGGGATTTCTGGTGGGCAAGGTGATGGCCGAGACCGGCGGGCAGGCCAATCCCAAAATTGTCAACGAGATTTTGCGGAAGAAACTGTCGTAACCTATTAATTTTTGTTAATTTTTCTGTCTACAAATGGTCGCTATAGCGACCGTTTGTAGACAATGAGATTCTGCTGTTGCAATCCACCACTATCATACAAGATTGTATGATAGTGTTTTTTGAGAAAAAAAACGGGCTTTCCTTTCCGAAAACTCGCTTTTCTAAACGGCTCAAACAGCCAAATGAGCCGTTTAGAGGTATGTTTAGGTGGGATTTCTCCCTACCAAACCTCACCTCCTTCGTATTCCAAGCAAGGATCCTCGAAAGTCGGCGGCACTTCCGCTGATTTCGGCTGTTCGTGAGTGTGAGCGGTGTTCTAGAGAAAGACCTCCTCTAGTCCCATGTGTCCGAAATTCAGCGCCGTTGCTTGAAGCAGTTCGTCTTCTGGCGTGTCGTCCGGCAGGTTGTCAGGGGGATTTTCATCGATCCCAAAAACCAGCGTTTCGCCGGAGACGTGGATTTCGTCTGGGTGGTTCATCTAGCCTCCTTATATGAACATTATAGCTTAAGTAGGAATTTCTCAATCAGATTTTTGGCCTGCTGATAATTTTTTATCCAGCGGATTTTATGGTTGCGTCGAAACCATGTTTTTTGTCGTTTGGCGTAATGGTAGATGGAGTTGACGCAACGCTCGATCATTTCTTTTTTTGCCAGCTTACCGGATAAGTATTGGCGGATAATCGGATAAGCCAAGCCGATTTCGGCAAGGCGTCTGGCGCTGACTTTTGAAGTCAGTTTTTTTGTTTCGGCCACAAGGCCTTGTTTTAGCCAGCGTAAGAAGCGTTTATGGATTCTTTTTTTTAGCTCGGCATTGGGCAGGGTTAGGCCGAGGTAGAGAACTTTCCGCGACAAGGACTGCCCTTGTCCGGGTAATTGTCCGGGTAAGGGCAGTCCTTGTCGGGCAGAGGCGATTTCTATGGCGCGAATCAATCTTCTTTTGTTGTTTTTATCGATCGAAAACGCGCGGACCGGATCAAGTTTTTTTAGTTGGGTGAAAAGTTCAGCAACGGTTTTTTTGACAAGTTTTCGGCGTAAGAGGGGATTGGGAGGGATGTTTGGAAGCAAGGCTGGATTCAGCGCCGCGTCGATCCAAAAACCCGTGCCGCCACAGATGATGGGTAGCCGGTCGCGCGCTTCGATTTCATCAATTTTCTTCTTTGCCAGTTTCGCAAAATCCGCCGCGGAAAAGGCTTTTTGGGGCGGAAGAAAGTCCACGCAGTGGTGGGGCACGCCCTTATAAACAAAAAGCGCGTAAAAATCGCGGCCGCGATTTTTAGCCGCCTTAGCATTTTTTAGCCGAGGATTTTTTTTCCATTTTCCCAGCACCTTCGCCGTGCCGATGTTAAGGCCTTGGTAAATGGCGCGAGAATCGGCGGAGATAATTTCGCCGCCGATTTTATTGGCGAGTTTCGCCGCCAGCTCGGATTTTCCGGTAGCTGTGGGACCGACGATTGCGATTAGTTTTTTATCGTGGTAGAATTTCATTATTCATTAGGAGGACTTTGACCTTGAGTTTACTCAAATTTCTTGAGGAACATCTGGGAGTCGTGACATTCCAGCAGGCTGAAGAGGCCTTGGATTTACGGCCCCAATTACGGAACTTGATCGATTGCCGGAAGGCGATGTGGAAGCGATTTCAATTCTCCCTGCCGGTCTTGACGCTGGCGTGCGCAGTTATTTTCTAATGAGGCGCGACGCTGCCTTGGGCTGCTGGATCTAGCGGGTCTTCAAAATCAAACCTGCCGCGTGGCGGGGTGGTTTTCTCAAAGCCGCGCCGTGCATTTTCATGCGCGGGCGTTTTTTTATTTCCCGCCGCTTCGCGCGAGTGGTGTATTCTTCAGTTGCAATTTTTTTACGCATGCCTTTATACTTTATACTTTATACTTTATACTAACTCTATCATATGCTAAAGAAACTGTTAATCATCGCGATTGCGACAATAGCGGTGCTAGGAGTGGCGATTTTGATTTTCCGCAATCAATCAGTCTCACCACTAAGCACGGTTTACAAACTGAAGCTGGCCGGTGAATGGCTGGATGTGAATTTTTTAACCTTTGGCGCGCCGGAAAAACAAGTCAAGCATCTGGTTTTCGCCCAAAGAAGATTGGACGAGTTTAAAACTATCGCCGGCGAGGCAAGTACCTTTCATATCGGCACCGATTATAAAAAGGGTTTGGAATATGCGAAAAGTTTAGACCAGCCGCTTATTGCTTTAAGCCAGTCCTATAAAACCGAGCTGACCCGCGCGTATTTTATGGCCGAACAATTGGCGCTTTTGGATCATAAATTCATTCCAATGATAGAAGAGGTGTATAAAGTTTCGTTTCAAGCCTTTGAAAAACTTGTGGGAACGGAAGACTTGCAAGCCTACCGGCAATTATTTGAAGCCACAGCCCAAGAATACAACAGGCAGGCGATAAAGAATCTCTTACAAAAACATCAGGACGCGCCGGAAGACACTTTGAGATATAAGTCGCTAGTTGAGCTCTGGCTTGGGCCGATTGAAACGAAAAAAAATTCGCTTACACCTGATGAGCTTCAAACTTTAAACAAAGCCAAACTGATTCTGTCGCAAGGCCGCGAAATCGAGTGGGCCTATGATTTGTTGAGCAGTATAGGTTTTTGATTACGCGATCCAACAAAACAAGGGTTCCCCTTGTCATAACAAGGGGAACCCTTGTGATACGGAAAAAACTACTTCTTTCCTTCAATTTCCTTTTGCAGTTTTTTTAAGAAGGTTTTTAGCGCCACGGTGGACTGTTTTTTCTCCCCGCGTTTGCGGACGTTGATTTTTTTGGCTTTTTGCTCTTTTTCCCCGACCACGATCATATAGGGGATTTTTTGCATTTCCGCGTCGCGGATTTTCCGGCCAACCGATTCGGCGCGATGGTCCAGCTCGGCCCGGATCCCGGACTTTTTCAGTTCCTCTACGACCTTGCCGGCGTATTTATTGAATTTGTCGGAGACGGGCAGAACGGTTGTCTGCACCGGGGCAAGCCAGGTTGGAAAAGCGCCGGCGAAGTGTTCGATTACGATGGACAGAAAACGTTCGATTGAACCCATAATCGCGGCATGAATCATTACAATGCGCTCCTCTTTGCCCGTTTCGTTGATGCAAGTCAGGTTGAACCGATCGGGCATATTCATATCCAGCTGAATTGTTGCGACTTGCCATTCCCGTTTTAAGGAATCGGTCGCCATAAAATCAATTTTTGGGCCATAGAATGCGGCTTCGCCGATCTTATCACTTTCTTCCCGCCAAACATTTTTAGCTTCCATCACTTTTTTAAGGGCGCTTTCTGAGCTTTGCCACTGGCGATCGGTACCAAGATAATTTTCTGGATGGCGAGGGTCTCTTCTTGAAAGTCGGACTTCTAGTTTAAACCCGAATGGCTTATAGAATTTGTCAATAATGTCCCATATTTTAGAGACCTCGGATTGAACGTCTTTCAGCATACAGAATACATGAGCATCGTCCTGCGTGATGCTTAACACGCGCGCCAGTCCGGAAAGTTCGCCGCTCTGCTCGTCGCGATAGACCATGGTAGTATTGGCGTAGCGTTGCGGAAGGTCGCGATAACTCCATTTTCTGCGAGCGTAAATTTGCGTATGGTGCGGGCAGTTCATGGGCTTCATGACGAAGAGGTGGTCTTCGCGCGTGTTAATCTTAAAAAGATCGTTTTGGAATTTCTGCCAATGGCCGCTAGTCTCAAACAGCCCTTTTTTGGTAATGTGGGGAATTTCGACTTTTTCATAGCCGTATTTTTTTCGCAGTTCCCAAACATAAGCGTCCAGAGTTTCGCGTAGAATTGTGCCTTTTGGCGTCCACAACGGCAAACCCGGCCCGACTAAATCGGAAAAAGTGAACAGGTCAAGTTTAGTCCCAAGAATTTTATGGTCGCGTTTTTTGGCTTCCTCCAGTTGTGCCAGATACTCGTCCAGCTCCGTTTTTGTCGCAAACAGTGCGCCATATACTCTTTGCAGTTGATCGCGTTTTTCGTCGCCTTTCCAATAGGCGCCGGCGATGTGGGTGAGTTTAAAGGCGCCGGCGGGAATTTCTCCGGTGGATTTCAGATGGCCGCCGCGGCACAAGTCGGTAAAGTCGCCGACGCGGTAAAACGTTACTTGGCCGAGCGGAGTGGAAGGGTCAATAGCGGCGCGGTCGCCTTTGTGAATTTCTTCCAGCAGTTCAACTTTGTATTTTTGGCCGGCTTGTTTGGCGGCCGCGATAGCTTTATCCATTGGCACCAGAATTTTTTCCATCGGCAAATTTTGGCGGATAATTTCCCGCATGGATTTTTCCAAAGCCGGCAGGTCTTGCGGCGTCAAAGCTCGGGGCAGATCGAAATCGTAATAAAAACCGTTTTCGATCACCGGGCCGATGGCGAAGCGGGCGTTTTGGAACATTTTTTTGACGGCGAGCGCTAAAACATGGGCGGCGGTGTGGCGCGCGGCGTCGAGATCTATGGTTGGCGCTTTGGCGGCTGGTTTTTGGTCTTTGGTTTTTTTTGCGGATTGTTTGGGCATCGGAGTGAATTTAAAAATAAAAAGCCTAAACTGATTAGTTTGGCTTTGGGGCCCTGCGTGCGAGACGGAGGACGGTTCCACCCAAATTCTCTTTCCCCCTCCCTGCCTTGCCGGCAGGCAAGCTGCCCGACCTGTCCGCCGAAGTCTTGACGAAGGCGGAGGAGGGGCTAGGGGAGGAGGGAGTACTTCATTACTTCGATTTAACGTCTCGAAGCGGCGGACAGCGCTCCCGCCCTGGGGCGGAATTCCCGGTTGGTGAGGCCGAGTGTGGCGTTGTCAAAAAATCTTACAGATATGATTATAGTCTGATTTTTTAGTATGGTCAAGGTTGACAAAATAGAAGGGATTTGTTATATTGGAACATCTTGAGAACAGTGTGCGAGGAGGAAAAATGAGTAGTGTAGCCAGTCGCGTTGTGGAAGGCAACCCAGAGGATGACTTAACGATCGCGGCTTCCATGGTTTTTGGCATCCCGCTGGTGCCTACGGACGCGATCGCGGTTTTACCCACGGGAATGGGCGAGCCGTGGCGCGTTTGCGACGCCATAAACCTCTGGCAGGAAAGCCGGGCCAGCGCCGGCTATCGTTTCCTGCTGATTCCAGGCAATAACCCGGACGAGCCATTCACCAAGGATCATACCTTGGTAACACTTACACGGCCGCCTTACAATCTGCGCAAAACGCGCGGAGTCGTTTTGACCCAGTATGCGCAACACACGCCGGAGCAGTGCGAATGGATTCTGGAAAGGGCATTGGAGCGATCCGTGGACAGCATCACCCTTTGCGGGCCGCAATACCATTTGTTCCGGGGGTATCTGACGTTTGTTCGGGCCATGATTCGTGTCAAGGTTCGAATTCCTTTAATCCCGAGGCCGACGCCGGTTTCGCCGCAGGCAATTACCGCGATGACCAAAGTCTCGGCGTGGGAGATGGCGCGGGCGGAACCGGAACGGATTCGCGAATACAGGCCACGAGACGTCGCGACATATCTGGAGCTGAGGGAATACCTCAATTGGCTCTGGGAACAGCCGCCGTTGGCGGAAATTTCCGGCCGCTTACTGACCCGCTAAGCGCCGTCGAAGACGGCGCATCCACCGGACCCACGCGGTTCGGTTTTTTTATTTCTCCACTTCCATAAAAGAAATTTTTTTACAAAATAAGCGATAGCGTAAGTTGAAAAAATAATCACGAGATTTTGTTACTTGTCAACAGACTACAGCTATCGCCACACTGTGTTGACAAAAGGAATATTAATGAATGTTGACGAATGAAATTGTTTACAATTGTTTAAGATTGCAAAACCTTTTTGATTTCGTTTTTCGTTTCTTCCGTGTCGTTGATATAAAAATCCGTCAGAATCGGTTTTTTGGCGCCGTGGGGCGAGGGGATATTCAAAGCCACGCGAATCGGGCCGGGGTGCGCTTCGAAGACAGATTTTAATTTCATAAAAATTCCGGGATTGGCGTCGGCGGGGATGCTGATGGTGATGCGTTTTTCGACAGTCTTTTCGTGATTTTTTTCTCCTGATTCCGTCCGGGTTGTTGGGGAAGAGGTGGGCAATCCTACATCCTCTCCCGCTGTCGCGGGAGAGGAAAATATGGTAGGGAGCGTTCGCCTCTCCGAAGTCGGAGAGGGGGTTAATACAAGTTCTTCAATCTTATCCGCCAGAATTTTCGGTTCCTCGTCTTTGAGCTGAAACTTGCCGGACACCTTGACTATTTTATCCACCACCAAAAATTCCCGCGCTTCGGCAAAAGTCCGCGGAAAAACCACCAGTTCGATACTGCCGGACAAATCTTCCAGCTGGGCAAAGCACATTTGCTCGCCCTTTTTGGTTAAGATGGTTTTGACGCGGGTTAAAATACCCCCGCATATTATGGAAGTTTCCCGGCCTTGGGCTTTTAGGCGGGAGATCGGTTCCCATTTTTTAAAAATGTTTCGAAATTCCTCCAAGGGATGCGAGGTGATGTATAGGCCCAAGAGCTCTTTTTCCCAGGCCAGTTTTTCGCGCGGCTCGCTTTCCGGCGCGGACTGCAACTGGATTTTCAAACCGCCGGCCGAACGCGCGCCAAACAGGCTGTTTTGGGCAGAAGCGAGCTCGGAAGCGTAACTGCGGGCGAGGTTAAGGATATTATCGGTATTCGCCAGCAGCCGCCCCCTTTCCCCGAATGAATCCAGAGCGCCGCATTTGACCAAAGCCTCCCAGGATTTTTTGTTAAAGTTCCGAACAAACGTCCGCGTAATAAAATCGTCAAGCGTCGCGAATTTCCCGGAGCGCTGCCGCTCCTCAATAATTTTTTCCACGACGTCGGAGCCGAGGTTTTTTATGGCCGAGAGGCCGAAGCGGATATGCTGTTCGTCAATGTAAGTAAAATTTTTCAGCGATTCGTTGACGTCGGGCGGCAGTACCGTGATTCCCAAATTAACGCATTCCGCCACCGCCTCGGCGATATTTTCCGTATTCCCGGCTTCCGCCGACATCACCGCCGTCATATATTCGACCGGAAAATTGGCTTTCATATAGGCCGTCTGGTAAGCGACGATACCGTAGGAGGCCGCGTGGGCTTTATTGAAGCCATACGCGGCAAACGGTTCGATCAAGCTCCAAAGTTTTAAGGCTTTTTTGGAGGGCAAGCCGTTTTTCATGCAGCCCTCCAGAAATTTTTCCTTTTGCTCCGCCATCTCGCGGGGGATTTTTTTACCCATCGCCTTGCGCAGTTTGTCGGCCTCCTCCCAAGAATAGCCGGCGATTTTGATGGCGATTAAGAGCACGTCGTCCTGATAAGTTAGCACGCCGTAGGAAGCGGATAAAATTTCTTTCAAGCGCGGATCCAAATATTCGATTAGATTAGGATTATGCTTGCGGGCGATAAATTCGGGAATGGATTCCATCGGTCCCGGGCGGTAAAGCGCGACCATGGCCATAATGTCGCGGACGTTAGTCGGCTTTAGGTCTTTAAGATATTTGGTCATGCCACTGCCGCCCAGTTGGAACAATCCGATGGTTTTGCCGGTCGATAAAAGCTCGAAAGTTTTTTTATCGTCGAGCGGGAGGTGATAGATATCAATGTCGATATTTTTGGCGCGTTTTACGATTTCCACCGCCCGGCCCAGAATCGAAAGGTTGCGGATGCCCAAAAAATCCATCTTGACCAGTCCGGTTTCCTCGATGGAATACATATCGTATTGGGTGGTGATCGTGCCGGTTTCGTTATCAGACCGAAGTGGCGTGTAATTCGTCAGCGGAACGGGAGAAATCACAACGCCGGCGGCGTGAATCGAGGCGTGCCGCGCCACGCCCTCGACTTTTTTTGCAAGGTCGATGACTTTTTTCGTTTCAGCGTCCTGCTCGTGGGCCGCGCGCAATTCCGGGGAGAGTTTCAACGCCTGCTCGATGGTCATATGAAATCCTTGTTTGCCGAAAGGAATAAGCTTGGCGATCTTGTCGCATTTGCTGTAAGGCACGCCCAAGACCCGGCCGACGTCGCGGACCGCGGCGCGGGCGAGCATACTGCCGAAAGTCACGATTTGCGCCACCTTGTCTTTGCCGTATTTGGCGGCGACGTATTCTATCACTTCGTCGCGGCGGTTATCGGCAAAATCGGTGTCGATATCCGGCGGCAAAGGGCGTTCTAAATTCAAAAATCGCTCGAAAGGAAGCTGATATTCCAGCGGGTTTACCGAAGTGATACCAAGCGCGAAAGCCACGAGAGAACCGGCGGCGCTGCCCCGGGTGGTGGAAATAATGCCCTGCGAGCGCGACCAGTTGGCGAAATCGGAAACCACCAAAAAATACGAAGAGTAGCCTTTTTTGGAAATGATATCCAGTTCGTATTCCAGGCGCTTGACGGCTTCGGGATGCTCGCGGGTAATTTCTTCGAAAGATTTTTTGTATTCCAGCGCCAGGCCTTTGGAAACAAGTTTCCTTAAATAACTGTCGTAGCTATGTTCGGGCGGCAGGTCGAAGTTGGGGAAAGCCCATTGCCGCAACGGAATTTCTATGTTCACGGCCGCGGCCACGACCTCGGTATTTTTTATGGCGGCCGGCAGGTCGGCAAACAATTCGGTCATCTCTTGTTCGGTTTTTAAAGCCAGGTCGGTCGCGCGCATATCCAGCCGGTCGCCGTCGGCGACGTTTTTTCCGGTTTCCACGCAGACCAAAATATCC
>ERZ1292629.3857-Hain-H43-01um-R1-3857-length-11309-cov-7_pt1 | contig 11309 bp, 12 predicted proteins | sample MGYA00564399_ERZ1292629 | MGnify/ENA primary metagenome ERZ1292629 (study PRJEB36523, sample SAMEA6512636) | groundwater metagenome | collected 2019-01-08 | study: AquaDiva: Metagenomics assemblies of 32 groundwater samples | reverse complement strand
ATTAACATTTTTTCTCGGATACCCCGGCCCTTTAGGGCGGGGTCATTCATTTTTTACCTCCATTTATCTTATTCAGCAAATAATTATATATTGTTGCAAATAGCCACCCTACAATTAACAAAAGCACAACAATCTCAATAAATCCAATGATAGTGCTGCCCAAAGGCACGGGAGCATTTGTTATTTTTGTGATATCTATCCCGTGAAACATATCTTTAAATAAATTAAGTGTCGTCTGTGGCACTATTGCAAAGAAAAGTGCGCACAAAATATATACTATTCCAGAAAATATTGCTAAAGAAAAAGAAACCACTTTGGTATTTAATTTTTCAGCCATGTTGATGATCTTCTTTATGTTTTTTCATCATCCAGATGTGCATACCAATGCATAGCAATATCGCTCCGAACCACAAGTAATTTGCACTAAACCCAAAGTATTTTACTACGCCAAACAGGAGCAAGAAGGGTATAATGCATGTTAGAACCATAAGCAAAGTATGTTTGCTTGAATTCTGTTTAGTATTGCTAATATCACCATCCTTTTCCATCATTTAATTAATCATTCTTTTATACTTTATTAATTTTACTATTTACCCAAGACCCTGAAAGGACTCGGCGGCAACCCCTCGTAAAGAGAAAAAAATTTCGTTAATTGCTATTTTTTGTTGATGAACTCATAGGCTGAATAAACTGCATTTACTGCCTCTCCCACTCCAGTAATAGCCTGCTTGAATTTTGAGTCAGCAACATCACCTGCCGCAAAGACCCCGGGAATGTTTGTCTTTGACTCCCTGTCTATTATTATCTCGCTTTTCTCGTTCAGCTTTACTCCAAGCGCTTTTGCCATGTTAGACATAGGAATATGGCCTATCGCAACAAAAACTGCATCCAGCTTCAGTTGCTTGGAGTTTTTATAAGGTCTGTCTAGGGTTATTGATTCGACTTTTTCTTTTCCGTTTATTTCAAGCACATTTGTGTTTGTTATTATTCCGATATTTTTTTTATTTTTTATTTGCTCATAATTAATCGGCTCTGGATGAATTTCATTTCCGCGATGAATCATGTAAATTTTTTTTCCATAATTAGACAGAACTAAGGCCTCTTTTGCTGCGCTGTCACTTCCTCCAACTACAGCAATAATTTTGTTTTGATATGCATAACCGTCGCATAAAGCGCAGAAATGCACTCCGCGATTTGTTAAAATTCCTTCGCCCTTTACATTAAGTTTTTTTATTTCTGTGCCTGTTGCAAATAAAATTGTCTTGCCCAGAAATTTTTGGTTTTTAGCATAGACATTAAAGCCGTTTTTTGTTTTTTCTATTCTAGCTACTCTTAATTCTTTAAAATCTATTTTATACTCAAGAGCATGATTTCTTAATTTATCTGCCAGTTCTTGGCCGGTAATTTTATTGAATCCGGGATAGTTCTCTACAGAATCTGTCCAAGTAATAAGGCCGCCGATTAACTCGCCAAGAATAAGAGTTTTCATTTTAAATCTTCCGGAATACATTGCAGCTGCAAATCCGGTGCAGCCTGCTCCGATTATTATTACATCGTACATAAATATCCTTTCTAAAAATTGAATTTAAATATGTTGTGTTTGACAGCGGCAGAATAGAAAAAGCTTATAAATTACGAAGAGGTTTATTTTAGCATGAAAAGAGGTGCCCTATTGGCGTTTGTTTTGTTGCTTCTACTTTCCGGAATTTCTCTAATCTTCCCATGGAATAATACGACTGGCAGAATTGTTTCTGATACAGAAGAGCATACAATCGGACCCAGCTTGGAAGAGCAAAACTGCATGAAACCATGCGTTTCAGTAGGCTGCGCAACTGGAGATATGAATTGCATGAAAGGAAATAGTGAGAAATGCCTTCAGCAATGCAACATGCAAAAACCCGATCAAACACCAGAAGAACAGTGTGTTGAACAATGTGCTATGCAAGGATGCGATGAATTTGATTTTAGCTGTCAGAGCAAAAACCAAGAAAAATGCGACAAGCAATGCGGTATGATAAAAGAGCCAGAGGCAAAGTCAGAGGAAGAGCAATGCATTAGGGAATGCGTGGCTGAAGTTGATCCTACGTTGCAATGCAGTCCTGGAGAAGGCGGAGAAAAAGGAAACGAAGTATGTCAAAGGTGCGCACAAGAATGTGTCCATTTATACAAAGGACCTTGCCTGAACGATGAGAAACTAAAGGCAAAGCAAAAAGGATGCGAAACTTGCAAGAATTGTTACGGAGAGCCTGTAATGGGTGATTCTGGAGAAGGCTACGAATGCATAGTTGATGTGAAATGCAATGATGCCTCTTCTGAATTCGGAGACGATCCAGGGACAGGAGAAGGAATTGCAGAAAAACTCGGGAACACAATAGGAAATGCGATGGAAGGCCTATTCGATTTCTTCAGAGGATTATTTAATAATAACAAATCGGAAGGATCAGCAAGTTCTAGTCAAACAGAAAACTCGTAATTGTTTATTTAACCAATTCAAAACTGACTCTAGTTTTGCTCTGGCCCTTATTTTCCATTTTTAATATTTTAATATGGCCTATTTCATGCAAGTTGTCCACATGAGTGCCGCCGCAAGGGCATTTATCAAAATTTTCTATTTCAACAACCCTTATGTCATTTATTGATTCTGGAAGTCTATGGAACAAGTTTCTTCTTTTCTCGCTTATTGATGAAATTACGTTTTCTCTTGCCGTGAAATATTTCTTAACAATTAGTTTATTGTCTGCTGCTTTGTTGAATTCTTTTTCCATAAATGAAATATCTTCTTGGCTTGGCTTAAAAGGGAAAAAGTCTATCCTTGAGATATTTTTATTTATCTGGTTGCCTACGGTTTCTGCATCATAAGCATCAAGGACGATCGCGCTTAATACATGCTGTGCTGTGTGCATCCTCATTATTTTATAGCGATAGCTCCAGTCAATAATGCCATGCACTTTCTTTTCTTGGATGGGCTCTTTTACTAAATGCATTATTCCTTCATCGGACTTTTTAACATCAAGGACTTGCATGCCATTTATGGTGCCTTTATCACTTGGCTGGCCTCCTCCGTTTGGGTAGAAGGCTGTCTTGTCAAGGATTACATAGTCATTATTATTATGAATTATGATGGCGTCAAATTCCTTCAGATAGCAATCCTTCAAGTAGAGCAATTCTGTCATAGGACTAATTGAAAAATAAGAGTTTTAAAAATCTTGTTATGCTATTATTTTTCTTTTTTCTGGAATAAGGAAGCGATTTTTGAAGCGACATAAGCAAGAGTCCTTTGCCTGAATGTTTTTTCTTTTGTTATTTTAAAGCCTAGTCTGCTTTCAAGAATATTGACTGCTATTTGTGCCTTAAAAGAATTGGCCCTTATCTGTATCTTTCCAGATTCTATATAGCTCCTTAAGCTTTCTAATGAGATGTTGATCTGATTGTTTGCTATTTCAAAGAAAGTGTCTTTATTTGTAATTATCTCTATATCTGTTTTTCTCATTGATTCTGGAAGTGTAAGCAGTCCTGTCTTGTCAAGCTTGAAGAATATCCTTTCATCAGTGTCTGTAATGGTCAATTGAGCAGAAACAGGCAATGCCACCTTGAATTTGTCAACATTAAGTTTTTTGCCCTTCACGTTTTCGTATAAAGAATCAATATAACCTTTCACAGAAGTTGGCTCTGGCTCTGCTATTGTTTTTGCAATGGCTAGTGGCATTAAAGATATCAACAATATTAAGAGTATGCTTGCTTTTTTCATGTTTATACCTCTTTATAGATTAGATTTGGCAGGTTTTTAAAACTTTCTAAGAAATTTTTAGTATATTAAGATTTTTTACTCACAAATTTAAAATATATTTTAAATTACCATAATCTATTTATATAGATATGCCTCTTGAAAGTAATTAAAAGGAGGAGTTAATAATGAGTAGTAATAAGCCTTTAACAGCAATCTTAATCATCACAATTTTTTTGTTGATTATTAATGTTTCTTTTATCAATGCCGATGCAGGAGATTTTAGTTATGTCCAAGGAAGCAATCCAGGAGCTATATGCCCCGGAAGCACTGCATTAATTATAGATACGATAACCAGCAAAAATACTAATGACCTGCAGTTCACTATCATAAACACCGGAAGCTCTTCTGGCTTTACAACCAGTGTGCCGCCAGGGTTCATCTTGAAATCAGGCTATTCTAAATCAGTCTACACTTACATAAGCCCTAGAACTACTACTCCTGTTGGAAAATACACCCTTGAATTGAATGTTGATTCGGGAATTAAATCACAGACAATTTCGCATTCTATCGAGATCAAAGACTGCAGGAGCTTTGAATTAAGGGCTGTGTCTGATTCAAAGTCATTGTGCCCTAGCAGTGTAGAAAAATTTGATTTTGTATTGAGCAATACCGGCGAAACTAAGGAAACCTTTGATTTAAGCCTGGAAGGGCAGGCAGCCCCGTGGCTCACTTTAAGCGAGGTTTCTGTTACTTTAGACAGACAGCAAAGCAAGACTATATTTGTTTATTTAAGCACACCTTCCTCTGCTCTGGGAAAATATGAGTTTAATTTAATAGCCACTGCAAGAAGCAATAAAAATGTAAAGAGCGTTTCATCTTTTATAAATGTCAATCCGTGCTTCCAATACACTCTAACCAGCGAGAAGGACTCGATCAGCTTATGCGAAAACACCAAAGAAATAATACCCCTTGGAATAACTAACCAAGGCACCGTAGACAACAATTATGAACTGCAGATTGAAGGCCCTGACTGGGCAAGCCTTGAAAACAACAAAATAACAGTTGCAAAAGACCAGACAAGTTCAGCTAATATAATAATCAATCCTGGTTATGGCATAGAAGGAAATTTCAAGATACTATTCAAAGCAATAACAGAGAAAGGCCAGATTGAATCAAGCAACGAGTTTAATGTCAATGTGAAGAAATGCCATGGCGTAGATGTTCAAGTAGAGAAGAACCAAGACAAAATATGCAACTCATTGAGCAACACCTATAACATTATGGTGAAAAATACCGGAGAATTCTCCAAAGAATACAAACTTGAGTTGATAGGGCCTGTATGGAGCACATTAAATGCAGATAGGATTAAGCTTGAGCCTAATGAAGAAAGAAAACTGAGCCTTACAATAAATCCTGGTTTTGATGCAGAGGCTTCTGACTATGATATTATAGTCAGGGCAATTGCTCTTGACTCAAGCAGAGTTTCGAGCGAGAGCAAATTAACCATATCAACAATTTCGAGAGAAGAATGCTATAAACCAAGCATCGGCATCAACAATAAAGAAGTCGAGGTTTACTATGATAGCGCCGCTACAATTCCCGTAGTAATTGAAAACAAGGGGAATCAGCAAGCAACATACGACATAGCAGTAAGCGGAACAGCAGCAAATTTCATACATCTTAATCCTGCTACTGCAACTATAATGCCGAATAACGCAGAGATAGTTTACTTGTATATTGCCCCAAATAAAGAAACCACAGATGGAACTTATAGCGCGGCTATCTCAGTAAGATTAAAAGATAGCACAATACTTGCTTCCGACACTATACAAATTAAAATAAGCCAGAGCAAGGTTCCAGTCGAGGTTACACCTACTGAAACCACTCCTAGAAAAAACTTATGGCAGAGAATCAAGGAATTTTTCACAGGAAAGAAAGAAACTCCTACTCAAATAACTGAAACAGAAATTCCTGAAGAGCCTTCCACGACAGAAGAACAACCTGCTGAAGAAGGAAACGAAACTCTTGGCAATGAAACTGGAACTGCAATACCTGTTCTAACAGAACCTAATGTCACAGAAACAGTGGAACCTGAAGTCACTGGACAGGTCCCTAGCCAAATAGCAGGACCTGAATCAAGGGCAATTGACTTTAATATAGCCAATAAGTATTTGATTAACCAGGAAAAGAACCAGGAAGTCAATTTCAAGGTGAACAATGAAGACCACAGCGTCAAGATTACTGATGTTTCCGCTGATACGGTAACAATAATCATAAAATCCGAGCCTCAATATTCCAACCTGAAAGTTGGAGAGAGCAAGGAATTCGACACTGATGGAGATGGAACAAATGACTTAAAAGTTACATTGCTTGGAATAGAAAACGGAAAGGCAAGAGTAGTTTATGAAAATCTGCTTGCAGAGTCTATTGCTTCAGCTGCTGAAAACCTGACAGAAATAACTCCGACTGAAACAACAACTGCTCCTGAAACTCCTGAAACAACTCCAAGCGAAAATTCTGAAACTCCTAAAGGTCCAGGTTTCTTTAAGCTCTACTTAAAGTATATAATCAGTGGATTGATAATTCTAGTGTTATTGATTTTAGTGATAAAATACAGGAAAAACATCGTTGAGTTCTTTGAGGAAGAAGTCGAGGTACCGGTCAAAAAAGAAACCACAGAACACAAAAAAGAAACAATTGAGCATAAAAAAGAAACGCCTAAAGAACATCCAAAAGAGCAAACTAAAGAGCATATAGCGAAGAAAGAAACAGTTAAAGAGACTAAAGAGACAAAAAAGGAAGAGACAAAAAAAGAGGAAAAAACTTCAAAGGAAGAGAAGAAGCCTGCCAAGAAAAAGAAGGAAGTAAGCGAGGAAGAATATTACTAGCTATTTATTTTTTCCTGCATCCGAATTTCTTATTATATTTGTCATGGCCCGCTATATCTAAAATAAAACAAATAATTTCTATTTGATCACCCTTAATAGTATAAAGCATTCTCCAGAAATTAATAAGCTCAACTCTCCATAAGTTTTGTACATTATACTCTTTAGTACGAGGCTCAGCAGAAACCATTGCCGGACTTTAGTCTGGAGATTGAATGCGGAGTGAGCCGAGTCAGTTCACGCCTCCGAAAAGCTTAAAATTTGGCTATTATAAGCTATAATAATGACACTACTCTATAGTAATGATAAATAGAAAGCTTTATATACCAGTTATGTGTATTATTATACATAAGAATTCAATAAACAGAGAGGTAAAATAAAAATGAAAACACAAACTAAACCTTTAGTAGTAAAAGAAGGGAGAACCGAATTAAGTACTGACAATAGGACTTTTATATATCCTGCTTTAGGCCCCGGAAATTACGAACAAGTTAGAGAACAAATAGATGCTGCTGGTTTGCAAAGACCAACAATGGCAGATACAGCTGATTTAGTACATACTGCTTTTCATTCTGATGATAAATATAGCCAAGAAATAAGAGATATAGTAAAAGACAGAAGACTATGGGCTTTTGAAAGGAACTTGTACGTTCCAAAAGGAGTATATATTTATCCAGAACCAGATAATGGAAGACCACTCAATGAATCTGAACTAGTAGAAAGACTAGAAGCTAGTGATCCTAGCGTAAGATTTGTTCATTTTGGATTTGAAATAGGAGAAATGAGACCAATGCAATTAGCTAAAAATGATTATGTGATTGCTCTAGCTGGAGAAGAGGGAGCAGATAAATTAGCTGAAGTTGCTGACCAATTCGAGCGAAAGCCATACTTATGGAGTTTCAAATCAGTCAACGAACCTACTACAAGAGTTTCCGCTCTTAATTCCGGTTGGGTCTTCGATCGTAGGCTTAGCGTCTATGGCGACTACCTTGGCGACTACAGGGATGGCCGTGCTTTTGGGGTACGTTCGGCGCGCGAAAAATAGACCCCTTCTTTTTTAAATTTTTAGTAAAGGTTTATTAACTATATTATTTCTTTTATTTTTGTCTTGGAGTGTTAGATTAGCTTGAATGTTGATGGCTATTCTAATAAACTAGGGCTACACGCACATTAATTAAGGCTTTTATCAAAAAGCTATAAAATATAACTCAACATCTAGTAGGCTTACGCTAAAAAATGAAGAGATATTGATTGTTTTAAAATTAATGGGCTACACAGTCGTTCCGCTCTTAATTCCAATTGGAACTTCGATCATAGGCTTAACGTCAATGGCAACAACCATGGCAACAACAGGAATGGCCGTGCTTTTGGAATAACCCTAGACTCTAAGATTTCCAACATGAAATCTTACAATAACCTATACCAAGATATCATTTCAGAAGAAAACCTGTATCTGGCATATAAAAAAGCAAGAAAAAACAAGACAACTAAACCTTATGTTATTGAATTTGAGAAAAATCTCAAGGAAAATCTAGAACAATTAAGGCTAGAATTATTATTTCATTCCTATAAGCCAATGCCACTTGAAACTTTTATCTTGAGAGATCCAAAGACGAGGAAAATAAGCAAATCCGATTTCAGAGATAGGATTGTCCATCATGCATTAGTCAATATAATAGAACCTATTTTTGACAAAGGTTTTATTTATGATTCTTATGCAAACAGGAAATTCAAGGGTTCTTTAAAAGCTCTTGAAAGATATGATGTGTTTAAGAAAGAAATCTCTAAACAAAATAACATAAAATTTTATGTCTTAAAAGCAGATGTAAAGCATTATTTTGAAACTGTAGATCATGAAATTCTAATTAAGATTATTAAGAAAAAGATAAGAGATAAGAAAGTAATTTGGCTCATCAAACAAATAATAAATAACTTTGATTCCAAGGCAAAAGGGATAGGCATGCCTCTCGGAAATTTAACTTCTCAGTTCTTTGCCAATGTTTATCTAAATGAATTAGACAAATTCATTAAGCATAAGCTAAAAGCAAGGTATTACATTAGATATGTGGATGATTTCATAGTTCTGCATAATAATAAAGTAATTTTAGAAGATTACAAAAATCAGATTGACGAATTCTTAGGAATTATAAAACTAGAGTTACATCCTGACAAATCAAAAGTCGTCTATTGTGATGGGGGGGCGAGCATCGTTTTATTAGCTTGTTAGGATTCAGAGTTTCTTATTATAACAGATTACTCAATAAAAGGAACTTGAAGAAAATGAGAACTAAGCTATCAAAATTAAAATACAAATTAGATAATGGAGAAATTGATTATGATAAAGTCTATGCTGTTTTTGAAGGTTGGATAGCTTATGCAAAACATGCCGATACCTACAAATTAAGGAAAAAATTCATAAAAGAATTTGAAAATATGTTTCCAAATCAATTTTCTTCTATAGAAATAAATAGAATATTAAAAAATTTAAAATAATTACTAAGTCATCGAAGTAGTTAACTCATTTCTTTAAGTATTAGAATTTAATAAAATTTATATAACCTTACTGGTTTTTTCTTTTATGCTTTATTCGATAGCTTCAATTTATCAAGAATCAGCAAGGATTTTTTTTATAGAAACATGGAATCGTTTTTTAGAGCTGGTATACGCTCCGGTAAATCACAAGGAGATGTTCTGGATTTTAATCCCCTTACTAATCACTTTGCTGATGATAGAGTTCTATTTTGGCATTTATGTCGAGGAACAGCTGGGCTGGAACACCGCTTTTGCGAACACATTAGTCTTGATGTTTGTTGGCCTTGACCTTGGCAAAAGACTGTATGAAAACGGATTGTTGTTCAATGATAATTTAAGGACTGTGATTGTTGCTGCAGTGCTGATAGAAGCTGTTTTGCTCGCGTTCCTGGACTTTTTTCATGCACTGCCGGAAAGAATCGCATTTAAGATTAGCAGCTCATTGCCAATAAACTTCATAGCAATAAGTGCCATTCTTTTAGTATACGCACCAATAAAAATAGATTATATAACCATAAGTGCCTTAATTCTGCTGGCGATTATAATCTCGATAGTGATAGGAATATTGCATTTGATAGAACCAAAGATAGGCAATAAGGAACTACTGCATCATGAGCCATAGAATAGACTTTAGGTATAAGGCTCGCTGATACTTGGGTTATTCTGAAGAGTCTTTAATATAGAGACTAAACTGCCAGATAGTTCTCTTTCATGAAGCATAGCATAATCAAATACTAACTCCGAAGTGCTTAGCAACTTAATTATTTCATCTTTTTTAAAACCTAAATCTTTTGCTTCATATATTTGACTTGCAGCCCTGTATGTTAGTGCATACTTTGGATCAGCCAACTTCAAACCATTTACATGCTCCCCTAAGTGAATGATAAATTGTTTTGGCTGGGCGGTTCTCCCAAGTTTTCGCAATGTGTATTTTGCGACATAATCTGGAATCCCCAAGAAATAGCCTAAATCCTGGTTGGTTAATGGCAATTCTAATGCTCTCTTAAGCGATTCTTTAGTTTCTTTTGTAATGCGCACCATCTTAAGCGAGCCATTCATTGGACCGAGATTAATTCTTTTCAATATATCACTTACTGTGGCATCATATTTTATATCAAGTCCTTCCCTTAATTGCCTTAAAGATAATTTCTGGTCATTCCCTATGGCATTTTCATACCTTTGTAATAAAGACAGCACTACACCGAAAGAAAGTATTGGGCCACTATTGCAAAAAGAATTGAAATACTCAGAAGTCTTTTGATAGGCCCATCCTTCTTGAGCACATAAACTTTCTAAACTATTTGATATCAAGGAATGTACCTGTTTTAAAAATGCATTTTTCGTTATTATTTGAGCCTGTTCTTTTTGTTTGATTAATGTTCTGTAATGTTTCCATTCATGGTATTGCCCGTTTTCAATAATTTTTTGTCTGATTCTTTCCCTGCTTAAGCTGAATTTATCCGCGATTTTTGCTAGACTTAATCCTTCCCTGATATATTGCACTATTTCAGGATTTTGGAACTTTCTGTTATTCTGACTTGTTTCAACAAAAACATCTGTTTGTATAGTTGTTGGAAGTGTTATGCCCAATCTTTTGCAATAAGCATTTATCGCATGCATGGGAAAACCAGTCATCATACATAAGTCTTCAATCGACCTTGCTCCTGCTTCTCGAGCTTTTTCTAATAAAATATGTTTAGGTTTTTTAGTCGGTACGTCTTTTCTGTTTTGTAGATAATTTATCGTCATAGAAATCTTTGCATAATTTTTGTTTATAAATGTTTCGTTTTGTCACTTTTATTAAGTAGTAATCTTTATTTTTTCCTGTAAAATTCAAGCCTTTTTATTTTGCTGCCTTCAAGCTCAAGAAAAGTGTTGACATTGCTGCCAAAGCCGGTATTAATTGCTATGGTTTTTCCAATTCTGCATTTCCCAAAATGCTCGTGCATATGCCCACCTATGCATATTAGCGGCTGGTATTTTTCTATAATCTCCCTAGCTAATAAAGAACCGTAATGATATCCATAGCGGGGAGACTCTTTGTTTGTTATCTTGTCTATTTTTGTGTTGAAGGGAACATTATGGCTTAAGAAAATTACCGGCTTGGTTGCTTTCTCAAAGAGATCAGATACTTTTTTGTAAAGTCTAGAATATTCAGATTTTAT
>ERZ1292629.3856-Hain-H43-01um-R1-3856-length-11309-cov-23_pt1 | contig 11309 bp, 19 predicted proteins | sample MGYA00564399_ERZ1292629 | MGnify/ENA primary metagenome ERZ1292629 (study PRJEB36523, sample SAMEA6512636) | groundwater metagenome | collected 2019-01-08 | study: AquaDiva: Metagenomics assemblies of 32 groundwater samples | reverse complement strand
CTTGGAATGCGGCTTCGAAAGCTGAGCGCGACAGTCAGGGCTTCTGGTGCGACGCTAACGGCTACGCCTCGGCTTCTGACTCTAGCAGCTTGTTGATTTCCAAGTGGGGATGAACTATTCAGTGCAAAGTCCTGGATAGTAAAAGCCATGGCCAACGAACTGTTTGCCGGCAGTCAAGTCATTGTCTACGCATCGCGCGAGGCGACCTACGGGACGGCTCGTCGTCTCAACGGCGCCGATGCGATGCTCACGATTTCGGAGTCGTTTACGCCGGCAGAAGAGCGAGATGTACGTCCTGACAGATCGAGATTTGCTGACTATCTCGATCGGTACGTTGGACAAAAGAATGCGACATTCGAGATTACGCGGCTATTGCTGCCATCTGCGACGGAGCCGGACGACGATCTGCTCTGGAAGAATGCCTTCGGGCGATCGTCACTCAATGCGACGAGTCTGGAGTATATTCTGGCTACTGCTCATGATTGGTCGCTGACGCTGCGTCGTGCTATTCGGACAGGGGGTGGTCAAGGAGTCGCAGACTTTCAGGATCATGTTCGCGGCGCCATCGTCAACCAGGTCGAGATTTCTGAGGGTAATCAGGCCCAGAATGGTCTGGCGACTGTTACTTTCCGTGGCGTCGCCAAGGATTGGGGCTGGACGGGTAATACCTCTGTCGCTTCTGGGTACCTGAACATCTCCTCGGCGGCCTCGACCTTCCGCGTCAGTTCGCCGCGCCAGTTGACGGCCAGCAGTTTGTTCAAGGTGAGGGCATCGACTGGCGGCGGCTCGGGTATCCTAGTGGATACGGTCAACTATACCACTAGCGTGATCTCCTTCTCGGAGTCTCTGGGGACGACGCTATCTTCTGGGCGAGCAATTACACCATACAATCCAACGGCGACCACAGCAGGGCAGCCGCTACATGCGCGCATTGGTATGCTGTCGCTCGACGGCTCCGCGACCAAGATCGATCATCTTGGCGGACGAGTGACGCTTGAGGATAATCGTGGGTTGCTCAACGAGGAGGTTGGCTACGATTCTGCATCCAGAGTGATCCGCGAGAATCGGCGGAACGTCATCGGTACTTTCGGTTTCATTCTGAAGAAGGATGAAGTCGGCGAGTTGCTGGGGCGCCGGGAGCGTAACGACTCCCGGAACGTCCAGGTCAACATCGGCGATGAGGCCAACAAGACGATCAAGATCCATATGAGAGACTTCGAGTGGGACATGTCGGCGCTTGATATGCCGGACCAGGGAATGACCCGTATTACGATGGCCGGGCGGGCGCTGGGGACCAATGGCAATGATTCGCTCAAGGTCAGATTCCTATTTATGCTTAATATAGGTCATTGGACTTCTGATATAGCTCCGGCTTGGAATGCGGCTTCAAAGGCCGAGCGCGACAGTCAGGGTTTCTGGTGTGATTCTAACGGTTACGCCTCGGTCTCTGACTCTAGTAGCCTGGCGATTTCCAAGTGGGAATAGACGCAATGCAAAGAGCGCTCTTACTTGAAGCGCATGGACCACAGGCTATCGTCTTGCCAGACGAGAGCGATACCGATGCTTATCTCCAGGCGCTTGAATGGCGGCGCGTCATCATTGATCGTGTAGTTGGCTGGGAAGAGCTTGCAGCGCTGGAGAAGATCCATCGCGCGAAAGCCGACATGCTTGCAGAGAAGTATGAGGCTGCTAATGGACCGGCGTGGGAAAAGCTGGAGCTGGAAGGGAAGCGAGATCGTGAGTTAGCTGAGGCTCGTAAATGCAGGATGTTCATGGACCAATATGAGCGCGAGGCCAATGCGTGGCATCGCAAGCTCAAAGAGATCGTAAAGGTGACCTAAGTGGCTAATTCAGAGACATTTACTTCTGATCGAACAGTAGTCATAGGGAACCCGACGAAAAAGACAGACCATGACCAGCTTGCTGACAACACCGACTATCTTGAAGAAGCCCTTGCCAAGATCATGGATCCAGCGGCAGCGGATGGACTATATTTCAGTGTTGCCGCGCCACTGAAGGTAGAGGTGAGCGCGGGAGTCATTTGGACAATGGGATTCTGGCAGTCGGCGGATGGCCGGTGGTGGTTGCTCGTCAATACTGCTGATGTGGCTTCTTTCGCCCGGGCGGACGCCGAGGCGTATATTCCACTCGGCAACATCGCCGATGTCCCAACCAGCTGAGGACAGATTATGTTCGCAATCCTTCTCCTTGTCTTGGCCTTTCTGCAGCCGGTCTCGGCACAATTCTCCACCGGTGGTACCCGAGGTGGGAAGACGCACATTGGTGCAGCGTTCGATACGACCTTGCTGTACCGGCCGGCAGTGTTTTTTCAGGACACGACGATCGCCCTCAGCGTCAAGAACCTCGTCGCCGTGAACCTGCACGACCCGGCGCAGGTGTGGTCGTACGATGCCTTTCGGGCGGCGGAAACGAACACGAGCCTGTGGCGCACGGACGCCAAGCGCGTGCCAGACGTGGCGCTGTTGGTGAGTCGGACGGCGGGGGATTCGCTCAGTTGGATCGACGCGATGAACCCGAGCGTGACGGCGACGAGGCTATACCTCAAGGCCGCCTCGAACGTGCTCGGCAACGTGGCGATCAACGATCTGGCGTACCTGGACGGAACGATCTGGCTGGCACAGGCCGGCACACTGGCCAAGATTGACGAGCTTGCAGACCAGGCAACGCAGTGGACTACGAGCGGGCAGTACGACTATGCGGCCCGGATGTCGAGCCGGAACGCGGCGAGCGGGTATCTGTTGCTGAACGCTTCGCCCGCCATCGTCAACAACACGGTCAACGCGGTCGCGGCGATCCGTTCGCCGTGGCTACAGGATGGGCATTGGGACGAGCTTGGGAGGCAGAGGCAGTACTGGGAGATTGGCACAGATGGAGGCCAGTCGAGGGCATCATACAATGCTCTTGGCACGCTCTCAATCTACGATGACACAGCGACTCTGGATGGCGCGAGTATAGCTATGACACCAGGTGGACAGATCGTTGCTGTCCAGCTCGGCACGCCGGATCAGATTGACTGGTGGTATAACACTTTGCGCGTCACTGGCGATGCGGCGGCGGCAAATGAAACGTGGACTAACGCTGGATCTGGTAGTGAGGATCTGCGTTGGTCGAATGCAACGGTGATATCAGACGTTGCTATGCTGCCTGGCGTCTCCGCTTCTGGCAACAACAGCCCCCGCGTCTACGCCGTTGCTGATTCTGGCCTCTACATCCTCGATGCCAAGGCCAACGACAACACGAACGGAAGCAAGCAGGAGATCAACGCGCGATATGTCTCTCCGGTGATGATTGGAGACGTGCGTGTGGCGTTCAGCGGAGCGAGTACTGCCGATCCAAGTGGTGCGGCGGCGGCAGGTAGGCAGATCATGAATCAGAGTGCGGTTGCGTTCGTGGCAGATGCCGCTTCTCCTGCGGGAAGCTATGCCAATTTTTCGGCAGCTAGCAGCGACTACTTCTACGTGAAGGATAACAGCACACTGACTTTCACTACGGCGATGTCAATTGCGTTCTGGGTAAATCGCACCGCCGACTCTGGCGCGGAAGAAGGCCTCGTAACGAAATGGAATGTTGGCGGTCAGCAATCGTGGGAGTTTTTTATATCATCCACCGATGATCTGGTAATGTATACGAAGACCTCAGGGATCATTGGCAATTCTGGGCCTATTATCTCTGCTGGTAGTGGGTGGCACTATGTAGTTGGCACTTACGACGGCGCCAATCAGCGTTTATATGTGGATGGAATATTAGTAGACGCAGATGCCCAGACCGGCAATCTCGTAGACAACGACATGCCACTCGCGATTGGAGCGGAGTACAGTGGCAATCCCACCTATAGCAACGATGATGGCTTCTGGTATCGCTATTTCGGCGGTAGAATCACAGGTGTCAGCGTAAGCGCCACAGTGATGACAGCTCAACAGATCCAAGACGCCTACCAGCGTGGTCTGCGCATGATCCAGTCTCCCTCGCCCGACACGCTCTACACTGCCGCCGTCACCGACGTCACCGTCAATCCCTACACCGGCGACTTGTGCCTGGTGCACTCGGGCAGCGTCGAGATCCGCGACAAGTGGGGCGCACTCGTCGACACGCTCATGTGCTCGACGTGCGGCACGATTGCCGACTGCGACTTCTTCCGCATCGCTGGGGTGGACTCCCTCGGCGGCGGCGTTGCTTTTGGCGGCTCGACTGGGACCCGCATCGTCGTGCCAGACGTGAGGGCGTGGGACCTTGCGCAGGCCCACTACGATTACACGCCCTACGTGATCGAGCAGCCGGCGGTAGTGGACTCGACAGGATTCGGTGACTTCTGGACGCTCGACGATGCCGTTGCAGCGGTCAACAACGTCGGCCGCAACTTCGTCCAGGTCCTGCGAGGCACCTACCCGAGCGCTACAGTCTCGCAGGCAGGCATGGTAGTCGAGGGTGCCGGCGATACGCTGACCGTGTTTGACGGGCTGGCAGCGGCGGCAGGGCTGACGGTGAGTGGGGCGGATGTGACGGTGCGGGATCTTGGGGCGCGGACGACGCCTGGAGGCGGGGGAGCCTATGATGCTTTCCTCTTCTCTGGTGCCACGCGGCTCAACGGCAGTTTCCTGCGTGCGCTCGGCGCTGATGACGAGTGTTTCTATATTTTCAACACCAACCAACTTGATCTCGTAGACATCGCGGCGCATCGGTGCGACGACGAAGGAGTCTTGATCTCGAACAGTGACAACAATCTCGTTACTGGTGAAGTCCAAAATCAGTCCGGGACCAGCGTGTGGATTGTCTCGAATAGCGATGCGAACATCGTTGGTCCTATCCGCACCGATGGTGCTGTCGACGACGACGGGACTCTCAACGTCATCATTGCAGAGGAGACAGCGTTCTGATGCGACGCTCACTTGTGATTGCGATAGTCGTTCTGGCGGCTGCGGTTGTTGGTTTCGTCAAGGGGCCGACGTTCCTCGGGACGCGGTACACGATCACGCCTGCCGTCAGCGTCGCTGGCGAGTCGTGGTACACACCCAAGGTCTCAGGCACCGGGACGGCCGACTCCGTCTACGTCTGGAGGGGATCCGTTACCGGCCTGACGGACGAGGCGACGGTGATTGCCATCTCCGGCCTGGATACGACCCTGACGTACAATTTGCGTATGGCTTGGAGATCCCAGGCAAACTACGGCGTCGTTGATTACCTGGTGGATTTTCCATTGGCTGCCGCTACTAACGACGTAGATCAGTGCAGCGTATGTAGCGCCGTGTTTTCAGATTGCACTGGCACAACTGGAACAGACCTCAAGCTGAACACTTGCATGTACAACTCCGGCGCGTCTGGAGTGATTGAGTTTGAGAATAGGATTGGTGTCGGTGCTTCTGTCCAACTGACATGGCAGCTCACAGGAGGAGGATGAAATTGAACGCGATCATCGCTTTGCTGCTGGCCATCCTCCCTGCCATGGCGCAGGAGGGCCGAATCGAGACGATCAGCGTGACCGTCGACCGCTCCGACTCGGCTGTGGTCTCGTGGCTGGATTCGCTTGCCTCGCGGGAACGTGCGGCGCGCGGGCATCTGTCGGACTCGACGGGAGTAGCCTACGTGCGCCAGGTGCTCGACGGCACCCTCGGTCTGCCGGACTCCGTCGACGTGCGCATGGACTCGCTGACCGTGATTCGTGTAGCACGGCCTGACTCGATGGCCCGGCCGCTCGACTTGTCATTGATCGGCGGGGTCCAGGTGCTCCCTGATTCCATCGGTGGCGAGCACTGGCTGCGGCTGAAGTTCACCATGCCGACCGGCACTACGACAACGGCCAAGCTGATTGCCAGGATGATCAGTGGCGCCATCGGCGTTGCCCAGCGGGAGTACGGGGCGTACGTGCTCGGACCTACCGAGATCCGCATTGCCAAGGCTCCGGCCAAGGACTTCCTCGTCGCCTTCGCGGCGACGCTCAAGTGAAGGGGGAAACATGGACACGTTCGCTGCACATCTGACCGAGTTCGCCCTGATGGTCGCCGGCTTCTTGTTGCACGTCGTGCTCAAGGCGAGGGAGATCGACCGCGCCACCCCTGCGCGGGAACCCTTCCTGGGTCTCGTGACGGCTTCGCTGTGGGGAGACGATTCCCGCTGGGGGACGCTGACCGTCGTCGGCATGATCGCCCTGCTGGGGCTCACAGGCACCGCCACGACGGCCCTGGCGACTCTGGGCGTCAGCGTCACGGAGACCGGCGGCCGGGTGCTGGTGTTCGTCGGCACTGGCTACGGGATGGAGAGCATCGCGCCGAAGCTGCTGGCCCTGGTCTCGAAGAAGGTCGAGGCGTAAACAGATGCCGGTGGAGTGGCCGCCATCTGGCGTTGACTGGTATTACGCCGATGACTGGATTGCTATCGCACACGGCGATTGCCGCGACGCCCTGCCGAAATTGACAAAGGTCGACCTGGTGTTGACGGACCCGCCGTACGGACTCGGATCTCGATGGCAAGGCGGAACCTGGGGAACCAACAAGAAGTATCTGGATGCCCGTCGGTGGGACGTTGCCCCAGACGCCGAAACCATCGCGGCAATTCTTCAGGCTGGAGAGCAGTGTGTTATTTGGGGAGGCAACCACTTCCGACTCCCTCCGACGCGCGGATTGCTCGCATGGTTCAAAACGAATGCTCTTCACACGATGGCGGACTTTGAAGTAGCATGGACCTCTACTGATCGACCCGCGAAGGCGTGGCACGGGAACAACAATCGCACAGACGACGACCACGCGACAAGCAAGCCGCTAAACCTGATGTTGTGGTGTCTCAGCTTGTATCCAGATGCCCGCCTTATCCTTGACCCCTTCATGGGCTCCGGAACAACACTTCGAGCTGCGAAGGACCTGAGCCGTCGCGCCATTGGGATCGAGATCGAAGAGAAATACTGTGCCATAGCTGCTCGTCGATTAGAACAGGAAGTCATGGACTTCTCACCCGTGGGAGTGTGACGATGATCGGGCTGGCGTTCCTGCGGACTTGGCTGCTGCTCGCAGTCATCGGGGTGGCGCTGCTGGCCTGGGCCGGCGAGCCGCTGAAGCAGCAGCAGACCGTCGCCGTACTCGAGGTCGAGCTGCACGGCCAGGGCCAGCGGCTTGAGGTCACTGGCAAGGTCTTGCCGGACTCGATCACCGTCTGGCTGACGACCGCTGGCCAGAGCACGAGCAGGGTCTACTTTGGACGACCTGATACCACTACTGTCGCCCGCTGACTCGGGATTCGCCTGGGTGCCGCGCGATGTGATGACCGCAGCCGGTCCTCGGGTGGCCCTGCTACAGGAACCTCTCCCAGAGCCTCTGTCGTGGCAGGACGTGGCCCTGGGTGAGCTTGGGTATGGAGAGGGGGCTCTGGGGACAGCTCTGGCCCTCGTCGTGCTCTGGGGCCGTTTGGCGGGCTTGTGGCGGCGCTTGGTGGGTGAACCAGAAGGAGTGGAGAGGTGATCGGACAACTGCTGACGCAGGAAGTGGTGCAGGCGGTAGGGGCCGTGCTGGCCATGCTCATCCTGGCGGGCGGCGCGTGGTTGGCGAAGCTGGCGAAGGACAAGCTGGGGGTCGAGGTGGACACGGCCCGGTTGCAGGCTCTCTCAGCTGCCGCTGAGCAGGGGGTCCTGCTGGCGGCCCAGCAGCACCGGCACGATGCGGCCAGAGGGCTGGTCCCGAAGCAGGTGCTGAACGCCGCCATGCACAAGACCGCCGTCATTCATGTGCAGACGGTCGCGGCCAGGGCTGCCAAGAAAGCCGGCTCGCGCGTTGTCGATGCGGCGGTGCACGCGGCGGTGCGCCGGCTCAAGGGGCTTCTGTGACCGCCGTCGCCGTTGCGGCCTTCTGCGTCGCCCTGGAGGGGGCGAAGTGTTGTTGGCACGCCTACGACCGAGGACGCTCCTGGCTGTTCCTGGTTCACGCCCTGCTCGCAGCGGCCCTTGCAGGCCTGCTGTGGCCCATCCTGGCGCCCGTGGCGGCGTTAACGGTCATGGCCTCGGCGTTGGCCTTGGACGCCAAGCGCAAGGGCCGCTGGTGGGGCCAGGCGCTCTCAGCGCTGTCCTCGTGGCCCTGGGAGGCGGCTGGGCTGGCTTCGCTGGGCTGGGTCGGGGCCTGGGTAGCCCTGCCAACTGGCTGGCTCTGCGGGCTGTGGTGGGTGTCCGGGATGCGGCCGGTACACTGGACGCCCTCGGTGTGGACGAAAGCCTACCCACTTCGACTGCGGCGATTCTTGGGAGATCTGAGGACATGAAGCCACGCATCGCCAACGCAGTCCAACGCCTGATCGAGTGCCCGATTTGCTGCGCGTTAGGGATCGTGGACGAAGATCAGTGGCACGGACTGGTATCAATCCAGTGTCCCGAGGACGGCTGCACGTACCACGAGACGTACGACCTGAGCGTGATCGTGCCAACGGAAGGGAGCACCCAGTGATGGCTGACTTCCCTGGACGGCCACGGAAGCTGATCGCGGAAGTCGTCGGCGATGTGGAGACCGTCCGCGTCGAGGTGGACATGGAGACTCGCCGGCTCACGGTCTGGGTGCTGCGCCTGGACCAGGAGGAGCCATGGCGTCACGAGGTACAACTTGTCGAGGAGCGGGGATGAAGGCTATGATTCTGTGCTTCCTGCTGTTCATGCTGTGTCTGAGCGTGGCCGCTCTGTTCGCTGACCAGATCTCTGACGCTATCACCACGCACGCCAACGCCGGACCGCATCGCGGCGCCGCCGGCCTGGAGGACGTCCGAGACCTGCGCACGCAGATCGGCGGTATGGTCGCCATCGCAGTGCTGCTGATCTCTGGGTTCGGGACGCTGCTCTACAAGCAAGGTGTGGCTGAACTGCGCGGCGAGATCCACACCTGCAAGGCGGAGCTGGGCGGGCGGATTGACGTGCTCTGCAACCGAGTCGACACGCAGAATGGCCGGATCGCGCACGTAGAGGACTCTATGGGCCTGCTCTCGGAGCGGCACCTAGATTCGCTAAATCGCTTCGCTCATGCGTTGAGCGAGGCGGCAAAGACCGACGTCGAGCTGCTGTCGCGGATGCCGAAGGCGAATCGTGACTGAGCGAGTCGATCCGACCCGCTACGACATCACGCCGGAGCAGCTACGCGCGATCATGCCGCGCTGCGATGTGCTGACTTGGCACCCGTTCTTGGTGGCTGCAATGGGGCGCTGGGAGATCGGGACGGCACCCCGGATAGCTGGCTTCCTGTCTCAGGTTGCCCACGAGTCCGGCGAGTGCCGACGGCTGGAGGAGGGGCTGTCCTACTCGGCTGAGCGCCTGATGGCGGTATGGCCGTCACGCTTCAGGACCCTGGCTGATGCCTCGCCCTACGCTCGCGCCCCAGAGGCGCTGGCGAATCACGTCTACGGCAGCCGCAACGATCTGGGCAACCGGGGACCGGGCACGGGGGACGGCTGGCGCTACCGCGGGGGCGGACTGCTGCAGCTCACTGGACGCGCCAGCTACGTAGCGGCCGCATCTGGGACTGGGCATCCGTTGGTTGAGCACCCTGAGCTGCTGCGCACCCCCGGGCCGGAGGCGGCCGACTCAGCGGGGTGGTTCTGGTGTTCCAAGGGATGCAATGAGCTGGCTGACGCCTGTCGATTGGACGCAACTCCAGAGCAGATCGACGGGCCTTTCCGGGCCCTGACGAAGCGGATCAACGGGGGGGTGGTGGGCCTGGAGGAACGATTGAAGTACTGGCAGAAAGCGCGGGACGCGATGTCCAGCCTCTGAACTCACACCCAGAGGCTGTTACGCCGCACTCGATCTGACAGCCGTGGGAGGAAAAGTTGTTCATCGCGTGATTCGGCAGCAGCGTCATGCAATTACTCGCTCGAACCATGCAGAGTCAATCAACTCGATCTCCTCCCCGTATGGCCTGGAGCACGTCGTACACGGATCGCCCTGAGATGCGGACACCAGCCATCCGCTACTACATTCCGAGCAACGTAGAACTTTGGTAACCGTTCGGACGGCGCGCTTGCAGTCGTCGTCATCGTAGCAGCCGAACTCGGTCGTGACCCTATCGCCTACCCGGAACGGAGCTACCGACTTCTTGCGTTTTGCTGGATTCACAGATGGAGCCTATCCTGGGCGTGGTACTTGCAGTCACAGCTTAAGATCTTGATCTACGCGAGAGGTCGGTTGACTCCATCTACGACGGATCGAGGTCGGTCACGGCGTTCGTCCGTGATCGACGAGCCGGCGGAGGCGCTCCAGGTCACGTTATCGAGGTTCAGGGCGGCGCCCTGCTTGACCGAGTACCCGCACCACACGCAGGCCAGGCCGTCACGCAGGTAGGTGGCCAGCCGGGTCGAGGGGCGGCACCACTTGCCGCCCTGCCATTGTCCGCGCCCGCGTGCCGTCGTCGTCTCCATGCCATATGATATAGCTCTGAGCGCCAGAAAAGTCAAGGGGTTTTTTGGTCGATGCGGGTCTGTAAAGATCTACTGGGAGCTTCTGTTGTGTGCCCAGATAGCGACCATGTTGTTCCGATCGTCTACCCTTCACGTATGGCACCTGGTGTAGTTTTACCGCGCGTTTGAATACGCGATCATGATCGGTGCCGCAGAACGCCGGTGACATACACAGCCCTGCCTCGACGACGCCATTGAGTATGCCGCGCGGCAGTCGATCCACGTGCTCGTCCCGACATTCGATAAAGGACCACTCTGATCCGTTAGTCCACTGTGGACTATGCATCTGCTGGAACAGATCGCTACAATCACCGTCAAACGGATTTAGTCCGCACGTGATCCACAGATAACTTCCTGCGGCCCGCCACGGCACATAAGAGACCCACGTCCCGCAGTTGATCACATATGTGTCATGAGCACGAGTCAGATCGCTGTGGGCGTCCACATTCACTAGGCGCCTGGCGTTGGAGGCGGCTACAAACGGCAACATCTGCTGGTGATTCATCACGGCCACAGTAGGGACACCACGCACCTGCAGGCGAATTATCAGGCTATCCAGGATCCGCGCAAGATCGTCCGGCTCGTGATTCTGCCATACGTCGATGTCGATTGATAGGTAGGTCATCCTTTTCGTTCCGCGCGACAGACGGTACAACGCCACGTAGCCGAGTCCTTGTTCGACTTCTTGGTGGCGAGGCTGTGCACGCGCTTGCCTGAACCGTGAAGGCGGTCCTGGGCGGCGTGCTGGCAGTCACAGCTTAGGATCTTGGTCATCTCTATTTCTCCGATTGTCGTGTGTGATCTCCACCGTCAAGTTGTCTCGCAGCCACTGCCGTACCGTCCTCGGCTCCTCGCGGGGATCAGGTTCGATCCAGATG
>ERZ1292629.3854-Hain-H43-01um-R1-3854-length-11313-cov-4_pt1 | contig 11313 bp, 14 predicted proteins | sample MGYA00564399_ERZ1292629 | MGnify/ENA primary metagenome ERZ1292629 (study PRJEB36523, sample SAMEA6512636) | groundwater metagenome | collected 2019-01-08 | study: AquaDiva: Metagenomics assemblies of 32 groundwater samples | reverse complement strand
TAAAACGCGAGTAGTAGCCGAACCAGGATACGTGCGGATCCATGGAAAAAAGAGAGCTTAGTAGCTGAGAAAGGAAGAAGAGAGCAAGGGGAATATCCAGCGGCGTGCGCGCGATGCGGATTTCTTTCTGGGCAATCATTTTGACCAGCCACGCGCCGACAATGACGACGGTGAGGGCGTACACCGCCATCATTTTGTTGTACTCAAACAGTTCGTAATTCCAGGGAGTTAAAATAAGTGGAACCAGGATAAACAGCAGATAAAATCCCCAGCGGATGACGCGATTGCACCAAGCCTCAATGTTCATGGGGTAAGTATACCACATGAAAAAGTTGAAAATTATTACCAAAAGAGTATACTACAGGCTTACATGAGAAATACAGTAGAACGTCTTCGACGCTACAGATGGCCTGTTGCCATCGGACTTACGGTGATTACTCTGGGTGGCGCGGGAACACGCGCATATCTGGAGTCTCAGGGTGTGCAAAAACAATTGCTGCAATCACCTACTCCAACCGAAACAGAAAGTTTGCCTACAGAAGTGCTATCAACGCCGGAATCGACGCCGACAGAAGCCGCGGCTCAGGAGCTATCGTGCGTAAAAATCAACGCTCCGGGGAGTCCAGGATACGATAATTCTCTTCCGGATATTCTCAACGGCTATCAAGCGGTGCTCGCAGCCGGCGAAGAAGGCATTGATGATCCTCCCTACGTTGTGCTCCATCCCGACGGGACGTTTGAGATATACGCCGATTGGCACGGGCTGAATCCTATATATAACGGCGATTCCGCATGCGTCTTTCAAGCAGCACCGTAGGGGATATTTACCTAAACTCCGGACGCGAACCGCCTTCCCGACGCCGCGCTCCCTCCGGGAAACCGGCAAAGTCTAATGTTTGTGTGAGGATCGCATTTTGAAACGCAGCAATTTCTCTGGGAGTGCCGTCCCACTCAACAGACTGAAAAAGATAGGTAACCGCTTCCACAACATGCCGTGAGCTCGGTTTTTCTTGTATTGGACTATTACTGTAGCCTGTGAGAACCTCAATGAGCCACGGTAGCTGAAGATGGACTCCTACCGCAGGACGCGGTGGCGTGACATCAAAGACTGTTACTTTTATGTTCTGCTCTAAAGAAAATGTTCCCGTATTCATATAAACTTTACCATTTATCTCTCTGTGGCTTGTTTCGCTACAGATGAAAGAGCATAAAAACTAGAATGATAATTATACCATACTATAGGATTTTTGGCAAATGGTCGCTTATCTTTTGGGGCGGGGATGATTTTTGGGGGGCCAATGTATGCGTGAGGCGCCGCCGTGGCGTTTCCGTACATTTCGAAATTGTTGTCCTTGATCTTCAATCTCTACGCCGAAGCCTGTGAGCTGCTCAAGTAATTCTCCCGGAAGTTCACCGGTATCGGGAATATCGCCCCACGGACCATGTCGACCTGGCAGATACGGCTCCATGCGCTCCGTCCCATCTTCAAGTTGGACGCGCACGAATTGCGTTTGTACAGCACTACGGAAGATAACGGTTTCTCCGTCGCGGATAACCGGCATATCAGCAACATTACGGATTTTTCCTGCGACGCGGCCCAGGACGACTGAGGGTTGTTGATCCCAGTTTTGCGGAAGAAGTTGCGTCAGTTCACTTTGCATAATGCTATCAGGGGTGTACGGTAATGAATGAAGGCCGATGCGGCCCGTAAGCGACGGAGCTATCGCATCAAACAATCTCGTTTTCCAATCAGGAAGTTGAGGCATACTACCTTTCCATTATATCTGTATCGCGCAAATTTTGTGATAGAATGAGTCGTCAAACAAGTCTAAGAAACTCATCGGCAGATATATCCGCGTCCTTGAGGATAGCAAGAGTGATGCCGCGGCCGAGGTCACGGCCTTGGTGCACGGGGACGGAGACAGATTTTTGATCTGATTCTCGGCTGAACACATGGTGACTGCCGTGGATCCTATCGAGGATATAGCCTTTCTTTTTGAGAACCTTGATAACTTTTCTTGCTGAGATAACGGGAAGTTTAGGCATACGCCCGTACCGACCGATGGTCTGACTGGGGAAGTGTAACGGTCTGGAGCGTTTCGATGAGACCATCCTCCGGGATGGGCCAATTGCGATCCGCGCGGGAGAAAAGCCATCCTTCCATGGCTTCTTTGAGGTTCTTTTGGGTCTCCTCAATCGTCAACCCGTCTGTGTGACATCCAGGGAGTGCAGGAACATATCCATGGTAGCCACGGCCGTCTTTGACGATGATCGTGCGGTAGGTGACTTTGGTCATACAAAAGAAAGTATACCATATTTTGCAGGTCTATTGATAACACCACAGAGGGTGTGTGCTATGATGGGAGTATGGCGGTCAACAAGCCATGGGTGCGGTGGGTACTTGCAGGGCTCGGATTCCTTTCTTTGGGTCTGAATGTCCTGTGGGGCATGAGCTGGTGGCGGGGAAAACAGGTGCAACCGGCAGGACGCACGGCCACAACGGTGACCAATGTGGTGGATGGCGATACGTTTGACACCAAGGATGGCGTACGCGTACGGCTCGTAGGCATGGATGCGCCGGAGTATCCCCAGGGGTGCCTATCCAAACGCGCCCGCGAACGGCTCAGTGAACTTATCCTGGGGAAAGACGTACAGCTGGAAGTGGTCGGAGAGGATCGTTTCGGCAGGAAAACTGCCTGGGTGACGATCGGGAAAGATATCCCCCTGAACATCGTTTTGGTCGAGGAAGGGCTCGCCACGGCTGACGAGATCGACGATAACCGCGGGGCGCTCCTTGCCCAAGCGGAAACCAAGGCGCAGGAAACAAAACGCGGCATCTGGTCTGCCGAGTGCACGAGCGCCCGCGTTGGGTGCACGATAAAAGGCAACTACCACAAAGGCACGAAGGAACGCACGTACCATCTGCCCGGCTGCTACAACTATAACCAAATCAGCATCAACCCCAACGAGAGCGACCGGTGGTTTTGTACCGAGGGTGAAGCAGAAGCGGCAGGGTTTGTCAAAAGCCGTGATTGTCCCGGCGGACGGTGATCCGGGATCACCTCTGTAAAACTTAACCTTCCGGGTTACATAGCTCTATTTGTGGCGGTGGGTAGCAACGAGGTACTTGAGGTCTTGGAAATCTTTGCGGGGGACGGTGTCCACTTCCAGATCAATGACGCGGCGACGGATATCGGAAACGTCGAAATCAATCTTATCTACTTTCTTATCAAGTGCTACGACTTTTTGATCTAACGCATTGACTTTTTGATCAACCACATCCACTTTTTCCTCTATGCGCGTCGTTTCTTTACTCACCGCCGAGATGATATGGGCTGCCAAATCGTCTAAGTCGCCGAGTGTGGTGGTTCTCGTGAGATCCCGAACGTTTTTTTTCATACAACGCAACTCTACCATGCTGGGTGGCTCTCTGCAATATGGTAGAATGGCCTCATGTTTGATTTCCTTTTTGGGCTCCTCTCGCATGATTTAGGCATAGATCTTGGTACGGCCAATACGCTCGTGTGGGTGCGGGGGAAAGGGATTGTGGTTCGCGAGCCGTCGGTGGTAGCCCGGCACCGGAAGACCAAACAGATTATTGCCATCGGCCGCGAGGCAAAGAAGATGCTGGGCAAAACGCCGACGACGATCGAGGCATTCCGGCCGCTGGCAGACGGCGTGATTGCGGATTTTGACGCCACGGCCGCGATGCTGAAACACTACATCACCCTCGTGCACCAGCAGGCCAAAACCCCGGGTTTGCCCAGAATTCCCCGGCCCAAAGTCGTGGTGGGAATTCCATCCGGCGTTACGGAAGTAGAGCGCCGGGCAGTGGTGGAGGCGGCCATCATGGCAGGAGCGCGCGAAGCGATCCTTATTGAAGAGCCCATGGCCGCGGCTATCGGCGCGGGCTTGCCGATTGAGGAGTCCACCGGAAGCTTTATCTGCGACATCGGCGGCGGAACGAGCGAAATTGCGGTGATGAGCTTAGGCGGTATCGTCGTGAACCGCAGTATCCGGACCGCCGGCGATGAAATGGACAGCGCCGTCGTATCCTTTATCCGGCTTAAATATTCGCTGCTTATCGGGGAGCAGACTGCGGAGGAGATTAAAATTGCCGTCGGATCCGCGTATCCGGTGGATAAAAGTGACCGGCAGACCGTGGTGCGCGGCCGCGACATTGAAACCGGCCTCCCTAAGTCCATCCGCGTGGGCGAGACGGAAATACGCGAAGCCATCTCGCCGGTGGTGCACGAGATAATCGAAGCGGTATCCGAGACCATCGAGGAAACCCCGCCGGAGCTGGTCGGCGACATCATCGAGCACGGGATTGTACTGGCAGGTGGCGGGGCACTTCTTCGCGGCATTGATAAGCTCATCGCCACGGAACTCAAAATGCCCGTGTGGATCACCGACGATCCGCAGACGGCGGTGGTGCGCGGGTGCGGGAAACTTTTGGATGACGCAGTCCTTCTTCGCAAAGTGAAAGTCGCTGCACGTAAAGTATAAGTGCCATTCGTGCGGGTCCTGCCAGTCGCGTATCCCGGCATTGCAGGCGCTGAGGTCGGCATACCTTGGTTCTCGCCCCGTCAAGGTCCAGACCTTCCTGGTGTTTAAGAAGTCTTTTGTGCCAAGGCCGTGACGGGGCTTCGAAAAGGTATGCCTCCCCGCGCCTTTGGCCAGACCCTCGCTCGTGTCACCCGCATGGCACACCTCCCCGCGCCTGGTATAATACAACTCATGCAACGGAACATTGCGACGATTATTTCTCGGATTTTTGAACCGCTGCTTTCCATGACCTTCGTGTTGATCCTGATCTCTTTGCAAGCAGGATTGACACTGCGGCAAACACTTCTTTGGCTGACTCTATTTATCGTTCCGCCAACGGTGTTACGGTTGTGGGCGAAAAAAACGTACGGGCTTGATTGGGATATAAAAGAGCGCCGCCGGCGCATCGTACCGCTTGCCGTCCTGTTGGGGTTCATTGTCATAGATATCTTCCTTCTTCGGTTTTTTGGTCCACCTGCATTGGTACCACTTCTTCTGTTATTTTTGCTTTGGGCAATTGGATTTTTTCTTATTACCCTTGTGACGAAAATTTCCGGTCATACCAGCGGCAACGCACTTGCGACTGGCTTAGTTATTCAGTGGTTGGGATGGGGGTGGTGGCCGGTGCTCCTGATCGTTCCGTTGGTTGGGTGGGCGCGGGTGAAGACAGGTAATCATACAGTGGCGCAAGTGATTATGGGAGCGGTTTATTCGTGGGGACTTCTCCCATTGGTCACATTGGTCTGATTTGTCAAATTGGATAAGAGAGATATGAAGTTAGGCAAAGCCTTTTCCGATAGTCTTATTATCGAACAAAAAAAAGAAAAGCGGCCGGGAAAAGACGAAAGCGGTTCCTGGTGGTTGGGAGCCGGCCGGGCGCTCATGATGAGCACGGTCTTGTTCGTCGCGCTGTTTGTGCTGGCTTGGCGGCTGTTTGCCCTGACCGTCGTGGACGGCGGACGGTGGCGGTTACTTGCCGACGGCAACCGAACCCGGGAACTGGTGGCGCATGCCCCGCGGGGGATTCTGCTGGACCGCACCGGCAAACCGCTGGTGGTGAATACCCCGCAGTACCGGCTGATCGCGCCGTGTGATGGGGGGAGGCAGGAGTGCCGCCAGCAGTTGTCCAAAGAGCAGGGAGAGGCCATCGCGGCTGCGGGATTGCCGGCGGGGACATTTTTGGAAGTAGACTACCAGCGCCAGTACCCATACGGGGAAGCGCTGGCTCACGTTTTGGGCTACACCGGCGAACTCTCAGAAGATGAATTGGCTGCCGAATACTATAACTTACGCGGATACAAACGCGGTGACCGGGTAGGACGCATGGGTGCCGAGGCTACGTTTGAGGAGAGGCTGCGCGGCCGGGACGGCAGGGAGTTGGTAGAAGTGGATGCAGAGGGCAAGATTCTGCGTTCACTGGGCCGCGATCCGGAGGTACCCGGGGAAGACATCGCGCTGTCGCTTGACGGGGGCGTGAGCCGCATTGCGGCGCAGGCGTTTCCGGCGGGGGCCCGCGGTGCCGTGGTGGTTTCCAAGCCCGCAACCGGGGAGATACTCGCGATATATTCCAGCCCGTCATACTCACCCAATGCATTTTCCGTGGGACTTTCCCGAAGCGATTACGATCGATTGACCGATGATGAGGCAACTCCGCTGTTTAACCGCGCCATCGGCGGCGTGTACCCGCCGGGTTCGACGTTTAAACTCGTCACTGCCGTTGCCGGACTTGAGGAAGGGGTCATAACCGACACGACGACGGTGGAGGATAGCGGGGTTTTAACCATTGGGCCGTATCGCTTTCCGAACTGGTACTTTGCGCAGTACGGCAAAACCGAAGGGGCAGTTGGTATCGTGAAAGCATTGCAACGAAGCAACGACATCTTTTTTTACAAAGCGGGCGAGTGGTTGGGGATCACGAAGCTTACGCAGTGGGCGAAGCGGTTAGGAATAGGAGCGCCATTGGGCGTGGAGCTTGCAGGTGAGGCAGGGGGGCTGATGCCGGATCCGGCATGGAAGAATGCGCACTTTACCAGCGAGGCAGACAGGCAGGCCCGCAACAATGAATGGTATCTGGGCGATACGTATCATGTAGCCATCGGTCAGGGGTACCTTTTAACTACTCCATTGCAGGTGAATAGTTGGACCAATATCATTGCAAATAACGGAAAGCTTTGCAGACCGACGATCACGAGAACGCAGAACTCAATGACCAGAACTCAAAGAGAAAATTGTAAAGACATAGGGATTAAAAAAGAAACGATAGATTTGATTACGGAGGGGATGCAGAAGGCGTGCGAACCCGGAGGGACGGGGTGGCCGCTGTTTGGATTCGGCATTCACAAATTAGACCAATTAGACCAATTGGACAAATTAGTTAAAATTCCCATGGCGTGCAAAACCGGGACAGCAGAGTTTGGGGATCCGAACAATAAAACGCACGCGTGGTTCACAGCGTTCGCCCCACTTCCGAAGCTCGATTCCGGGAATCAATATATCAAAAGTGATCAGGATTCCCGGAATCAGACGGTGATTATCGGCGAGCCGGAGATATCCGTCACCGTCCTGGTAGAAGGAGCCGGCGAGGGGAGCTCCGTCGCCGCGCCCATCGCCAAAAAAATTCTGGAGGAGTGGTTTAGCCGCTAGCGGGGGGGAGGCGAAAAAGTCGTCGTTTGATGAGGTATGAGAAACTCCGGAGTGCAAAGGACAGTTTTTTCCCCGTTGGATTGATGCTTTCCCCCCGATCATGGCGGATGGGGAGGTTTCGCAAGAAGACGATGTGCCAGCCGGCACGGCGAACTTTCGGGAAAAAGTCAAATTCTTCACCGTAAATAAAAAGCTTGGGATCAAAATATGGAAACGGCGGCAACGCACTGCGGCGTACCAGAACGCAGCCGGCATTTAGATACGGGACGGGGTAGGGAGCCGGAAAGAGAATTTTCTGTTTGTTCACAATCAATGATACTGTCTGTTCAACGAGATATTCGCTGACTCCGCGAAGGGAGAGACGACTGGCGGTAAATAGCATCCTCCCCGTGGCGTCGACCTGTTCCGGTCCGACGGCTCCGACGTCGGGGTGCGTGTCAAGATATGCGATCATGCCCTTGATGCTTTGTTTGTTGACGATCGTGTCAGGGTTTAGGAGTAAGATATACTCACCGCGGCTTTTTCGGATACCGATATTGTTCCCCTGTCCGAATCCCCAATTTATTGTATTGCGTATGAGACATACTGAAGGAAAGTGATGCACCACCGTTTGACACGTAAAGTCGGTAGAGTTGTTGTCTACCAGGATGACTTCATGCGCGACGCCATGAAGAGACCGAGTCAGTGACCGGAGGCATCCGCGAATTTCCCGTCCTGAATTCCAGGTCACTACTATTGCGGAGATTCCATGCATACAATACCTCGAACGTGCGATAATTGTATCATGGGAAATCGCTAGATTCTGAAACGACTCTCACTGGAGAACCGGAGATATCGGTGACGGTACTGGTTAAGGGAGGAGGAGAAGGAAGCAGTGTAAATAATTGCAATGAGAGGAGTTAGGCATGAAGAGAGAGCGGGATGTGGATAAGCTGGTTTATGACGTAGTAGCTTCTCATAAAGGTGGTTGCTAACGGAGCTCTGTTGATACGGCGGTATGAGGCCATAACTTTGAGAGACGGTAGATATGTTACTGGTATTCCAGCTTTATATAGTCGTATCGCTAGTTCTAAATCTTCTGCTTTTATGACATCATCTAATGATTCATTAAACCCACCCTGTTTTATATAGACACTTTTTTTTATAGCGACGTTGCCGCTAGCAAAGCCTTGTACGCCAAAAACTATCTTATACATCGTAAACAATTTCGTATAATAGTCTAAATCATCTGTAGCCCACCGTATAAATAATCCACCGTCATGATGAATATAAGGTCCTGCAAGAACACTTAGTGAATGATGCACTTCGAATTGATCGGCTATTTTTTCTAGATGATTTGGAGGTACGATACAATCTGCATCGACAAAGACCATAATATCCCCGTGCGCCTGTCGCACCCCGGCGTTTCGAGCGGCTGATGCGCCTTTTTTTGTTTCGCGGATGATCCGTACACCATAGGATTTGGCTATATTATACGTTTGATCGAGCGAATTATTGTCTACGACAATTATTTCATAGGGTTCGTTCGTTTGTTGATTCACTAAAGCAGTAAGACAAGATCGGATATATAATTCTTCGTTATATGCAGGTATGATAACGGAGATAAGGGGATTTTTGCGTTGAGTCATATTTTTTTATGATACATACATTATACTATGTTCATGAATACAGTATGGAAGAACGCCCAAAAGATTGCCTATGAAGCACTTCGCGCGTGTGAGACACCCTTAGGTTTAACTACAGGCGTTCACCATTTTGTCGATTTGTGGGCGCGGGATAGCTTGTTTGCTACATTTGGCGCAACCGCGATCGGCGACTACGATACAACGAAAAAAACGATTGAAACTTTCTTGAAATATCAACGCAGCGATGGCCTCGTTCCCTATCGGATCCAGCGAGCTGCCACTTCGGTGTGGAAGTATCTTGGTAAGCCACGCTATCTCCCAACCCCAATTGCAAATTTCCGTTCTCACCAGTCGGGCGGATTAGTGCTTGACGGAGGACTCATGACGATTATTGCCACCAGCGAGTATGTGCAAAGAAACCATGACAAGAAGTTTGTGAAAGCGAACTTCGGCAAGCTTACGTATGCTATCGATTGGTACTTTGAGCGTTTCGGATGCAATCTTATCTCTGAATGGTTTTTGTGCGAGTGGGCGGATGCGGTCTTGAAGGCTGGTAAAACACTCTACACCAATGTACTTTATGCGAAAGCGGTGAGCGGCATGAGTGAGCTTGCCAAGCTCCTTGGTCATCAGGAATATGCCGGCCGATATCGGGATCTCGCAAAAAAGATCCAACAACAGATCCAGACAGAATTTTGGAACGGCAGGTATTTTGCCGACTGGATAGACTGGAAGCGGCAGGATTATTTTGCATCACACCCCAATATGCTTGCGATCCTGTTCGGATTAGCAGATGCTACGCAGGAGCGCGCAATACTGGGCTATGCGAAGATTCATTGTTGGAATTCTTTTACCCTTGAAACAAACCATCCCCGCTATCCGTTTTGGCGCATTCCTATATTTCATCATGTCATCGGCATGGGGGATTATCACAACCGTGGATGCTTATGGCTCCAGCCGGGAATTTTGTATGCGGTAGCGTTGTGCCAAACAGGGAAAAAAGCTGAGGCAAAACGAGTATTGACGAAAATTTCAGAAAAAATAGTGAAATATAATGGTATCTATGAAGTGTACGAAAAAAACGGTTCACCGGTGAACCGTTTTTTCTACAGAGCAGAACACCCGTTTGCCTGGTCCAGTGGGTTATTTCTGTGGGCCAATGACCTAGTGTTTGGCAAAAAATAAAAAGTTTGTTACGCTTAACGCAATGGATGAAGAGATTGCCTATTGGGTAGGGTTTAGCGTATTTCCCGGGATCGGGCCGGTGCGGTTTAAGCTCCTCCTTGACTACTTTGGCACAGCCCGCGCCGCGTGGAAGGCCTCAGGGTCGACGCTTAAAAACATTAAACTCGGCGAACGCCTGACGGATGAATTCATCGATTTCCGGCGAGACTTTGATGTCGATGATTACCTTGGACAACTGGAAAAAGAACGCGTGTCGGTGCTGACGCTCAACGATCCCAAGTATCCCGCACTATTAAAACAGATTTCTGATGCGCCATTCCTTTTGTATATCAAAGGACACAACAACAAGGAGCCGATCAATCTGGAGCGAACCATTGCCGTGGTGGGGACGCGGCAGATTACCCCGTACGGAGCCCACGTGACGCAGCGACTAGTCCAAGGTTTGGTGGCCTATGGCTTTACCATCGTTTCGGGCATGGCGTACGGGGTGGATGCAGCCGCCCACGCCTCGGCCATCGATGCCGGGGGCAAAACCATTGCCGTCCTCGGTTGCGGTATTGACATTATCGCTCCGCCCAGCAATGCTAGGTTATATCACCAGATTGGTGAGGAGGGGCATGGTGCGATTGTTTCCGAGATGCCGTTGGGGCTACGGCCGAACAAGGGTTTGTTTCCGGCACGCAATAGAATTATTAGCGGATTAAGTTTGGGGGTAGTAGTTACCGAGGGAGCGGATGATAGTGGCGCTTTGATTACCGCCCGGAATGCGGCCGAACAGGGACGGGAGGTGTTTGCGGTGCCCGGGCCGATCACCAGCCCGTATAGCAGGGGGCCGTTTAAGTTACTGAAAAGTGGGGCAAAGCTTGTTGAGTCCGTTGAAGACATTATTGAGGAATTGGGGATAAGCAATACAAGCAAGACCAGCAAGGCCGGTTACTTCGCAAAACCAAAAGGGGAGACGAAAGAAGAAGAAAAAATACTTGCACTGCTTGCGGATCGGCAGCGGCATATTGATGAGATCGTCACTGCGTCGGGCTTGACCGCGTCAAACGCGGCTGCTACACTTACGATTTTGGAAATGAAAGGAATAATCAAGGATTATGGAGAGAAGACTTACGGAATATGCAGTTAATCATTGTTGAATCACCAACCAAAGCCCGAACGCTTACGAGATTTCTTGGCGATAAAGAATATCGCGTAGAGGCCACCATGGGGCACATCCGGGATTTGCCCAAAGCGGCGCTGGGCGTGGACGTGGAACACGATTTTGCGCCGTCATACGTTATCCCCAAGCTGAAGCAGAAGCGGGTGG
>ERZ1292629.3850-Hain-H43-01um-R1-3850-length-11318-cov-7_pt1 | contig 11318 bp, 9 predicted proteins | sample MGYA00564399_ERZ1292629 | MGnify/ENA primary metagenome ERZ1292629 (study PRJEB36523, sample SAMEA6512636) | groundwater metagenome | collected 2019-01-08 | study: AquaDiva: Metagenomics assemblies of 32 groundwater samples | reverse complement strand
CCAAGTTAACCTACTTTTACCCTCGAGTTAGTGGTAAAATTTTCCAGTAGCATGACTAAGAAATCAACTCGTTACTACCGAGATTTAATCGCCGAGCTTCTCAAGAAAGAGATAAAAGTTCGTTACAAGAACAATATCCTTGGTTATGCCTGGTCGATTCTCAATCCTTTGGCGCAAGCGATGGTCTTTTTCGTCGCTTTTCAGTTTATCCTCAAGGTAAAGATTGAAAACTATGTCCTATTTTTGATCCTCGGGCTTTTCCCCTGGCAGTGGTTTCTGAACTCGGTCATTTCCAGCTCAGTCAGCATGATCGCCAACGCCAACTTGATCAAAAAAACTATCTTTCCCCGCGAGTATATTGTCTACGCCGGAGTCCTTAACGATATGGTTCATTTCGTCTTGTCACTACCCGTACTGGTCCTTTTCATCATTCTCTATCACCAACCAATTTACTTTCCATACATTCTATTGTTCCCAGTCCTGGTTGTAATCCAACTTTTCATCACTCTCGGTCTAGCCCTCTTGGTCGCATCGGTCAATGTCTTTTTCCGAGACCTAGAACGCCTAGTGGCGATTCTGCTCAATATGCTTTTCTACGCCACGCCAATTGTCTATGCCCTCGGTATGATACCGGAGCGTCTCAAATTTATTATCTACCTCAATCCCCTGGCTCTACTCATCATCAACTACCGCGATATCTTCCTCTATGGTGATGTTCACTGGCGCTACTTCCTGCTCTCGGTTGCCTACGCCGTTGGCATCTTTTTGTTTGGCTATATCACCTTTAATCGCTTAAAGTCACGTTTTGCGGAGGTGTTATGATGTCGCTCACTAAAGCTCACTCGCTTTCAGAAAAAGTGGATAACCAAGAAAAAAGCGTCATTTTCGACGATGTTTGGAAGTACTACCCCCTCTACCACCAGATCACTGGCGGAATCAAGCACTTCCTGATTAACATGCCGGCCGCCGTCAAACAGATGAAGGAGAGCAAATTCTGGGCTGTTAACGGCCTGAGTTTCGAAGTAGATAAGGGCGAAGTCCTCGGGATTATGGGGCCAAACGGTGCTGGCAAGAGTACGGTTATGGCGATGATTGCTGGGGTAATCAAGCCGTCGAAGGGCAAAGTTATAGTCCGTGGCCGAGTGGCACCGCTTCTCGAACTCGGTGCGGGCTTCCATCACGACCTAACTGGTCGGGAGAACGCCGTTCTCAACGGCATTCTGTTGGGAATGACTAAGCAGGAGATTATGGCTCGACTCGACCAAGTCCTGGCTTTTGCCGAGCTGGGTGAATTTATCGATCAGCCGATTAGAACTTATTCGACGGGCATGATGGCTCGACTAGGGTTCTCGGTGGCGGTTCACACCGATCCAGAAATATTACTGGTTGACGAAATCTTGGCTGTTGGCGACGAGAGCTTCCAGCGGAAGTGCTTTGCTAAGATGAACGAGTTTAAAGAGCGCGGGATCACGATTATCTTAATCTCTCACGATCGAACGACGATGGAACGATTCTGCGACCGAATTATCGAGATCAAAGACGGTAAGCTGGCTAATACCTATAAGCCCCAACACTAAATAAGCCAATGTTAAAAAAAACTTTTCGCGCCTCAAGAAGGATTGTCAACCAGTTTACTCGGAGTAACTGGCAAAAAGTCACTTGGTATATCCGGGCATATGGTTTTAAACAATTTCTAAGTAAAGCGGCCGAAAAGGTTAGTTTCTTTGCCAGCCTCAATCAGGAATATGCCTTTGATGACACAGGTGCCTACAAACGCTGGATTGCCAAGAACGAGCCCCAAAAATATCAGCTAGAGGAGCAGTCGAAGCATAAGTTTAAGAGTCAACCAAAAATCTCGATAATTGTTCCAACTTACAACACACCGTTGGATTTTTTGAAACCAATGGTCGAGTCTGTTCAGGGTCAAACATACAGCAACTGGGAGCTCTGTATAGCCGACGGAAGCGATCGAGAAGAAACGAAGAGCTTCCTTAGGCAGGCGGTTTCTCGGGATAAACGCATAAAGCTTAGGCTATTAGCCGCAAATGCTGGAATAGCTGTCAATACTAACGAAGCGATAGATTTGGCGTCGGGCGAGTATATAACATTTTTAGATCACGATGACACCTTAGCGCCTTTTGCTCTCTACGAAGTGGCCTCGGCGCTTAATAATGCCCCAGAAACTGATCTTTTGTACTCTGATGAAGACAAACTGTCCCAGCGCGGTGAAAGCCGATCTAAGCCACACTTCAAGCCCGACTGGAGCCCAGACACGCTACGTAGCTACAACTACATCACCCACCTCCTGGTTATTAAACGCACCCTGTTAGATAAGGTTGGTCATATTCGCGAAGGCTTTGAAGGCAGTCAGGATTTCGATCTGGTATTGCGAGCAACCGAGCAGGCAAAGAAGATTACTCATGTTCCCAAGATTCTGTACCACTGGCGCGAACACGCCGGCTCCACCTCTTCCAACACCAAGTCCAAAAGCTACGCCTCATATTCAACCAAAAAAGCCGTCGCCGCTCATCTCGACCGAGTTAATATGGCCGGGCGAGTGGTGGACGGCTCGTTCTTCGGTTCGGCCCGAGTAATTTTCAACCTGCCCACCCCTGCGCCGCTGGTCTCGATCATTATTCCGACCAAAGACCAGGCAGAATTGCTCAGGCGTTGCCTCGACTCGATAATTAATTACTCGAGCTATATGAATTATGAGATTATTTTAGTTGATACCGGCTCGACCGAACCAGCAACAGAGAGGCTGTATGCCAAGCTGAAGGATAACGACAAAATCACGTTTCTTCATTGGGACAAAAACTTTAACTACTCGGCGGTTAACAACTTTGCCGCTAACCATGCTAAAGGGGGTCAGTTATTATTCTTGAATAACGACACAGAAGTCATAAGTTCGGACTGGATTGAAGCGATGCTTGAATTTGCAACCCGGACTGACGTTGGTGCTGTCGGGGCAAAATTACTCTACCCCGACGCCACCCTTCAGCACGCAGGAGTAATTCTGGGGATCGGTGGAGTTGCCGGGCACTCTCATAAGTACTTTCAGACTAACTCGTTTGGCTACTTTGGCCGACTGGTTATCCCCCAAAACTTAAGTGCAGTTACCGCTGCTTGCATTATGATCCCCAGAAACATCTTTAAGGAGGTTGGGGGTTTTGACGAAGGTTATGCCTTAGCATTTAACGATGTGGATCTTTGTTTAAAGATCCGTGACCTAGGAAAACTTATTGTCTGGACGCCGCACGCCGAACTCTATCATTACGAATCCAAAACTCGTGGTTACGAAGACACGGCCGAAAAGCAGGCCCGGTTTAAGCGCGAGATAAACCAGTTTCAGGCACGTTGGGGAGGAACTCTCAAACAGGGCGATCCGTACTATAATCGTAACCTAAGCCTAACCAAAGAAGACTTTTCGCTCCGTATGGAGTAGCCGGCAATGACAGCCACCGAACGCGATGAGTATTCAGTGCTCAACCCCGATGCCTTCACCCGTTTCTTTGTCTGCAAAGAGATTCTAAAGAAAGACTTTGCCAAGAGATCCATAAAGCTGCTTGATGTCGGCGGTGGCAGTAAGTATTTCCAATCCGCTCTCTTGCGAGATAAGCTACCGTACGATCTAAGTGTGATCGACATTTTGCCTCAGCCGAAGAAAGAATTGGGCTACACCTACGTCCAGGGTGATGCAACTAAAATGGAATTTGCTGACAGTAGCTTTGACGCTGTTGTGTCGATGGATGTTCTTGAACACATAGGTGACGATAGGAAGGTCGCGTTTATTCGGGAATGCTTCCGTGTTGCTAAAGACTTGGTTGTTATTGCCGGACCTTTCGAGTCGCCCGAGACAACTCAAGCCGAGAAATCTGGCAATGACTTTTTCCGCTCCCTTCATGGTCGAGAGCATCCTTGGCTGATTGAACACTTTGAACAAAACAGGCCAACCAAAGAGTTGATGGATACCCAGATAAAAAAACTCGGTTGTCCGCATCTTGAGTTCGAGAGCAACTACCTACCTTCTTGGCTGAGACTGCTTTTGGTTAATTTTATTCCTGAAACTATTGTTGATTCTAAAAAAGTTCAGGAATTAAACCGTTTCTATAATGAAAACTTTTTAAGACTTAATGATTTCGCATCCCCTGGCTACAGACATTTTTACCTGCTTTACAAGAACTCTTCCTTGAAAAAAGAATTTAATAATTACTTCAAACCAGAAAATTCAATTAGTCATCAGCTAATATTTGAGCACAAAATAACGGAGCTAACTACAGGAGAGTTAACTAAACTTAGGGCCGAATTGACTGATGCTAATAACCGATTAGAGCTAACCGTAACCACGGCCAAGGAACTAACAGCAAGGCTCGAAGACACTGCACGTCACGCTGGAAATTTGCAAGCGATGCTAGACGATATCCATAATTCCAAAGCCTACAAACTCGCCCACGGTTTCGGCAGCTTGAAACGGATACTTAAGAAGTAGTCTTAGCCCTCGTTACTGTCAGCTGATTAGCGCGGTCGTCGCTTGGTAACTGCAAAACTGCCAAGCCAGACAAGAAAGCTAAGAAGACTAATCCAAAGCCCGATCCGCAGGCTTTTCGGCTGGTAGCTGGTGGTGATTTGATTGTCGCCCACCTTAACCGGAATCGCTCGCAGGCCGGCGGCGCTCTCGATGACAACTGGCGCGCCGTTCACGATTGCTTGCCAGCCCGGATAATAGTTCTCGTTCAAAATAAGATAACCATCGCGGACAGTTGTAAGTTGGATTATTTCGCTCCCATTCGTTTCAAGCTGATAATTGCTGACTGGTTGGGCGACTTGGGTCACCTGATTGTAGTCGAGAGTCTCGACTACCGCTTTCGACGGTACGGTGTAGGCGCGAGGCAGAGCTGGCTGGGCGAGAACGATTGTTCCATTATCTTCGAAGCCAGCTTTGAGCCGATTTGGATTTGCCGCCGACAACTGCTCCCCGACCTCTTTCGGATAGACGAGGTATTTAGTTCCAAGGAACGCCAAACGATCGAGGTTGGCTGGGCTAGCGTAGGTATCCCAGCCACCAACCAAAGTGCCGATGCCCAGCTTGAGATCGCCATAAGTCTTTAAACCGACGGCGTCATTATCGTTAACGTGATCGAAGCCGTACCACGAGCCTAAGTTAGGCGGCAGTAAAATCCCTTCGGCGGTAAAGGTTTTGTAGTAGCCGTTCGGAAACTCACTCGACAAGTAGTTAACGGTCGGCACATCCGGGTAGAAGTTCGCTTTGGTGCTGACGGTATTGTAGAAAGCGCCGTGGAGTCCGGTTTCGATAAAAACCAATAGGCCGAGTAACAGCAGTCTCTGTTTGGTCGGGGCGCGGAAGAGAATCAACCACACAAGCAGGAAATCGACCAGGAACACACCGACAAACAACATTTGCCACTGGTTCATACGAGCAATATTAACTCCTGGTTGCATCAGCTCTGGGCCGCGACTGTGAGCGTACCAGATTAAGCCGGTGGCGATAGTTAGCGCGGTCAGGGTACTGACGGTAATTTGTTTCGAGCTCGGCTTAGTATCGAGCAGCTTTTGTAGCCCGATACAGCCTATCACCACAATCGCAAATCCCAGCACTAGGGCCAGACGGTGGTTGGCAGCAGTATGAAAAACCGGTAACTTTACGACAAGATCGAATATAACCGGCAAATGATAAATTATCGCCGCACAGATGACCGAGAGTATTAGGAAGAATTTAACTAGCCGTTCACGCCAATGCCAGATTGCTACATGGAGAGCCAAGAAGAGCAGCCCAACGCCAACATAGGCCATCGTCGTTTCGTTGTAATTAAAGTTAGCACCAGCTAGGTAGTAATTATCCCGAAGTCCCGGATTGCCAAAAAAGTCCGGGATAAAATGAAAAACAGCCGAAAGCTTGTAGAGGAAGTACTCATTAACCTGGCCGCTTCGATCAGCCAGAGCTTGGCTTAGGCGTAAGTACTCCGCAAAGGGAACTAGCAGTACTGCTGATAGGCTCAGCCCAAGCAATCCTGACCCAACCCAACGACTAGTTTGTGCAGCGAAATTCCTCCAGCTTCGACGGTGAGTAAATAAGCAAAAAATAATATAAGCACTGACAGCAACTACAATATGGAAGAATGTTTCTGGGTGACCACCAAATATCCCAATAGCTAGGGCGAGACTGAACCATAAAAGCCACTTAATCTCGTAAGTTCGAAAATAGCGTTCTGCGAGAAAGAAACCTAGAGGCAATAGGAACACCCCGTTGGTATGCGGCCACATCAGCCAGACTACATTAAAGCCCGCAAACATAAAGCCAATTCCTCCGATGAGCGCCACCGTTTTACTGATTTTTATCTCCCGTAAGAATAAGTAAGTGAAAAAGCCGGTTAGCCAGAGCTTGCCCGCGGCGTAGAGAAACAGGCCGACCTTAAAGTTAAATAGGTAGATAAAAATTGACAGCGGCCAAAGCACTTGAGACTGCATATTGGCCATCAGCGGTAAACCGCCTCCGGAGTAAATGTTCCATAGTGGTAAGTGACCAGAACCAATCAATTCTCGGGATAGTTTGAACCAGGGTAAGAACTGAACTACCGGGTCCGATAAAAGCGAGTTATGAGCTTTAGTTCCATCAGCGAATGGCCCGAAAATCCGCAGAATATCCGACGGCGCAAAATAACCGCCACTAAATAGGGCGGGCGAGAAAAATATTATCAAGGCCGTTAGCAGAACTAATGTCACCCCGAGCAGTTCTCGAGTCGAAAAATAGCTGGCAATGCGTCCAGTAATCGTTCGGAGCGAGCCAATGCTAGGCATCGCTACTTTGCGAATAAGTTGTATTTTATCGTTACCCAAACGGTGTCGATGGCGTCCTTGAATCCAATCTTTTTGCCTTGAGCTTTGGTGCGGGGGTAGTAGGAGATGGGAACTTCGATAATCTTATAGTGTTTCCTAGCCATTCGGGCGGCGAATTCCGGATTAAAACCGAATCGCTTACTTGTCATCTGCAGACCAATTTCGTTGAGGACCTTCCGGTTGAAGGTGATGTAGCAGGTGTGCATATCGGTTAAATAAACATTGGAAAGAGCATTTGAAAAGTAGGTCATTAGTTTATTAAAAAAAGTATGCCAGAAGCGGTGAACTTGGCGGGAGTTGCTCTGCATATAACGCGAGCCGTAGACAATATCGGCCTTGTCGGTTAAGAATGGCGCTATCAAGGATTGGTAGTCGTGGGGGTCGTACTCCAAATCGGCGTCTTGAATAATAACGATGTCGCCAGTGACTGCTTCGAAGCCAGCATGGACCGCTGCGCCCTTACCAGCATTCTTTTCTTGAAGGATTACTCTTAGGCCAGGAGTCTTAAGAGTTTTTAGTAGTTCAGCCGTACCGTCAGTCGACTTATCGTCAATTAATATAATTTCTTTCTCTAAATTGTGGACTGGCGCCGACGAGACAACGTCAAGAATGGTTTGGATCGTTCTCAACTCATTATAGACAGGAATAACAATACTAACCTTTTTGTAGACTGGGTTGGGGCTGACTTTAAGATGACGAAGCTCTAGTGGGCTTTCCATAACTCTCACAGTAGTGTAACAGGGAACTAATCGCTATGCCAATGGCTCCCGACTATTCCCAGAATGGTACAATTACGGACGAATGATCAGAGATAAAGTCATAGCATTCTTCCGAAACCATCGTTTCCTAGTTGATGTAATTCGTTTCGGGCTTGTTGGGGTGGTAGCTGGCGTGGTCGACATTGGTCTCCTCAACCTGCTCTACCTAAAAGTCAACGCTAATCTATATGTCGCTACTGGCCTGGCATTTGTTATTGCCTCGGTGGTGGCTTACGGGCTTAATAATCGCTGGACCTACCGAAGGTTGGGATTGCCGTTCGGAGCTCAAAACTTGATCAAATATACTGTCATTGGGACGGTCGGTTTAGCGTTGACGGAAGGAGTTATGCATATTTTAGTTAGCGGTCAGGGTCTGAACTACAATTTGGCTAAAATTATTGCCATTGCCGTCGTCTTTTTCTGGAATTTTTTTGGTAATCGTTACTGGACTTTTCGAGACAAGAGCTAATCCACAACAACCTTAAGAAGTGAATATGCAATTCATTTCGAGCGAAAAAGGCGATTTATGAGGAGCGATAGAAGCTCTACCGTGACAAGTAAATCGGCTTTTGCAGCCGAAATGAATCAGATGTAACTATATATGGTTGTTGTGGATTAGCTCTAAGACTTAACGACCGAAACTAGCAAATAATTTTCGGCGGAAGACGGTTGCCAATGCGATAGCAGCTAATAACACGACACCGGCTAGACCGCCCCAAATAAATTTCTTGCGGGCCGTCGCGGCGGCAACACGAGTTTGCTCTTGGGCTTGTTGGTAGGTAGCGGTCGTGTCAGCGTCAGTCACCAGACGGATCTGGCCACCTTCGGCAACGCCAACTTCAAAAGTAACGGCTGGACTAGTCGGCGAAACAGTCGAATCCTTTTTGCCAACGGCGGTTAGCTTATAGAAACCGGCTTTGATCGGGTCGGTAACAGTTATCTCCCAGTTGCCGGCCTCGTCAATTACTGGAGCGGGATACTTTTCCGCTGCTAAGGCCCAGTCAGGCGCGAAAGTCAGCACCATCGTATAGCCAACTGGGCCAGTACCCTTGATGACGATGCCGGTCAGGGTGCCGGCCGTGATATCGTTAGTCGCGTCGCTGGTCGTCGTAATCGAAGTGATTGCAGGCGTTGCTAAAGTCGAGTCGGTTTTGGGCTTGATATTAATCTTAAAGTGGGTTGTGTCACTCCAACCGTCTTTGTTGTTGGCGCGGATATGGAAGTAGTAAGTGCCGACAGGATTGTCAGCGTACTTGGCGGTCGTGTCGGTGGTAGAGATCTTGGCCTCTGGAGAGGTGACGGCGGTTTGGTTGAAGGCGGTTGAGTAGCCCGTGGCGCCGTTGCCGGGCGCGCTCCAAGTCAATTCGATTGTCGGCACATCATAGGATTCTTCTTGATTCGGCTGGGTGCTGGAAGTAAAGCTGACCGAGCCAGGTGGGGCGAGCGCAGGAGTGATGGTGAAACTTGCCGATCCCCCACCAGTACCAACTTCGGCACCAGATCGGGCCAAGCGAACACCAGAAACGGTCACCTTACCTGAACCAACCTTAGTTCCTTTGAGTTTTATCGTGGCTACCGTCAGCGAGCTGGTTGGGCTGGTGATACCAACGAATTGGTTGTTGTTGTCCGGACTTTTCCCTGGAAGCCAGGTGGCACCGCCAGCCGAGAAAGAGACGACGCTAACCGGGCCGGAGACTGAAATTAGACCTTGTAAACTATCGAAAGTGGCACCAGAGGCCCTGACAGTGACCGTGAAAACGTTACCGGCGTTATTACTGCCGCCGCCCGAAGCCGTAATGCCGCCCGCGGCGAACGCCGGCGGAGTCGGTAGAATCAAGAATAGAGAATTTAGAATTAAGAATAAGGCAAAGAAAAAGTTTTGAGTTTTGAGTTGCAGTTTCGACTTTTGTCCGCCAGCCGGCGGATTGAGCTTTGAGTTCATGCTTCTATCTTAACTCTCCCATCCCCAAAGAACAAAAAATAATCTTCGTAGCGACTTACGCAGGCCGGTTGCTCGGTTTCCGCCAGAGGGGCGGAAAAGCGGCCGAGAATTAAAGTGAGGAGCTCGCTGGAAGCGACGAACGGTCGCGAGAAGAGTGTTTTTTGTTCTTACCATCATCCTTCAAATGAATTCGCTAATAGCGACAGATCTAATAAATCGACAACATTATCGCTATCAGGGTTCAAGTTTAACCAAGCATCATCCTTGACCGTCAAACCCCAGGCATCGCTCATATGGGAGACATCCAAAAGATCGACCCGGCCACTGCCATTAACATCGCCGGTTTTCCGTCGATCGATGGTGATTTTCTTGCTGGCCAGTTCGACGCCACTAGCATCGCGGTAGTAAACGTAGTAGTCGACAGCACCGACAGCGGTGTCAAATTCCGTGCTCCAACTGGTGGCGCCGACATCGGCCATTAGAGTATTTCCAAAGAATGCCCGGACTTCGCTGGCTTTAGTACCAGCAATTTTAATATGAGTGCGGTAGGTCGCCTGCGAGATCGTTTCAGTGTCGTTAATGCCCAGAACCGACCCGCCACCGCCCGAGGAACCGACACCAAACCAGTCAATCATTAATCGCCAAAAGTTGAAATTACCGTAACCGACGTGCGGAGTGTAGCGATAAAGCGAGGCGGTCGCTTTGTTTTTATAGGTGACGACGTAGTAAGTACTGCTCCAGTTGTGACTGCGAGAGTAACCGACATAATAATATGTTGAATAATGCGAGCTCCACCAGGCGGCGTCCATGCCGGCCGCTTCGTAGTTGTAGCGCAACTGCCAGGCCGCCCACTCAACTTGATTGGTAAAGCCAGCGTATTTAGCGTTACAGCCACCAGAATCGGGACAGCCGTAACCCATCGCTTTGTCCAGGGCGTTTTGGGAGTAATCGGTTCGAGTCACTAAACTCTGCTCTTTTTGGAGAGTTACCAGTAGCGCCCGAGGGCTAATCGTGCCAGTGCCGGAGTTGATGATGATGCCATTCAGTGTTCCCGAGGCTTCGCCAGCGCCGTGTGCGGCGTCGTAAATAATTTGCGCTGCGTTCCTGCCACCGGCTCGATCGCCAAGTTGACCAGTCGGAGCATTGGCCAGATACCCGCCCTTACCGGCCAGGAAAGATTGAATCGAAGCGACGCTCATCGAGTTGATATCAACAAAGTCGCCGTCGCCAAGCAGGGAGTTATAGTACTGACCGTTGATGTAGTTGTCGCTGGAAGTATCAAAGGCCAAGACTGGTCGGACTGGCCCGAACGACCCGACTATTAGCACCAGACCCACTACCAATCCAACCGCTTGTCGCAGTCTTATCATACTGTTATCCTACCTACTCTCTTGGGAGATACAAGGAATTGTTCTACAATATCCCTAATGTCTGACAGCCGAAAATTGGTCGCTAACACTTCAATCCAAATTGTCGGCCGATTTCTAACTCTGCTGATTAGTTTGGTAACGCTCGGTTATATTGCTAATTATCTCCTGGTAGACGGTTCAGCCTTGAAGGGCTACGGCCAATACACCATTGTTCTGACTTACATTTCGATTATCGGCGCCACCGCCGATCTAGGCCTATTCACTCTGGTGGTGCGAGAGATAACCGGTAAAAGACCGGAGGTGGCCGGTCGAATTGTCGGTAGCGCCATAGTTTTCCGATTTTTGCTAATGATCGCCACGCTCTTGGTGCTGGCAGGTTTATGGCAGTTCTTG
>ERZ1292629.3849-Hain-H43-01um-R1-3849-length-11320-cov-4_pt1 | contig 11320 bp, 12 predicted proteins | sample MGYA00564399_ERZ1292629 | MGnify/ENA primary metagenome ERZ1292629 (study PRJEB36523, sample SAMEA6512636) | groundwater metagenome | collected 2019-01-08 | study: AquaDiva: Metagenomics assemblies of 32 groundwater samples | reverse complement strand
TCATCTGGAACCCGGACTGACCTGAAGACCCCCGCGCCGCACGGCGCGGGGGTCTGATCATATCGCCGAAAAAAATCAGCCAAGCGAGCAGCTGCAAAGGAGGGACCAAGCCGCCCGGGGGACTGGACCAAGGGGGTGTCGAATTTCGAAGGGCGCAAATCGACACTCCCGCGCCTGCGCTCCAACCCCGATCACCACCCCGTCGGACCGCCATTTCACCCACGCGGTCGGCAGGAGAAACGATCATGGGCGAGAGTGAAATCGCGCGCGCCGAGCAGGCGCGCAAGGGCAGTCCATTTCTCAATACCGCGCAGGCCGCCCATTATATTGGCCTGAGCTATCGCACGCTCGAACAGATGCGCTGGAACGGTCTGGGGCCAAGCTTCCGCCGGCACGGTCGGTTCGTCCGCTACCATATCGACGATCTCGATAGCTGGTCGCGCAGCACCCAGGGCGACACTGACAAAGGAGGGCGCGATGCCTAAGCGCCCGCGCCGACAGGCCCCCGCGCCGTTGCTCGAATGGGTGCCGCCGCTTACCCGGCAAAGCCGGTTCAGGCGCAGGCCCATTCTTCTTCTGATCACTATCGGCACTGGCCTCATGGGTGCGGCGACGGTGCTCGATTATCTGATATGCCCCGCGCCACGGCTCGTGTGGAACGCGTCGGCCAGCGCACCGATCGGCCTGTGGCGCGTTCATCCCGGCGTCCCGCTTGCACGCGGCGATATGGTGCTGGCCCATATGCCGGCAAGGGTACGCCAGCTTGCCGCCTCACGTCATTATATCCCGGCAAATGTCCCGCTGCTGAAGCGGATTGTCGCCCGCGACGGCGACGATGTTTGTGCGCTCGGGGACGCAATCTATGTGAATGGAGCCCCTGTTGCCAAGCGGCTCGTCCGCGACCGCATGGGCCGTATCCTGCCAGGATGGGTAGGCTGCGAGACGTTAGGGGGCGGTCGTCTTTTCCTTCTGATGGACCGCGCGGACTCTTTCGACAGCCGCTATTTCGGGCCGCTGGAACCCGAAGCGATCATCGGCAAGGCGAAGCCGCTATGGCTCCGCTGATCCGCATCCTGGCCGCCGCCATGCTGCTGATGTCCCCGGCTTCCGGTACGGCGCAGCGGGCGATGCCGCCCGCTGCGCCAGGCGCTGCGATCGAACGCTGGCGCCCCCTCATCGCCCAAGCGGCCCAGCGCTTTGGCGTGCCCGAAGCCTGGATTGCCGCGGTCATGAAGGCGGAAAGCGGGGGGCACACGCATCTTGACGGACACCCGATCGTCCGCCGGGCAGGGGCGATGGGCCTCATGCAATTGATGCCGGGAACCTGGGCGGCGATGCGCGCCCGGTATGGTCTGGGTTCCGATCCGCACGATCCGCACGACAATATCCTGGCGGGCACGGCCTATCTGCGCATCATGTATGAGAGCTTTGGCTATCCCGGCCTATTTGCAGCCTATAATGCAGGCCCGGGTCGCTATTCCGAGCATCTGCGATCAGGCCGGGTGCTGCCCGCCGAGACGCGCCTCTATATCGAGGCCACCTCCGCAAAGGCCTCCATGCCCCCTCCAATCCTGTCGGGCACGCGACTCTTCTTTACCCTCAATATCGCCTTGAAGCCCGCGGCCAGCCCCGCCTCCAAGGATGACGCGACCGCGCCCCGGTCTCTCATTATCGCACCGTCAGCACAGCGGGCGGAGGGTTCCAGATGACAGCGCGGCGCCCTGACGAGAGGAAAAAATCCGCTCAGTCCTTCCCAGTGTCCGGCAGGCAGCAGGCCGCCTCAAGGACGATGGTACCCCCAATTTTGCTGACGCAAAATCGGCACCCCCATCGCCGCTGGCGCGGCCGCTTCGCGGTCCTTGACCCGGCCCGCTCCCTGCCGGGCGAAGCCTCCTGTCTTTCAGGATCAGGAGGTCAAAATGACACTTCAGCAGCATATCGACGAGCTTCGGGCCGAACTCGAATGGAACGAGGATCCAGCCGAAATTCGGCAGATCAAGGCCGAACTGGAGGCCGCCTTGGCGGCACGGGATCGACCCGATGGCTAAGGAGGGATTGGAAGCGGCCAGCGATGCCGCTCCACCTTTTTCTGCTTCTCGAAGGAGGCGCCGGATCGGAAGAAAGGTCTGTGATCGAGGGGATGGGGCTAAGGCAAGATGAAAGAAATGGCGCCATGCCCTCCGGGCATCACGCCATAAGCCGTTGTCTGCACATCGTTTTTTCTGACTTTTGGTATGGCGCCACCGTCGGGGACATGGTGCTATGGCCGGTTCAAGCTGCTGAATTGAGGCCTTTTCTTATGGCGCCATGGCTGCTTTGGCGCGCTCCGCCCGGTCAGGTGTCCCGTCATGGATGATGATGATGTCGAACCCCGGCTCGGCCGGATGCGCACCACGCCGATCCGACACGGCAGGAGCTATATGAGCCAGGTGCTGCGCGCCACCAATCTGGCGGGCGGCATGGCGGGACCGGGAGGGCAGCGTGGTCGCTTTTACGGCAACCGCTCCGGCGTGGGTGTCGGTGTTGCGCGGGTGCTCGCCTCGCGCGATCATTTCGCGGCGTGGCGGCAGCGCCGGGTCATCGTCAAATCTCGGATCGTTCGCCTTGACCGTGCCAAGGGTATGAATGCTGCCCGTGCGCACCTGCGCTACATCCAGCGCGATGGCGTCACCCGCGACGGCGCGCCGGGCCAGCTCTATTCGGCGGATCAGGACAAGGTCGATGGCCGCGCCTTCCTCGATCGGGCGGACGGCGACCGGCACCAGTTCCGCTTCATCGTTTCGCCGGAAGACGGCCAGCATTATGATGACCTCCAATCCCTGACCCGCCGCCTCATGACACAGATGGAGCAGGATCTCGGGACGAAGCTCGACTGGGTCGCAGCCGATCACTTCAACACCGGCCATCCTCACACCCATGTCATCCTGCGCGGGAAGGATGAGCGCAGCCATGATCTCGTCATTGCCCGCGACTATATCACGCAAGGCATTCGCGAGCGGGCGGCGGAGCTGGTGTCGCTGGACCTCGGCCCGCGCGCCGACATCGAGATCGAGGATCGGCTTTGCCATGAGATTGAGCAGGAGCGGCTGACCAGTATAGACCGCCGTCTGCTGCGCGATATGGACAGCGAGCGTGCGGTGGTCGTAGCCTCGTCCGACCCGTTCCAGCAGAGCCTGCGGGCAGGTCGGCTCCAGAAGCTCGGGCGACTGGGACTAGCCAATGAGGTCGAACCGGGCCGCTGGCGACTGGCCGAGGGCATGGACGATGTGCTGCGCCGCATCGGCGAGCGTGGCGACATCATCCGCACCATGCAGCGGGCCTTCAGCGAGCAGGGTCTGGAACGGGCGCCGGGCGACTATGTGATTGCCGATCCGGTGCGGATGACGCCTATCGTCGGGCGGGTGGTCGAGCGAGGCCTGTCAGAGGAGCTGGATGACCGACATTATCTGATTGTCGACGGGGTCGATGGGCGCAGCCATTATGTCGATATCGGCAAAGGCGAAGCGGTGGAGCCGATCCCGCCCGGCGCAGTGGTCCGGATCGAACCGAAATCGACCGAGGCACGGGCCGTCGACCGGACGATTGCCGAAGTCGCAGCCGCCCATGGCGGGCGCTATTCCATCGACCTGCATCTGCGTCATGATCCAGCCGCGACCGAGAGCTTTGCTGAAACCCATGTCCGCAGGCTGGAGGCCATGCGTAAAGCCAAGGGTAGCGTGGAGCGCGAGGCGGATGGCACATGGGTTATCGCGCCTGACCATGTCGAGCGGGCGGCGGCGTTCGAGGCGCACCGTGCGAAGGCAACACCCGTGATCGTCGATACCCTGTCTTCCCTGCCACTGGATCGGCAGGCCGGAGCCGACGGCGCAACCTGGCTCGATCGCGAACTGGTCTCGGCCGATCCGATGCCGCTGCGTGAGGCCGGGTTCGGGGCCGAGGTCCGGGAAGCCATGGACCGGCGACGGCAGTGGCTGATCGCGGAAGGGCTGGCACAGGAAGAACAGGGACGCGTGATGGTCCGCGCGAACCTGCTCTCGACGCTACGCCGTCGGGAACTGAACCGGATCACCGGTCAGCTCTCCGACCAGCTCGGCCTCGCCTATACCGAGCCCAGGCCGGGCGAGCGGATTGACGGCATTTATCGTCGCCCCGTCGAGCTTGCTTCCGGCCGCTACGCCCTGATTGAGAACAGCCGGGAGTTCACCCTCGTTCCGTGGCGGCCGGTTCTGGATCGCCACATCGGCAAGAAGGTGTCCGGCCTCATGCGCGGTGACAGCATCAATTGGACGATCGGCAGGCAGCGCAGCGGGCCGTCGATTTCATGATGGGGGAATGACTGGGTCTGGCCGGTAGGCGACTGGCGCGTTTCGAGCGAAGATACAGAGATAGCCGCCGTTCGCATTGCGTCAGGTCGCGACCAAGATGCGTCGTTCGCCGGTCGCGCTTTCAACGACAGCTTCTGCCAAAACCTGCCGCTCGGTCGCCGTGAAACCGTCTGGCAGCAATGCGCCCTAAATTCGGACGTTCGGCCTTGTAGCCGACGATCCCGAAAGCCGCCATTCGTTTCGCCAGCGCTCAACTGGTTCAGACCCGACATTGCGCTCACGGCCCAACAGGCGTGGCCACCATTATTTTCGGAGTGCAGCAATCAGGGCGTCCCGAGCCATGGCCACGCGCGGGTGTCGCAGCGATGAGCGTGCCCAGACGAGGTAGTAAGCGTTGCGCGGCACCGTGACCGGGGCGGGTATCTCGATCAGCGTGCAGGCAGCGCGTTCGCTGCGGGTGAGATAGCCGGGCATCACCGTCCAGCCGAGACCCGCGCACAATCCCGACCGTAGCACCCTCAGATCGGGCGCGGTCAACGCGGGCTGGCTCGTCAGCTCGATCTGGTTTGCATGGAGCCAGGTACGCAGCAGCGGTCGGTCGAGGTCGTAGGCGAGGTGGGCCGTCCGGTTGAGCCCGTCGGCAAGCGGCAATTCGGCAATCCGCATGGCCACGGCGGGCGAGGCTACGGCGCGCAGGTGCTCTTCGCCCAGCGCATGAAAGGCCAACCGCGGATCTTCGGGCTGCGAGGCGGTGACGGCTAGGTGCACCTTGTCTTCGAGCAGCAAGGCATAGAGCGCCTCGCGCCCGCCGATATGCAGGCGCAGGTCTAGCCCCGCATCCAGCAGCGGCGCCAGTCGGGGCGCGATCATCTCTCCCAGTAGGTCCGACGGCGCGGCGATGTGGACCGTGCCCGAGATGCGCGACGATCGGGCCCGCGCGCTGGCCAGTGCCGATTCCGCCGTGTCGAGGCTGCTTCCGATCGAAGCCGCGAGATCGTCGGCAATCGCTGTTGGTCGAACACCCCGCGAATGGCGATCGAACAAGGGACGGCCCAATTGCGCCTCGAGCGATGCGATGTGCTGCGACGCAGCCGGTTGGGTGATGCCGATTGCCCGGGCCGCCTCGCTCAGTGAACGACGGCGGTAGACTTCGACGAAGGTGCGCAACTGCAGGAGGGACATTCCGGTTCCATAACCGGATTTATGGCCGTCCGCCATTCCCGCTGGATTTCATGATGCCGTTCCCTGCGTATCTAAGCCGCCGAAAGGAACGATCGAAGCAAAATTGCCGCCAATTGCTCCAAGCCCTCACCGCTGTCCTGGTGGCGGGCGCGGCGCCGGCGGGTGCGTTTGCTCGTGTTCCCGACATCACTAGAAAAGGACAACTGACGATGACCCGCATTCTCATGGTGGCCACCTCCGCCGACCGCATGATTCCCGGCACCGAACCGACGGGCGTCTGGCTCGAGGAACTTACCACCCCGTACTACGCGTTCCGCGATGCGGGCGCCGAGGTTACGCTGGCCTCGATCAAGGGTGGCGCCATCCCCGTCGACCAGCGTAGCGTCAACGCCGACGGCGAGAACGACGCTTCGGTCGAGCGCTATCTGAAGGACGAGGCCCTGAAGGCCGAGGTTGCCAGCACCCTTGTATTCACAAGCATCGATCCCGCCGGCTACGACGCGCTGTTCCTGCCGGGCGGCCACGGCACCATGTTCGATTACCCCGTCAGTGACGAACTGGCCCGCCTGGTCGAACGCTTCGACCGCGAAGGCAAGATCGTCGCCGCCGTCTGCCATGGACCGGCAGGGCTGGTCTCGGCGAAGAAGGCCGATGGCACGCCCTTCGTCGCCGGCCGCCGTGTCGCGGGCTTCACGGACAGCGAGGAACGCGCGGTCGGTCTCGATCAGGCGGTGCCGTTCCTCCTCGAAACGCGTCTCAAGGAACTCGGCGGCAAGCACGAGGGCGGCCCCGATTTTGCCCCCTTCGCCCTGCGCGACGGCAATCTGGTGACCGGCCAGAACCCCGCCAGCGCTACCCTCACCGCAGAGCTCGTGATGGAAGCCCTCAAGGACAAGGTCGCCTGATCATGCGCTATCTCCACACCATGCTGCGCGTCGCCGATCCCGAGGCAGCGATCCGGTTCTTCACGCTGCTGGGTCTCAAGGAGACCCGGCGGATGGAGAACCAGGCCGGGCGTTACACGCTGATCTACCTTGCCGCCGACGAGGATTTCCGCGGCGACGGCGAGCAGGGCGATGCCGAGGTCGAACTGACGTACAACTGGCCGCCCGAGGACGGCAGCGCTGCCGAGACTTACACGGGGGGCAGAAACTTCGGCCATCTCGCCTACGGGGTCGACGACATCTACGAGACGTGCGCGCGGCTGCAAGCGGGCGGCGTGACGATCAATCGCCCCCCGCGCGACGGATACATGGCGTTCGTCCGCTCGCCGGACGGGATCTCGATCGAACTGCTCCAAAAAGGCGAACACATGGCCCCGGCCGAACCCTGGGCCTCCATGCCCAACACGGGCGCATGGTGATGGCGCGCCTGTTCGAACCGCTCGAGGTCGCGGGGCTGCGGCTTGCCAACCGCATCGTTATCGCGCCGATGTGCCAGTATTCTGCCGAGGACGGCGCGATGACCGACTGGCACCGGATGCATCTCGGCCAGTTGGCGCTGTCGGGCGCGGGCGCGCTGACGATAGAGGCGACCGCTGTCAGCCCCGAAGGTCGCATCACCTACGGTGACGTCGGCCTGTACGATGACCGTACCGAAGCGGCGATGCGAAGCGTGCTAGAAAGCGTCCGTCAGTGGTCGGACATGCCGCTCGTCATCCAGCTGGCCCATGCCGGCCGCAAGGCGAGCAGCGCCAAGCCGTGGCACGGCGGAGCGCAGCTTCCCCCCGATACGGAGAATGGCTGGCAGACCGTGGCACCCAGCGCCATTCCCTTCGCTCCGGACGACCATCCCCCTGTCGAACTGGACAAGTCAGGGCTTGCCCGCATCCGGGAGGCGTTCGCGGATGCCGCCCGGCGCGCCGGCAGGCTCGGCATCGAAGCCGTCCAGATCCACGCCGCGCATGGCTATCTGCTTCACGAGTTTCTTTCGCCGATCTCCAACCGGCGCGGCGACGAATACGGCGGCAGCCTCGACAACCGGATGCGGTTCCCGCTGGAAGTGTTCGATGCCGTGCGCGAATCGTTTCCGGCCGACCGCCCGGTGACCGTTCGCGTTTCCGGGACTGACTGGGTTGAAGGCGGCTGGACAGCGGAAGAAACCGCAAGGTTTGCGCAGGAACTGGAGCGGCGCGGTTGCGCGGCGATCCACGTCTCCGGCGGCGGGCTCGACCCGCGCCAGCAGATCCCGGTCGGCCCCGGCTATCAGGTACCGCTGGCCCGCACGGTCAAGGACGCGGTCGCTATGCCTGTAATCGCTGTCGGCTTGATCACCGATCCGCACCAGGCGGAGCGCATCCTAGAAGACGGGCATGCCGACGCCATAGCGATTGCCCGCGCTGCGCTGTGGGATCCGCGTTGGCCTTGGCACGCCGCCGCCGCGCTTGGTGCATCGGTCAAGGCGCCCCCGCAATATCTCCGGTCCGAGCCTCACGAAGTGGGCCGCATTCTCAAGGAAATGACGCCATGAAAATCTCCGTCAAACTGCTTCTGGCCGCTGGCGCTGCCCTCTCGCTTGCCGCCTGCGCGAAGACCCGCGAGGGTGCATCCGCGCCCCGGATCGAACAGGTCGCGACCTTCGATGGCGCGATGCCGACTGGCGTGACCGTCGCCCCCAACGGGCGCATCTTCGTCAACTTCCCGCAATGGGGCGACAACGCGCCGTTCACGGTTGCCGAGCTGGTCGACGGCAAGGCGGTGCCTTATCCCGACGCCGCGACCAACCGGCCCGATCCGGCCGACCCGGCGGGGCATTTCATCTCGGTGCAGAGCGTGGTGGCAGACGGCGCCGATCGCCTGTGGGTGCTCGACACGGCGGCGCCCAAATTCTCTCAACCACGGGCCGGCGGTGCAAAGCTGGTGGCGATCGATCTTGCGACCAACCGGGTGGTGAAGACGATCGTCCTGCCGCCCAGCGTGGTGCTGCCCACGACCTACCTCAACGATGTGCGCTTCGATCTGCGTCAGGGCGCCGAGGGCGTCGCCTACATCACCGACAGCAGCAACGACGGCGTCGGCGGCATCATCGTCGTCGATATCGCCAGCGGGCGTGCGATCCGGCGCCTGTCGAACCATGCGACGACAAACCCCGAGGACGGCTTCACCCCGGTCGTCGACGGCGCGGTGCTCATGAACCGCCCGGCCGACGGCCCCGCGACGCCGGTCACGATCGCAAGCGACGCGATTGCGCTCAGCGCCGACGGCAGCCTGCTGTATTACGGTCCACTGTCGGGCCGCACGCTGCACGCGGTGCCCACGGCGATGCTGCGCGATCCCGCGGTGTCCGAGGAGGCGTTAGGCCGCGCGGTCCGCAGCCTGGGGCGCAAAGGCGCCTCGGACGGGATAGCCGAGGACGACAAGGACCGCGTGTTCGCCGGCGATTACGAGAACAACGCGATCCGCGTGCTCGACCAGGGCCGCTGGACGACGGTGGTCAGCGACCCGCGCATCAGCTGGCCCGACACGCTATCGATCGGCACCGACGGCTACCTCTACTTCACCGCCAACCAGCTCCACCGCCAGCCCGGCTTCCACGGCGGGCGGGACCTGCGCCGCAAGCCCTACGAGCTGCTCCGCATCAAGGTCGGCGCCGCTCCCGTCCTGTTGCGCTCGCGGTGAACCCATCAGGCCGGGCGGGCTCGCGCGGGACCGCGATCCGGCGAAAAATCAACAACTGACTTGAAGGAATACAATCATGACAAACGGAATCGAAGGCAAGATCGTTCTCATTACCGGCGGCAGCACCGGCATCGGCGCGGAAACCGCGCGTCTTCTCGCGGAACGCGGCGCCAAGGTGGCCATCGCCGCGCGGCGCAAGGACAGGCTCGACGAGGTCGTCGCGGACATCGCCGCAGCTGGCGGCACGGCACGTAGCTACGCGCTGGACGTGACCGACAAATCGGCGGTCCAGTCCGTCGTCGCCGCAATCATTGCCGACTTCGGCCGCCTCGACGTGCTGATCAACAACGCCGGGCTGATGCCGATCCGTCCGATGGCCGAGGTCAACACCGACGAGTGGGACCAGATGATCGACGTCAATCTGAAGGGTACGCTCTACGGCATTGCGGCGGCCCTTCCCGGTTTTCTCGAGCAGGGCAGCGGTCACATCATCAACCTGAGCTCGGTTGCGGGCATCAAGGTCTTCGCACCGGGCGGCACGGTCTACTCCGGCACCAAGTTCGCCGTCAGCGCGATCAGCGAGGGCTTGCGCCACGAGGTGGGGGAAAAGGTCCGGGTCACGTCCATCGAGCCTGGAGCTGTCGAAAGCGATTTGAAGTTCACGACCTCTGGCACGGCTGCCGAGACGGTGCTGGACTTCTATAAGCAGGCCATCCCGGCGGCATCGGTGGCGCGTGCTATCGCGTTCGCTGTCGAACAACCTGATGACGTCGACGTCAACGCGATCGTCATCCGGCCGACCGCACAGGAGTTCTGATTTCGACGAGGAGGCGGGGCCGCGTGTGCTCCGCCTCACGGGGAACGTACCGGCCTGCTAGACCGTTACTTTGACGAATAATATCTGTCCGTTTCACTCGTGGAGTCATTTATGCCCAAACTTGCCCTGTATGTACCACTGAAGGCCAAGCCCGGAAAAGAGCGCAATGTCGCCGATTTCCTGACCTCGGCATTGCCGCTCGTTCAAGCTGAGCCGGGCACTCTGACCTGGTATGCGATCGAGGAAGGCCCCGGTGCGTACGCGATCTTCGATACGTTCGACACAGAGGAGGATCGGCAGGCCCATCTTGACGGCAAGGTTGCTGCCGCACTGATGGACAAGGCAGAAGAACTGTTTTCTGAACCGCCGCAGATTCACAAGTTCACCCTGCTGGCCGCGAAATAGCCGAGCGGTCGGCACCCTAGCGCGTTGCTCTCATCGCGCGCGTGGGGGGGCCGGGCGCGGCGGCGTGCGTTGAGCGGCTTTCCCCGAACCGGCCACGGAGATACTCCATGCGCACCACCCAGACGCTCGACCTGAACGCGCGGACGATCATCGATGCGGGGATCGCGGAGGCCGAGCGGATCGGCAACCCGATGAACATCGCGGTGGTGGACGCGGGCGGCTGCCTCCTAGAGTTCGCGCGGATGGACGATGCATGGCGCGGCAGCGTCGACATCGCGATCGGCAAGGCGTGGACGGCGCGCGCGTTCGACGTCGAGACCAAGGCGCTGGCGAAGCTCGCCCAGCCGGGCGCCGACTTCTACGGCATCCATGCCTCCAACGACGGCAAGGTGATGATCTTCGCCGGGGGCGTGCCGATTAAGGAGGGCGAGACGGTGATAGGCGCGGTGAGCGTGTCGGGCGGCACCGGCAAGCAAGACCAGGGCGTGGCCGAGGCGGCGGCGCAGGCGTTCGCGCGCGGCTGAGCCTTGGAGCGCGGTGCCGGGCGCGGCGGTGCCCGCTTAGTCGACGGCGGTTCAGTCGACGGCGGCGGGCGCGCCTCCCGCGCGGCGCGGGTCGCCTCCGTTTAGAGCGTTATTCGGCCATTCTGGCCCAGTCATTCAGAAAACCGCCGTGAATCGATCCCAGGATGGCCCTACGGAAAGGAACCTCTCAGCTAGCAGAAGGTTCAGAAAACTGAGATCACTTGGAAGGGCGCGATGTCCTCCGCCGCTGCGACGGACCGGGATCATCAGCAGGCTCTCGATTTGATGACGCGTTGAGAAGAGCTGCGAAAGGAAAAATCGTGAAAGCTGTCGTGTACAACGGGCCCAAAGATGTTTCTGTCAATACCATCGATGATCCCAGGATCGAAAAGCAGACCGATGTTATCATCCGGCTGACCACGACCAATATCTGCGGGTCGGACCTTCACA
>ERZ1292629.2638-Hain-H43-01um-R1-2638-length-14722-cov-6_pt2 | contig 11328 bp, 12 predicted proteins | sample MGYA00564399_ERZ1292629 | MGnify/ENA primary metagenome ERZ1292629 (study PRJEB36523, sample SAMEA6512636) | groundwater metagenome | collected 2019-01-08 | study: AquaDiva: Metagenomics assemblies of 32 groundwater samples | reverse complement strand
TTTTACCGAGACCTTTTGTTTTTTGCGTAACTGTTGGAACCCCATAAGTAGGAGCTAACTGGTTAAATATGTCCCAATCTATAACTTTGGTCTTATTCCCATCAATGTCTACCGACTCAACCATTGAGGCCGCCACAAGAGCCGGAGGAAACTTTGCGGTGTCGCCTATTTCTGCCTTTGCCTTCTTAGCCTCAGCTCTCTCCTTCTCACTCTGCGCCCCAAGGTGTCCTATCTGTGCTTTCCCTAACGCCATCTTCGACGGTATCAATGACAACTCCCCTGCCTCTTTAGCTTGGGCCGTTTCAGCCTGCATCCTGTTAGTTGCGACATTCCCCATGCTCGTTGCGAAGCTTCCCAGGTCTCCGGCATCTGCACCCTTCAGGCTGCTTAGATAAGCGTCCTTGGCTCTCTCCCTTTCCGCACCTGCCTGTATAATTGCAACACGCTCAGCCCTGGATGCCCCCGGCCTAATGGAAGCCTGATAGCTTGTTGGACCTACCCTCCTGTCCCATTCTTCTTCTGCTTTTACAAGATCAACATCATTCAGTATCTTCATCCTGCTTGCGTCAGAGAAGGCCCTTGACCTATCACCGACATCACCACGGATGATATCAGGGACTATCGTTCCCTTACCGCCTTTGTCCTGCTGGTCAAAATACCACTTTGTATGCTTATCTGAGGCCTTAACGAACTTGCCTATATCCTCTTCTGAAACTCCTGGCGCTGAGGTATGATCTTGGCTGCCCTGTAGGACAAAGCCAACATTCTCAGGGTATCCGAAATCAGGGACGATATCAGCCTTTGGAGCATTGCCTACATCTGCAACTTTAACTTGAGGGGCTTTCTTTGCCACGTCAGGGACTATGGTGAGATTATTTCCAAAATGACTTTTCGTAACATCTGAAGGGTCGGAAACTCCCTCAAGGACAGCAGACATCCCCGCAGGATAGGCTACCTTGGACTCTGAGTAGAACCCCATCCTATTATCGGGCTTGCCGCTTACCGTAACAGCGTCAGGGACAATTGAAGCATCGGGCTTGATAAAGCCGCCTCCTTTTGCCCTTAACCTCTCTTCTTCTCTTAGCTTACGGACATCAGCTATATCCTGCCCAACAGTCTTAATGCCTTTGGACAAAAGATTGTTTGCTGCCTCTGCGTTTATCTGTTCCTGCCTCTTCTTCAGCTCTTCTCTTGTTAGCGGCATTCTACACCTCCCTTAATTTCACCGGATAAACTATCTGGACAGGCACCTTCAATAATGCCGACCCTACATGATTTGTGCATACATGTTTTTCAGGAGGAACAGGTACAGTTCTCCCGTAAACTATAACCCAATCCGACTTGTCATGGCAACCCTTAATTTGGCATTTCATCAATATTCCGGCCTTCCAGCTTTGGCGCAATACCCCATTGCATGCTCAGGGTTGAACCACTTCCAGTATGCGATACACTGAGAAGCTATGCAGTTACCCACTCCCTCCTGCTGCATCATGGCCGGGTGCATGGGCCTACCTGTGTTCTGCATCAACATTATACACTTGCCTTGTTTTGCCTGTTCTTCTGTGAGAAACATATTAACCCCCTATTTAAATTCTGGCCGAAGCCGCACACACTACGTTAAGCCCAGATCGTTGCCAGACAACAACAGGCGGAACCTCTATTTTTACCAACTCAGAGTTGAGGCTGCGGGTACTTAAAAATAAACCTTTTGACGTATCGGCCACAGAAGCCCATATTTGAGAGAAGCTTGGTTGATATGAACCAATTATCTCCCCATCCTCAACCGAGACCTTGGCTACCGATGATAAATTATACTCAGAATTAAACCCATAGATAGATTTGCCATCAAGGCTAAATGTCATAGCAGGCCACGGCATGGAAAAGGGGAAAACAAGTGTCTCCCAGAGCAACCCGTTATCATTTATCTTTGTTATGAGACAAGTAGCTAAACCTGGGATCACTGCCTCAGAAAATATATATATACCAGAGCTATCCGACAATAAGCGCCAATACCATTTCCCGTGGTTGGCGATACCATAGCTTGGCTCCTCATAAATTAAGCTTTTACTGCCAGAAGTGACTTTATAGACTACAGGATATTGATACCAATCATCAGAGGTATATGCAATACCAGAAACATAAAAATTATCACCATCTATTGTAGTAAAATCCCAAACCTCTTCAAATAAATAGCTCCCATCGTCTTCCCCATCTATTTTATTTGTCCAAAGAGTTGCTCCTGTCAAAGGGTCAAATTTAACAACATAAGCTCCGCTATAATTGCGACATAGAGCAGCAACACCCCATTCTCCACATTTTACAGACATAATCAACCCAGGGGTGTATCCCGCGGATGTCCATATAAGCTTCCCGTCTTTGTCATATTTTTGGAGATTATACCCAACTTCGACATAAACATGTTCCTTGTAAGCGAATATGCTATAAGCCGAATGATTGTAATTACTGAACCTCCCGATATCTTGGTTATCATAAGGCAGAGTCACTTCCCATAAAGTCTCCCCTGTAGATGGTTTTATTTTTTGTAGTTTCATTCTGACTATACTTCGGTCGTAAATATGCAGGTAAAGGAACTCTTTCTCTTCCGGCGTTCTCTTTTCTATTTTCTCCCCTATCTTCCCTTCCACAAACGGAGACTTTATACCCACTATGCTTGTTATCCCTGCCTGACCTGTCGCCATGCTTGACCTAAAGCTCCTTATCAATACCTCCGTCCCGTCATCCAGTCTTTCAAATGACTTGAAATTCATGTGTGCGGGGGAAGCAGTTAGCATCTGCCGGTTCACGGCAAGGAGCCTCGCAGCCTCATTGGTATGAGATGCGGCCAGTTCCTTGTTTCCTGATGGTCTCCAGCTTATAGGCATTTATTACTCCGAAGGATGAGCCCCTACACTTGCTATGGCCCTTACTGTGTTGTCAGATTGAGTTTCACTGTATGATAATCCTGCGCTTGCGTGTGCGCCCGTCATTGCCCCTGCCGCCAAGTTCGCTGCTGCATTACCAGCCATCTTGGTTATCTCCATCCTTGCGCTTGCCTCACGTTCCACGAGGCCGGAAAGTATCTGTGCGACCCTCCCTTGCATCTGTGCTATATCTGCCTGGACTCTTAAGACTGCCCCCTTGACCTCTTCCTGCCCCCTTGCGTTTGCAGTCTGCGCTCCGACTTGTGCTGAATATATAGAGGCCCTTGCATCGTTCCCGCCTGATATCATCATGTACTTGCTGACTGCTATGCTTAGGGCGATCCCCACTGCGTCTACAAGTCCCTTTGCGACAAGAAACTTTCTGTCCCATCTCCTTGAGGCATAATCCATCAAGAGGGATTCCAGCTTTACCGCCTCCCCCACCATAAATCTCATATTGTCTATGGAAAGCTTCTCGTAAATCTCCGCTATCTGCCTTGCCTTGTCCGTCTTGGCGTTCTCGTAATTCGTGGAGATCATGGAGAGGTTCGCATTAAGAAACTCGTCAGGAAGCCCCGAACTGGAACACCGGGCCGAAGCATCACTCAAGGCCGCCTGGTTTACCGTAACATCTGTTTCACTCTCATAAGCCAGCATCTCAGCTTCAATGTCAGACTTTAACCCCGTCCCTGCATACAGAAGCCCGTTAAGGATTGTTTCTTTGAGTTTGTCTAAGAGGGCCGAGACGTATATATCTTCCTGATAGTTAAAGGATAGGGACTCCGTGGATATATCAGGAACGGGGCTTATCAATACCGGAGGTGTGGGAATCGAGATATCTATGTCGGAAAGGGGGACGTCAAGATCGGGCATTGTGAGACTTACTGACGTGTCCCCAAGGTGTATCTCTCCTATTGCAGCCGTGGCCTCATTCGCAAGGGCAATAGCAGTCGTAAGCATATTGCCGATATATCCCTCTGCCAGTTCCGCCGCTGTCTCAGTGAGGTCTGGGTAAAACCCAGGTGAAGATGCTACGCTATAACCCTCCAATCAAGACCTCCTTTACCAACTTGCCACATCAACAGCTGGGGACTCCCCCGATTGCGACTTCCCTTCGCTCCTGCTTACCGATGCGTTCACGTTTACGCCTGAGATTGCACTACCGGCAAGAGAGGCCTTTGCGTTTGCCTCTGCTGCTTTTGCTGTGGCCTGTAATATACCCTCTTGCATGTCAAGGGTCAAGTTAGCTTCGTCAACCTTTACCTGCGCCTCCGCAACCTGTGACTTGGCTGAAATTATCGTGGACATCAACCCGGCCTTTGCGCTGTTCATGCTTGAAAGTGCAGAGACATAAGCTGAATATATCCTTGCATTTGCCTTATCCACATCTGCAAGGGAGTTATAGTATCTTATCAGTACATCTATAATATCAGAGCTCGCCTTCAAGATACCTTCAGCAACCCTTATCTTTCTGTCTTCACGACCCGAAGCGTAAGCCATCAATGCCGTCTCTATCTCCCTTGTCTGTTCTATGACAAGCCTTGTAGTTTCTATGGCAATCTTCTGAGACTCCTCGGTAATCTTCCTGGTCTTCTCAAGCTGCTTGTCCTGGTATTCTGAATCTATCCTTGCAAGGGCGTTCATCAGAACACCATCCGGCAAGTCAAGACCTCTTTCCGCCCATTCAGAGGCCAGCTTATCTCTGAGTTCCTGTTTCAAAAGGACTTCCTTCTCAGAGCCTTTCAGAAACATCGCCTCCCTGGTTGCTCTGGAAAGGCCTGTCACCCCATCATTGAGCCATATATAGAGCTTGCTTTTCAGAGTGTCGAGTAAGGTGGAGATGTAAGGGTCTTCACTATAAGCGAAATTCACGTCCTGCGGGATAGTCGGCACTCCCTCGGCAGTGGCATAGGACGGCAAAGTAACCGATCCCTCTATAGAAGGATCGGTATCAGGCAAAGGCGTAATCTCTGGCAAGTCAACCTGGTCTATCGTCAGCTTCCCCAGGTCATCCAGCACCGTCTTTGCCGTAGAAAGAAGGGACGCCCCAAGGGAGCTCAAGGCATTGAAACCGTTGACAACTATCGGGTCGGCTCTATAATCAATAGTGGGAATATGGGCGTCACTCGTTACGGAGGTGATTACTACATCCCCTGTGTCTAATATGGAAACGGTTGACCCTATCTCGCTCATTGGACCCTCCGGCTTCCTACCTCAATCATCATGCCTACCTCGTCAATTTCAAAGTCCGACCCTGCCACGTTCTTTATGTCCAGTCCGGCAAACCTGTTTCGAGTTCCCCTGGCAAACTCCGTCTTATGGTTCTTTATCTGTGACTCTGCTGTTATCCTCTCTGCATTGCTCAGGCTCCCATCATCAAACACCGTTGCAACGTCCAGCCCACCATTTCCTCTTACGGCAAAATACCCGTCCGTGATGGTCTTTAAGTTGGGAGAATCGAAATCTGTCAATATCGTTCTCACGTTTGCGCTTATGGCTGTTCCGTCATCCGTGCTGCCTGTCAGGACGTAAAGGCCGTCCTTCCCGGCAAGGAGAATTATATCGCCCACCTGGGCCACGGAGTCAATATCAAACTGCTCATACTCGCTTATTGCGAAGTTGTCGGTGTTCATAAGGATGGCCTTTACGAGGGCGGCAAGCTCTTCTATACCAAGAGCTAAGAGTGGGGTATTTGCCGCAAGGGAACCTTTCGTACTCAACCATCCCGAAATTGACAGAGAACTCAAAAGAAGGTCGCTGCTCAACCCCCCTACGCTGCCAAGTAAAGCCTGAATACTCAGGGCTGATAAAGGAACATTCCCTGCCATTGTGCCCCTACCCATGATAGAGCCAAAAGCGTCTATGGCAACAATAGGCCTGTTCCCTGATATGACCCCGCCTGACTGGATGTTTAACTGATTCTGAAGGACGGACAGTGCCGCTTGTCCATTGTTTCCGCCAAGCATCTCAAGCGTATGGGCAGATATTACGGAATCCAAGGAGGCAAACACCCCGTCGCGAGTTGACAACGTAATTTTGGGTATGTCTGAATTAACCGTAACCCCTGACTGGTTGAACAGGGTGAGCTTGGGGGTAAAAGAATCTACCCAATCAGGCGATACGGTAAGGAATATCTTAGGATTGAGGGAGTCAAAAACGACTCCCCCCTGTACCTCTAAGGTATTCCTGGGAATATTGCTGTCTAAGTATTCAGCCAATCACTACTCCTTTAAGATGCTGGCAGTGTCAAATCAAACTGGTCAACCGTATGAGTGGCCGCCGCGGTGAGGGAAGTACTGGACATATTGTAGTCAGCCCCAGAAGTGCCACAAGTCCCCTGTATCCTTGGGATAGTGGTTGAAGAACCACCCGCATCGGTAACAGGCCCCTCATATCTGAAGTACCCTGCCGTCCCTGTATTTGCCACGACCCCCGACCAAGTGCCAGTCTTGGAGAGCTTACCACTTACAACTGTGTCGAAAGTCAGCCCATTTACAGAAGCCACGCCGGAAGCCAGGTTTACATCTACCGAGGAGAGACCGCCTGAACAGGTTGCCGCTACAACATAGGTGTTGGGCTGTGTCCCTGTGTTCGGGAGGGCAGAGATAGTCACTATCGCCCCAGAGCTTGAGGCCGTGTATTCAGGGTTGGAGAGGTTCTTGTTTATGGCTGCCGCAACATCCGCCGCAGTCTGTGTCAGGGAAGCATTGAAAGGTATGACCTGATTGAGAATATGCTTCCCGTCAACCGTGATAGAGTCAACCTGCCCCGCCGCACCTGAAAGGGTACAAGTCCCTGTTGCCAGGACTTCCCGTGTCAATACCCCGCTTGCAAGAGACACGGTGACAAGGAGCGTCCCTGTTACAGCGGCATCCGCATCAGCCGGAGCCGACCCTGAGTAAATCTTCAAGGCCCCGCCATGTAATGCCCTCTTTAAAGACCCGTCCCTTTGTAAGAAATTCCTTAGCCCTGTTGAAAATTTCAAAGCCATTTCGCTACCTCCTTTTAGTTTGTATTTTTAGGCCCTTATGACCCCGATAAACTGATTTAACCCTTGCCTTGATATGAATGCCCCTGATGCCTGCTGAACATTAACAGGGAGCTTGTATTTACTCTCTGTGAGGTTCTTTAGGAACCCTCCATCACCTCCCACACAAAGACCCCTCTGAGATACCCACATGACCGGATTGCCTACCGTGTAATCCCCAAGCTGCATATCTCTTATCTTTGCGGGAGGCATTTTCTTTGCCCCATAATCCGCCACCCTTTCCTTGCTCCACTTCTCAGGGCTTGTCCCACGCATGAAGTAGGTGCCTGAAGCATCCGATACGAACAGCCCGTCATTCACAGGAGCCATGAGGGTTACGTCACTTTTAAACTGCACGATCCCGCTTCTTCCGTCATACTGGTCATAATCTGCGGCATCGGAGTAGTAGATACACGGGCCTTTCGCTACCAGGAGCCGTCCCTTAAAGAACGTCAATAACTCCCCGGCAGGCATGGCCCTCTTAAACTCTATGGTAGGCACTGGAAGGTTGTAAGCGATGCCGTCCTCCACGTATCCCATGACGGTCCCGTTGGAGAAATAGACCTTGTCGCCTATCTCCGCATAGTACATTCGGCTTACTCCAACATTAGACTTTACTAATGCTGTACTGAAGGTATCGGGATTGATAGAAACAAGATTGCCGTCCTTCACCGCCAGAGTGACCCCACCTGTCCAGATACTCCTGAAATCACCTGATAGTTTCTTCTCTTTCCCGTCCCTCCTGGAAGGCTTAAAGGTCTTGTCTATGTCTACGTTGACGGCCTTGGTAAAGGCAATGGCCCTGTCCCTTGGCCTGACCCTTACATGATCATCCACATTGTTAAGACCTGTGAACCTATTGAAAGTGGTCAGGGGCATTATGCAATCTCCGTGAGTCTCTTCGATGTTAATGCCGGGATAGTCTTGGTGTCATCCACCCCAAGCTCGTTTATCGTGAATTGTACCGATGCACCATAAACAATATCCCAATACAGTTTGCCGGTGTTCGCATCATAGACTTTCGTTATCACGCTCCCTGCATGTAGCTTGGTATTGTAGTCGTAAGGGAGTGCAACAATCTTCGCCTCTGCCGTTACAGTTGCCAGAGGGGTGCTGTCGTCAGGCCCAAAACACCACTCATATACCCTACAGGTATTTGCACTTAATGGAACCCCGATCTCCACAACTACCCCGTCAAGGATAAATGTCCCGTTCCCACTGACAACTATCGTCTCAGGTACGGTAAACGAATAACCAGCCTTGTAGAGCCTGACCTTGTACGTCCCATTATCAAGAGCAAAGACTTTTTGCCCGGAGACATTGGTTATCCCCTTTGTAATCACAAGGCTCTGGTCTGAGTTGAATACCTGTACTTGGACATCGGGAATAGGGACTGCGCCGCCAGTGATCTCGACCTGGATAGTAACCTGGTTTGCCCCGCTACCGCTACCAGCAAGCAGTCCCTGTGTCACGTCATGCTCGGCCTGATTAGCTTCCAGACTGTCAGTAGTGTTATCAAAAGTCCCTCCCATATCAGAAGGGGTTAGAGCCGCATCTTTCCTTCCAATGGCACGGAAAAATCCGAGGACATTATTCAGACCCGTGCCTGTGAATGCCCCAATGCGATTTTGTATCGTAGTTGATTTTGTATTTATTTGGTCTGCTACAGTCAATACATCGAAGACATCTTCCACCAAGGTATCGTTATGAGGTGTGCCAATCACAGCAAGGGTAGCAAGTTGCTCTACGTTTAATGCCACACTATTTGCCCCTGTCAGGTTTATATCCCCTGCCGTGTTTTTATGAATCAACAGGCCGGGGCCTACGATATGGTTGTGGTCTGCTCCATTTAACTCATTGACACCATATCCGGTGTTGGAATCTATAGCACTGCCCCCATCTCCAGCAACCACAAAATTGTTTGAGGTGTTTGCCCCATCAAAGCGAATACCATCTCCCACATTGTTAAGGAGTTTGATATTTTTGAGGAAGTTTCTCTTTGAGTTTCCAGAAGTACTCTTGATACTAATAGCATGGCCAGAACTACCCGCCGCCGCATCTTGGACAACCAGTCCATCTACAAGCCCATGCGAGGCATTCTCAACAGCAAGGCCGTGACCCCTGCTGTAGTCTATCCATACCTTTTTCAGTTGATAGAAGTCAGCAGTAACCTTTATGGCATCCTTATTTCCTGTTGTATGGGTTTTAACAATACATCCCGACAACTCACAGCCAACCGCAGCGATGGTCACGGTATCATTAGCACTATCGGGGGCTACAATGGCCAGGTCTCTGCCTACAGACCTCACGAAGGTAAAGGCCTTGTTCATATTGATACTCGTGCTCCACACAGTAGGAGCCCCATTATTTGCTGTATGGATAAGAACTATATCGTGCCTATGGGCTACAACCAACGCATTAACGCCATTCCAAGTCAGCTTTGAAGTCTCTTTTGTAAGACCATCATTGGCATCACTCCCATTTACAGGGTCAACATGAAACATCTTGCCCTCTCCAGTATGGTTGCCCCTCTGAAATTCTATCAGGGCAAACAGCTTGGCTACTTCCTTGTCAAGGCTCGTCTGACTTGCTCTGCTGGATATAGCTGCATCCAGGTTATCCGCCGTTCTTACCTCGACAACCTTTCCACCCTTAATCAAGACTTCTGTGACTGCATTTCTTTTTGGCACCACAGTATACGACGATGCGAACTGATACCAGCCATCATTCCATGCCGTAATATCAATGTTGGATTTCTTGTAATATCCGGCAAGGTTTGTAGCATCCACTTCGGCGTATGTTGTAGAGAGGGTGGTCCATCCGGTATTTTTAAATGTTAAATCGTCCCAGTCAAGCAGGAATCCATCAACACCTCTTCGGGCTTTCAATCCTGTAGAAGCGGCCCCGCCTGTGATTGCTGCCCCGCTGTCATCAAATAATGGGAATACTATCTCTTCAGACATTTAGATATCTCCTATAAAACCAATATTGGAAGCTCTGCTATTAGCTGAGCTTCCGCAGGAATCGCCCTAAGTCCGTCCTGGACATCCGCCATTACCTGAAGGCAATGTTGCCACACTGAAGACCGCCAAATTTTGTAAGCTTGCCCTTCAGCCGCCCATGCAGGGTTTATATCCCCGACATAGGTGCAGGCTGTAAATATATTGTCATATCCTCGTTCCTGGGCCTTAGCATCAAGGTGAGACTGTATAGCTCTTATTAAAGAGGCTTTAATTTCTTCGATAGTCGGCGCATAACCCGGAGGTATCGGATCAACCTCTTCAGTAATCCCCATTGCCTCCCTATTGTTGGGATCGTGGAACCAGTTTCGAGGGTAGTTTACATCCCCTATTAAATGTTCCTGGTTGATATCGAAAACTATTCCATTCAGCTTATATGTCATAGCAATGCTTTTACCTCCTCTCTCGACGGTAAAGATATCTCTATTGTTGTCGGGTCATTACTACACAGTAATATAGTATTCCCCTCTGGGATTAGACCGGCCTTAATTAAAGCGTTCCATGTGATAGGGTTAGACATAGCGTTTCGTATCTTTGCTGGTGACGGCCTGCCATTAGCAATAATCTCAGCATGGATTTCTTTGGCAATCATTACAGTAAATTCATTGGCAGCATTTGCCTCAAACATTTGCTCATCTGTATACCCTGAAATTCGTGTTGATTCTGCTATTTTATAGGCTTCACTCAAGAGTCTTTCCAGCACAGCAATCTCTTGTTTATTCAGATCCCAGCATTCTTTTTGGTCTTCTTCAAACGATTTTATTTCAATAAGTTCTGCTTCAAGCTCAAGGATCTCATAATCAAGCCCGCCATTCTTTTTAAGATAGTCTATTTTGGCAGTTTTCGCTCTGGTTTTTAAAAGTTGTACCTCTTCAAGGGCAGAAGCTCTCTTCCTCCCTACAAGGAATCCTTTAAGAGTTTTTATCTTTTCCCAGATAGTCTCTCCGATAACTTGATAGCGATAATTAAATTCTGAATTTAACTTGCTTGCCATTTATCCACCATATCCTGCGGCTGAGAGAAAAAGTCTTGCTGTTCCAACTCCGGCTGTATCTGAGGCTACTACCCCTGTGTTGGAAACTAAGTTAGTCATGGAAGCATAGGTTGTTGAATACCCGTATCCAAAGATAGCTTTATCACCACCATACCCTGCGGCTGCTAACGCCTCCCTTGCTGTTCCAACCCCTGTCGCATCTGAGGCTACTACCCCTGTGTTGGAAACTAAGTTAGTCATGGAAACATAGGTTGTTGAATACCCATACCCAAAGATAGCTTTATCACCACCATATCCTGCGGCTGCTAAACTACGTCTTGCTGTTCCAACTCCGGCTGTATCTGAGGCCACAACTCCTGTGTTGGA
>ERZ1292629.3847-Hain-H43-01um-R1-3847-length-11331-cov-5_pt1 | contig 11331 bp, 9 predicted proteins | sample MGYA00564399_ERZ1292629 | MGnify/ENA primary metagenome ERZ1292629 (study PRJEB36523, sample SAMEA6512636) | groundwater metagenome | collected 2019-01-08 | study: AquaDiva: Metagenomics assemblies of 32 groundwater samples | reverse complement strand
CGGCCGCTTCTCGAGAGTGTCGAGCCGCTGGCCGAAGCTGTCCACCTTGCCGGAAAGGGTTTTAACCTCCCCAGCAGTCTCCTCCTGCTTCTTGCCCATGTCTCCAACCTGGCCGATAAGTCTTTCGACCTTCTCGACCAAGCCCTTAACCAATGACTCGAAGCGGCTCGCCACTGACGGCCTTGCCGCCGGCTTGGTGCTTCCACCAAACGGCGACGGCTTAGCGGCCAGCTGGGCTGCAGGCGGTTCGGGTTGAACCGGAGACGGCGGCGTGGCAACAGGCAGGACCGGCTCGGGAGGAACCGGCGATTGGGGAAGGGCTGGCGGACCGGACGTAGGCGCCGTCAGCGCAGGAGGCGCTGACTTGGAAACCGGAACCAACGGCGGAGCCGTCGTCCCCGACTTCCTGCCACTGATCCCGCACCAAGCGAGTACCAGCAGCATGAACACCACCAACCCTATGCCCACGAACCGGCCGTATCTCTGGACCTGCGGAGGCAAGCCCCGGTAGAACGTCCGGGCTCGGTTGCCCGGTCTTCCAGCAGGCGGCGGAGCCGGAGGCGGAGTATTCGGACGTGGCGGTGGCGGATTGCCGGCACCCGCGCCCGCTTGGGGCGGGGGCGGAAAACCGGGCGGAGGAGGGGGAATAGGCAACGGTTGGGTAGCCATTAGCGGCCTCCTTTTTGAACCGCCGGCACGTGGAAGACCCACCCGCCAGCGTCATCGCTGACGATGAACGCCGCTTGCTCTTCATCCGCCAGGCCAGCGACGCTGGCACTGCGAACGAAGAACGTCCCTTCATACCCACACCGAGCTCCGAGAGCCGGTGCACGCTGGCCCGGTTTCAGAACCGCAACTCGAGAGTTGCAATCCTTAACCTCCAGTAGCCAACGCGAGGATCCGTTCCGAAGATAGCCGCCGCGGAGCTGACGCTCCGCGAGTTCGGCCTGTTGCTTGGCAGCCTGGAGGGCTGCGTCACATTTACGGTCCCCGGGCTTCTTCTTTGAACAGTCCCGGAGCTTGGGACCCCGGGGGCGGGAAGCGTAGACCTCGAGGCCGACCACGACAGCCGTTTCGCCCACAATCGCAGCGAAGCGGTTACTGCCGAAACCGGGAGCGTAGCCCCCGCCGTAATATCCGCCGGGGCCGAGGGCCCCGACGATCCGGTCGACAGGCGCGTACGCCTGTCTCGCCCAATACTCTTGGTTCACCCGGGCCATGCCCGGGATACCCAGTAGCTGGGCATTGAGAGCCAACGGCACGAAAGCCGCCAGCGTAAACAGGACGAACATCTGGACTTTCTTCATTTCTCAGATCTCCTTTGGCCGCCCCTCTGGGGCGTGCCTTTTTTTCTTTCGTTTTCGAAAACGGATGAGGTTCCACTTGTCAAAGAGCTGGCCTCATCATCATGCCTTAATTATAGCAGATTTAATAAGGGTTTGTCAAGTTTGGCTGACAACCCTAAAATAACCACAAAAAGCTGATTTTGGGCTAAAATTTTGAATAGTAAACAAAAAGAACGCCGGTCCCGAAGGGACCGGCTAGGGAAGGGAGGAGTGTCCGGCATCGGCCTAGCTATCGCCGACTCCAAACCCTCCTCAAAACAACAAATACGATCAGGGCCATGAGCCCTATGATCGCCCACTCCCCGTAGCCGACCACATCGGCCCAATGGGAGTGTAACATTGTCTGGACTTTGCCGCCCGTGGGGGCGGCCTGGAAGACCAGGCGCAGTGCCCGGTCGAAAAACCTGGACGCGTAGTCGTAGGCCACCCAGCCCACGACCAGAATTACGAGGGTCCCGACGACCCTCAAGATGGTTGTGAAAGTCCGCATGCGATTTCTCCTTGTTTGAATTATAACACAAAACTGCTCCAAAAGTCAAATGCATTTGACACACTCCGATTAATGCGCTAGTATAATAACAACGGCAAATCGAATTCTGTCTGACCAATCCCTAGACCTTTTAAAAACAAAAAAGGAGGCAACATGGACACACCAGTCACTGCTCAAGAATCCCATATTCCATCGGAATTATTTTCAGAACTAAAACAAATCAAAAGGCAGTATATCGAAGACGTCCTGCCTTCTGTCAAACGACACAGATACTTCTTAAGCGAGCGGCAGCGCAAAAGCCGTCCGCATAACGTTCCCCGGCTCAACGTCCGTTTCAGTCCGTTTGCAATGACCTTGGGTTATGGAGTCGCAGAAGTTTCGTCCGCAGTTCGCACCCCACCCAGGATGGTTTCTGGAACTGCTTATTCTTTCCCGCCGCCACGGCCGGTTACTCAACCGAACCAACTGGTGAGCGTATTCGTGATCGCGATGATACAAAGCGATCCCCCGCTTTATGTAATGCAAAAAATTCAGAAGAAGGCCGCATTGGGATTCCCCGGCGGCAGCATCGAAACAGGCGAAACAATCCTACAGACCGCCTCAAGAGAGTTCAGAGAAGAAACGAGCGGCAAAGACAAACTCACCGGAGTCGACATCAGCCGCTATAATCCGACTTGTGTCGGCCAGTTCCTGCTTAACCGGGCAACCAACGGCGAGCAAGGAGCCGTGGTTCTTGTCGAAATCCCGGAAAGCGAGAAGAGCAAAATTCTAGCCGGCGGCGGCGACCAAGACGAGGGCGAGCTGGTCGAGGAAATCTTCTTCTTAACATTTGAGGAACTACTGCTTTGTGCCGAAGCGGAAATAATCCTCCCAAATGCCAAGAAAGTTCTGGATATTTACTTAAACCACCTGGTCAACTAGGATCTACCCCCAGGATCTACCCCCCCCAGCAAATCTGGGTGATTTTTTTTAAAATTGAAAAGCGCTCGTAAGAGCGCCTGTTTAATTGCCCGGCGGGCATGGATTAGAACGAATTAAATCCGAATCTCGGTTCCCGGAAAAATGGGAATCGTAGAATCAGCATACTGTCTTAGGACTCCGGCTGCCACCTGCTTGGATTCGTAAGAAGCATGGGTCAACCCGATCATCTCGAGTTTTTTGCCACGCCTTGCGACAATCTTTTTGATCATCTCTACGTTATCGCCCAATCCTCCGTGAGCGCCAGGACGAAAATGAGTAGCATCGCATTTGACTTCGAGCATAAGCTCTTCGCGTTCGCTGTTCTCATCTTCCAGCTTCATGTAAACTTTCTTCCTTGTCTCTTCTCTTTTGTGAACCTTCTGGAGGAGCCGTTCCATCGTACATCCGGGAAGAAGCCAGGAAGAAGCAATAAACTCGAAATTGGGATTGTTGATTCCCTTTTCGAGAAAATACCTGACGGGCCCGCCATCACCAAACCCAGCCGGAGCAGCGATACAAAGCGGGCCACCATGGTCAAGGAGCTGCGCTCTTTTCCGGCCTTTCCTGATCCCGGTGACTTCGTCATCGCTAATCAGTTTGATGCCTTCAAGAGAGAACTCATTGTCGTTTGGCGACCAGCGGTTCTTTTCGAAGACATCGAATACATCCGTGGCGCTTCCGTCCACATAGACCGGCCCAAGTCCTGCCTTGGCCAAAACCGGCGCTAAATCCAATGCAACATTCTGAACGCGTCCGTAGGCAAAAGCGGCTATAACCACGGTTTTCTTTTTCGCAAGAGCTTCAACGACGTGATCAACCAACCTTCCCATCTCCAGTCCATAGTCCAACTTGGTCAAAGACGGGTTAGTCAGATCGAGCACGGCAACGACGTCAGGTAGCCACTTGTCCGGAACATCGTCCGGCAGACGACTGCCTTTAACCACTGCCTGATCGTGCCAGCTGTTGTCTCCGCAAAAGAGAATCCTCTTGCCCGAAGGCGTCCGGATGATTATGTATAGCGCGCCCGGGACATGTCCCGCCGCACCGGTGAACGCCGGTATGCCCGGCAGTAACTCGAACTCCCCGAAAGGAATGTCCTTTAACATGTCAATAACCCGGTTATTGCACATGTAGTAATTCTGGCCTACTCCTCTGCACCACGTTTCCGCGATGACAGAAGGCAACCAGGCATTCGTCTGCGGCGATCCGTAGATCTTGGCACCGCTTTTGAGTGCCATCCGTTCCGATGCAAGCCCAACGCTACCGATGTGATCGAGGTGGGCATGCGTATTAACCAATGCAGAAACCTTGGTATCACCAAGAATCGAAAAATCGGGAACCCGATAACGGCGTCCCTTAAGAATCTCTATGCCACAGTCTATCATGACCGACCGTCCCCCCATTTTGAGGCCAGTGGACGACAGACCCGGCCCAGAGCCATCAACAGAGCTTCCACCTAGATAAATCAAACTTTCTTCTGTCACATCTCTCCTTTTTGGTTGTTAGAGATCAAACCAAGATAATCTGGACAAATTAGCTTAGTTTGGCCTCCTTATTCCATTTCCATGAACTCGATTTATCGTTTGAAATTTGAACCTTGACCTTACTTTAGCATGTTCCTTGACACTAGTCAATATATTTGCTATACTGACATCGGATGGTGAGAGTGCGACACGTGTGCATTCTCGCCGTTACATCGCAGATTGACAAGGAGTACGACAATGGGAAACCCAAATCCCTCGACCCCGCGTGAGCGGGAGTCGGCGCAAGAAATCGCGGCCGGCCGAAAGAAAGCCGGCGAAGCTCTGTTCTATCTTTTCGGGGGAACGGATGCCAAGGGCGTCACGTACGACGGCGTCCTCCATCAGTTCCAGTTGGCGGCCCTTGAGGCGGACCCCAACTGGAAGACGGCCCTCGACGGTGTCCGCAAGGACCACCACGCCAAGACCCTCGCGGTGATATCGTCGGCCAGAAACGACCCGAAGTTCCCGCCTGCCCTCGTTGCAAGCATATTCTCCGACACGGAGAAGGGGCACGATCCCAGGTGGTTCGCAGAAGTGTTTTTGGCCGGTGCCGCCCAGATCCACGCAGCCACCGGCAAGGCTCTCCTCCTTCCGCCGAACCACTCTTCTCTCGACCTGATTCGCTCGGCTTACAATCTCGTCGACTGTATCACCGAGGACGAGAGGAAGGGTCTCGTGTTGTTCATGCCCGAAGAGGCACCGAAGAGGACTCTCGCCGGAACCCTGGCAGGGATCCTGGCCGAGGCCGAGGCCAGTGTGGACGAGCCCGGCTTGACTGCGGCCCAGCGATTCTACCGCTACGCCGTCAGGGAATGGGACGAGAGAGAGGAAGCGGCCCAGAGGAAACGGCGTGAACGTGCCGCCAGTGGTGGCAAGGATAAGGTGGGTGAAAACCCCGTCAACATCCTGCCGCCCGCGCCGGGTCAGGTGGCCAAGCCGGATCTGCCAGCTCCGCCCACCACGACCGGTCCCGCTCTGCCGCCACCTCCGACGGTTGCGGCTGCTCCCAGCACGCCGCCGGCTCCGGTGGTCGTCCAAGAGGCCGCTCCCACGGCTCCCACGACTCCTGCCTCCGCCACCACCCCCAGCAATGGGGAAGCGGAAAGGGGGCTCGTTCTCGAGGCCATCGCCGGCTCCGGCATCGCCGGAAAGGCAATGGTCTCAATGGTCCGCAAAGGCACGCGGACATACGAGGAGGCTACGGCCTTCGCCACGGAGAAGGGCCTCCTAGGTTAACCCAAACCCCCGCCGGCTTCCCCAGTCTGACACAGTTCAGACGCGCCGGCGGGGCTCCCAAGTTCTTTCATTTCAAGGCATCCCCTGCCGTTTAGACCCCGGTCTTAGTCCCGAAAAGCGAGTGGACTAGGGCCGGGGGTCTTTTTATTATTTTCCCGACGCGCAGTCCCGACGATACCGTCGGGGCGAGCATCATGGGAAAATAATAACCCCGTAGCAATTTTACCGCTGAAAAATCAATAACTCTGGCACCAAGAAAAACGTTGAAAATAAGCGCGATATCCGGCCACGAATAGTGGTTTCGCGGGAGAGGATATCACTCTCATTAAACTCGTAAAATTGGTATCGGGGTTTGCTATCTAACTTTTCACATTGCGATTTGACATTTCCTATATTTTCATATATAATTAAATTGTTAGACCTTGATAACCCCGAATGGGGAAGGAGGAAGTTATGCTAGCTCAAACTGCCGACCAAGCGGCCGGCAGGACACAGAACGGGAGTTCGGATGACGCCGCCACGGCGTTAGCCGACATCCTCTTGTCGCAAGACAAAGAGGGTGCACTCCTCCGCGCCATCGAGTATGGCGCCCTCCCAGACCAGGTGGGTCTGGAACTCGCCGAGGTGTTCGGCGAGGTAGTCAAGGTTTCGGACCTTGACAAATCAGTGGATGTCGTCACCGCTCTCTCCGAGAGGGGGATGATTTCCACGCTCACAGAACAAATCCTCTTCTTGGCCATCATCGAGATGGCAACGCAGGAAGAGGTCGGGCCGCCCGCCGACGACAAGCCGGTGGAAGAAGTTGAGCCCGTAGTTCCGGTCCAGATGCCGGAGCTCACCGGTCGCGTCGCCATCATCAAGGCGGCAACCGAACTGCAACAAGAGTTCGGGACCGTGTCGGCCATCCCGGCCGACAAGCTGGGTGATGTCCGACAGTCGGTTGAGAAATTGGCCGCAGAGGAGTTCGCTTCACTGCGTCAGTTTCTGGGCTCGGCCATTCTCGCGCAGGCCGAACTACCAACCGTTCAGCGGCAGATTGATGTGGCCGCCAGTCTCGTGGTTGTGGAGATTATTCTCCGCTCGAGGCAGGCAGAGCTCACCGCCGCCATCTTCACCGCCTATGAGACCCTGAACAAGCAGGGCTTCCGGTTGCGAGACCGGGACGAGGCGGGTCGCCCTCTCGTGACAATTACCTCAACCAACCTGGTCCGGAATCGCTTTCGCGCTTGGTTGGATTCTCACGAGTCCGGTCTCGGCGAGGAACAGTTGGCGGCGGCCGAGAAGGAGAAAGCCGTCAGCACGCTGGAGCGATTCTTGATCTCCGCCGCGCACGAGAGCGTGCAGGAGGCGATTCAGGCCGACCTGGCCAATCGTCTGCGCGAACGGATCATCAAGTCGGGGGTGCAAGCCCTCGACAACATCAACGCCGAGTTGGTCGCGGCCCTGCCGCGAACCAAGGAGGAGGCTCGCCAGCAAATCGTGGCCAACCCGCTTACCCAGGCAGAGATCGAAAGCGGTGGTGTTCAACCGCTCGGCTGTCTCGACGCCGAGGTTTCGCGGCTTGGGTCTTACCTCCGCACCCTCGGTAGCAAGAATCTGGCCGAAGCAGACTCGGCGCTTGAGGAGATCATCTCTGGATTATCCTTGTGCACCATGTGGCGTAAGGAACTTGAGAGGCTGGAGAGCTCGGATTACAACCCGGCCGACCAGCAACCACAGTTCGCGGCCGCCGAGAAGCGGGCCATCTTCTTTGAGAACGAGCGGAAGGAGCTCGACTCCATCCGCGCCGAGATCGAGGAGGAAATCGAGAAGTCTCTGGCTTCGGGGGGGGGTTCCAAGGCCCAACTCCGGAAGCTGAATGTCCTGCGGGGCATCACTGCCCGCAAGATCGAGGACATCGACAAGCTGATTACGGCGACGGCAATGGTTCCAGTGCCGCCCGCATTTCCATCGCTAACCATCAAGAGCAACGGGACTCCCCCGTTGCCTACGGCATTACCATTCCCGCCGGCACCAACCCTGGCGTCGGCACCCGCAAAGGAGGCGGGCAACAATGGCTAAGAAAAACGCCACCAAGCCCGTCGCCGACAACGCGGTGGGCAAGAAGCAAACGAAAGGTAAAGAACCCCACACCCGGCAAGAGCGCCGGAACCAAGGAAAGGAGAAGAAGGGCAAGAAAGAGGCGGCCAAAAGAGATCGCGCCGCCCTAATCCAGAATGCGCCAGGGTATACCCTAGCCCAGCTCGAGGCGATGAATCCGCGGAAACCGCCGGAGAAGCAACCAGTGGTAACCGTGGGTGAGGACTTCCTCAAGGCATTACCGGCCTGCCTGGAAAACAGAATGTCAATCCAACGTACCACGAGCTTCCTCGTCACTTGTGGCGACGATGCTGTGGCTATTGAGGAACAGACCGAGGAGCCGGAAGCTCTCACAGCAGTTGCTCTTCGGAACGTCGTGTCGGACGAAATCCGCCGACTCCTGGCGACAACGCAACCGTTATTCGACGGTCTGCGGGACTCGCCGGAGCTGGCGGAGGCAATCGCCGCCATCCTGTTCGAGGAGGGTGGTCCTCTGTTGTCCGGCCAACTCGCTGAAGTGCTGGTTTCCGACCAGCCGGCCGAAGCCATTGCTGACCTGCTCGAAGAAGTGGGCAGCACGGTGGCAGAGCTGCAACTCGTAACGGGCGCGCTCAACCCCGAATACGAGTTGGAAAGGTCGGTCGAACTCGAGATTATCGAGCCGGCCGAGGCCGAGCGACTCAAGACAACGGCAGTCGTGGAAGCCACACGGATTAACCTCCGTGAACGGCTTGACGAGATTCTCGCCGCCGGCAGTAACGGTGGCGGGATGATCGACACGGCGCTTGCTGGCCTGATCACCGAAGGTGAGCAGGCAGTCGAAGCCGAGAGGAGGAAGCGGGCCCAGTTCCGGCAAAGACTGGCCCGTGGCCTACACCAGCGGAAGGAACGGGAAGGCCGGAGGTTCTCCAAATCGTCGGGCGAGTCCGGCGATGAGGAGTTCATCAAGTTTCTCATGGAGAACCGGGGAAATCTGGCAGAAGTCCGCCGGAACCTTCCAATCCATCTTCGGGAGCAGGTCGAAAGCCTACTCCACGACGAGGAGCGGAAGGGGCCGATCCTCCGGGAAATCGCCAACCTAACTGCCGCCGCAGGGCGCTGGTGGAAAGCGATTCAGGATGGGCTCTCTGCTGGTGCTTACCGACCGGAGGAAACGGTGAAGCAGACCATGTACTTCATCGCCAACTTCCGAGATGGTCTGGGGGTTATCCGACACCTCCACGGCCAGCTTGCCGAGCTGGACAGGCCGGAGACACCGGTGAAGCCCGACTACCGGGCGACGACGAGCAAGCTCTGGACTGACCAGTGGGTCAGTCCACGCTCCGGCATTTACGAGCGGCATCTGGCCTAAGCCAACCAGACGCCGACTCTTCTGACCTGCGGGGGACCCCAACCCCGCAGGTCATTTTTTATTACACTCGTCCGCAATACCTCGCAACTTGTTGCGAGGATGAAGGACGCAATGAGATTGAGTCGGCGGAGCCGACACATCTCGTAACGGGGCCCACCCTGATACCCCGCCCCGACGTAACGTCGGGGCGGGGAGGGGTTCGTTTGCCCAACAAAATTTTTTATGCTAAATTGTACGGAATGAATCCCGTTAGAAGTAGCCCTAACGGGCGGATTAAGGCTTAACTTAAATAACACTAGCACAACGACTATAAGTAAAACTTATATGCCGCTGTTACTACTTCTAACGGGATGAAATCCATGATTAAATACATCGCAATCGTTTTTCTGATACTGCTGATTATCTCCGGTTTTGTGGCGCTGATGCGCTCGCCTTTTACCGCAGAAAAGAATGAGATCTCACTGACTAAACTTGTTAATCAAATCAACGGCTCCGAGGTAAAGGGCATCGTAGTCCGCGGAGAAAAGCTGGAAATAACCCTCAAGGAAGGGGACAAACAAGAAACTTCCAAAAAAGAGGCCGGTGCATCAATCAGCGAATCACTGACCAATCTTGGCGTAAGCAAAGAAAAATTGAGTCAGGTTAACATTGATATTAAAAATGAGTCCGGTCCGGCATATTACCTTATTAACCTACTCCCGATAATTCTGCCGTTTTTGCTGGTGGTTTTCCTTTTCTGGTTCATGTTCCGCCAGGCCCAGCGCGGTTCAATGCAGGCATTCAGTTTCGGCAAGTCCAAGGCGCGGCTGGCCAGCGACGGCAACGGCAAGAAAAAAATAACCTTCAAAGATGTGGCCGGCCTGACCGAAGCCAAAGAAGAGATTTCCGAAGTTGTTGAGTTCCTTCGCGATCCGCAGAAGTTCCAGAAGCTCGGCGCGCGCATACCAAGAGGCATATTACTCATCGGCGCACCCGGCACTGGCAAAACTCTCCTGGCCAAGGCCGTGGCCAATGAAGCCAATGTCCCCTTCTACTTCGTCTCCGGTTCCGAATTCGTTGAAATGTTCGTCGGCGTCGGCGCCAACCGCGTGCGTGATACGTTTGAAGTTGCCAAAAAAACCGCCCCCTCTATTATTTTCGTTGATGAGATAGATGCCGTCGGCAGACATCGGGGCGCCGGACTCGGCGGCGGACATGACGAGCGCGAACAGACCCTCAATCAGATACTTGTAGAAATGGACGGCTTTGATACTAATGACGCGGTGATAATAATGGCCGCAACCAACCGCCCGGACATCCTTGATCCGGCCCTGTTGCGCCCAGGCCGTTTTGACAGACGGATCATTCTTGACGAACCGTCGCTCAACGACCGGGAAGCGATATTGAACATACACGCGTTGGACAAACCTCTGGCCAAAACCGTCAATATGCGCTTGGTTGCCGAACGGACGCCGGGATTTTCAGGAGCTGACTTGGCCAATCTTCTTAACGAAGCTGCAATTTTGGCCGCCCGCAAAGATCAAAAAGAAATTTCACAGGAAAATCTTCTCCAATCTATTGAAAAAGTTATGCTCGGGCCGGAACGGCGCTCGCATGTATTCACCCAAAAAGAAAAAAAGATTACGGCTTATCACGAAGCCGGCCACGCTCTGGTCGCCGTATCGGTACCCCACAGTGATCCGGTACATAAGGTTTCAATCGTATCCCGCGGCCGTGCCGGCGGTTATACGCTCAAGCTACCCATTGAAGACAAACATTTGCGAAGTAAATCAGAATTTGAATCGGAGCTGGCGGTATTGCTCGGCGGCTACACGGCAGAGAAACTGGTCTTCAATGAACTCACCACCGGCGCATCCAATGACCTCAAGGTCGCGTCAGAACTGGCCCGCAAGATGGTTACTCAATACGGCATGTCGGATAAACTCGGCCCGATTGTTTTCGGCGAAAAAGAAGAACTCGTATTCTTGGGCAAGGAGCTCGGTACGGAAAAAAATTATTCCAATGAGACCGCCTTTCAGATAGACAGCGAGGTTAAATTGCTGATAACAAAGGGGTTGAAAAAGGCGCAGGAAGTTATTACTACAAAAATGGCGACTCTGGAAAAAATCGCCAAAGAACTCATCGCTAAGGAGACGCTCGAACAAAAAGAATTCTACGCGCTTGTCGGATAGGCATCTCAAAATTTGCGGCTTCACCCCAGTATCTTTTGTGAACTTCGACCCGCTCCAGCGAGCGGGTCTCATCTTTTGCTCTTCCCGCCATTTGTCAAGGCGCAAGGCCTATGACAAAACCGTGCTGGCGGGAAACGCAGAAGTCCCAAAAGCAACCCTAGCCCTCGCTTATGTC
>ERZ1292629.3845-Hain-H43-01um-R1-3845-length-11335-cov-4_pt1 | contig 11335 bp, 11 predicted proteins | sample MGYA00564399_ERZ1292629 | MGnify/ENA primary metagenome ERZ1292629 (study PRJEB36523, sample SAMEA6512636) | groundwater metagenome | collected 2019-01-08 | study: AquaDiva: Metagenomics assemblies of 32 groundwater samples | reverse complement strand
CTTCGCGTGATCGTAGATTTTGCGCACACCCCTAACGCGTTGGAGCAAGTTCTAAAGGCACTGCATAAGCAGGTTCACAAAAGAGGTAAACTAATTTCTGTATTCGGCTGCGCTGGGGAAAGAGATGTAGCCAAAAGAGCTATGATGGGAGAAATTTCAACTCGATTAGCCGACGTTTCAGTTTTTACTGCCGAAGACCCTAGAAATGAAGATGTTAATAAAATAATAGACCAAATGGTAGGGGGAACAAAAAAGGTTAAAACTAAGGAAGTAACAAAAAATTACTTTGATGATTTAAATCATCGCAGTATTCGGTATTTGTTCATTCGGATACCAGAAAGAGGGGAAGCAATTTCTTTTGTAATCCAGAAAATTGCAAGAAGGGGAGATACAATAGTAATTTGCGGCAAAGGACATGAAAAAAGTATGGCAATAGGAGATAAAGAATATCCTTGGAGCGATATAAAAGCTGTCAAAGGAGCTTTGGTTAATGAATAAATTCATGACAGAAAAAACCCTTTCCAGTAGATTAGAGTTTCTAACTGAGCTTTGCATGGAACGAATTCGAGATTATCAAGAATTGGATATTTATGGCAAGAAAGTTTTAACTCCATATTTTATAAATACTCCGGCGAGATTTTTTACCCAACTAATGCGAAATGTAGGAGTATCAAGTGAAAAATTGAAAGCTTTCTATGACGCATACAAAGAAAGAAAGATTCCATATGGATGGTATCAGGGTAAAGGGACACCAAAAGAGATCACTTTTGCTACAACGACTCTCTCAGAAAAAATGGGACTATCTCTCAGGAACGCTTCGCCAGAAGTAATTAGGCAATTCATGAAATTATACGGACTTGGAATAGACTGTTCCGGTTTTATTTATCAAACATTAAGTTATGCATTTAGTAAAATTGGTAAGTTGCAGCAGTTTAATGATTCCTTAAGTTGGGAAAACCCTAAATTTCAAACAACTTACCGTGCCGGGGTTTTTGTTTTTGCAGGGGAAGCTTCAAAAGTTATTATGCCTCAAAATGTAAGTTCTTTAGACATCATTTGTTTTAAAAAAGGAAATGATGAATACGGACATATAGCACTGGTTGTAAGACAGAATGGCGAATTTATGATTACTCAGTCAGAGGTGAGTGTAGTTCCGGATGGCGTAAATCTAAGCAATTTTTCCGCCGATCGAGAAAAGCCACACTTTGGTTTTAAACCAGAGATAGGAAAATCCTGGCAACAGCTATATAAAGAAGGAACATTGGAATTTCGAAGACTTAAGATATTAGATTAAGGGAAATAATGAACAAATATTTTTTGACTTTAGTTAGATGGTGGGTTACTCCCAAGCTTCCACTTGAGCACATACTTATCTCCTCGAAGGACAATTCTGGAAATGTTTATCAAATTTGGAGAGACTATTTTGCCAAATGGATTGTACATCCCATTAAAAGAAGAATTTCTAAATATTACATCAAATCCTTGCGGGAATTTTTCGGACTAAAAATCGTTGGGATCACTGGTAGTACAGGCAAAACTTCCACAAAGGAAATGATTTTTTCCATATTGGAACAAAAGGGAGAAACGGTTGCCTCGTTTGCGAATATAGACCCGGTTTACAATATTCCAACTACAATTCTGTCTTGTAAGCCAACTACGAAATATTTAGTTCTTGAAATGGGAGTTGAATACCCCGGAGAAATGGATTTTTATCTGTGGCTGGCGAGGCCGGATATTGGAATTATAATTAATATACATCCGACACATACGGAATATTTTGGTGGGCTCGATGGGGTTGCCAAAGAAAAGTCAAAATTAGTTAGGTACCTTCCGGTAGATGCTTTAGCGATTCTCGGAACAAATAATAAGTTTTTCAATCAAATATCAAAAAGGATCAGGGCAAAACTTGTCACCTTTGGCGAAAAAGGAGATGTTTTCTCAGAAAGAATTCAGCTTACCGATCAATTGAAAACAAAATTTGTTCTAGTTAACAGCTCGGGTAAAATTTCTATTCAGTTGCCGGTGTTTGGTAAGCATTTCGTAGAAAACGCTCTTGCGGCTTCGGCGGCGGCGAGTACTTTGGGCTTTTCAAATAGTGAAATAAAAAAGGGTTTGGAAAATTACGAAATGCCCGAGCACAGAATGACTGTTATAAAACTTAAATCGGGTGCTTTAGTTTTGGATGATTCATACAACAACAATCCTGCGGCTGCGGCTGAAGCTATTACCACACTTTTGGCGTTTCCTGGCGAAAGAGAGAGAATTTTTGTCTTTGGGGACATGTTAGAGCTTGGTAAGTTAGAAAAATTGTCTCACCAGGAAATTGGCCGATTAATTTTAACTTCAAAAATCGATAAGTTAATATGCGTAGGCAAAGCATCAAAGTACACTTATAATATCGTCGTCAAGAGAATGAAAAGAAATAATTGTTTTTGGATAAAGGATTCCATCTCGGCAGTCGATTCGGTAAAAAGTTTAATAAATAGAAATTCTGTGGTTTTGGTTAAAGGATCAAGGTCAATTGGACTAGAAAAACTTGTTGAAACCTTAAAATAAGATTTTCACGATTGCCAGGGGATTTTGGTGTATCATATAATTTAAGATACTTAATTATACCCAAAAGACCTCAATTTGTACTCTAAATAGCATTTTGGGGGATCATAATCATTTACGAGAGTTGCAAACTCGAGTAAAATGAATATATGAATATTCCGGCTAATCTGCCTTTGGCTTTAGGATTACTACTCTTTGCATTTGCCATCTCAAGCCTTCTTGTAGTTCCATTCATAGACTTTCTTTATAAACTAAATATTGTTCGGCAAAAGGAAGCTCCAAAAAAAGGGAAAGTTCCTCTTTTTGATAAACTTCACGATAAAAAAGCAGGTACGCCGACGGGTGGCGGGATACTACTGATTGCCATAGTAACTTTACTTTTTTCTGCAATTTTCCCCTTAATTTCCTACTTGGGAGTATTTATCGAGCTAAGTCATTCTTTAAAATATGAACTCTTGATTATATTTTTCACTTTCATTTCCTTTGGTCTTTTGGGCTTGTCGGACGATTTGATTAAAATTTTCGGTAGGGCTCGGCAGGGAGCGCTGGGGATGTGGATAGGGATGAGCAGGTTTCAGAAATTTTCGCTGCAATGGATTTTGGCCTTAATTATTGCTTTTACTCTTTATAAATTTTTGGGAATTCAAATTGTTCATATACCATTTATTAATAAAGTTATTGATATGGGGCTTTGGTATATTCCCTTCGCAGCTTTTGTAATCGTTTTCTTTACGAATGCGTTTAATATTACGGACGGTCTTGACGGTCTTGCTTCGGGACTTCTTATGATTTACCTTTTTGCTTTTTGGATAATCGCCGCGGGAAATTTGGATACCCCACTTTCAATTTTTATTGCTCTTTGGATCGGAACAATTATTTCCTTTCTTTACTTCAATGTTTGGCCGGCCAGAATTTTTCTGGGGGATGCCGGAGCATTGTCATTTGGTGCAATGATTGCTGTGATTGGGCTTCTTACGGGCAATATCGCGGCACTATTTATCATAGGAGGCATATTTGCCCTAGAGGCAGCTTCCTCCGCAATCCAAATTTTCGGATGGCGAGTTTTAAAAAGGCCAATTTTTCCTCTTGCCCCCATCCACCACACATTTTTGGCAATGGGTTGGGAGGAGCCAAAGATTGTAATGAGAGCCTGGCTTGTCGGAGTAATATTGGCAATTTTCGGATTATGGTTAGCAACAATTTAGTTTCCGAAAATCACTTCACATTATGCGAAGGACTAATCTTAAAAAACAGCACAAAAGGATCGACAAGACACTTCTTACGGTTACCTTAACTCTTACAATCGTTGGCCTTATTGCGGTTGCCGATGCATCGGCCCCGACTGGCCTTAGCGCTTTTTCGGACAGATTTTATTTTGTAAAACAACAAGCTTTATGGGGACTTTTAGGAATTGTCTTAATGTTTATTGTTTCAAAAATTCATTATTCATTTTGGCAAAAGATAAGTATTCCGGTTTTTGTGGCTAGTGTGATCGCGCTCCTACTGGTCTTGGTTCCGTCTTTGGGAACTAAAGTTCTGGGGGCCAGAAGGTGGCTTAATTTGGGAGCTTTATCGTTCCAGCCGTCCGAATTTGTTAAACTTGGACTTGCCCTGTATTTGGCTAAAGTAATCTCTTCCAAATCAAAACTGGTTGCCTTGTTTGTCCCTTTATTTTTAACCGCGGGTCTCATTATGCTTCAACCCGATCTTGGGACAACCATAATTGTACTTGGCATAGGCCTTGCCCAAATTTTTGTTTCAGGAATAAACTTACTTTATTTTTCAATTCTTCCGGTTTTAATTTTTTTAGCTGGTATCCCTTTGGTTTTATTTTCCCCTTATAGGAGAGAAAGACTAACTACCTTTTTGAAAGGTACCCACGATCCACTAGGCTCCTCCTACCATATCCGACAAATTATTCTGGCTTTAGGCTCCGGAGGACTTTTTGGGGTAGGCTTGGGTCAGTCAAAACAAAAATACCTTTTTTTGCCGGAATCGGCAACAGATTCTATCTTTGCAATTATCGCAGAGGAGATAGGATTTTTGGGGTCTTTCGCTCTTATCGTTGCCTACGCTGTTTTTGTTTTCAGAGGGCTGTTGATTGCGAAAAATGCTCCGGATAAATTTTCCCAGATACTTTCAATTGGACTGGTGACCTGGATCGGAGGCCAGACTTTTATTAATATCGCCTCAATGACTTCTTTAGTTCCGCTAACAGGGGTGCCGCTTCCCTTTATTTCTTATGGAGGCTCGTCTTTGACAATGATCTTAATTGCAACTGGTATACTTCTTAATATTTCCAGACATGCGACAAACTAAAGATACTGCCGAAAAAAGAAAGATAGTTTTAACCGGCGGGCACGCGGCAACAACCGCAATTTCGGTAGTTGAGCAGTTATTAAGAAAAAGGGGGAACTTTGAATGGGATATTCATTGGATAGGAGCAACAAAGGCTATAGAGGGGAAATCCGTTCCGACTTTAGAGTACCAAATTTTCCCGAAATTAAATGTTAAATTTCACCCAATTATTGCGGGAAGAATTCAAAAAAGATTTGGGATTTGGACAGTCCCTTCTTTAATTAAAATTCCAATTGGATTTATTCATGCACTCCTCATTCTTCTTGAAATTAGACCCAAATTAATAGTGTCTTTTGGAGGTTTTGCTTCTTTCCCTGTAGTTACCGTCGGATGGATTTTAAGAATTCCCATCATTATTCACGAACAAACTTCAACTGCCGGACGCGCAAACCGGTATTCCTCATTTTTTGCATCTAAAATCGCCCTTGCCAGAGAAAAAAGCCTAAGATATTTTCCCAAAGGAAAATCGAAAGTTATAGGTAACCCCCTTCTTTCGAACATAAGGGAGATTTTACCTAAAGAGAAAATCGGAGACCCTGCGACAATTTTAGTAACTGCGGGTTCGCGCGGATCGCAGCGCATTAACAGCCTTATCGAGCCCATCTTAGAAAAACTTCTTAGGAGCTACTGCGTAATCCACATTACCGGACAACTTGATTTTAATAAATTTAGCGGAAAAAAGGTCTTTTTAGACAAAACTCTAAGTAAAAATTATGAAATTTACTCAACTGTTGACCCAATGCAAATTGGCGGACTATATAAACGCTCGGATATTGTAATCGGAAGAGCCGGAGCAAATACGGTATCGGAAATAATTGCAACCAAAAGACCCTCGATATTAATACCAATTCCCTGGTCGTACCTTGATGAACAAAATAAAAACGCCAAGTACGCGGAAAAAATGGGAATAGCAACGATAATTAATCAAGAAGAGGCAACACCCGAGGCTCTTTTGATCGAAGTTAGTACAATTAAAAACAAATGGAACGATATGGTAAGAAAAGTTACTAAAGACAATCCGGACATTTATGCATCGGGCAAATTTGTGGGACTAATTGAGGAATATTTTGAAAAGTGAAACATTTGAAGTTAGGACTGGTCTTTCTTTTAATTACGTTAGTACTTCTTACAATTTTGGCTCTTCCCAGACTTATTAATATTTCTGAAATTGACTGTAGTAGCCAATACGGGGTTTGCAATAAAAGGTTGGAGGCAAGACTCGATAAATTAAAAGGAAAAAACCTTTATGAGGTAAAAATGAGCGTAAAAGAAATTTTGAAAGACGAAAGTTCTACGTTGTCTTATTCCGCGCATTTTAGATTTCCCAATAAATTAAAAGTTTCTGTTTTGATGAAGAAGGCGAGATATGCTCTTAAAAAGGTCGGGACAGATTCATTCTTTTTGGTTGATAACAAAGGGGACGTTTTGGCGGTGGAGCTCTCTAACGCTCTTCCGTTTTTAGAGACAAGCGAGAATCCGCCGAATGTCGGAGAAAAAGTATCGGATGTTTCTCAATTTGCCCTTGAGATAATCGCAGATATGTACTACATTTACCAAGTACAAAAGGGTAAGATTGAAAACGATGGTTTATCAATTGAACTTTCCAGCGGACCAACTGTAATATTTCCTTTAGAAGGAGATAGAGAAAAGCTTGTTTCGGCGCTTATCTTAATTATTTCCAGATTGAAGGATGAGAACGGAAGCCTTAAAATCGAAGATGGAAAGAACGTCGCGATAATTGATTTAAGATTCAAAAATCCTGTAATTAAATAAGGAGTCAGATATGAAAAAAAATAGAATAATAGCAAGCATAGAAGTAGGATCTTCAAAAATTAGTACATTAATTGCTCAAGTTCAAGTCGACCCTGTAACTTATGAAAGTACTATAAACATAGTAGGAGCGGCATCGGGGGAGTCAAGAGGGGTAAAAAAGGGCCAGATTGTTGATATAGAAGAAACAGTTGAGGCAACGGTTTCTTCGGTAGAAGCCGCCGAAAGAATGGCCGGTTATAATATTGACAGCGCATTTATAGCTCTCGGTGGGGCGCATATTCTTTCTCAAAATTCTCACGGCGTTGTAGCAATTTCAAATCCGGACGGTGAAATAGGCAGCGACGACGTGGCAAGGGCGATGGAAGCGGCGAGTGCCGTATCACTTCCGTCATCCCGTGAAGTTGTCCATGTTTTGCCAAGAGAATTTATTGTTGATGGGGAATCGGGAGTCAAGGATCCAATCGGGATGACCGGGGTAAGATTGGAAGTTGAAACACACCTTGTAACTGCTTCGTCGGCAGCAATAAAAAATTTAAAAAAGGCAATAAACGAGGTGGGAATAGATATTGAGGGAATTGTTTTTTCGGCAGTTGCATCGGCAGAAGCGGCTATCACGGCAACCGAAAAAGAGTTGGGTTGTGTCCTTATAGATATTGGGGGAGGTACAACCTCGGTAGTTGCGTATATTGATGGAGGTTTGGCATATTCGGGGGTAATTCCGATTGGAGCCAAAAATGTTACTAATGACTTGGCAATAGGACTCAGAGTTTCCTTGGAGGGAGCGGAAAAAATAAAGTTGGTACTTTCTGAAAGCAAGAAAAAAGGTGCCGAAGAGTCGGACCAAATCGACATTTCTGAACTGGGAGTAAGCGAGGTGAAGAAGGTTTCCAAAAAAACCCTGATAGAAGGAATAATAAGACCAAGATTAAATGAAATATTTACAATGGTTAGACTTGAGCTGGAAAAAGCCGGAATTAACGCTCGTGTTCCGTCCGGCGCAGTAATTACCGGAGGCGGAGCAATGACTATTGGGGCTGTTGATTGCGCAAAAAGAGTCCTGGCTCTCCCCGTCAGGATTGGTCAACCCAGAGGAGTTTCCGGACTGGTTGACGATATTTTAAACCCGGCATTCACGACGGCAATCGGACTTATTTTGTATGGAGCAAAGGTAGCTCCAACCTCAGAGGGCTTGACAATTTTTGCCAGAAAGATAAAACTACCAACGAAAGGAATATTTGGAAAGCTCATAGAAAGTATTAAAAATCTCCTGCCATAAACACTCTACTTGTAATTAGAAACTGTCCACTGTAAAATCTGCCAACAAAAGTTAATTCTTAATTATGGCACTTGTTAAACCGGATTCGGCACGAATAGCTAAAATAAGAGTAATTGGTCTTGGCGGCGGTGGAGGAAATGCAGTTTCCTCAATGATCGAAAGCGGTACTGTAAATGGAGTAGAATTTATAGCAGTAAATACTGATGCCCAGGTACTTTTAGCGAATAAAGTACCTACAAAACTTCAAATAGGAGAAAAACTCACTAAAGGTTTAGGGGTAGGAGGTAGTCCCGAAATGGGATCTCAAGCTGCTGAAGAATCTCAGGAAAAAGTAAAAGAACTTTTGATCGATTCGGACATGGTTTTTATAACTTCCGGTATGGGTGGTGGAACCGGAACCGGAGCTTCTCCGGTTATTGCAAAGCTTGCAAAAGAATCCGGAGCCTTAACTGTCGCGATTGTGACAAAGCCTTTTGCTTTTGAAGGAACCAGAAGAATGGTTGTTGCTGATGACGGAATAGAAAAGCTCAAAGAATTTGTTGACACATTGATTGTAATTCCGAATCAAAGACTTATGGATGTAATTGATAGGAAAATGACTTTGGTTGAGGCGTTTAAGGTGGTGGATTCGGTTTTGGCGCAAGCCGTTGGAGGAATAGCCGAAATAATTACAACTCCGGGACTTGTTAACGTGGATTTTGCGGACGTTAAGGCCATAATGAAGGAAGCGGGAACGGCTCTTCTTGGAATCGGCACCGGGGTTGGTGAAAATAGAGCCCAAATGGCAGCCCGCGCGGCAATTTCTTCTCCGCTACTTGATCTTTCGATAGAAGGAGCTCGCGGAGTTTTATTTAACATTGCGGGGGGGCAGGATTTGACAATGTTTGAGGTAGACGAGGCAGCCAGGATAATTTCCTCATCTGCCGATCCTGACGCAAACATTATTTTTGGAGCCGTAGTTAAGGATGAACTAATTGACCAGGTGAGAATTACAGTTATTGCAACGGGATTTGATGAAACCCGCTCGCGTCTTGCCAAGATGAATAAGCCTGTGGATGAGTCAATTGTTCAGGGCGTAGTTAGTGAACCGCCGTTAAGATCGAAAAATGAAGAAGAACCCGAAAGAAAGAGGTTATCTCCAGATGAGCCTTCTTTTGAGCGTCCTCAAGAAGAGGATGAATTCGGAGAAAAGTTCGACATTCCGGCGTTTCTTCGCAAAATCCACTAAGGTTGACCTTTAAGAAATGGGTTTTAATTTCAGAAACAGGGGTATATAATATGGATATGAATGTTAATAAAAAAGTCATCGATTTTGCAGCAAAGCACAGGATTTCTGTTTTAACTACTCTTCTTGATAACGGGAATCCCCATTCAGCCTCAATGCATTACGCTTTTTCAGCAAATTCTCTGTCTTTTGTATTTTTGACAGAGAGGGAAAGTAGAAAGTGTAAGCATTTTACGGAAGGTAAGAAATATCCGGCATCTTTGGTAATTGGTTTTAGCGAGGAAGAGTGGGTGCAGTTTCAAATGGAGGGAGAAATTTATTTGATAAAAGATAAAAAAGAGCTTGATGAAGCCTGGAAAATATATGCCGAAAAGTTTGTGGGAATGGATAAATGGAAAGATAGTAAAACTGATGTACTTTTGAAATTCGTTCCCAAGTGGTGGAAATATTCGGAATTTAAGCCCGAACCGCCCAAAATAATTTCTTCTGAAAATTAACCATGAATCTGAAAGATAAAGCTGTTCTTATAACTGGGGCCTCCAAGGGTATTGGGGGGGCAACAGCTGTTAGTTTTGCCAAAGAAAGTGCTTTTGTAATTATAAACTTCAAGTCCGACTTAACATCGGCCCAAAAAGTTCTTGATGAGTGTAATAAGTATTCTAAAGGGAATGTGATTTTAAGGGCAGACATTACGGACGAGAATCAGGTAAAATCCTTGTTTTCTGAAATAAAAAATAGATATAAACATTTAGACGTTTTGGTAAATAATGCCGGGATTTTTGACAGTCATGATAGCCCTACAAATATTGAAGCTTTTGAAAATGTTTTTAAATGTAACCTTTTAGGGCAAGTGTTGGTAACCAAATACGCTCTCGAGTTGATGAAAAAAGGTAAGATAATATTCGTTTCGTCTATTCATGGAAGGCTAGGACTCGGTAGAGGTGACACGGCGGCATATTCTGCTTTGAAGGCTGCGCTTGATAGTTACACTAAAAATTTGGCAAAAGTTGTTGCACCCAACATATTGGTCAACGCAGTTGCTCCCGGACAAGTTGTAACCCCCCAGTGGGGCGAGCTTACCTTGGATGATCAGGAAAGATTGGGGCAAAAACACTTAATCAAACGTATGATTCAACCAGACGAGATTGCCGACAGTATACTTTTCTTAGTGAAAAATGACGCAATGTGCGGCGAGGTTTTGACAATTGACGGCGGAATGAGCCTAAATACTTTAGGTTAAACTCCTAGAAATAAATTTAACCTTCGAGAAATTTGGATTCAAGTATCTCTGTGAGCCAGATCGCGTTGGAAGTATTGACGAAGACGCGGGGTTGGAAAAAATTTATAAAAGGCAAAGAAAAGATATATTTTCTCTTCTATACAGACTCCTTCATTGGATTGGATAAAGCAATAAGGCGAGTTGACTATCATATATCGATATATGATACTTAAGTATGACACATGTCTCTAAGAGAAAAATTGAGCCTGAAATAAAAAAACAGATCTTAGATTCGCTAACACTTCTCATAAAGAATTTGAACAATGTTCCCGATACCGAAAAGTTTTTGTCATCAATTCTCTCGGAAACCGAAAGAATAATGATTGCCAAGAGGGTAGTTGCAGCTTTTCTTTTGAGACACAACATCGAATCTGAAAAAATTCAGGATATATTAAAATTAACACCTGCCACAGTCGCAAGACTTAAGCTTTGGATTCAAACTCACCAGGAGGGTTTTGATATGATTTTCAATAAATTAGAGAGGCAAAGACGAGGCGAAATCGCCAAGAAAATTTTATTTAAAATTCTTGACTATGCAATCGTTGCCGGATCGGGTAGGGTTCCAAATCCGTTTCGAAAAAGTTACCAGAAATAACTATCATATATTAATATATGATATGCGGTTGCAACAAGGAGTCGGAAAATGATTTAACCACTGAAGTTTAAGGCAAACGAGTGCCTAGTGTCTGATAACTTCTCCCGACGGAGTTAAGCAAATTAAAACCTATGAGGATTTTCTGCCTTCTTTTTGAATAATCTTCCAGTGGTACTTGTAAAGGGGGATTCCGACAATAAGCATAGCGACCGCTTCCGAAACTTCGCGCTGGCGCTGCCTCCGAAGATCGGGAGGGGCGAAGGCGCTCAAGCTTGC
>ERZ1292629.1696-Hain-H43-01um-R1-1696-length-20663-cov-15_pt1 | contig 11336 bp, 11 predicted proteins | sample MGYA00564399_ERZ1292629 | MGnify/ENA primary metagenome ERZ1292629 (study PRJEB36523, sample SAMEA6512636) | groundwater metagenome | collected 2019-01-08 | study: AquaDiva: Metagenomics assemblies of 32 groundwater samples | reverse complement strand
GCCTACGCCGCCGCAGCGCTCTCGGTGCTCGAACGACTCTCCTCGACCGCCGATATCGCGCGGCATCCGCTCATGCGCGAGCGTGAGGGGAAGACGGCGCTCATCGTCGTGACGAGCGACAAAGGGCTCGCAGGCGCCCTCAACAGCAGTGTCATCCGCAAACTTGAGACGGAGCTGCGCGAGCGGGGTCTCGGTACACAAGACGTCGTCGTCTTCGCCTTCGGCCGCAAGGGCGGCGAGTATTTCACATCACGCGGGTACTCCGTAGAGAGCGTGCGCACCAATGTGAGCGACAGCATTTCAGAGGCTGAAATGTCCGAGATGACCGCCGCGATGCTCGCCCGCGAAGATATCACCAGCGTCCTTGTCGCGTACCAGAATTTCATTTCGACATTTGAGCAGCATCCGACGGTGCGGCAAATAGTGCCGATACGGCCGGACACCATGCAGGAGATTGTCAAAGGCATCCGGCCGGCCAAGGGTAAATACGCGCCCCAACATTCCGAAGACTTCGCGCATCCTGCGGTCTATACAATAGAGCCCGACGCCGATGCGGTGCTCTCGGTCCTTCTCCCGAAGCTTCTCAATATCGCCGTGTTCCACGCACTCCTTGAGAACAAGGCCTCCGAGCACTCGGCGCGCATGGTCGCCATGAAGAGCGCGACAGACAAAGCCAAAGAGATGGCACACAGCCTCACGCGCACGTTCAACAAGGTCCGTCAGGCCGCTATCACACGCGAAGTCTCCGAAATCACATCAGGCATTGAAGCGATGAAATAGTATGAACGTAGAGACTCCCCAGGATGGTTTCGAGCTGAGTGACTATCACGCGTTCCGAATTGCAAATGAAATACGAACTCTGGTTCGAGCTGTTGCTTGGCCGATAAAAAATGATATTGAACACATTGAACAGGCTGAAAAAATTGAGAATATGTTCTCATTACCGCAGGAAGCGTCGGTGCCACCACCGCGTGAGCTTGTCCTGTCCTTTGTTGACGCTGCAGCGAAAGCTTTTGACTTGATGAACAAAGACGCCGATACCGACAAACACACAGAGTTAGACAGAAAGATGCGCGACTTGTATGAAAAATTACGAGCGTCAAATGATGACACGCCCTACAGGGATTTGCTCAAGGACATCCATGCATTAGTCTCGGCAGTTCACGAGTTCAAAAGCCCAAGACAAGTGCCACCGGATAAACTATCCTAATATATACGCGAGCTTTTGATTGTTGTGAGATTCGTATATAATCCTTTGATTGACTATGGCAAAGAAAACTAATGTAAGTCTGGCCAGTTTGGACAAAAAGCTCGATCGCATCATCGACGTTTTGGTCACAAAAGCCGATACGAAGCGGGTTGATGAGCTCGAACGAAAGATGGATAAACGATTTCAAGAGATCATGACTGCGATAGACAGACTTGCTAAGGCAATAAGTGACCTGACGATGGAATACGCGGCGGTCAAAATACAACTTGCGCGCCACGAGGAGTGGATACAACTACTCGCCAAGAAAAGCGGTATTAAATTACCTGTGTAATAACGTATGTCTAAAGGCACCATCACACAGATTATCGGTCCGGTCGTTGACGTACGTTTCCCCTCGACAGGCTCGGGGCAAGCGACCCTACCGCCAATCAAAAACGCTCTGCACGTAAAACACGGAGATAAAACAATCACGCTTGAAGTAGCGCAGCACCTCGGCCTCAACCGCGCGCGCTGTATTGCCATGCAAGACACGGCCGGATTGGCGCGTGATGCCGAGGTTACGGACACCGGCGCGGCAATTTCCGTCCCCGTCGGCTCTGTGGCACTCGGCAGAATGTTCAACGTCATCGGCGAGCCGATTGACGGCCTTCCTGCGATACCGCGAGGAGACACCTCCAAGGAGGAGTCACCTCGCTGGCTCCCGATTCACCAAGACCCCCCGCCGTTCGCCCGCCAGTCGACCAAGGCGGAGCTTTTTGAAACAGGCATCAAGGCGGTGGACCTGCTCGCGCCGTTCATCAAAGGCGGCAAGGTCGGGCTTTTCGGCGGTGCAGGTGTGGGGAAGACGGTGCTCATCCAGGAACTCATTCACAACGTCGCTTCAGAGCACGGCGGCTACTCGGTGTTTGCCGGTGTCGGCGAGCGCGTGCGCGAAGGCAACGACCTCTACCACGAAATGAAAGATTCGGGCGTGCTCGAGAAGACCGCGCTCGTCTTCGGCCAGATGAACGAAGTGCCGGGTGCCCGCGCCCGTGTCGCACTCTCCGGCCTCACCATGGCCGAAGCGTTCCGCGACGAAGGCGGCAAAGACGTACTCTTTTTCATGGACAACGTATTCCGCTTTGTGCAGGCGGGTTCCGAAGTGTCGTCTCTCCTCGGTCGCGTGCCATCCGCCGTCGGATATCAACCGACGCTTGCGGAAGAAATGGGACTTCTCCAGGAGCGCATTACCTCCACTACAGAAGGCTCCATCACTTCTGTGCAGGCGATTTACGTGCCTGCCGACGACCTCACCGACCCCGCGCCGGCGACGACATTCGCGCACCTCGACTCCACTATCGTGCTCTCACGCGCACTCGCGTCACTCGGCATCTATCCCGCGATTGACCCGCTCGAATCCGGTTCGACCGCGCTCACTCCCGAAATCGTCGGCGAAGAGCACTACCGTGTCGCCAACGAAACGCGCCGCGTGCTCCAGCGCTACAAGGACTTGCAGGACATCATCGCGATTCTCGGTATCGAGGAGCTTTCCGACGAGGACAAGAAGCTCGTGTACCGCGCCCGCAAAATCCAGCGTTTCCTCTCTCAGCCGTTTGCGGTAGCCGAGACGTTCACGGGGGCTAAAGGCAAATACGTGTCGCTCGCGGACACGGTGCGCAGCTTTGCAGAAATTCTGGATGGCAAGCACGATGCGCAGAATGAGCAGGCTTTCTACATGAAAGGAGGAGTGGAGGAGGTTCTATCAGCCTAAACGCCTCATATGGCGGTTCAGCACACCACATTTCATCTGACAATCGCGAGCGTCGGGGACACGCGCTTTGACGGGGCGGCGGTCTCGGCGACATTTCCGGGCACCGCGGGCGAATTCACCGTTCTTGCCCATCACGAGCCCATTGTCACCACTCTCAAGCCGGGCACCATTACTGTCCGTCTCACTGAAGGCGAGCCGAAACAGTTTCCCATCGAAAGCGGGGTACTCGAATGTTCAGGTAGCCGAGTCGTTGTGCTTTTATAAAGTGTTCCTTAGTACGGCCGACCGTCAGCTATAAGGAACAGGCGGGTTTTCAACACACTCACCCCAAGAAGGGGTGTCGAGGGGCTACAATGAACTGAATGCGTAATGCGGCTATTTTATTTGTTGCGCTCCTTTTTTTCGCGCCGTCGGCGCTTTTCGCTGTGGAGAAATTCGACCCGAAGGCGGTCAATGGAAGCAAGGATAAGTGTCTGGACGAGAGAATCGTCATTTTTAACGGCAAAGTTCTTTTCCAAGCAGGGCCTACTAATACCGAGCGATATCAGAAGTGTCATACCATTGAGGGGGGTTGTACTTTTGCGAAGGAAAATGCGAAACCGTCGCAATGCACATGCGGCAAACTCATCTACACGCTGGGGCAAAAGTCGGCCCCGCTCGATAAATGCGACCCCGATATAGAAAAGAAACGCGCCAAAGCAATGGCCGGAGGTGCAGAAGGAATGAGTCTCTTTGCGGCTCAGGCCTTGATATCCCAGCGCATCCAAGACGTAGACGTTTCTACGCAGACCGGCCGCGACCAGCTTTCGCAGATTCTGCAAAATTACGGACTCTCGGAAGACGAGGCCGACGCGAAGGTGAGCGACAAGAAGAAGGCAGAGGCCGTGCAGGCGCAGCTCAATACGTTCGTCACAACATCGAGTACCGATGAAGCAAAAGGGATTGCGAATGAGCTCGGCTTCACCCTCAACAAAAACCTCACTGATGAGGTACGTCTCGATCCGAAAAAATTTGCCGGAGTTCTCACAGAGGGAGACCTGGAACGGTTCCAAACCGCACTCCCTGACACGTTTGCGCGGGATTCGGGAGACGCCGTGCCCCAGGTGCTTTCACGCGACGTTCTCTATAGCGGGCAGGGTGGGTGTTATGCAGTCAGTAACAGCTACGGAACGTTCCGGCCTTGTGTACTCACGCAAGAACAGGTCTCTCAAGTCAGAGGCAACATTATTCCGCAGATTGCCTCTGTGTACTGGGAGGGAAATCAAAGGGCCGACGGGCGGGCGTTTAATGCTAATGAACTTGGTGTGGCACACCAGACGCTTCCTCTCGGCACGCAGGTCCTGGTGTACAACCCGCAAACAGGCCAAGCGGTGGTCGCCACGGTCAATGACCGCGGGCCGTTTGTATCGGGCCGCGACATCGACCTCTCACGCGGCACCGCAAATGCAATCGGCTTCAACGGCGTCGGGGCCGTGCATACGGTCGTCCTCGGCTCGTCAATGCCGACGGGCTCTCTCGGGCGTTACTCGAGCGTCGCGGAGGCTTTCCAAGCCTACCAACAAAGTAACGGGACCATTGCCGTAGGTGCCGGCGATATTGCGCCGGGTGTTCCGCGCAACACGAGCCCGTTCGCGAATCTCTTCGGCGGTTCGACCGGCGGATATGTGAACACATCAAGCCCGTTCAGCCCGCCTCCCGCCCCAATAGCTCAACCCGCTGCATACTCCCAACCCCAGCAGACGGCTCCCGCCTCACAAAACCAAAACGCGACTCAGCCGCCTGCCGCCGATTCGCAGCCGCGACCCTCGACACCGACCCAAACACCGACCTCAACCGTCGCGGAAGATCTCGCGCGGGCAATTCAGGACCCGTCGGCTGCGAACACGGCCAACCGCTTGGTGAATATCATCGTAGAACAGGCCGAAGTCAGACGGGGTGATTCCGTGCAGGTATCCTGGACGAGCATCGGCATGAGTACGGATAAACCTTGTGAGCTTCGCGCGGGCACGACGGTCATCGCGCGCATGAATCGGGGCACAGCCACTGTAGGGACTTCCGCCGCGACGCGTGTCGGCTCACTCGTCTTTTACCTGCGTTGTACGACCGCATCAGGAGTCACATTCCAGCGGACGGCGGCCACAATGGTGCGTTAAGTATGTTCAAGCGAACCATCGAGAATTTCACTTGCGAACACTGCGGTACCGCGGTCACGGGTGACGGGTATACCAATCACTGCCCCGAATGTCTCTGGAGCAAGCATGTCGACGTGGAGCCGGGCGACAGGGCGGCGACTTGCGGAGGCATGATGGAGCCCATCGCGCTCGAGGGCTCGACGGGCAAATACCGCATCATTCAGCGTTGTGAGAAGTGCCGCATCGAGCGCCCCATAGGACTGGCCAAGAATGACGATATGAAGGCAGTACTCTCTATTGCGGAATACCGCTGACATGGCATCATAAAGGTATGTCAGACGGCGGAGACGGGGGTGGTGGCGGCGGCGACGGCGGATTAGCCGATTTTTTTTGGGGTACCACCAATACAGGCCCGCGGCACATTCCTCACTACTACGGCGATTCCGTGCGCCAGCTATTGCTCGGCGCCGCTGCGCTCATGCTCATATTCTCCCCGCTCTATAGCGATGTACTGCGCCAGCAATTCCCGTTCATCATCATCGGCGCGTTGCTCGCCGCCGCCTTTGCGGCCCTCATGAATCCCCGCGACAAGTGGGTCGTCCTCGGTAGCGCGATTGTCTCGGGTACGGGCCTCGTGATCTACGCGATGTGGGGCATGTACGGATACCAAAACGTTGAGCCCGTCGCATTCATGTTGCGCGTCTTGGTCGCTGTCATATTCCTTTTCGCCTTTTATTTCAGCATGAAGACCCTGCGCGCATTTATGTTGCGGCAGATAGGGAAGCGCGAAACGATGGACGAGTTCGAGGATGACGAGGTCAAGGCCGAGCAGGCACAGCTCGAACGCGACGAGAGGCGTCACCCAGAGCACCCGGACCACCCCCTGAGAGGGCAATAGAACCGCACAATTCGTACTTTACAGTACCGCCAAACGCGCTAGACTTGGGATGAGGGATTTCTTGTATGATACGAAATACCATAGCGTTCCGCTTTTTTGTGCTCGCAGCCTGCGCTCTGGCGCTGTTTGCTTTTGCCGCGAGCGTCGAAGCAAGCCATTCGTGGGGAGGATATCACTGGGCGCGCACAGCCAGTCCTTTTACCCTCAAACTCGGCGACAACGTAACCGTGGCGTGGGATGCCTATCTCGCGACGGCTTCCGCCGACTGGAGCGTCTCCACTGTATTGGACACCACGGTAGTAGCGGGCACTACCAACTCCAAAAACTGCAAAGCGGTCGCCGGCACGGTGCAGGTGTGTAACAGTAAGTACGGCAATAACGGTTGGCTCGGCCTCGCACAGATTTGGATAAGTGGCGGTACGCACATCACGCAAGGAACCGCGAAGATGAATGATACCTACTTCAATACGGCCAAGTACAACACTCCGGCGTGGCGGAATCTCGTGATGTGCCAGGAGGTTGCGCACGCGTTCGGGCTCGACCACCAGGACGAAGTCTTTGGCAACTACAACCTCGGTACGTGCATGGACTACACCAATGCGCCCTCAGGCGGCGTCGTAGGGACCTTTAATTACGGCCCTGGCAACCAGCACCCCAATTTCCACGACTATGAAGAGCTCGCGATAATCTACGCGCATCTCGACCCGTTCAACTCCTTTACCGCCACCTTGGTAAGCAATCGCGGCGTCTCTGCCGCGGCGCAGAGCGGCGAATTTGACAACGCCGCGGAGTGGGGCAAAGCTACCAAGAAAGACGCCCGGGGTCGCGACAACACCTTTGAGAGAGACCTTGGCGGCGGCAACAAACTCATCACGCACGTGTTCTGGATGCAATAGAAAAGTATTACTACCGCCAAAGCCCACCCTCTCAGGGGGGCTCTGAAACCCACCGTTTATCCCCAGGGTTACGCACACGTAATCCACCGATTTTACCCGTTGACGTCAAGGGGGGTGCGGGCGTACGCTTCGCGTCGGACTCTGTCTGTGGGGCTGCCTCACCGGCTGCAATTCATGCACAATTCATTGTTCGTTCGTCATCATTGGTTTCGTTTATGAAACTGATTTGTCCGGCAACTATTACAATGTTTCTCCTTAGGTTTTAATTCAAATATGAACACGCTCAATGCGAACAAGACAGCCTTAACGGTCGGGTTTTTTGTCGGCGGATTACACATACTCTGGTCGCTCGTAATTTTAATCGGTTTTGCCCAACCGATGTACGACTTTATTTTGTGGGCGCATATGATTCATCTCGCTATCGTTATCGGGCCGTTCGACATCGTTGCCGCTGTGGTACTCGCCGTCATGACATTCGTTATCGGATATGTACTGGGGTGGGCATTCGCGTATCTCTGGAACCGTCTTCATCAGAGCAATTAATAATGTAATAGCCCAATTACCGATAGTCCTCGCGCCGTGGGTGCCGTTTGGCCTCCCGACCGACCACACCCCGACGGGATGGGTAGGCAAGACGACATCATGGAAAGTGAATATGCTCTCTTGTCCTTCGCTCAACTTCGCGCCTCCGGTGCTTCCATAGCGAACCCTTTAGTAAGCACACAAAACCCGCGCACAGGCGCGGGTTTTGTGTATGGCGAATGCATGCGAAAATAGGGGAGTGAAGAAAGGAAGGCAGTCCGGAAAAGGCTCAAACTCTACGGGGCCGCTTTTGCCGCGCGGTAAGCGCGCCCGCCGCCGTGTCGAATGGCTCGGCGGAGCGGCCGTGGGCGCGTTCGGCGTTCTTATCATGTGTGTCTTTGCGCTGTCGGGATTGCAACAAATGCTGTTGCGCTCACCCAATGTCGCCGCGGTCGTGTCGGCAATACTTGTGGACTTGGCCAACGGTGACCGTGCGGCAAACGCCCTCGGCACATTGACGGTAAATCCAGTCCTCGTCGCCGCGGCGCAGGCGAAGGCCAACGACATGGCCACCTACGGATATTTTTCCCACATCTCGCCGCAGGGAGTGGACCCGTGGCACTGGTTTGAGCAGGCGGGATACAAATTCACCTATGCGGGCGAGAATCTCGCCGTGGATTTTTCCGATTCCGCCGACGTCAACACCGCATGGATGAATTCTCCGACGCACCGCGGAAATCTTTTGAACCCCAAGTATACCGAGATAGGTATCGCGACCGCGCAGGGGATGTACAAGGGCCGCCTGACCACGTTCGTGGTACAGGAATTCGGGACGCCCGCCGCAGGGAAGACGCCTCTTGCGGTAACGCAGCAAGTCCCCGCAAATCCCGCGGAAATCGCCACCGCGCAGCCTGATACAGGCGTCGTCCTCGGTGAACAGGCACCGGCGAACTCCGCTCCCGTGAAAAAGCCCGCGGCGGCGGCTCCCTTACCCGCTCCGCAATCAAACGCGGTTGCTACGACCGAGCCCGCGCTCGCTGCGGCACTTGCCTCGGACGCGACGACCGAAAGGCCTCTCTGGGCGCCTTTCGTAGGCTTCCCGAAAGACACGATGCGCTATACATACTTCTTTATCGGTCTTCTGGTCTTACTCGCGCTTGCCGTCGACACGGGATTTGAGTTGCGCCGGCATCACCACAAGCGCGCTTTCCACGCGGGCATTCTCCTCGTCTCGATGTGTCTTTTGTTCTTTGCCGCCGATTATTTCTTCTTCGCGAGGCCCGTACTTGCCGCGAATGACACAAACTCCGTACAGACCTCTCTAGCGCGTTAGTGCCGCGGACTACTATACCCCGTGAGATATTAACTACTGTTTTTGATGCGAAGTTTGAGACATCGTTTACCCCAAGCAGTTTTTGATGAAAATTAACTCCCTGCGGTCTCTGCTGCAGGGTCAGCGCCATCAAAAACTGGATGCGGTTCGGAAATTAAATCGGTTATTCACATCCGGGGAATGCGCGTAGGGAGCGTTCTGATACTGTGAATTCATGAATATGGGGAGGATGCGCGCGGCTTCTCTTTTGCTAACGCTTACTGCGCTAGTCTTGGTAAGCGTGGCATATACACCGCACGCATTTGCGGCCCCCATTTCTTTCGCCGTCAAATGGGTATCTATCACCGAAGATCCCGATACGGGTGAGGAGACACGAACTGTCCATCAAGTGTTTGAAAACGGTGGGACATATCCGCTCTCGCTTGGCATCTCGCGCCGTCTTGAGCTTAGCTCCAATCCGGAAGGAGCCCCGTATCTCGGGAGGTTGTATTCCGTCTCTGAATCTGGAAATCGTGAATTTCTGGATTCTATACCCGGTGAGCTTGTTTTTGCGGAGGCGGGTGTATACGAGGTGGATGTGTATGAGCTACCCCTCTTCCAAGTTGTAGCAAATCCGGCAAAAAGACTTTTTGCATACTTTTTTGGCACAACGGTCCACGCGGCGCAAGCGCCACCACCCCCCGAGCTTGTATATGTCACGACCATCCATTTCACTATCACGGATGCAGATGTCCTCGACATAGAAGAATGTTGTTCGTCGGTACTCTTTCTCCCCGGGCTGCAGGCGAGCAGGCTGTATCGGGAAACCGTTATAGGAGATGGGGAAGACTGGTTGTGGGAGCCGGACCTCGGCGACGAGACCGTACTTGCGCTCGACGGGATTTCTGAGCCGGATGTGTATACGAAGCGAGGAGACGTAGTTGACAAGGCCTATGGCGTCGTCAACATCTATAAATCGTTTCTCGATTCGATGAATACGCTCACGACGAGTCATGATATAACCGCGTTCGAGGCAATCGCCTACGACTGGCGGCTCGACTACCAAGATCTGCTTACGAAAGGAGCCCTGCGCGACGGCAACAAGTTCTTTTGGCGCGGCACTCGCGCGGCGACTTCATCGCCCTACATCATCCAACAACTCCGCGCGCTTGCTGCAGCTTCACAGACAGGCAAAGTGACCATTATCGCGCATTCCAACGGCGGCTTGCTCGCGAAAGCACTGACCAACGCGCTCGAGGGAGAGGCACAGTCTCTCGTAGACAAAATAATTTTCGTAGGCGTGCCGCAGGTCGGCACGCCGAAGGCCATTGCAGGACTTTTGCATGGCACGGATCAAGGTCTCCCGCGCGATGCATTACCGTTATTCTTTAGTATGGCCGATGCACGCGCCGTCGGCGCAACCATGCCAAGCGTCTTTCATTTGCTCCCATCGGCACGCTATCTCCAGAGCAATCCCAGCCCCGTCGTTACGTTCTCTGCCTCGACTCTGCCCGAGTGGAACAAAAAGTATGGAGATATTAACACATGGCCCAAACTCAACGCGTTTATGACCGACACGAAGCGTACCGACCCTGCATATAGCGACCTTTCGACACCGGAAATCGTGAGCACAGCACTCATGAATCGCACCTATTCAGTGCACCGCACGCTCGACAACTGGACGCCGCCGAGCGGTGTCGAGCTTATCTCAATTGCGGGGTGGGGTGTACCGACTCTCTCGTCGCTCGAGTACACCAAGGTTCCCGAGTGCCTCACCTTTACCAATTATCAGTGCAATGCCCAAGGCGGGAAAATATCCTTCAGTCTCAAGCATACGATTGATGGCGATGGCACCGTAGTTGAGCCAAGTGCACACGCGGGGAAGGGAAAAAAGTATTGGGTTGATCTTAACTCCGCCAAAAGACGTCACGCAAATATTCTGGAAGTGTCACAGCTGAGAGATTTTATTGTCAATATTGCAAAAGAAATTGTGGCACCCTTGCCCCAATATATTTCAACCACACAACCATCTCCCATCGCGAACCTCTCGCGTTTAGAGTTCGAGATGCACTCACCTATGACACTCGGGTTTCAAGATGCGGATGGTAATTACGTAGGCTTACTACAAGACGGTACGGTGGTCGGCGAAATTGACGGCGTGTACTACGAGCAGTATGGGGATGTGCAATGGCTTTCGGTTCCGCAGAGCTTGAGCGGCAAACTCATCATGCACGGCACCGACACCGGCTCCTTCACCCTCATTGTCACCCAAACAGACGGCACGAGTTCGCAGGACATTGCGGTGTATGGTGGCATACCCTCCGATACCAATACCACAGCGACTCTCGATCTCTCAAGCGGCTCGCTCCCAAGTGAAATGACGCTCGACGACAACAGTGATGGTACAGCTGATAGGGAAGTTGCGGAGGATTCACAAGAGCCCATCACCGAACAAGGCATACGGGACGACGTCGCGCTCGCACGTACGCTCGGTTGGATTACTTCCGAGAACTACAAGGCTTTGCTTCTCAAGCGGCTCGAATCGCCTGCGCCGAAGCGCGGTATCAAGATAGGCAATAAAGTGTTGAATATCGGCGTCGGCCCGACGCCTCCGGC
>ERZ1292629.3844-Hain-H43-01um-R1-3844-length-11337-cov-9_pt1 | contig 11337 bp, 13 predicted proteins | sample MGYA00564399_ERZ1292629 | MGnify/ENA primary metagenome ERZ1292629 (study PRJEB36523, sample SAMEA6512636) | groundwater metagenome | collected 2019-01-08 | study: AquaDiva: Metagenomics assemblies of 32 groundwater samples | reverse complement strand
AGCTCTGAACTGAAGCCCGAGTGAACGGCAGCAGTAACTATAACTGTTCTATGGTGGAAAAAGCTGCCATAGTAAAATCTGACTAAATGCTGGAATAACTGAGAATCTCATGCTACTATGGGTAGTATTACACATAGTAAAAATGCAGTGAGTGCAGTCAATCAGCAGGAAAGACTAAACCCGTGGTGGATTGTAGGATTTGTTGATGGTGAGGGTTGTTTCTCTGTAAGTGTTTTTAAGAATCCAACTTGCAAAAGTGGTTACCAAACTTTATACGAGTTTGTGATTACGCAAGGAGAGGTTAGTAGAGACGCTATGGAAGCAATCAAAAAATATTTTTGTTGTGGCGCGATTTATACAAATCGTCGTCATGATAATCACCATCACGATTTGTTGAGATATTGTGTTCGAAGACAGGATGATTTAAAAAATAAAATTATCCCATTTTTTAGACAATATCCACTGCAATCTGCAAAGCGTGAGCAATTTAATAAGTTTTGTGAACGCTTAAAGGTCTAGAATCCTCAACGACTATACGTCAGAGTCCCGCAAAGCGGGACAAGATATAGTCTGATCTCCGCAGCGATGCGGAGTTAACACAAATAAGCGAAGTTCCTTGTCGGGTAAGTTCCGACCCGCACGAAAGGTATAACGACGGAATAACTGTCTTGAACTATCACCCGGCGAATTTGAATTGGCTGTGAAGATGCGGCCTACCTCTACTAGGACAAAAAGACCCTATGGAGCTTTACTGCAGTCAGGCCCTGTTTCTCGTGTTGAAATAGTTTAGAGTAGGAGGGACCCCGCCGCAAGGCGAGGAAAAGTGAAACACCTCTCGTTTTGACATGTTGAGACTCACCTAAGGAGGCTGGAAACGCCTTCAGGGACAAGGTTTGTCGGGCAGTTTTACTGGGGAGGTACCCTGCTAAAAGGTAACGCAGGGGTACAAAGGTGCACTAAGCTCGGATGGAAATCGAGCAGGTCGTGTAACGGCAGAAGTGCGCTTGACTGTGAGAACGTCGGTTCAAGCAGGTGGGAAACCAGGTCATAATGATCCCCCGATCCCGCGTGGGTGGGACGGGGCTTAACGGATAAAAGCTACCCTAGGGATAACAGGCTGATCGCCGCCAAGAGTTCATATCGACGCGGCGGTTTGGCACCTCGATGTCGGCTCACTGCATCCTGGGGGGGCAGTACCTCCCAAGGGTCCGGCTGTTCGCCGGTTAAAGCGGTACGCGAGCTGGGTTCAGAACGTCGTAAGACAGTTGAGACTGATGACATATCAGTCTGACAATTGAGCTGTCTATCATCTATGCGTTTAGAACGTTAATTTATATTATGCGAGGAACTGTTATTTTGATGATTCCACAACCAGTGTGGATTAAATTTGACTATATGCTGGAAAATCTTGTAAAAGTGTTTCTACTACGTGATTTACGCAGTGAAAATGAAACATAATTCAATTTGGATAGATGAAGCAAGACTATCAGCAGGAAAGGTCTTGAGAGCAATCTCAGGAAATCCTCACAGGCCATACGTCAAATCCGGCAATTGCCGGAAAGATATGGTCGGATCCCTTTAGTGATAAGGGGTGCTAAACAAAACAGAAATGTTTAGCCTTTGTAACTATAATGTCGGTCTCTATCCAGTAGGGGCGTTGGATTCTTGAGGGGGTCTGCCCTCAGTACGAGAGGACCAGGGTGGAGGCACCTCTGGTGTGCCGGTTGTGGCGTCAGCTGCAGCGCCGGGTAGCTATGTGCCTACGGGATAACCGCTGAAAGCATCTAAGTGGGAAGCCCTACCCAAGATAAGGAATCCCAAACTAGACCCGGGGAAGACTACCCCGTATATAGGTCAGCGGTGTAAGACGCGTAAGCGTTTGAGCCTACTGATACTAATTGGTCGATTGATACTTTTGCAGTTCTACTAACTTTTCTCTTCACTTTTCAGAGTGCTTTGACAATCTAAAGAGCGCATTGTTCTTAGGTCATTTGTGCGGTGTGGAACTACCTCTTCCCATTCCGAACAGAGCCGTAAAACGCGCCAGCGCCGATAATAGTCCCGATTTGATCGGGGTGAAGGTAGGTCATGGCCTAAGAACAATGCGCTTTTTTGGTGGGGGATTTGATATCATGGGGTGATGCGTTTTGTAGAGATAGAAATTTGTGGGTTAACCAGAAAATTTCCGGTGGTGAGTATGGGTCCTAAATTGCAGGTGGTGTCCGTATCTTTGTTGGGAGATGTGGAATTGGTGGAGATTGTTTCCAAAGAGCTGGTGGAACGGATAATGACGTGGAGACCGGAGGTATTGGTGGGACCGGAGACAAAAGTGGTACCGCTACTACAAAAGATGAGTGAAATTATGCACCTGCCCCGCTATGTGGTGTGTCGCAAAGGGATACAGGCTTATATGATCGATCCTTTGGTGGTGGAACCCAGAGAAACGCGCACTTCTCGGGTCAAAGCTATGGCTATTGATGGTCGCGATGGTAAGTATTTACAGGGTAAAAGAACGGTAGTTATTGACGATGTGGTGTTTACGGGGGGAAGTTTTGCCATGGTCCGCCAGCTACTGGATAAAGCCGGGGCAGATTATGTGGGGATGGCGGCGGTATTTAAGCAGGGAGACAAATTTAGCGAAAGTTACGAGTACTTGCAGGAATTGCCGGTATTTACCTCTTGACAGAAAAACAGTAAATCAGCTACTGTAAAAGTACAGCAAAAATATCCCGAGCGTGCCGTCGGGGAAAACTTATTTGATATAGGCACATATGACACTTCCGATTTTTTGTTGGGGGTGTTTTTTTGTTTTGATGGAACGGAGACGGTTAGAAGATAGTGTTCTTGAAAACGTGAGTTTTCAGACAGATACTCGACGCTTTTTTGAGCGTCTTACTCCCAGAGAACTTGCGGCAGTATTGTTGGCAGCGGATGGGATGGGACAAGTTGAAATCGCTGCAGCTTTGGGAGTGGCAAGGCAAACAGTTCAGAAGCGTATTGGGTCAGCCAGGAGCAAAGCAACCCAAGTGTTTGGAGAGGAAGCACTTGTGGATAGATCTAATCCCCGAGACATATATCGAAAGAATGGAATATGATGGAAACGCATGGTTCGTTTGATAAGCCTAATTTTATTGGTGATTGTGGTAGGGATGGGGTTGGTGGTGGGAATCCGATATTGGCAGAAGACCCCGGAACCAATTTCATTAGTGGGGGAAAAAGTTTTAGAAAAACCGCTGGATAAATATACGATTGAGAATTTGGGGAGGAGGGAGTATAAGTCGCAGATTTTTATTGATGAGGAGATATCTCCCGGTGTATTTAAATTTCATTTTGACTCCGATGGTAAAAAGGTGACTGGGTTGGCACATATTCCCAAGGGATGTAAAAAATGCCCCGTGATTGTCCAGTTTAGAGGATATGTGGAGCGAGAAATATATAAACCCGGAGTAGGAACTCAAAAGTCGGCTCAAGTATTTGCTAAGAACGGGTTTATCTCATTGGCCCCGGATTTTTTGGGATATGGGGGATCGGATAATCCGCCGAATGATGTATTTGAAGAAAGACTTTTAACGTATGTGGCTGGATTGAACTTGTTGGCGGGGATAGAAAGTTGGGAGAGGGCGGGAAGCATTGGGATCTGGGGGCACAGCAATGGAGGGCAGATTGCCTTGACCGTGTTGGAGATTTCGCAGAAAGAATACCCGACTGTGTTGTGGGCGCCGGTGTCTAAACCGTTTCCATATTCGATTTTGTATTATACGGATGAAGCAGAGGATCGGGGAAAGGCTTTACGGAAAAAATTGGCTGAATTTGAAAAAGATTATGACGTGGAACTGTATAGCCTGACGAATTATCTGGATCGGATTAAAGCCCCGGTTTTGATCCAGCAGGGGACAGGGGATGAGGCAGTTCCCAAAAAATGGAATGACGCACTGGTTGTTCAAATTAAAAAGGTAAACCCAAATTTAAAAGTAAATTATTTTATTTATCCCGGCGCCGATCATAATTTAACTCCCGGCTGGAATAGCGTCGTAAACAGGGATGTTGAATTTTATAAAAAGTCCTGGTAAAACCGTGAAGGGCAAAATGAAAAAGACAGCTCTTATTCTTCATGGTTTTCCCCAACCGGTGGGATCCTCATATAGTTATCTGATCAAATATTTGCAAAATAAAGAATACGAAGTGTGTTGTCCATATTTATTGGAAGGGGATTGGGATTTTAATTGGCAGAATATTACCAAGCACATTATCCAAAAACTAAATAATAAAATCCCCGATGTGGTAATTGGCATTTCTATGGGTGGCTTATTTTTGCCCAATTTGGCTAAAAATTGGCCCAACGCCAAATTGATATTTTTAGCAACAGGACCTAATCTCAATCTTCCAAATACAGTTATGTTACCGATAAATATGATCCAGACGGATATGGGATATCATTTGATTAAATTAATTTTAAAAATTCCGGATAATGTTTTAGTCAAAGCTTATGGATTGTTGGACCGTTGGATCGAAGGTCCGGGAGAACATGACCAGAGTGATCTGCAGAGTAATGTATATTACATGAGACTGGTGTCTAAAAAACGGGTCAAAGAATTAGTTAAGTTGTTAAAAACTGTTGACAACTCAGATATTTTACAGAAAATGCGAAATCCCAGTCTTGTAATAAACGGAAAGTTTGATGTCTTGATGGGAGCAAGTCAGGGCAAGGCTTTATCTGTTTTGTTATCAAACAATAAATATATCGAAAATACTCGTAGCCATTTCAATGTATTTACAAAAAATGATTTGAAATATTTGGATGAGTTTCTTTAAAATCGACCCCCTTTTATTTACAAATTTATACGGTCGTATAATTTTGTAAGAATTCACTCTTACCCTTGCAAATATATCTAAGTCTTGGTAAAACCTGATAATGCGAGGGGTAAAATATATTTTTGTAAGCGGGGGGGTGATTTCGGGACTGGGGAAGGGGATAACGGCTGCGTCAATAGGATTGCTTCTTAGATCCAGAGGGATAAGGACGACTAATTTAAAAATTGATATGTATTTGAATGTGGACGCGGGGACGATCCGGCCGCAGGAACATGGGGAAGTATTTGTGACAGACGATGGAATTGAAACGGATCAGGACATTGGACATTATGAGCGGTTTTTAGGGACTTCTTTGAGAAGGGAAAACTATATGACGACAGGAATGGTATACAAGGCTGTTATAGATCGCGAGAGGTCTTTTGGATATAACGGGGAAGATGTGGAAGCGGTTCCCCACGTGACCGATGAAATAATTGGCAGGATCAAAAAGGCGGGAGAAGTAAATAAAGCAGAAGTGGTAGTGGTGGAGCTGGGAGGGACGGTGGGAGAATTTCAAAATGGGTTGTTTTTTGAAGCAAATAGAATAATGAAATTGAAGAGTCCTAGGGAGATATTCCATGTTCATGTGTCGTATTTACCTGTCATTAAAAGTGTAGGGGAGTTGAAAAGTAAACCCACTCAACAGTCGGTGCATGTCCTGAATTCGATGGGGGTCAGCCAGGATTTTTTGGTGGCCAGAAGCGAACGGCCAATTGACCAGAAAAGGAGAGAGAGGTTAGCTTTGTTTTGCAATATGCAGGATGAAGATATTATCGCTAATCCGGATTTGGAAAGTATTTATGAGGTGCCCTTGCTGTTGGAGGAACAGAATTTTTCTGATAAATTGTTAAAAAAAATGGGGTTGAAACCCAGAACAGTGGATTTGCAGGAATGGAGAAGGTTTGTAAAAAGATTGAGTGGGAAAAGGAAACAAATAAAAATTGCCATGGTGGGAAAGTATTTTGCTACGGGTAATTATGTGCTGAAGGACTCGTATATTTGTGTGATAGAAGCCATAAAGCATGCTTGCGCTTTTTTGGAGGTAACTCCCACGATGACGTGGATAAACGCAAACGATAAATTTGATTTGAGAGGATATGCCGGGATTGTGGTGCCTCAGGGATGGGGAAAAAGGGGTATTGAGGGCAAAATTGCCGCCGTAAAATATGCCAGAGAAAATAGGATTCCTTATCTGGGTCTGTGTTTTGGAATGCAGATGGCAGTGATTGAGTTTGCCCGCGATGTGTGCCGATTGACAGGAGCCAATTCTACCGAGATAGATTCGCAGACTAAATATCCAGTAATTCATGAGATGCCGGAACAGAAGAAATATTTAGAAGCACACCAGTATGGGGGAACGATTCGACTGGGAGCATGGCCATGTAGGACGGTAGCGGGGACCAGGCTAAGGGAGATTTATGGGCAGGAGAATATTTCAGAGAGACACAGGCATAGATATGAGATGAATAATGAGTTTAGAGAAATACTGGAGAAAAAGGGATTGGTAATTTCCGGAGTGAGTCCTGATGGCCAGCTGGTGGAGGCGATAGAACTACCAAAAGAAACCCACCCCTTTTTTGTGGGGACGCAATACCACCCGGAGTATAAAAGCCGGCCTTTAGATCCCCACCCGATTTTTATGGAGTTTATAAGAGCATGTTTGCAGAAGTCTATCAAATAGTTCAGAGAATTCCTATTGGAAAAGTGGCTACTTACGGTCAGATTGTCAGGATTCTGGGTACAAGAGATTCCCGGCGGGTAGGCCATGCGTTGCATGCGAACAAAGACCGAAAGGTTCCTTGCCATCGGGTGGTGTTCGCCGATGGATCTTTGGCTCCGGGATATGCTTTTGGGGGAGCAAAAATACAAAGACTCAAGTTGGAAAGCGAGGGAGTAAAATTTAAGGGAAATAAAGTGAATCTGGAGAGATGTAGATGGTCAAGATAGGGTCAAGATAAATGGGGAGGCTATTGATACACTTCGAATATGTTAGTTGATTTGGAGATAGGGTCTAGGGTCATTCCCCATCGTGGGCTACCTAATTGTGAACAGGGGAATGAATGCCCCGGGCATTTTGTTGTAATAGGGCTGATTCGAACACCTAACAATTGGTTCAGTTATGCAATTCTTAAGTGTCCTAAGTGCCAGGTGAGGACGAAGGATGATTTAAGAGTTTCGGATGCACGTGTGATTTCGTCCGATGCTTAATTAATTCACCAGCATATACCCCTCGCCTCTCTTAGTTTGAATAAATGACCCGGATATTCCTGATTTTTCCAGGCGGTCGCGCAGACGCTGAATTGATTTGGAAATGGCATAGAGAGAAAATTGTTCGTAATTATTGGTCAATAGTTCGTTAATTTCGTCAAAAGTAACGATTTGGGGGGACTTGGCGATCAAGAGATCCAAAAGCTTTTTCTCGCGGCCAGTAAAGCTGGAAGTATCTATATTTTTGACAGTGAATGAATCAATATTTGGTGCGCCTATTTTGGCTAAAAATTTGGTTGACATTTCAAGTAGTGAAGCGTTTTGTTTGGATCGTAAAGTGTACATGGATTTATGGGGACGTGCGAAGAATTTGGATAGCACGGTTTCATTCATCAGCCAATCAACCAGGATTTGGGATTCCTGCCACAAACCCCCGAAATGATCTATCAAGTCCTGGCGGGTGAGTGCAGAAAGTATGGCCCAACCAATATTTTCTACTCCTCCATCGGCTCGCAGCCAAATGTAGACTTTGTGGGGGGTAAATTCAACTTTGGAAAATGAGCATATGGTACCAAAATTGGTGGGCCAGATAATGACCTCTTTTATCAAGCTTTTTTTGTTTGGTAATAATTTGTAGACTTGGTCAAAAAATTTATCTGATATTTTTTCCCATTGTGATTTGATGCTTGATATGTTGGGAGGAGGGAGAATGGGTGTTTGTATGAGTAATTTTTCTAATTGGGCAGTTAACTGGGGCTGGCCGATCATGTGCATTTGGTCAATGGAAATTTTGGCCACTTTTTTCCAAAAACGGGGGATAGTCAGATAGGGTAAATCCGGAAGCAAAACAGTCAAAAAATTTGGGCTGGCTCCATAGGGAAGCGGATAAAAACTATTAGTTTTGAAAAACCCGATGGCGACCGCGTGGCCTACATGAATTAAGCGCTGTGCTTCATGATTGAGGCTGTAATCCCAAGTAGTTTTGACCTTCATCCCGCCATTATAGACCTGTAGTATGTGAGGGTCAAACTGGGTCAAGATGGATTACAACTTGATTGTATAGTGCAAAGCATGTGGAAGGAGAATGAGGAATTAGTTAGGGAAATTCAAGGCATGTTGCCGGAGGGGTGTAGTGGAGTAGTTACTTCGGCCGAACAATGGGACCCTAATTCAGGCTTAGAAGGTCTTGATAATGTGATTGTGGTGACATTTAAATGTGAGGCATGTAGGTATGAGGCTTATACACAGGTTTTATTGGGTGAACCTACCCGGGCGGTTTGTGATTTTTTCCCGGTTGATGTTGGTGGTTTATATACGGTTTCAGATCGTACACGAACAAGATTGAAACCGTCCCAGGAAGAACTATGCTGGAGAGAAAAAATGTCCGCCCTGGCTAAGGGGCGGTAGGGTTGAGTTGTCTGTGTTATAATCTCATTATTCTCAAAGAAAGGCAGGAAATGAAGCTTGGCTACGAAGACAGTCAAAACAGTAAAAACTTCTAAGGGTCCCTCCACCATACGGGAGGGTACCTCCCGTATATCAGTTGTTCCAACTACTATGGAGGAGTTGTTGGCGGGGGCGGGGACGCCCCTGAAGATATTTAAACGGGGCGATACGGTGACTGGGAAGATCGCGGCTGTGGGGGGAAGAATGGTATATGTAGACGTAGGAGGCAAGACAGAGGCGGTAGTGGCGGAGGCGGAATATGAAACTTCCAAGGATTATTTGCGCAGCTTGAAACCCGGAGATGATGTTACGGGGGTAGTGGTAGTGCTGGAAAGCGATAGTGGACAAATGGTGTTGTCACTGCGTCGAGCGGTAGAAGAGAAGAGATGGAAAACAATGGAAGAGGCGATGGAGAAAGAGCAGATTCTGGAGGTTCGTGGGTCTCAGGTAAACAAAGGCGGACTAGTGGTGGAACTGGATGGAGTGTATGGATTTGTGCCGTCTTCACAATTATCACGGGAAGCAGCGGAAGATCTGGGAGCCCTGGTAGGGCAGACGTTGAAAGTAAAAGTGGTGGAGATTGACCGGATTGGCAATCGGCTGGTAATGAGCGAAAAGGCGGTGTCGGAAGCCTTTGAGATAGAGAAGCGACGTCGCAGCTTGGGAAAAGTAAAAATAGGAGAAATATATGACGGGGAGGTAGTGGGCATCGTGCCGTTTGGGGCGTTTGTGCGGGTAGGAGACGAATTGGAAGGATTGGTGCACATTTCGGAGATTTCCTGGGAGAAAGTGGATGACGTGCACAAAAGTCTGAAGGAAGGGGACAAAATCAAAGTGAAAGTGATAGGGCTGGATGAAGAGAATGCCAAATTGGCCCTGTCGGTCAAACAATTGTCCGATGATCCCTGGAAAGATATGGTCAAAAATTATGCGGTGGATTCCAAGCATAAGGGCATGGTGACAAAAGTGGTGCCGTATGGGGTACTCGTTAAGATGGAGCGGGGGATTGAAGGGTTGATTCACGCGTCGAAAATGCCGGCAGAGGTGGCGTTTGCGGAAGGGCAAGAAGTGGAGATATTTGTAGAGTCGGTGGATTTGGATAAGAGAAGACTATCTTTGGGGGTGGTGCTAACCGAGAAACCGGTTGGCTACAAATGAAAATAAAAAGCCAATTTGTTTGTCAGCAGTGTGGGTATGCCCAGAGTCAGTGGGCAGGGAAGTGCCCTAGTTGTGAAAGTTGGAATTCAATGGTGGAGACAACTTTCACAGAAACTCGAAATTCTAAGCACCAAATCCTAAACAAATCACAAATTATAAATCTCAAAGATATTAAAATAGATGAGAAGAAGAGGTTAAAGACCGGGGAGGCAGAGCTGGATAATGTCTTGGGAGGAGGACTGGTGGTGGGAATGGTAATACTGGTAGCCGGGGAGCCGGGGATAGGGAAGAGCACTTTGTTGACACAGGTCGCTTTACAGTGCTCAGAGAAAAGTGCTCAGGGCGTAGTCTTGTATGTGTGTGGGGAGGAGAGCCCAAGTCAGGTGGCGTTACGAGTTAGTCGCATAAAGTTGCACCCTTACTCGCAAGCTCGGGCAGGGAGCAACCTTATGCTCTTGGAAGGCAACGATGTGGATGGGGTGGTGGTCAAAATCGAAGAGATGAAGCCGGGGTTGGTAATTGTGGATTCGATTCAGACAATGACGACGACGGATTTAACCGGAGCGGCAGGGAGTGTGGGGCAGGTGCGGGAGGCGGCGGCTCGCATAGCGGCCAGCGCAAAACGCTTAGGTGTACCTGTTTTTATGATAGGACACGTGACTAAAGACGGGACGGTTGCCGGGCCTGCAGTGTTAATGCATATTGTGGATACAGTACTGTGGTTTGAGGGAGAGAGGGGACAATCGTTGAGGTTAGTGAGGGCAATAAAGAACAGATTTGGTCCAACTGATGAAGTAGGAGTGTTTGAAATGGGGGAATCAGGACTGGTGGGAGTTGATAATCCTTCAAAATTACTACTGGCTGAACGGGTAAAAGATGTACCCGGAAGCGTGGTGTCGGTAGTATTGGAGGGAACTAGGCCAATGCTAGTGGAAATTCAGGCATTGGTAGTGCCCTCGCAGATGGCGATACCACGGCGAGTAGCTACGGGAGTAGATTTTGCCCGGTTGCAGATGTTGGTGGCAGTACTTATGAAACGGGCGGGGTTACACCTGGGAGACCAGGATATATTTATAAATGTCACGGGTGGAGTGAAGTTGGCAGATCGGGGTATAGATTTGGCTATTTGTTTGGCGGTGGCTTCGAGTTTTTTGAACAAGTTCGTCGCCGCTGATGTGGCGGCGGTGGGGGAAGTGGGACTGTTGGGTGAAGTGCGCAAGGTGGGAGGATTGGAGAAGAGAGTGAAGGAGGCCAAAAAGCTGGGGTATAGGGTGGCATCGGCGGAATCAGGGCGGTCTGTAAATGCGGCGATAAATAAATTACTTCAATAAAGTCTGTTAACAAGTTATCCACAGGGGACTGTATTTTGCGTTTTTGAAGCTAAATAATATGTTATAGGGTACTGGTTTTAAAGCAAGCGAAAACTATGGGTTGCAGGACTTGACAAGAGGTGGTATAAACAAGGGTGAGGACCAGGAGTAGCAATAATATGCCCAAGAAACTTATAAATCTGTTGCGGGTGAAGAGGGGGGCGAAGCGTGGGCAGAATTGGATGAGGGAACAGTTGGTGAAGATGGTGAGCTTGAATCAGGGGTTAGTGAGCATGAGTGTGGGGAGGTAAAAAAGAGCATCGCCATCGCTGGATTTTGAGGACCACGAGTAGCAATGCTCTTT
>ERZ1292629.3841-Hain-H43-01um-R1-3841-length-11344-cov-6_pt1 | contig 11344 bp, 17 predicted proteins | sample MGYA00564399_ERZ1292629 | MGnify/ENA primary metagenome ERZ1292629 (study PRJEB36523, sample SAMEA6512636) | groundwater metagenome | collected 2019-01-08 | study: AquaDiva: Metagenomics assemblies of 32 groundwater samples | reverse complement strand
ACTTCCCCACGTTCTTAACTTTTTCCAACAGGCATAACCTGGGATACGAGCCCTCTCTTCTATCTGTTTCGTCTCTTTCGACCACTATAGACACTTTTAAGTCGTCTACTATAGGGCAGAGGTCCTTGACTTTTGACCTGACTCCAACATTGTCCCACTGGATGGCTACGAAGCACCCTAAAAACAAGCTGGTGAAGATACTGGCTGGGTTCGTGGCGGATGGGTTCACAGAGGCGGATTATATAGATTATGGACACGGGCAGGTGGATGACTGGCCCATATCCCAGAACAACCAGGTGACTATAAACGTCAAGGATTTCTCTAAGGAGTGGGATGCCGATGTCCCTACGACGTGGGAGAGTACGGCGGATGATGTGACCTGGTCCGCGCAACACCCCATGGACGTGATGCTGGATATCCTAAAGAACCAGGTCAATGTCAGAGACAGCAAAATAATGACCTCTTTTTTCGGGAGCGTGAAGGCGGCTCTACCGGGATGGAAAGTCTCAAGGACCGTGACGGGGAACCCGGAGAACGCCAAGGACCTCATGGAAGAGCTGCGGGTGGCGACTTCTACCTTCTTCATTCCTCAGTCGGACGGGAAGATAAAGATAAAGAGATGGGACGCGGACGAGGCGGCAGTGGACTCCCTTACCGATGATAACACCATAAGCCTAAAATGGGACCCCTCGCCCAAAAACCTGATAAACCATGCCCCGGTTTATTTCGGGTGGGATGGGGAAGGGGATGAGGCCGGAAACTTCGGGGCGCTGACTATTGGGGTTGATACGACCAGCCAGGCGGACTGGGACGAGGACGGCGATAAGACCATAAAGGACAAGTGGACGCAGATCACTGAAGGGGCGCAGGTAACTGACTTCCTTAATAAAGTCATAAAGAGATATGGTGGCATCCCGTCCGTATATACAGCAGAGGCAGGGCTTCAAAAGATGGCCTTGGAGGCGGGGGACATAGTGACCCTGACCACAAAGAGGGCGCCATCCAGTGACATGCAGGGAATCAGCAACGTCAAGTTCCAGGTCATGAGCCGGGATCTGGACTTCGTGAAAAGCAGAGTGAAGTTGATACTCCTGGAAGTCGAGAGTTCCATCAACAACCAGGTGGGGGAGATGGTAGTACAGCAGACCCCTTATGCCGTGCCGGACCATGTGACAGGGCTGTCGGCAACGGAGAGTATCTACAAGGGGCCAGATGGGAGCATCTTGTCAAAGATGACGGTGATATATGCCCCTCCTTCCGATATATATTTTGAGAAGGCCCACATATACGTAAAGGTCAATGCTGGGAGCTATAGCCTCATCGGGGTGGATGCCTCTAAAGGTGGGGGGTTCATCATTGACGCCGCCGTCACTGGATATCAGACAGGGGACACGGTATATATCAAAGCTGTGAGTGTCAACTCCAATGGGCTTTCGGCGGACATCAACACGACACCGGAATACTCGATTGTATCCCTCGGCAAGCTTGCCCCTCCTTCCGATGTGACAGGATTTTCCACTACCATCGAAGATAACGGCATACGGCTCAGGTGGGCACACATTCCTGATGTTGACCTATGGGCGTATGAGATAAGGCAGGGGGCATCCTGGGATGCAGGGGATGTAATAGCAACCGGCATTTCAAAGGACACCCTGTTCTGGCGTCCGGCGCAGGGGACTTCTGGTCTTGTAAAGTTCTGGATAAAGGCCATTGACACCTCCAGCATCTACAGTACAAATGCTGTTATGGCATCAATCAACATCTCTGCACCTGGGGCGGTGACAGGCCTGACCGCAGAAGTTATTGACAACTGGGCCGTCTTAAAATGGACTGCCAACCAAGGAACCTTTCCTATCCAGGAGTATGAGGTCAGAAAGGGGGATGTCTATGCTACAGCGGAGATCCTTTTTAAAGTCTCTGCGACTGGAGTGCCTACGATGGAGAGCCGGTCAGGTACATATAAATACTGGGTGACCGCTATAGATACCGCAGGATTATATGGAACCCCCAACAGTACGACGGCTACGGTCAATCAGCCGCCGGATTTTGAATTGAAGGCTAACTGGGACGATAAGTTCACGGGAACCAAAACTAATATATTCCAAGACGCTTTAGGAAATACATATGCCTGTGTTGATACATCAGAGACTTGCGAACAGCACTTCACGAACAACAGCAATACTACTATCCAGGATTTCATAGATGATGGGTTTACGTATGTGACACAGCCAACCCTTACTACTGCATCATATGAGAGGATATTTGATTACGGTGCCCAAATACCGGGCACAATGATATCCATGTCCCTTGATAAGACTTTCATATTGGGAACGCTAACAATAACCCCCACCATCTCGGTATCGGCAAATGGAACGGACTGGACGGCCTATTCAAGTCTCTGGCAGGTATTTGCCAACAACTTCAGGTATGTCAAGGCCCATATCGACTTTTTAGGGACAGGAGAAAACATTGTTATACTTAATAACCTGAATCTAAGGTTGAGCGTGAAGCTCCAGAGCATCTCATTCAAAGGGAGTATTACGGATGCCACCAACGGCTTAGTAGTCAAATTCTCAAAAGTCTTCATAGATGTCCAGGCAATCAACCCATCAGCGAAGAAGATGGGGGATGCCTCCGATCCAAGGCAGGCAATTTATGACTTTGTTGACAACTATGCCACTATCGCATCAGGTAGCACCACCACATCCATCAACGTATCAACGGGGGAAGGGAGCGAGTTCACCATAGGCGATTGGATAGGGGTCATGCTTGGTACGGGGGCGGAGGTTGTGGAGGTGACGGGGAAGAGCGGGGACAATCTCACCGTATCCCCTGCGCTTTCAGTGGCCCCGGCAGCAGGGATTCTGATATATCATGAAAGCGTAAGACTTTATGCATACAGCGGTGCAACAAAGGTTACGGGCGACGTCAGTTGCTCTGTAGACGGATTTTAAGGGAGGAACAATGGCAAATATATGGTTGGCGAATACAGCTTACGGGCAATACACTTATGCGGAGCCCACAACTTACAATGGGTATAAGTACGAGGCGACAACAGGCGGGACATCCCATGCCACTACAGAGCCCACTTGGCCGACTACTATAGGGAATACAGTTGTTGATGGGACTGTGACATGGACATGCAGGGCGCACAGCGATCTTCTTAAACCGACCCTGGCATCGAAGTATTTAGGGATGTATGATGATATCAGAGATTTATGCAAGGATATAGCAAGAATGTTCAACCCTGATACGTCAGTGGTGAACCTCCCAACTGGGACTATCAGACGGAATCCGACTACCAAAAAATTTGAGGAATGGAACAGCTCGGCGTGGGTTGACCTCGACCTGAGTGGCCAGGACATAGGGAAAGTAGACGGCTATGACGCCTCCGCCACGGCTACCCAAGCGAACAAGATACCCGTGAGGGACAGCGGGGGAAGGCTTGTAAAGGGGGACCAGCAGGCTAATACGGCATATAAGGATGAGAGCAATACGTTTACTACAGGGCAGGGGATACAAGGAAATTTAACTGCAGGAGAAAATGGAAGGATTATACTAAAGCAGACCACCGCAGGAAATTCAGGTATACAGATACCATCGGGTTCTGCCACCTTTGACATAGAGAATAATTCTGCTGTGGCGGTGGCCAGGTGGGACACTGTCGGCACACAGATTTTAGGCACAGTCCCCCTGGCGAGGATGGGGACGGTGGTGGCAAGTGGGACGGTAAATATAGCGTCCGCTGGATCTCAGGTAATTGCCATAGGGACAGGTGGGCAACATGAATTTTTCCAAACCTCGGTATATTCGTCTGCTGGCGTTGTGTATGAGAGCGAAGTGGGCGGTGGAGGTACTACTTACGGGACTTTTCTCATTCAAAGATATGCACCTTCATTTACTAATTATTTGAATATAAAAAATGAAGCTGGTAGCACAAGAGATTTTCATTACAAAGTCTACAAACTAACAGAAACATAGGAGGATTAAAAATGCCACAATGGAAACAGATTGACAAGGGGTTGATCGAGATAGGAGACAACGGATTGCCAACAGGCAAAGTGCATAACTGCACCTATCACGAGGCCAACGGTCATGTGATGAAAGTAATACACAACTCGGATGGGACATCCTCAGCGGAGATACATCAGCCAAGGGTTCATGTCCTGTATGACACTGCTACAGGTGACATCGTAGGGATGCATAAAGGGTTCTTGATGGAGGCAGAGCTTGGAAATCCGAAGCCTGTAGCTGCAAAATTGAAAGACGGTACGGATGCGGAGTGCATGGAGATAGTATACGCTATGCCAGCAGACTTTGCCGTTGATACTTACAAGGTCAGCAAGGCGGGAGAGCTTGTCAAGAAGATTTAAGGTTTAAGGCGGTAAGTTATTTGACTGACGGATAAATCTGAGTTAGGAATTAGCTGGGTAATCTCTACGCCAGCTTCAAGCCTTTCAAAAAAGCCACTCGGCAGCGGGTGCATAGGCGGGATTGGTAAAGATGGTTGTCCTGGCGCACGGTGATAATTTCTGGTGGTGGGGATGAATATGCTCTCTGTTCTTACGAGTCTCATTAAAATTGCACCTTTAGCCCTATTTTATAGTTATTGTATACATATGGGAGTTCAAGCGCAATAACAGATTCCATAAACAATGCCCTATATTTTGAGGGGAAAAAATGGGAAATGGCAATCGCGCCAACAAGAGCCGTCCCCATGTAGGTATGAACGGCTTGCTCTGAGGGATGAGGGCCAAGGATAGGGTTAATTTCATGGTAAGAAGGATCACGGGCGATATTGATTGTTTGACCCCAATCTATGATAAGAAGGGTTGACATTGTAACGGCAAGGGCTTTATCTTTATGGCTCCAAGTATCTGCGGCCATAGCTGAAGACGTTAGATAGAAAAAAGTAACAAATGTCAGTAGGATTTTAATATGTAGTTTCACTAATCCCCTTTATCTGCTTCACGGTGATAACTTTGTCAGCAGCCTCAACAAGGTCTTCAGAATGAGTGACGTAAATAATCTGGATACCCAAACGCTCAGAAATTTCTTTAATCACGGCACTGGCTTGAGGTTGCAGTGTTTTTGAAAGGAAGCGCATGGGCTCATCCAATATCAGGATATTATTAGTTTTAGGCCGGGCAAGACTCCATAACGCGACACGTAAAGCAAAGGCAGCGACATCCACAGCCCCACCCCCGCTTGCTAACATAGGATTGATGAAATTACCATCACGAACAAACCAAATATCACACTCTGTCCTATTCCGGCGCAATACAAATTCAACTTTGAGTTCGTAAGGATCTTCAAATACGGCTGACATGGCAAGGGTAACAAGCTCGGAAACATGATATTCAAGCTGGGCTTGCGTCTGCTGGGCAACATCCTGAATAACTATTTGGGCTTCTTCGCAATAAATGGAGTGTTTGCCAAGAACCTTTACCTGGCCCTCTACTTGCTCAAGGTCATGGTGCAGTTGTTCCTTACGACCTTTTTTGCGTTCAAGCTCTTTGCGGTAATCTATGCCCACGAGTAATCCTTTTCCAGCTTTTCTACCTTAGCGGTAATCTCCTTTTCCAGTTTCTCTTCTTCATCTTCAAGGGTAGTTATCTTCTTTTCAGCGGCAGTAAGGTCTTTACAATCAAACTCAGTTATAAGCCGTTTTTGCAACTGGTCAAGCGCACCCTGCCCCTGAGCCACTTTCGTCTTAGCGGTATCAATCTGAGATTTCATATCCATGAGCTTCTTTTTTAAGTCTTCCATTATTTATATCCTCCTTTAATTATTATATAATAATATTGGTCTGCCAACTCAGGCCGCGCATAATGACTTTATCGAACCCCTTTTCATCATTACTAGGGGATGGCTCCGCAGATTATTCGACACCCCTTCAACCAATATTATTATATATCCTATTTTCACGCTCTCACATAGGCCAAATTCAAGAGTTCGAGTTAAAGTCTATATCAGAGTATTAGTTTTAAATTAAAACAGCTTAAACAAGCCCTTTATCAATTGCAAGCCATTCAGGAATGATAATTGTAACAATTCCCTTCTCTTCCTCTTGGTCTTCTATCTGAGATAGAGGAATCCACACCTCTTTACCCCCACCATCATTAAATAGCAAAGCTTTCCCTGTTTTAGCTTTGATGGTTCCAGTGAGTTCGATATAATCACAATCAGTAGATTTAATACGTTTCATTATTCATTCTCCTTTTACGGCAGACCAAACAAGGTCTTGAACTCCTTGCCGTATCCTATTTTTAGAAAAATATGATTCCAGGTTATGTTCAAACGAAAGCCCGGTTTCAACTTCATCCGATAACCGAGAGATAAACGCATCTATCCTACCATCACGGTGCTCAGTAATATCAATATGCTCCCTCGTAATAACATTGTTTTCAATAGGCGCAAATACAGGCTCAACGGTATTATCTTCAGCATAATAAAGGTAAACACGGGGCTTATGGTCTATTTGTGCTGCCGTTGTTCGCATAAGACTACCTGGGTTAACAAGCAGCCGACCTTCATCTTCAACGACAAAAGGCATATGATTATGGCCGGTAATTATGAGGTCATAGCCTTTTGTATTGCGTAACAACGCTCCTGCTCCGGGATCTTTGCATCCTGGAAAGGGCTTGCGGCCTTGATAAGTCATTACATGGCATAATGCAATATTACGTTCAGAGATAGAAGATTCTCTTGGTGATATAGGAACCCCCCAAGGGAAGGGGTAAACTACATTTTCCCTACTTCCTGAAGGCTCATCAAATAATACACATACTTTCCCCGCCGCTTGTAACACGGCAAGACCAGACTTCTCATATAACTCCATGCTATGGCTCGGTAAATCGTGGTTTCCCGGCACGGTTATCATTCCATCCGGTAAGTTATTTATAGCGTATCTAAGTAAGGCCGGACTGGGTTTCCAGTGATGGAAAAGATCGCCAGCATCAAGTATAGGGCAATTATATTTCCGCTGTAGTTCAGATAACCATTTCAGTTTACGGGTTTGAGTCGTGAGGAAATCATCCGTCCTGCATACCGGTTGGTCATCCCTGAGATGAATATCTCCTGTTATAATAGCAGTCACCTTTTTCATTTTTGCACCGCCCAGTAAATAGCGCATAAACTAAAAAATAAAGCCGGTCCGTAATTTTGATGCGTGATAAATATTCCTGCTGCGAAGGCATTAAATGCAAATGGGAAAAACACTATTCAACCTCCTGGCCGCACAATGGGCACTCGTCCGGCATTAGTTCATGGAATTGTTCTTCTAAGTGATCTAAGTTGACCTGCTCAACATTCTGTTCTTTCTTTACTCTCTGAATAGATTGCGCAATACTATTTAAAGCCCTGCATTCAGTACGCGCCTGCTCATAGTCTTTGATAAGGAGTAAGACACCATTTATAGGCTCTTCTGCCTTTTCTATAAGGAGATAGTCCTTTACTTCGTCCTGAGTAGTCTTGATTTGTCGACATAAACGAGACAACCCCGTTTTCTCTTTTTGGGTATCTTCGTAATCAAGAAATAGCTCTATCCCGGCCGTAACATCGCCTTCAGCAGCAAGTACTTTACCAGCACTACTAATCTCTTTTTGTAATTTGATGCCCTGATTATATAGGCCAAGTAAGGCATCACATGCACTGGACGTAAGTTCTCGTTTACCGGATAAGATAAGGGTTTCAAGTAAAATAGATTCTGCTTTCAATAACTCATACCAGGCTTGCTGTCCTTTTAATATACCCTGGCACTGTGTTATGAGTTCCTGGAGTAGGGCTTTCTCACCCTGAGCAGTTTTCTTTCTGTTTTGCAAGGCTTCAAGGACGACTATATCCTTTTCAAGTTCCTCTAAGTAAGCATATTCTGTGAATTGTTTGTTTAACTCATCAATTCGTATTTCTGCCGCCGATAACTCCCTATCAACTTCCAGCTTTTTCTTTCTGATATTGCTTGTAGCGGTGTCTATCACGTCAAGATTAACAACTCTATTGAGTATTTGCGCCACTTCCCCCGGACTACTGCTCAAAAGGAAAGGAGCATCCATCTGCGCCGATATATTGATATTATTCATGTTGAACAGGGCTTGTACTTCTTGCGGGGGATCGCCAGCACCGAACGCCCTAAACTCGGTATCATTTACCTTGTAATAGCTTCCTTTTTTATCCCTGCCCCTTGTTATTGAGTCTCCACTGGATAGGGTTATGGTTACAAGGGTATCCCCACCCCAAGAGCTTTGAAAAGCATCACCGGAAGGCTTATTGGTTATGCACCACGTCAAGGCCCGGAGTATAGAGGTCTTGCCACTATCTGAAATACCTATAATGGCGTTTACGCCCTCGGCAAAGTCAATGAAGGTAGACTTATGGGCTTGGAAATTATTAATTTGGATTGAACGTATCACAGTGACTCCCACCCAGCAAGCATTGAAAAGAATAGTAAGTCATCAATTATCCGGTATACTTTATACCATCAAAGGTTTTCTTTATGATGCACTTGTGCTTGTTACCGTCCTTATCAATGCCGACAAATATAAACTTATCTTGGTTAGGTAAGTCAATCAAATCACGCATTTTCATTCTCCTTTGGTGGGTAAAATTGTGGATCTGACATCATAGATAACCCACTGTATGCCTTGCTTTTGCTGGATAGATGTAGCTCCCCCGACGTTCCGTTCATAACCGGATTATTCAACCAAGGTTCTCTATGCCCACACTTAATACAGGTATAAATATTATGGTCAGGGCCAAATGTACTCGCCTTTCCGGTATCCCTCATTCTACCCCCACAGCCATATTGATTACAGGTACGGCGGGTAGAAGGGAGTTGGGAGTAATCAATTTCAGGCATCTACTTTCCATCCCCTTGTTTTTATCATTCCAAACTCACGAGCATCATAAGCAAACCAATGAAATATATCTACCCGTTTAGTCCACCTGCTATGCATCCTATCCCCTACCTCAAACCGGCCCAGCCCTTCCAGCTCTACAATGTCCCCCTGTTTCCATCCATATAATCGCTCAAGGTCACGACTAATGGCGATTATGCCTGTTTTAACCGGCTTCTGAAATGCCGTGGTAAATGGAGTTGAGTCCGTCTCCTCTTTCCTGGGTGAGTATGCTGTTACAGTAAGATTGATTTGTTTCATATATTTGAGCTGATTATTCATCTTTGCAGCCTGTTTGTCAAAGGCTGCTTGATTCCTGTGAATCCCTGCCCGGTCTTCTGCATTCTGCCATGCCCCTATGACCCCATAGGCAAAATAGGCAATAGTAAATACAGCGAGGATTGCAAAAATAACACCTTTGCACCATGCCCAGCGCAACCAAGTGCAGTTCTCATTATCCCTACGACAATAAATATTCTGGCGTTTGAACCATCCTTTTTTACGGTAATCACATAGTAGCATAAGTTTAGACCTCCTTTTTCAAGATTAGGTATTATCGTAGTTCTTTGGTATACCTTATGGCAACCTCTTCTGCTTCATGCACTTTATGAGATAGTTTATAGACGGCATCAATTAACTTTTCTAATTTCTTAATATGCTTGGGCTTGAGTTCGGTCTCTTTTGATCCTAACTTAACCTCTTCTTTCCATGCAGCCAACGTACTTTCTAATTTACTAAGGCCCATCTTTTTGCCCTCCCTTTTAATTTATATAAATTATATAGACTATATAAACAGAAGTCAAGGGCTATTTTTAATTATTTTAACCGATACCCATAACTACCCTTGTTTGTAGGCTCTATATTCTCATGGATGGCGAGTTTATCCACGACTTCAGAACGCCATTTCAGCTTCCTGAGTAGTATATTACGGCATTCGATAGCTGTCTTTTGTATGGCGGGACCAAGTTCAGAGAGATCATTTGTAGGGTCGGATAAATCTTCCTTTATACCAAGAAAAGCACACTCACTGCTGGGGTGGTAAAGCCATATAAGATCATCGTTATCAGGAGTTTCCGGTACTTTAAACTTTGAGGTTTTAGGCTTTTCCCTTACAATAGGCTCCTTGGTATGACTCCCGTAATCCCCGACTGTTACCTGCGTCATATCCATGTTAAGTTTGTCCTGCGTAAGCTCCTTCCAAAAATACTTAAGCTGCTCCTCGTCAGGGCAGCTTATTACTACACAATGCCCGGTTACTGCATCTAACAAATAAGCCGATATCCCCTTCCAGCAATAGCTATTGAGGTTAATCGGCCCTGGCACTATTTCAAAAGGAGCTTTAGGAGTTTTATGACTCATTTATATTCCCTCTATTTGGTTGGGATAACCAATCGCTTCGCTCAACTGTTCACCCCCGCGTTAGCTCTCTGCGTTGAACGGGCATAGCCACTCAGGACATTTACCAGTTTCATTTCCATCGCAAGCCCCATGCTTACGGCAGTTGCACGGAATACAGCTTTCGTGACATTTTATTTCTGCATCCCCGTGAATAGGGCAGTAATTAGCCACATTGTCACCACTCGCTTCACATCCACACTGATACCGCATACTTCAAAACCTCCAGCTAACCAACGTATCGACGGGTCGCAAGACCCGCGCCCGTCATCCGGGGCGTTAGATAGCTTCAATGATAATACTTACTTTAACAGGGACAGCGTCCTTATAGCAGCAAGTACCCCTTGCATTTCTTGCCTCTCGGCGTGTGTTAAAGATTTTAATTGGGAACTCTGTAAAGCTGGCACCCTCCCAACAGAATTTTCCAAGTATCCGTCCACCGGAGCCTTTCATTACCAATACCCATCCCATTTGTCTTTTTGGGCTTAATTTCATCCAAATATCTCCTATCCCTAACAAGCCGCTCGACACCGCCCTTAGCGGGTCAGCTTGTCGTTATATCTCTTCCAGTTTGGCGCGCTCACGCTTCAATTCCGCAAGCGCGACCTCGTAGTGGTTGCGCTCCGTTTCGGTGGCTTGGCGAATCTCGACAGTCTCGCCGTTGCGCAGAGCGGTCTGAACATGCCCCCAGTCGCTTCGGGTGCCACGCTCGGTGTAAATACAGGACATCATCGTCCCGCTCTCCATGTAAAAGTGGTCGCCTATGTAAATCAGTTTCATTGCATGGTTCTCCTATGTTTCCAAGATGCATAACCCTACGTTGCAGCGGACGCCGGCCATAAAGCCGGCCGTCGCCCCTGAACTACACGTTAGCTATGAACACCATACTTGCGAATGCAGTTCAGGCGGCTCCACTCAGATGCGGTAATAAGCGTCTTTCGTTTTGGCCTTTTGTCTGCTCACCGCGCCGGTTAACTCAGCGTTATCTATATTGCCTTCGACACCATTCAGCCAGTAATAACGCCTCCGCCATACCATCGTTAGGTACTCGGCAT
>ERZ1292629.3839-Hain-H43-01um-R1-3839-length-11346-cov-10_pt1 | contig 11346 bp, 17 predicted proteins | sample MGYA00564399_ERZ1292629 | MGnify/ENA primary metagenome ERZ1292629 (study PRJEB36523, sample SAMEA6512636) | groundwater metagenome | collected 2019-01-08 | study: AquaDiva: Metagenomics assemblies of 32 groundwater samples | reverse complement strand
TGGAAGATTCTGGAACAACAAAACTTCCTCAAAGATATTCTAAGAAAGAATTTTCTAAAGATTCTCATTATTATCAATTAGCAGAAATAATATTTAATTCTGCCAATAAACTAAGAAATACTTACACTCGATATTTAGAAAATCTAGAAGCAATTGAGATTGTTTTACAAAATAATGCTTATGAAATATACAAATTGGTAGAAAAAGAACGCAAACCTATTCAAGAAGTTATTGATGTTTTGGAGTGGGCTTTAAATGATGGATTCTGGAAGGTAAATATTTTATCTGCTCGAAAATTTCAAGAACAGTATAATGAACTTCGTATTCAAAAATACGGAAGATACGACCCAGATCCAGAAATGACTAAAAAACTAGTTGGAATATTTAGAGCATTGAACAATAATCCGGAGTATAATCCTCATGAAGGAGCCAAAGCCAAATTTATTGAGGCTGGGAAGAAAGTAAAGGAATTTTTTGGTCCCAGAGAAATTGGTACCGATCAAGGTATTGAGTACTTACTAAATTGTTTAGTCAAGAATTTTATTGATAAAAGTCAAATTGTGTATCCCGGAACACTTTGTTCTCCCAACACTTGGGATATTCTTATGCCCCAATATTTGGCTGAGATAGGGTTGGATTAAATAAGGAATATTTAATGCTTCCAGGAAACATAGAAATAGAAGTTCCCGTTTGAGGTTAGTATAGTATAAACTATACATTCATTCTTATAATTATTAGAAATAAATAGAAATGATAATTAGTTTTTAATTAGCTCCCGAAAACGGGAACTTCTATTTAGAAGTTTTTAAATAATTAGTAAGGAGAGAAATTATGGAAGAAATTGAAAAGTTTTATCCAATAGTGTTATCAGGGATGCTTTTATCTATGCCAATGAGATCTACACATAAAATTGTTTTATCCCAATTGGTAGCATTAACTCATAATATGAGTAAGTCTTGCTGGGCTACTAATGAATATTTATCTGAGAAATTAGGATTATCAGAAAATGCTGTTAGTAGATCAATTAATTATTTAAACAAGAATGGATTTATAAGAATTGAATCAGAGAAGAAGAAAGTAGAGATTGGAATTAAAATTTATACAAATCGCAGGATATATTTAACAGAAACAACTAAAAATCTGTTTAATAAAGAAAAATAAAACATAAGAAATAAATAAGAGTTATGAAAAATTCACCAATTGATCAAAGAATTCAGGACTCTTTTGTCTTGCTGGCAATTTCTGATACAAAGTTTCTACAGGCTGCTAGAAAATCAATTCAATCTTCTTATTTCGGAAGTCAAATCACTCAGGATATTGTTGCTATTTGTTATACTTTTTTTGATCAATTTGGAATTGCTCCGGAAAACCATTTTAGGGATGAAGTCATTAAATTTCTTTCTGGAAAATCAAAAGAAGATTCTGAATTGTACATGATTTATTTGGAGAGATTAAAGGAGTTAGATCTCCCAAATCCTGCATACGTTATTTCAAGAATAAATACTTTTGTGCAAGCAAGAGAATTAGAAAAAGGGGCGGTTGAATTAGCTCGTTTAGCAAAAGATGGAAATTTTGAAAAAGCCAGACAATTAATGCAAAAAACTTTACGTGCTGGGATTGTTCAAGAAGAAGTTGGGTTGAAATATTTTGAAAATGGTCTTCCAAGTTATTTGCAGCCACATCGATCCAACCAAAGATTGATAGGGATTGGAATGCCTTATATAGATCAAAGATTTCCTCGAGGATTTTGTAGGACGGATTTCTTGTGTATTCTTGGTGGGTATAAAGGATGCAAATCTTGGTGTTGTATTTATTTGGGAATTCAAGGTTTATTGTCTGGATTGAAAGTATTGCACATAACTCATGAATTATCTCTTGAAGACACTGAAATGAGATATGATATGGGATTGGGAGGATTGGTTGGGGAACCTTCCCGAACTGTCGAAACCATATCTTTGGAAACATTGGGAGAAGATGAAAGTCCAGGAATATTTGAAAATTTTGATTTACCAACTGTTGGTAATGCGGAAGAAGTAAAAACTTGTCGCAGAAAAATAGGAAGATTAGGAGGAGAATTAATAATCAGAAAATATCCTATGGGATTTTGTACTATGGGAGAAGTATATAGATATTTGGATTATTTGGAATCATTTGAAGGATTTGTCCCGGATATTCTTGTAAATGATTATGTTGAAAAGATGAAATTAACTGCTGGGGATGGTCGTAGAGATCAAATAAATGATATATACATGAATATGAAAGGCATTGCTGATGATAGAAAGCTGCTGGCAATTACCGCAAGTCAGGTTCCTAGAGAAGCTTTGAGAAAAATGAAGCTTGATCAAAAAGACTTTGCTGAAGATATTAGAAAATTGGGAAATACAGATCAGGTATTGGCAATTTCTGCAACTGAGGAAATGGCTCAAAATCATCGTATGGTTTTATTTATGTTGGCAAATCGGCATGGAGTTCAAGAGATTGGTTGTAAATTTGCTCAAAATTTGGAAATAGGTCAATTTTGTTTAAAATCCTGGCCCTATGTTCCTGTTCATAAAAAATCTAGAGGAGAAGATAATGGAAATAAGATTAAAAGTTAATGGAATATTTTGGAAAAACACAGAAATAAGTGTTAAAGAATATCTTTTCGGGTTTTTTAGAGCCTATGCCACCACAAAAAATATATCAGAAGATCCGAAAAAGACTATTATAAGAGAGCTTATTTTTAAGAAAGATGTTTTGGGAATTTTTTTTGTTGTCTGATTCTGAGGTTTACATAGGGGAAGATAATAAATTATATCTGAAGGAAAAATAATGGAAGTTAAATTATATGTTAATTGCAAATTTTGGGAAAAGCGAAATTTTTGTATAGATTTAAGGAGAGGAAGTTTTGTTTTTGAAAAAGCAACAACTAAAAACATGTCTACAGATCCTCATAAAAATATTGTTAAACAAGTTGTGTTTGAATTGGATAGTTTTGGAAATCTTCATTTAACAGATCCAGAAGTATATATTGGGGAAGATAATAAACTTTATTTAAGAGGAAAAGAATGAAAAATTTATTTCTAATTGATCTATATCTTTGGATATATACTTCTGCATTTGCCGGAACTAAAGAAGAATTAAAATCTCCTTCCGGGGAAATTACAACAGGAACATATGTATTTTTTAAAACTTTTCTCAAAATGTTAAGAAACCATCAGCCGGATATGATTTGTGTGGCTTCTGATTGTCATGCAAAAACATTCCGTAAGCAGATGTATGAGAAATATAAAAATAATAGACCGGAAGCTATGCCGGAAGGAATGTCTCAACAAATTAAAAGAACTAAAGAAATATTAAATATAATGGGAATTCCTGTATATGAAATGCCTGGGTATGAAGCAGATGATATAATTGGAACAGTTGTGGATAAGATAGAAAAATCTGATGAAGACATTAAAATTATAATTTGCACAAGAGATAAAGATGCTATACAATTATTAAGAGAAGATAAGGTTGAAATGCTGGATATAAATAAGGGAAATAAAACCATATTTTCTGATATAATTAAAAAATGGGGTGTTACTCCTATTCAGTTTGTAGATTTTTTAGCTTTGCAGGGGGATCCTTCTGATAACGTTCCAGGAGTTAAAGGAATTGGTCCTAAGACAGCAGTTGAACTTTTGAAAGAATGGGGATCTTTGGATCGAATATTCAGAAATAATGAATTTGAAAATCATATTCCGATTGCAGCAACTCCAAAAGTCTGTGAAAAGTTGATAAATCAGAAAGAAATGTGTCTTTTTAGCAAAAATTTAGTAACTATTCGAAGAGATGTTCCAATTGAAATCAATTTTGAAGATATGAAAGTTAAAGAATTTGATTGGAATAAATTAAATTCTATTTTTGAAGAATTGGGATTTCATTCATTAATGCAGGCAAGAACTAAGAATAGGAGATTATTTTAATGGCAACATATAGCAAAATTCCATATAAGAGAGTTAGTTTTAAGCAGCTTGAAAATGCTGTTAAGTGGTGCCAAAATAATTTAAACTTGAGAGATTGGAAAATTGAGTTAGAAATTGGAAATACTGCCCCAGGTTGGATAATAGATGATGGTAGAATCGGAAGCAGTCAAACTTATGTTCCATATTTTACAGCAAAAGTTTGGGTCTGTCCTAAAAGGTGTAAAGAAAATGATACTCATCCAATTTCAGTGTTATGCCATGAAATGTTGCACGTATTTTTTTACAATTATGGAATTGAGGATCATGACGAAAGAGCGACTAATACTTTGGAATATCATTTATTTCAGAATTGGTTGAATAAAAATAAGAAAAGAAAAAATTGAGTGATTTTAATTATAAAAATTTAACAAAAGAACAATTGATGTGGGTTTATGAGAATTTTGATTTCTCATTGAATCCCTATAGGCATCAATTGGCCTGTATGGCATTTGCGGCCGATAAAAAAAGAATCGGCATCTGGGTTGACGTGGGCTGTGGCAAAACTCTAACTTCATTATGGATAGCAAAACAATGGAATTGTAATAAAATACTTGTTGTTTGTCCAGGAAGTGCCATAGGCAGTTGGGCAAGAGATGCTAAACAAACTAAGATGTCCTATAAGATTATATCTGGTACAACCGAAGAACGTAGAAATAAAATAAACCAAAGACAATGCATATCAATTTGTCAGTATGAAAGTTTAAAGACATTATATTGTGATTTTGCAGAAAGTGCTGGGTATAAAATTGAAGCAAAAAATATATCTTTAGAAAATGCAGATTTCTTAGCTTCAAAAGATGAAAACAGAAAAGTTATTCCCGATAAAGATAATCCTGGAATGTATGTTGTTGTAAAAAAGAAATCTTGCAAATGGAAAATAAATGAAAAATTATTTACCCAAGATTTTGATTGTGTTATATTTGATGAAATTCATAGATGTAATTCAAGATACACTTTGCAATCAGAGATTTGTTTAGAACTTTCAAAGCGAATAAATTATGTCTGTGGTTTAAGCGGTACCCCGGTTGATAGATGTCTTCTTGAACTGTTTGGAATTTATCATGTTTTGGATCTTGGAGCTACTTTTGGGTGGAATTTTCAATCATTTAGGCAAAGTAATTTTTATCAAAAAGGATTTGATTGGGAAATAAGGCCTGGCAGAAAAGAATATATTCTTAAAAGATGGGCAATGAATTCTCTTAGTTTTAATAGAGAAGAATGTTTTGATTTGCCAGAATGTCAAGAAGAAATTTTGTTATTGCAATCAACAGATGAATTTAAGCAAATGGAGCATAATATTATTCATGGAATTCCTTTACAAGTAAAAGGATTAAATGCAATATTTTTGGATCCTTCAACAAAAGCAATTAAATTAAAACAACTAACGGATGGATTTATTTATTTTAATGAAGGAAGGAATAGTAGAATTTCTTATAGGCTAAAAGAAAATCCAAAATTAGAAGCCGTTTTAGAATTAACTCAGTGCGGTAAAAAAATAATTGTATTTAATGAATTTGAAGAAGTTGGGGATATGCTGTCAGAAGCTTTGCAGAAGGCCGAAACAAAATTTATTCGCATCAAAGGAGGATTGGAACCAGAGGAGAGATTGTCCTTGGAGCACCAATTCCAAAATGATCCAGATACATTGGCAGCTATAGTTCAGACAAGTGCTGGATCTGAAGGTTGGGATGGTTTTGCAGCAGAGATAGTTATATTTTTTGATATTATTTCAAGTCCTAAAATAAGAAAACAGTGTATTGGTAGAATGGTTCGAAGTGGGCAGAAAAAATCAACTCTTGTTATTGAACTGGTGCTGGAGCAGAGTATAAATGAATTAACGAAAAAGAATCAAGGCAGTAGGAAAACAATCGTAGAGGAGTATATGGACTATATTCAAGGAAAATAAATTTTTTATTTTTCTAATTTTTCATTTGGTTTTCTTAAATCATCCGGTATAATTTAAGTAGTGAGAGAAAAAGAAGCATTAAAAATTAGAGGAAAATAGTTATGTTTACGGTTTTAAGAAATGATGAGGAACAATGGGTTTTTGCTGGGGAATTCCTTACTCTTGATGCTGCTAAAAATTTTGCCCAAGGGCATCAAGCATATGAAGGAAAATATGTTGTTTGTCCCCAGAATCCGATACCCGATTAAAAACTAATTTTTAGGAGAAATAAAAATGGCTGCTAAAAATTTTCAACTTCAAGAAGTTTGGAAATAAATTATGAAAAAGTTATTAATTATTTTGTTATTCATTTTAATTGCAGGCTGTTCTCAAAGTGCAATTTCTAAGAAATCTTTGTTGGGTATGAACTCAATTCAAATTGTAAGTTTATTAGGAACTCCTAACAGAACTTATAAAGTTGAAAATTCTTCTGGATCACGAGAACAATGGGCATATGACAAAAATAATGTATATGTGTATTTTGAAAATGATATAGTCACGTTTTGGCAAATTGGAGGAAATTAAGATGAAGAAGTTAATTGCAGTAATTTTGGTTGTTATTTTGTTAATTTCACAATCTGGAATTATCTTAGCTGCTCATTCTGATTATGGTTGTGATAGTTGCCATACTCCACACAATTCAAAAAGTTCGCCGGTCATTCCTTTATGGAATGGAAGTGAAACTACTTCATTTTTTTCAATGTACTCGAGCAGTACTTTCCAAGGTTCAATGGATGGGCAGCCTTCTGGAAGTTCTCGACTTTGTTTAAGTTGTCATGATGGAACGAATCCTAGATATTCTTGGATGAGCCCTGAGCATACTATGACTTCGAATACCTTAAAAAATTCACACCCTATATCTTTTGTATATGATTCTAGTTTGGCTGCTCTTGATGGAGCATTAAAAGATCCAGCTGAACCAAGTACTCTTGGTGGAACTATTGCAAAAGATTTATTGGATGCAGAGAGCAAAGTACAATGTTCTAGTTGCCACGATATTCATACTTCTGGAATCGGGGATCATATGTTGAGAGGCTATGATTATGATGCTGGGCCAGACTTTTGCCGTATGTGCCATTTGAAATAATTTTGAGAATAAATAATGTATTTTTTTACGAGCGATCAACACCTAGGCCATGCTAAAATAATTCAATATTGCCATCGTCCGTTTAGCAATGTTGAAGAGATGAATTCTACAATTATTGAAAGATTCAATTCTGTTGTTGGAAAGAATGACACAACAGTTCATGCTGGTGATTTTTGTTGGGCTAAGAATCATAAAGAAGCTCAAGAAAAATACATTTCAAAACTTAATGGGAATCATATATTTATAAAAGGATCCCATGATCATTGGCTTCCTGATTTTGCTCAATATATGTGGAGGAAAGAAATTAATGGAGTTTTAATAGTTGTTTGCCACTATTCTATGAGAACTTGGGAGAGAAGCCATTATAATTCTTGGCATCTTTATGGGCATTCACACGGTAGACTGGAACCTTTTGGGAAGAGTATGGATATAGGAGTTGATCCAAATAATTTTTATCCTCTTTCATTTGAGCAAATTCGAGAGTATATGAATAATAGACCAAACAATTTTAATTTTGTAGGATATAAATAATGGATTATTCAGAAGCAGAAGTTATTAGATTAATGGAATGGATGGATTTCTTTCAAGATGAAGCAGTTATTAATTTTGATGATAAAAGAGTGGGATTAATTCGTTTAATAAAAGAAGAAGGAATCACATTGAGAAATTTTATTGGAGAAGAAAAATATGCCTTATATAAAAGAGGAAAATAAATTAGCATTGGATATTATAATTAATCAATTTCCGGCATTAGATGAACCTGAACTTGATTATGTTATTACAAGATTGGCTATTAAAAGTGTGAAGAATATGCCAACAAAATTTGTATCTTTGAATAAAGTTTGGGGTGTATTAACCGGGGCAGCAGAAGAATTTTATAGGAGATTGGTTGGTCCTTACGAAAATAAGAAAGCTCAGGAAAATGGAGATGTGTATTCAGATGTTTTATTTTTATTTGATTTGAAAGAAGAAATCCAACAGATAGGAAAATAAATGATAAATTTAGAAAGTTGGAAAGATAATTTTGTTTTTGATTTTTTCTACAAAATAAGATCTTTCTTTAGAAATATAATTTCTACAATAAGATGGCTTCCTGTTATTTGGCAGGATAGACAATGGGATGAATATTATTTATACAAAATTTTAGAACACAAATTCAAATTAATGGAGGATTTCTTTCGATATAAAGGAATGCATGTAGGAGCAGAAAGGGAAGCAAATCAAATGAAAGTTTGTCGTTTGCTTCTTCAAAGATTAATGGAAGAGAATTATACTACTCCTTATGATGAAAGAAATCAACCTCATTTTGATTGGTTCCAAAAAAAGATGGAAGAAGCTTTTAATAAAGAACCAAATGGAGAAGGGTTTATTGTTATTGCTGAGGCATATGAACGTGATGAGCCAGATGCAAGATGGATTGTTCCAGCTCATAAACATGAAAAATATTTGAGAAAGCAGGACATTGATCTTTTGTTTCGTATAATTACTAAACATGCTGAAAAATGGTGGGATTAAAATATAATCTTGAGGCAGGATGTATAATTTTACGGATTTGTTTTGGGTTTTGTTGAATTGCATTAAGTTGAATTGGGTTGATTTCTATTGTTTTATGTTTAGTTTTGTTGAGTTACTGCCTCAAGATTTTTAATTTTGGAGAATACATGTTACAAAAATCCAATGATAATAATAATGCCATAGTTGCTAGGATAAAAAATCTTCGAAAACATCCGAATGCTGATAGATTACAAATTGGTACTATTTTAGGAAATTCGGTTGTTGTTGATTTATCATTAAAAAATGAGGATTTAATAATTTATTTTGATTCGAACCTTCGATTGTCTCCAACTTATTTACATTACAATAATTTGTATTCCAGCAAAGAGATGAATGCCAACCCAGAAGCAAAAGGATACTTTGGTAAGAATGGTCGTGTTCGGGCACAGAAGTTTAGAGGAGAGATGAGCAATGGGTATGTGGCAGAAATAAACTCTTTGTGTGGAGTTATTCCAGAAGGTTTGTATGATTTAGATGAAAATGATGAATTCACTCATATTAATGGAGTTGAAATTTGTAGCAAATATATTGCTCCAATTAAAGGATATCAAGGTCAAGTAGGAAAATCATCAAAGCCAATTTCAGAAATGTTTCGTAAGCATTGGGACACTAAACAATTGATGAGAGAACTAGATTCAATTCCTGAGGATTCTGTTCTTTATATTGAAGAAAAGATTCATGGAACTTCTGGTAGGACAGGTAATGTTTTGTGCAATACAAATCGACCTTGGTGGAAATTTTGGGCTCCAAAATGGGAATGGAAGATTGTTTCTGGAACTCGAAGAGTTGATAATATAAATAATCATATTCCTCAAGTTCGAGAAGAAATTGAGCGGAGAGTTGCTGCTCATTTGTATAAGGGAGAAACTATTTATTATGAAATTGATGGCTATGATATTGATGGTTCTCCCATTCAGAAAGGACACAACAGGGTTTATTCATATGGTTGCCGGCCTGGGGAATTTAGGGCGATGCTTTACAGAGTTACAATTACGACTTTGGATGGTTTTAGTTATGATTTGAATAGAAAGCAGGTTTATAAAAGAGCAGAAGAATTGGGTTTGGAAAAGTCTTATTTGATTTATAGGATTCCTATGGATTGGGATGGTTTTTGGAAATTTAATTTTGAAAAGAACAAAGACGAATTTGATTGGGAAGTATTGGTTCTTGGTCTAGCGAAAGGAAAATCCCATCTTGATGCTGGTACTTTATTGGAAGGAATTGTTGTTTGGTTTGAAGATAAAAATGGAAATTGGACTTGTCTAAAGCACAAAAGTGAAGAATTCCTTCTTGATCAAGATCAATGTATGGAAAAAGAAGAGGGAGATGTGGAGGATGTTTTGTGATAAAATCTTGTCAATTAAATTATTTAAATGAAAGAGAAATAATATTGCATTTTCGTGCTTTATTAGATATGCATAATCTTTTGCTTAATGGATTAGATTATGAAATGGATAAGTTTCGTAAAAAATTATTTGAAATTGGTTGGGGTAAAGATCGTATATACGAGTTGTTGCATTTAGCTTCATTAAAAACAAGATATGAGCAATTTCTACCACATCCAGTCAGGGGAACAGATAGAAATAGATTTTAATATGGATTGTTCTTTTAAAATAATATCAATTCTTACAAAATATGAAATACCCTTTGTAGAGGATCCTTCTGAAAGCTCGAATACTGGGATAAAATGTATTGGGATTCAATGTCCATTTTGTGATGATTCCTCTGATCACTGTGGTATATTTAGAGATGCAAAAGGATTTTATTGTAGAAAATGTGGACGCCAAGGATCTTTTTCTTATTTGCTTTCAGTTCTTGTACACAAACCTCAGGATATTATAAGAAAAGAACTTGAGCAATCAAGCATTTCTTTTGAGATAGAAGCTGAGCAGCAAATAAAAGATATATTTAGGGAATCTGAAAAAGTTCCTACTCGCCAAAGAAGGGGATCAATTCATCTACCTAAATTTTTTGAGTCAGTTGAAAAAGTTAATTCCTTATTACTGGAAAGTTATTTAAACAGAAGAAATATAGTTAAACAAATTTTAATTGATCATAAATGTGGAATTTGTCAAGCTGGTGAGTATATGAACCGTTTAATTGTTCCTGTTTATTTTGAAGGAATAATGATTGGCTTTCAGGCTGCTGATTTGACAGGAAAATCAGAACTTAAATATAAAGCAGATACGAAAGATAGTGAAATCAAAAATTATTTTTATCGATGGGATTTATTAGATCCTAGTTTGAATTACATTGTTGTTGTAGAAGGAATTGTGGATGCTTGGAGACTTCTTGGAAACACAGTCGCTTCATTTGGAACAGCTTTGTCAGCTGCTCAAAAGAAATTATTAATAAAAAGAAGACCTAAACAATTGATTCTGTGCATGGATGGTGACGCGTATCTTGATGCTTTAGAATCTTCTCAATATTTTACTCCTTTCATTGATGAAGTTCATGTTATTCAATTGCCTCATTATTGGCAAGATTTTTCTACTAAAATAAGTCATGACCCCGATAGTTATGGAAATGAAAATGTTTGGGAATTAATAAAACAAGAATGTAATTTATGAAAACTCCGGTTAAATATTTTTTACAGAGCATATCATTATTTACCAAAGAAACAGCATCTTTTGTTGCGGATGGGGATTCTTTAGAAATAAAACCATTTAATAAAATTGTAATTAGTCCATCATTTTTTAAGAGTTTTAATTGTGCAAGATGTTGTGTTTGTTGTCAAAAAGGAATTTCTCCTTTAGTATATTCTAAAAGCGATG
>ERZ1292629.3836-Hain-H43-01um-R1-3836-length-11348-cov-16_pt1 | contig 11348 bp, 3 predicted proteins | sample MGYA00564399_ERZ1292629 | MGnify/ENA primary metagenome ERZ1292629 (study PRJEB36523, sample SAMEA6512636) | groundwater metagenome | collected 2019-01-08 | study: AquaDiva: Metagenomics assemblies of 32 groundwater samples | reverse complement strand
ATAGTAATTCTCCTTCTTGCAGTTATTGTCGGAGGGTTTTTTTTGTTCAGCGCTGTTTCAAAAAATCCTGTAGAAACAGCAGGGGTCGTAAGCAGTGACACCGGATTAGCTGCGTTCCCAGGCGCAGATGGATTCGGCGCGGACACGAAAGGCGGGCGCGGCGGCTCTGTGTGTCAGGTGACGAGCCTTGCTGACAGCGGGACTGGAAGCTTGCGCGACTGCCTATCACGTTCAGGACCCAGAACTGTCGTATTCAGAGTCGCAGGCACGATTGCGTTGCAAAATGATTTGGTTGTTTCGAACCCGTTTTTAACGATTGCCGGCCAGACTGCTCCGGGCGAGGGTGTGCAGATCAAGGGTGGACATCTGGACATTCGGACCCATGATGTCATTGTTCGTTACATGAAGTTTCGTGCTGGGGACGAGATTACTGGCAGTAACAATGACGATAGAAACTCCGTGTTTCTGAACGGATTGAAGGCTGAGGTCTATAATGTCATCATTGATCATTCCACAATGATATGGGGCGCGGACACAGGAGGCATCGAGATGGTCGAGAACGTACACGATGTGACAGTTCAGTGGTCAATCAACGGAGAGGGCTTGTACTTTTCGAACCACTATGAAGGTAGCCGTTCCAGCGGCCACAGCAAGGGTGTGCGCATCGCAATGAATAATGCTGTTTGGCCGAAGCGCATCACGATGCACCATAACATCATCACCACGTCGTCCGACCGTAATCCGATGTGGTCTCACGGGCCGGAGAATCAGGATTTTGTCAACAATGTCGTGTACAACTGGCAGTATCATCCTGCCCGAGGTGATCCGCGGTCGCTGAATTTTATTAAAAATATGTATGTTCGCGGGCCGGAAACGAGAGCTCTCTATGCAATTCGCGCCGAGACCTCTGCGCCGTCCATTTATGAAGAGGGTACAGGTACTGATGGATTCACGCAAGTGCGGTCAGGGACAACCTCAGCATATGTAAGCACGCGCTTTTCGCCTTACTCCATGCGTACGGAACATACGGCGAGAGAAGCCTACGATTTGGTTGTGGCCGATGTCGGCGCTAACAAGCCTGTGCGCGACAGCGACGACCAGAGGATAATCAATAATTTGGTACAACGCACTGGAAAACTTATCAGTGGGGTTGAACACGGCTTGACATGGCCGACACTTGTGTCAGGAACGCCTTACGCGGATAGCGACGGCGACGGCATGGCTGACTCATGGGAAATGCAGCACTTTGGGACGACATCAAGGGGCAGCGCGAGCAGCTCAAACAGCGACTTTGATGGCGACGGTTACACAGATTTAGAGGAATACCTGAACGAGACGGATCCGAAAGTTGCTGATACAGGATCAGGCAGTAGAGACACAACGCCTCCAACTGTCTCGATAACATCTCCGAGCAGCGGCAGCACGGTGACGGGAAGCATAACGATCACAGCGACGGCAAGCGATAATGTAGGAGTGACTGGCGTGCAATTTAAGGTCGATGGAAATAATATTGGAACAGAAGACACCGAATCACCGTATTCTGTTTTATGGGATAGTACGAGTGTGGCTAATGGTACCCATACTATAAGCGCAGTGGTGCGCGACACAAACAACAACACAGCGACGGCATCAAAAACAATCACTATCGCGAATGCACCAGTATCTTTAACTCTTGGATGGAGCCAAATTCCTAATACAAAACTTTCAAGCGTATGCCCTCCTGACACCTTTGGCTATCCTTTTTCAACAAAGTGTGACTTAGTAATAAGCGCATGGGGTGGTGGAATTGCAGACACAAAACGCAACCGCATGATTATCTGGGGTGGCGGACACGGTGACTATGCTGGTAACGAAGTGTACGCACAGGATTTGGCGGATTTAAAAATGAAGAGGTTAAATAACCCTAGTTCTCCGACTTCAGGTAGTTCGCCGTCAACTTCAGACGGAAAAGCCAACTCACGTCACACATACAATGGGCTAGCGTACATAGAACATCTGGACAAAATGTTTGTTTTTGGCGGATCACTCTACAGCAGCGGTGCTACCCAAAGCGACACATGGTTTTTGGATCTCGCGACCCTTCAATGGACTCGTATTTCTGCAACTGGACCTAGTGACGGTTACAACTCTCATGCATTCTACGACTCGCAGACCAAAAAAATATTTCTTGGCGACCGCAACAGCCTATGGCGATTTGATCCTGACTTAAAAACGTACACCCGGATAGCATCTTACTCACATGATTTACCAACGTCAAGTGTGCTGGACCCTAAGAGGAGGATATGGCTGACAATTGGTGGCACGTACAATTCACCAAATTCACCTTTCGTAAAAGCCATTAATGTAGACACGGGTGCAACAGTAAGCATGAACCTAAACGGTTGCAGCGCCATAACAACTGCACAAGCTCCAGGTAACCAGAACGGCAGCGGACCTGCGATGGCATATGACCCTGTAGCAGATAAGATTGTTGCATGGATGACAGGCGACACTATTTGGATTATTGACCTTGAAACAAAATCGTGTGTGAGTCGGACATTTGCTGGAGGTCCAGGTACTCCCACAACGCAGGGCACATACGGGCGTTTTAGATACTTCTCAGACTACGATGCTTTTGTCCTCGTCAACAAACCGAGCCAGGACGCATATATTCTTAGGCTCCGGCAAGGCGACTCGCAACCTTCAAACTGCACAGCTATTTCAGGCTTCGCGTCCAACTGCGCCGGCAACAATCCTGTGCTATCGCTAATTAATCCAAGTGTATCAGGCACGACGCTGACAATAACAGCTAACGTTGCACAATCCGGAACGAATGCAATCTACAAGATAGGGTATTATTGGAATCAGGGACAAAACCAGTGGAGTCCATTTACATTAACAGGCACTTCTTACCCAGGAACAAACGGCTCGACATGGCTGACAAATTCGGCAAGCAAGACATTGAGCATGCCTACAAGCGCAGCGATAAATAACGTGATTTATGTTGCCACATGGGATTATGTTTATCAGAACAACAACTGGGTAGGACCGGCATGCATAGGTTCAACAGGCAACTGCTGGCGATTGGCAAAGTATCAGATATAGACTACAGCCATATGGCGAGGAACAAATAGTTATGAGAAAAACACTTCTGATTTTTACAGTTATGGCTGCGCTGATTTTCCTAGCACCAGGACTGCAATCACAAACAACCTGCACAAACGTCGCGGGCTTCGCGTCCAACTGCGTTAACAGCGCAGCTATTTTGTCTTTGGAAAACCCCTCGCTTTCAGGCAGCACGCTGACAATAACAGCCAATGTCGCGCAGAGCGGGACGAATGCAATCTACAAGACCGGTTATTATTGGAACCAGGCGCAGAGCCAGTGGAGTCCATTTACATTAACAGGCACTTTTTACCCAGGAACAAACGGCTCGACATGGCTGACAAATTCGGCAAGCAAGACATTGAGCATGCCTACAAGCGCAGCGATAAATAACGTGATTTATGTTGCCACATGGGATTATATTTATCAGAACAATGTGTGGATTGGACCATCGTGCAGCAACTCAGCTGGATGCTGGAGGCTTGCAAGCATAGCAGTGCCTCCTCCAACGAGGAACGGTTCATTGAGTGTGCCACTAACGGTAAAGGAAACGGCAGGCGTTGGGTCATCCGGCTATCCAGTCAGCGTCATCGTGCCCTTGCCTTACGGCGGCTACCAAAATACAGGAACTTTTCGCGTAGTGAACAGCGTCGGCGCCACGGTTCCAGCGCAGTTTGAAGTCTTGAACCGCTGGTGGGCCAAGGACAACAGCATTCGGCACGTGGCGGTGCATTTCCAGCCTACTGTCGGCGCTTTCACCGGTCCCGGTACCGGAATAGCTTCGTATACGCTGAAAGATAACGGGGGAAACATTCCTCCGACCAATCCTGTGACTTTGACAGACAACGGCAATACAATCACATTAGACAACGGAATCCTACGAATGACCGTCAACCGTTCCCCGTTCAAGATCACCCTTCCGACGGGACAACTGGCGGCGATATTCGACGGCGCCGGCCCATTGGCAGGGCAGGTACAGAGATCATTCGATAGAACCGACGTGACAGTTTCCATAGAGGAGAGCGGCCCCATGCGGGCTGTCATCCGCGCCGACGCTCCCACGCTTTACTACTCTGCCAACAACCAAACGCACGGCTGGGCCATCCGCATATATGTCTACGCAGGCAAATCTTTCGTCAAAGTGGATTATCAACTGCAGAATTCCGCCAAAACCAAAACTTACTCCGCCCCGCTCTATTTCAAAAGCCTCACTTTGCAGCTTCCCGTCAATGCGCCGACTGTTCCGGCCCAAGTCCGTGCAGACATGGTCACCGGCGATTTCAGCGGCAAGCCCAAGGGAGCTCTCAAGGCCGGCCCGGTCAGCGCTTTTATCCGCAATTTTTGGCAAATGTGGCCTAACGGACTGTCGGTGGACGGCAACGGCCTGCTGCGAGTTGAGTTTTGGCCCGCGTGGAGCGCTCAATTCTACCAAGGGCAGCTGACCCCATTAGGCCTTTACTGGCTCGACGACATGCAGCAGACTTACAAGGAAACCTTGTTGGATTTCGGATCGCTCTCCGCCAGCGCAATGAGCGACATGGCCAAAACGTTCCAATATCCTCCTGTCGTGACCCTGCCTGTTTCCTGGTATGCCGACACCAAGGCCACGCTGGACTTGGGCGGGATTATTCCGGTCCGCACGCGCGTCACCACCTCCGACGTGCGTCTTCCCACTTACGATCCCTCTAAATACAACACTAAAAGCGATTCAAGTTATACATTCGGCTGGAATCGTTTCATCATAGACCAAAGCCGCAGACTCCGTTCCTGTGTGGGGGGAGGGTGGCCTGACAGCGCCAGCAGTTTCATCGCCACGGAAAATCCCGTCGATTACTTCACTTGGCAGGATGTGGCTGTTGGAGAGCTCAACATACGCCCGCAATGGATTGCCCATTACAAGCATGCGACGGACTGGTCTCTAATTCAGCCAAGCGAAAATCCTTACTGCGGAGAAACGAGCTGGAGGAAGTTCGATCGCTCCAACAATCCCGACAAGCTGGATTCTCCTTATCTGCCGGGCAGTGGGCGCAATGCCGCAGCCCGGGACGACGAGCATGGATGGTTTTATCACGTAGAAGAGGCGTATTGGTTCAGCGGCAACCCATGGATCAAGGATTGGTATGAGTTCGTCGGGGAATTCCGGAAAGTCCGCCTCAACAACCTGGATCCATTCCCCGATGAGAGCAGCCGCGCGGCGGGGCATGCTGTCAATCACGCCGTACAGGCCTATCGGATCACCGGAGACCCAACCATTCTCCCGATGATTCATTCTTATCTGCAGAATTACATTGTGCCCGGCATCTATCCTACCGGCGCTCGCGCCAGCGTAAACAATCCGGATCAGGAAGCTGTGTTTCAGATGGGTTATCTGTCCCGGGCCATTGCCGATTACATTGAGGAGATCAATACGCCGGACAGCGTCGCGATGAACATCCTGGCCGGATTTGTAGGATGGAACATGAACAATGCTAATTTCAACTATTACATGGATGTGACCAAATCCACCACAAGAGGCACCTCCGACGGCACTTCCGGAACCATGGCCGATCCTCAGGTCTGGTACGCGATGAAGACAGGGCAGCGGGCCCCGATCAATCATGTCAACGCCTACATTGATCTCGGCATTCCGGCCGGCGTCGGCAGTCTTCCCTACGCCGACCTGAAGAATTGGAAGGGCGATTTCCACGGCCGGCTGACCGTGTTCGCCAGGAGCAATCCTTGATCCACGAATAGTATACTCAGAGGAGGAAAATAATTATGCGAAAAATATTCAATTAGTGAAACAATGGCCAACAAAAATATCATTCTGATTAGCGTTATTCTTGTATTTTTTATTCTCCCGGCTACTGAAGCAAGAGTGATAGAACTATTTCCTTCGAACGCAGACAGCAGCTGCAACGAGGAATTCGAGAATGTCGCAAACACCCTGCAGCCCGGCGACGAGCTTGTGCTGCACGGCGGCATATACACGCAGAACTGCCGCAGGGCCATAAGTGCAAAAGGAACTCTGAGCCAGCCTATAACAATACGTGCTGCTGCAGGAGAATTCCCAATACTTACAAGGCCTGCGAATAACATAGATACCCAGAATAACATCGAAATAGACAGCTCTTCCTACATTATAATACGCGGGATAAAGTTCAAGGGCGGAAGCACAGGAGTGCGTTTCATAAATTTTAACCACAACATAACGCTGGACGGGCTTGAAATTTCAGATACAGGGAACAACGCTATAGCGATAAACAGCGGGAACGCTGATTCAATGATGTTCATCAACAATCATATTCACGATACAGGCAAGAGCTCAGGCAGCACAGAAGGGGAAGGCATGTACATAGGCTGCAACGACAATGCATGCCGCGTGACCAACAGCATATTTGCGAACAACTACATACACCACCTGCGAGGCACAAGCAGCGGAGGAAATGATGGCATTGAAGTTAAGGTAGGCTCATACAATAATATAGTCCGCGACAATGTCATTCATGATACGACTATAGGGACGCGGTACCCATGCATATTTGTGTACGGTGGCGGGAGCAGAGTAAACATAGTAGAAGGGAATGTGGTGTGGAACTGCGGGGAAGCTATACAGGTTCAGGCAGACGCAATAATCCGCAACAACATAATATTCAACTCAGACGTAGGCATAACATTGTCGCCGCATGCGCAAGTGGCGAACATGAGGAATGTCGAGATAGTGGGCAACACTATTTACGGGCATTCGCAGGAGTGCATGTACATAAGATGGTCCTCGGCAACAAACATGACTGTTGCGAACAATGCAATATATTGTCCCGGAGCGACAGCGATAGACGCTTCAGGAATATCGGGAAGCACTATCAGATTCAGGTCAAATTATGCCCAAGGCGCCATGACAGGCGCAAGCATAGACAATTCGAGATTCTTTGACGGAGGCAACGCTGCCGCTGCATTCGTAAACCCGTCATCTATGGATTTCTGGCCTAAAGCAGAGTCAGTACTTGCAGGAAAAGGCGATGCAGCATACGCAACAGCCAAGGACTTCAACGGAGCTGTGCGCACAAGCCTTTATGACGTGGGCGCTTACGAGACAGAAGGTCTCGCATCAAATCCTGGCTGGAAAATAACAGGGGGATTCAAAGGGAACACAGGCACGCCTTCTGGTGACTGCACAACTTTAGCAGGATTTGCATCACCGTGCAATAATAATGTTCCTGTCCTGACGCTGACAAATGCGGCTGTGTCAGGCAGCAACGTAAGCTTCAACGTAAATGTCAACCTTCCTTCATCGCCTGTTAATGCTATATACGCTACTGGATATTACTTTTCATCCACTCAAAATCAATGGATACAATTCACGATGACAGGAACGCCTTACCCCGGGACAGACGGCTCTACATGGCTAACGAATACAGCATCAAAGTCATTGTCTGTACCAACATCAGCTGCGTCAGTCGGAGTGGTCTATGTTGTTGTGTGGGAATATACTTACGTAAACAATAACTGGGTTCCTCCGTCGTGCAGCAATGCGGCAGGTTGCTGGCGATTGGCGACGTATCAGATATAATAATAACCAAAGTGAGCACTATTGTAACTTAATAATTACGACAACACCATAAAGCTTATAAATGAAATCTAAGTTCAAGGTTTGCAATGAAAAAAACAAAATTATTTGCTGGACAGGGGATAATAGTAGTAGAAGTTTTTGTGGTGATACTCTTGATTATGGGAATTGTTCTTATGTCTTCCTCCTCGTCAGCCCAGGCTCAGCCGCCAGTCACATTAGTAAAGTCACCCTCTTCATGTGGTGGTGATTGGAGTAGTTGCAATAGGGCGTTTAAAAACGACGCAAGCAGGTCTACAGCTTCTGTAAATTCCACTTTAAACAGGACAGGAGTCTGGAACAATTACGGATTTAGCATTTCTAGCAACTCGACAATAATCAGCGTAAATATAAATGCAGATTTCTACGCTAGCAACACGCGAGGTTTTATGAGTGTGCGCGTGAGCGGTGATGGCGGCGCGACTTACGGACCGCCGCACGTTGTAGGAGGCAACACGATAGAGCAAACATTTGTTATAAATGTCACAGACGACGTTGTGTGGACGCCAGACAAGCTCAATAACTCTAGTTTTAGAGTGCAGGCAACATGCTTCAAGCAGGGTTCAGGGACGAGCTCGAAGTGCAAGCTAGACTGGATTCCTGTAACCGTAGTTTTCTCTGGTGACTCTTCAGGCGGAACAAATGGAACTACACCACAAACAATTATAGCTTCGCTTGTGCAAACTATTGATACAAGTCAGTTTTCCCCTCCAAGTCCTGATCCGGCAGGCATAACCTACCTTGCTGCGTCCAATACGCTGCTCATGAGCGACTCGGAGGTTGACGAGATGACGATATGGAACGGCGCCAACTTATTTGAGATGACTTTATCGGGCAATCTTGTTCGTACGGCAAGCACGACATCTTTTTCGAAAGAGCCTACAGGGGTCGCATATAATCCTGTAAATGGGCACGTGTTTATTTCCGACGATAACCTAAAAAAAATATTTGAAATAGACAGGGGCGCTGATGGGCTGATAGGCACAGGCGATGACATCAGGACATCTTTCAGCACAACGGCATTTGGGTGCGATGACCCAGAGGGTGTTGCATTCGGGCAGGGCAGCGTATTCATTGCTTGCGGAGTGGCAACAGAAGTCTTCAGAGTAAGCCCGGGCTCCAATGGCAGGTTCGACGGCGTGTCGCCTGTAGGCGACGACCAGGTCAGCCATTTCGATACGTCTGTTCTGGGCCTTTCTGACCCGGAAGGCATAGAGTTCAATCCCGACAGGGGCACGCTTTACATTGTCAGCAGGAACCGCGCGATGAGGGAGACAACGCTTGATGGCAATCTCGTTTCAGTTATTGACATTTCTGCAGCCAACGCAAAATCACCTGCAGGATTGGCTTACGGACCTGGAAGCCTCAACCCTGCGACAAAAAGCATCTACATCGCAGCTCGTGGCATAGACAACGGCCAAGATCCTACAGAAAACGACGGCAAGATATACGAAATGTCTCTTTCTTAATATTTTCCTTGATAAAATCCGCCGTTATTATAATAATAATAAATTTATATACTTTAGAATCTAAACCCGATAAGAACCTGCAAGAGATAAGAGATATATAATATATTTTGCAATAAAAAAATTGTCTGCAGGCGCAAAGACAAATATGCATTACGAAAAGAATGTGGTTTATACCTTTCGCAACAAAATAAAGACTTTGATGTTTTTCACATTACTCCTTGTTCTTATGTCTTCCTCCTCGTCAGCTAAGGTAATCAGTGTTCCTGGGGACGCTTCAACGATACAGGTTGCAGTGAATCTCGCAGCCAGCGGCGACACTGTCCTTGTTGCTCCCGGCACTTACCAAGGAGGTTTAAGCATCAATAAAGTCATCACAATAGCATCTAACTTCCTGACAACAGGCGACAAAAGCTACACAGCACAGACCATAATAGACGGCGGGGGCGGGTTATACACCATTACCGTCTTATCTTCAACGCCTTCTCCAGGCCCGAAAATAATCGGCTTCACTATACAGAACTCCGAAGATGGTATACAGTCTTTCGGACCGTTCCAACTCATGAACAGCCGGGTCACGAGAACAAAGGACGGCATTGATGCGACGGACTCTAAGGGCGTTATTTTGGTGAATAATACTTTTGACTTCAATAGGGATGATGGTGTGGATTTCGACCAAGCAACTTCAGGAATCGTTGAAGGGAACCTGATAACCAGCAATGATAACGACGGAATAGAGATCCGCTGGCACCCTTACACTGGACCGACCCTGGAGACAATCATCCGCAACAACATTATCGAGAAGAACAAAGAAGACGGCATTCAGCTAATAGACTATGATGGCGTGTCATCGCGTGTTTTTCGCATCTACAACAACCTCATTAAGGACAACACCGACGCAGGAATAGGCTCGATGTGTTGCGGAGACACCACTGAGAATTTCGCCGGGTCGCCTGGCCCTGAGTCTGTCTTTGTATACCACAATACTTTCGTGAACAATCCCTACGGAATCACTGGCAGCAAGAACATGACTGTCCGCAACAACATTTTCTACGGCTCAACGCAGATAGGCATGAAAGTCGTGGATGGGCAGTCAAGCGCGGCCTATAACTTATTCTGGAACAATGGGATTAACTACCAGAGTTCCAACGTGGACGCAGCCACTACAAAGGTAGCCAACCCGCTCTTTGACGCCACGCATCATCTGCTTTCAGGAAGCCCTGCAATTGACGCAGGCGTGAATGTTGGTTTTCCTTATAATGGTGCAGCACCTGATTTAGGGGCGTATGAAACAGGCGGCACACCTGCAGTTCCGCAGTGCAGCGACGGGATAGACAATGACGGGGACGGCAAGACAGACTATCCCACCGATCCTGGATGCACATCATCAAGCGATAATTCAGAAATTGACCAGCAGCCAATTGACACAACACAACCTGTGCGCAGCGGCGGCTTGCCTTCCGGCACATTGCCAGCAGGAACGATTTCAGCAACGCTGTCATTGACAACAAACGAAGCAGCGACTTGCAAGTATTCGATGACGGCAAACATTGCATATTCATCAATGGCGAACACTTTTACAATAACAGGAGGAACATCACATTCGCGCACAATAACAGGGCTTGCGAACGGAAGCAACTATAGTTATTATGTAAGGTGCAATGACAGTGTGGGCAATGTGAACACAGAAGACTTCACGATAAGGTTCTCGGTGGCTACTACAGGTAGTGTCACACCAGAGTGCCAGAGTTTATTGGGTTTCGCGTCGCCGTGCATAAACAATGTTCCTGTGCTAAAATTGAGCAATCTTTCTATTTCCAGCAACATGATCACGCTAAATGTAAATGCAAATTTATCACAAGGCGCAAATAATGCAATCTACAAGACCGGTTATTATTGGAACCAGGCGCAGAGCCAGTGGAGCCCATTTACATTAACAGGCACTTCTTACCCAGGAACAAACGGCTCGACATGGCTGACAAATTCGGCAAGCAAGACATTGAGCATGCCTACAAGCGCAGCGATAAATAACGTGATTTATGTTGCCACATGGGATTATATTTATCAGAACAATGTGTGGATTGGACCATCGTGCAGCAACTCAGCTGGATGCTGGAGGCTTGCGAATATAACTGCCCAAAATCTAGGAACAAACACGACAAGGACACTAGCAACACCGCCAAATTTCAAGGTCGGACTTATTGGAGATGGCT
>ERZ1292629.3835-Hain-H43-01um-R1-3835-length-11349-cov-5_pt1 | contig 11349 bp, 8 predicted proteins | sample MGYA00564399_ERZ1292629 | MGnify/ENA primary metagenome ERZ1292629 (study PRJEB36523, sample SAMEA6512636) | groundwater metagenome | collected 2019-01-08 | study: AquaDiva: Metagenomics assemblies of 32 groundwater samples | reverse complement strand
TCGCGAAAGAATCAATCGAAAAGACGCGCGAAGTGACCGATGGTATTTTGGCAAAGGCGCAGAAGGATGCTCTCGAACTTGGCCCAGCCGCGCTCCTCGCAGTTGGAACCCCGCCCCAGAGCGAAAACCTGGATTTTAGACTCAATGATTCTGGCTGGTCCGGAAAGTGGGTTGGTTATTGGGACGATGCCACTACCTCCACCATGCAATGGTTCCACCTCATAATCAACGTCAACAAAGATTGCTCGGTCAGCGGGGTTATGAAGGATGCCGATGGCTCATTGGCAAATGTTTCGGGAAGCATCAAGTGGGTTGAGTGCACGCTAAAGGACCAATTTGGATTTCCCACTGGAGACGGCAAGTTTTGGGAAATCCAACTCCTGAAGAAATACCCCGAGAGCGGAGTCGAGGTACGTTGGTCAGCTCAGCTGTCTCAAGACCGCAAGAGTTACCGCTTCCCAGAGATCATCAAGGGAACGTGGTGTCGAGTTGAAAAAGTGGATGCCGGCATCGTTCCAGACATGGGAGTCTGGCGAATGTGGCCCGTAAAGTAAGTAGACAAGCAATCTGCCCCGCTATTTAGATAGCAGGGCATTTTTTTATTCAAGAATCAGACCACCTTTCGCAGATATTCGCCCGTATAACTTCCTTTTTTGCGGGCAATCTCTTCTGGTGTGCCGGTCGCCACTATCGTTCCACCCTTGTTGCCCCCCTCGGGGCCTAGGTCAATCACCCAGTCGGCGGTTTTGATCACGTCCAAGTTGTGCTCAATCACCACAATCGTATTGCCGCGATCCACTAAACGCTGAAGTACAATCAACAGATTTTCAATATCAGCAAAATGAAGCCCCGTTGTTGGCTCATCTAAAAGATAAAGCGTCTTGCGGGTATCGCGTTTGCCTAGCTCCGCCGAAAGTTTAATTCTTTGTGCCTCGCCCCCCGAAAGCGTCGTTGCCGATTGCCCCAACTCCAAATAACCCAATCCAACCTCGTTGAGAATTTTAAGCCGATCCTCCAGCCAGGGAATGTCGGCAAAGAAAGGCAGTGCTTCTTCCACCGTCATCCGCAAAACGTCATAGATATTTTTTCCCTTATATTCCACCGCTAAAGTTTCCCGATCAAATCTCTTGCCCTTGCATACGTCGCAAACCACATAGACCGTCGGCAAAAAGTGCATTTCAATCGCAATCGTGCCGTGTCCCTCGCAATGCTCACATCGCCCGCCCGGCACGTTAAAACTAAACCGTCCTAGCTTATACCCTCGCACTCGCGCGTCTTCGGTGGAGCTGAATAGTTCGCGGATAAAAGTCCAGGCGCCGACATAAGTCGCCGGATTGGATCGTGGCGTCCTCCCGATGGGCGACTGATCAATGTTGATCACGCGGTTAATATATTCCAAGCCCGAAATTGACTTCACCGTGCCCGCCTTGTAATCCGAAAAATTAAATTTATTGGAGGCGGTTTTATAAAGCACGTCATAGACGAGCGTACTCTTGCCCGAACCGGAAACCCCGGTTACAGCCGTCAATCGCCGCAGGGGAATATCCACGTTTATTCCCCTTAGATTGTTTTCGGTCGCCCCGCGGATTTTTATATGCTCATGGTCTTTCTTAATCTGTCGTCTCTTCTCCGGCACCGCGACTTTTTTGGTGCCGTTCAAAAAATCTATTGTCAGCGAACGGGGCATATTTTTCCCCGTGGTTTTATTGAGAATCTGCGGAATCGGACCGGCCGCCACAATCTGGCCACCATGAATTCCGGCGCCAGGGCCAACGTCAACCAGATAATCGGAAGCGCGGATGGTTTCTTCGTCGTGTTCCACCACCAGCACCGTGTTTCCAAGATCGCGAAGTTCGTGCAGGGTTTTAATCAGTTTGGCGTTGTCCCGCTGATGCAAACCAATCGTCGGCTCATCTAAAATATAAAGTGTCCCAACCAGCCGTGAACCAATCTGCGAAGCCAGCCTGATTCGCTGTGATTCACCGCCCGAGAGCGTCCCCGAGGCGCGTCCGAGTGTTAGATATTCCAAACCGACATTCATCAAAAACGCCAATCGGTTTTTGATTTCCTTGAGCGGCGCCTCGAGTACTCCGCCCAAGTTTTTATTTTCCAAAGTTAGTCCGCTAAAGAACTTCACCGCTTCTTCAATGGAAAAAGCGGTTATCGCCGCGATGCTTTTGTTTTTTATCAGAATATTTAGACTCTCGCGCTTCAAGCGGTTGCCGTTGCACGCCGGACAAACTTTTTCCGACCAAGCCTCTTCGGTGCCCAAACCATGACACTGTGCGCAAGCTCCAAAAGGACTGTTAAAAGAAAAAAGCCGCGGCTCAATTTCGGGAAAAGAAAATCCGTCTCGCGGGCAAGTGAACTTGGCCGACAAAGAAACCTCTCGGCCGTCATGAACGATTGTTACTACATCGTTGCCGTACTTGAGCGCGCTCTCCACTGCTTCTGCCAAGCGAAGTCTATTTTCTGCCGTCTTAAAATCCAAAAGCGAGGGAATTCGATCCACCACCAGATCAATCGTGTGCGTCTTATAGCGCGATAGCTCTATCCGGTTTCTCAAGGAGCTCATCACGCCATCAATTCTCGCCTCGCCAAATCCGGCGTTCAAAAAATCATAAAGCATCTGATAATATTCTCCCTTGCGTCCGCGCACCACTGGCGCGAATATCAGCAAGTTTTTGTCCGATCCACGATTCTCAATCAACTGCAGAACTGTATCCACGATTTCTTCTTTGGTTAGTTTGCGAATTTCCTGTCCACACTCCGGACAAAATGGAGTTCCGAGTCGAGCGAATAAAACCCGCAGATAATCATAGATTTCGGTGATGGTCGCGACGGTGGAGCGGGGATTGCCCGATCGACTTTTCTGGTCAATGGAAATAGCCGGAGAAAGACCTTCAATTTCGTCCACATCCGGCTTGTCCAGTTTATCCAAAAATTGGCGGGCGTAAGCCGAGAGCGATTCCATGTATCGGCGCTGGCCCTCGGCAAAAATGGTATCAAACGCCAAGGATGATTTTCCGGAACCGGACAGTCCGGTAAAAACCACCATCTTGTCGCGCGGAATTTCTAAACTGATATTTTTCAGATTGTGTTCGCGCGCGCCTTTGATTTTAATTTTATCGTGCATATTTTGGTAAATTACTTTTTAGATTTTTTCTCCAGTGCCTTAATCTCGTCTCTTAATAAGGCGGCCAGTTCAAAATCAAGTTCATCGGCGGCCTTACGCATTTCTCTCTGCTTTTCGCGCAAGAGAGCCTGCAAGCCGGAGCGTGATTTTGGAACCGGCGCCAACTCCAGATTTAAAATCTTCTCCGCGGGCAAAATATCTCTAATTTCCTTAATAATAGTCGTTGGAGTAATGCCGTGTTCGGCATTATACGCCAACTGCAATTTACGTCGCCGATTGGTCTCTTTAACCGCGCGTTCAATTGATCCGGTCATCTGATCGGCGTAAAGCAAGACCTCACCGCGCACGTTGCGCGCCGCTCGTCCGATGGTTTGAATCAAAGAAGTCTCGCTCCGCAAAAAACCCTCTTTATCCGCATCCAAAATTGCCACCAGCGATACTTCCGGCAAGTCCAAGCCTTCTCGCAAAAGGTTCACGCCGATTAAAACATCAAACATACCCCTGCGCAGATTGGTCAAGATTCGAATTCTGTCCAGGGTTTTGACATCGCTATGAAGATAATTAACCTTCATGCCAAGTCCCTCCAAGTGCGCGCTCAAATCCTCCGCCATTCGCTTGGTAAGCGTCGTTACCAAAACTCGCTCTTTTTTATCCACCCTCTCTTTGAGTCGTGGCACCAAGTCATGCACTTGTCCGGTAGCCGGCAGGATGGTAATTATCGGATCCACCAATCCGGTCGGCCGAATAATTTGCTCCACGATGGCGGAGCTGATATTTTTTTCGTAATTAGCCGGAGTAGCCGAGACATAAATCACCTGGCCGATTCTGGCGTTAAACTCCTCGGCGGTTAGAGGGCGATTATCAGCGGCCGATGGCAGACGAAACCCGTATTCAATCAAAGTCTTTTTGCGGGCGGCGTCTCCGGCGTACATACCGCCGATTTGCGGAACCGTCACGTGTGATTCGTCAATCACCGTCAAAAAGTCTTCAGGAAAATAATCCAAAAGAGTTTCCGGCGGCGCGCCGGCTTCACGGCCGGAAAGATGACGAGAATAATTTTCAATCCCGTGGCAGTAGCCGATTTCTTCCATCATCGCCAAGTCAAACTTAGTGCGCCGCTCCAGACGTTCCGCCTCTAATAGTTTTCCGTTCTTCTCAAAATACGCGAGCTGACCTTGAAGCTCGCGTCGAATATCGGCCACGGCGCGGGTTCGAGCCGCTTTGGTGGTGATAAAATGCTTGGCCGGCGCAATTAAAACATGGGGGACTGTCGGAGTCTGCTCCGGAACAAAACCCTGCACCGGATCAACTTCATAAAGCGCCACGATTTTTTTTGATTCGGAATTTCCATCAATCGCCCCCAACTCAAAGCGATAAATAATTTCCCGATCCGGCGGCATGATTTCCCAATTGTCGCCTCGCACTCTAAAAGTCCCGCGGCGCAAATCGGCGTTCGTGCGGGTAAAGTGGAGCGCCACCAACTTACGCATCAACTCACTTCGCCGAATAATCGTTCCGGCCTTAAAATCAAAAATGTTTTCGCGGTATTCTTCCGGAGCTCCCAAACCATAAATACAAGAAACCGAAGCCACTACAATCACGTCCCGCCGCGTCAGCAAGGCGGCGGTTGCCGCGTGGCGCAACTTGTCGATTTCTTCATTAATTAAGGCCTCCTTATCTATATAGGTATCGCTGGACGGCATATAAGCCTCTGGCTGGTAGTAATCATAATAAGACACAAAATAATGCACCGCGTTTTGCGGAAATAATTCGCGAAACTCGTTGCACAGTTGCGCGGCAAGCGTTTTGTTGTGCGCGATGACCAAAGTTGGACGATTGAGGTTGGCTATCACGTTGGCGACGGTGAAAGTTTTGCCCGAGCCGGTTACGCCGAGCAAAGTTTGTCGCTCCATTTTTTCTTCAACGCCACGAGTTAAAGCCGCGATGGCTTGCGGCTGGTCTCCGGCTGGAATATTTTGCGAAATCAATTTGAACATAATAAGGAAATAGCTCCCCGCTCGGCGATAGAGGGGAGTATAGGGCGGATTATAACTCACTCAAATCCCAAAAGCCAGCGAAAAAAAAGTTTTCCACCGTTGACACAAACCGCCTCTGGAGCGATGCTAGAAAACGTGCGTCAGCTCTTTTAAAAGGGAGGTGACTTGATGACTGTTATTGACACGCTCAAATCAGCGATCAACGCCGAACGTCAGAAAAGGGACAAGATTCGTGAGATGCTCTCCGGAGTAAGAACTCTGGAAGACGCGGAGCTGTGTACCGGTTTCGTCGTTCTCCACAATCATGTGACGCGCGCCGTGCGCAACGAGATGCTCAAGTTTTTCATCAGCGATACTTTGCGCGATGATCCCAAACGTTGGCAAGGATCGCTGGGATTCTATATGGAGCGTCTTTGGCACGATGGCCACGTTAAACTGGCCAAGCGTTGCGCCAAAGCCTTGATTGAAGAAGATGCGCGTTACGAACGCTCCGACGGCACTAAGAAGGTGGTTTCTCTGTTTGCGATTTTTGGGCGTTGGAATGATCGGCCGGAAGACTTTGGTGTTGTAAAGCGTGTTCTCCTTAAGGCGCCTTGGATCAAGGCTCCGGTTTATCGAACCGCCGCCGCCTTAGTCTTAAAAGCGCCCTTCAAGTCCAAAAAAGAATATGTCGCCTGGTGTCTTAAAAAACGGCATCAAGCCAACGGCTCCTAAAACCCTCCGCCAACTCGCGGAGGTTTTTTTATTTGGCTAAAATCGCGAGGTCGCGCAAAACCTCTTGAGCGTGCTCCATCGGCTTAACTTTCTCGTAGATTTTAACGATTTTTCCCTTGGGGTCAATTAGAAACGAAGTCCGAACCGTTCCCATATATTCCCGTCCCATCATTTTCTTTCTTTGCCAAACCCCATAAAGATTGACCACTTTTTTTTCGGTGTCGGCCAATAGGGGAAACGGAAGTTGATACTTTTCGGCAAACGCCGCATGACTCTTAACCGAGTCGGTGCTAACCCCAAGCACCGTAGCTTTGATTTTTTTAAAACCATGAAAATCGTCGCGAATGGCGCAGGCCTCGGCCGTGCATCCCGAAGTATTGTCTTTGGGATAAAAATACAGCAAAACCCACTGACCCAAAAAATCAACGAGCGATCGGGGAGTATTCTTTTGGTCGGATAAAGTAAATAAAGGCGCCGAAGAACCAACTAAAATTTTAGTTTTCATAAATTAATTTTAACACAATCTAAAACGACAAAAAAACCAGTCTAGCGACATTATTTGGCCATAAAAATCCTCTATTGACAAATAGAGAACTCCCATGTTATACTCCGAGCAGTTCCTCGATTTTCAGGCATTTCTCATTTTAAGGAGCAGAACTTGAGACAACTCAAGCCTTCGTATGCCGAACTGGCCAAAATGGTGGCCGATCGGATGCGCGGTCCTTGTGGTCTTCTCTTCCGTCCAGCAGTCTTTACCGTGCTAAAGGAAAAATTTCTGGAGGCGGATCGGACCTACTTCGTGGAGATCGGCAAGATCCTCGGCGGGCGACGCAGGAATCCTCGACCGAAGATTCAACGTCAACGGGCCGAAGCGACAACGAACTCTTTCTCTTTTACTCGCTACGCTCGCGATGCGGAACGCGTCTGCCGCCTCCGGCGCGACGAACTTCTGCGTGATCCCTAACGCAGACCACCCCCCCGACTAACCATCGGGGGATTTTTTTATTCCCCTTCTCGTAATTTTAGCCTTATTCAAAGCACGATTTCAAAATATCCATATTCTTTTTATCCGGTCCCAAATTGTCAAATCCCGGAACTTCCAACAGCCACGCCTTATCATACAACTCCTTAAATTTCGCAAGCGCCTCAAATCCTTTTAATCCGATAAACCCCTCGCCCAAATTTTCGTGCCGGTCATGCTTGGAATTAAACTCGGTTTTGGAATCGTTTACGTGGAGCGCTACGATGTTTTTTAAGCCAATGCTTTTGTCTAGGCGCTCGAGCAACGCCTCAATTTCACTCTTGGTGTAGTGCTCAATAAGCCCCGCCTCAAAAGCGTGCGCGGTGTCAAAACAAGATTTCACTCGATGCGAACCAATTAGTTTTATAAGTTCGCCAATCTCCTCCGGCCGCGAACCGATTTTTTCGCCGCCACCGGCTGCGTTTTCAATAACCAATTCCGCCTTTCCCGTCGCCGTCTCCAAAACCGAAGTCATCGCCCGCGCCGCTTGATTGATTGCGCCGCCGTTGTTTCCCTTGGACGAACCGGCGTGGAAAATCAAACCCCGCGCCCCGATCTGCTCGGCAATCATAAGGTGCGCCGTTAGATTACTTATGGACTTGGTAAGCAGATCCGCCTCGGGAGTTCCCAGATTGATCAAATAGCTCGCGTGAAGATAAACCGACTTAACCGCGCTTTCCTTTGCCACCGTTTTAAATTTTTCCACCTCATCCTTCATTGGTACGCGCGCGTTCCAGGCGCGCGGCGAAGCGCCAAAAATCTGAATCGTCTCGGCGCCGATCTGGGTTGCGTTTTCTATTGACTTGTATAATCCGCCAGCCGTGGAAACGTGGGCGCCTAAATTAGGTTTATTCATGATTGAACGCTTAATGCACCAACAATAACATGCCGCAGTTCTTTTAGCGTAGAGGTCGTAAGCAATCGCACCCGCAGGTCTTTGGCGCCTTCAACTCCCGACACGTAAGCCGCCGCGTGTTTTCTCATGTCTAAAAAGTTTTTCGTCTTCCCAAAAAGATTGTCAAAAAGCGTTGCGTGATAGAGCAGGGCATCCAGTCGCTCTCTCAAATCCCTCGGATGCTCCTCGCCCGTAAAAAACCATGGCTGACCCAAAACCGCCCGCCCCACCATCACGCCGTCCAACTTATAGCGCTCCGTTTTTTCTTTAGCTTCCGCAAGCGTCCTCACATCTCCATTTCCGATGACTAAAGTCTCGGGACTAAGTCGCCGCGCTATTTTCGCGGCCCGGGCGATTTCTTCCCAGCGCGCTGGAACTTTGGATAATTCTTTCCGCGTCCTTCCATGAATTGTAATGGCCTCGAGTCCAGACTTTAGCAACGCTGGAATCCAAGTTTCTATCTCTACCTCGTTAAATCCCAGTCGTGTTTTTACCGAGATCGGCAGATCTGGCGCCCCGCGTCGCGCCGCCAAAATAATTTCTTGCGCCACCTCTGGAGTCTTAATCATTGCCGCTCCCGCGCCTTGCGCCTCTACTCCGCGGTCTGGGCACCCCATGTTGATGTCGATGCCATCAAACCCCAGCGAAGCGCACAAGGAAGATGCTCTTTCCATCGCCCCCGCCTTCGCTCCAAAAAGTTGAGCCACAATCGGCCGTTCACTCGGAGCAAAATAAAGATCGGGTAAAAGTTTTTCCTTGCCCGCGGAGCACAATCCGTCAGCCGAAACAAACTCGGTAAAAAACACGGTCGGTCGCTTATATTTCATCACCGTTTGCCGGAAGGAAGAGTTAGTAATGTTGGCCATCGGCGCCAAAATCAAAACCGGCCTCGGCAGTGTCAGCCAAAAATTCTGCATAATTTCCTACTTATAGCACGAGTTAGCGCCAGAGAGCTAGCCAAAAATTCGCCGCCATTTTTTAAGCGACAGCAAGTCATTTTTTTTGAGCTTGGCGAGCATTTTTAATTCTTGATCGGCGACAATCGTCTTACCCAAATATTGTCCGGCGGTAAAATTGGGCAACAGAACATAATCGGCTCCGGCTTCATATAAAGATTCTGCGTCTGGTTCAGTCTCGGCGCGCAAGATAAGCTTTGGTCGCGGCCGAAAACGATAGGCGTAGGCAAGCAAAGCCAGGTTATTTTCCAAATCCGGCGAGGTGGAAATTACAACCCTTGCCGTATTAAACGGTAGTTTGTCCAAAATTCCGGCATCGGAAATATCGCCCAAAATACCGGCGATTTTTTTGCTTGCCGCTTCTTTAATTACCTGCGGATCAAAATCAACCACCAATAAATCCTGCGCCGGCAATTCCAGAGCGATATTCTGCCCAGTTCGCTGAAAGCCGATTAGGATAATAGGCCGCTCAATTTCCGCGCTATTAAAACGCTCTTCGTGCAGATCGCGGGCGCGTTCAAAGAAGCCAAGCAGTTTGGTGAGTTTCGGAAAAATGGTGTTGGCATGGAGCATCAGATGGGTAGAAATCATAATGGTAATAATTCCAACGGCGGCGATCAGTCCCGTCTCCGTGCTTCCTAAGTGCCCCAACTTAGCTCCTAAAGCGGCCAGGATTAGACTGAACTCCGAAATTTGCGCCATGGTAAGACTGGTCATAAAACTGGTTCGCTTGCGATAACCCATGAGTCCCATGATGGCGAGTATGATGAGCGGATTGCCGATTAGCACAAAAAGGGAAAATCCAAGGATAGGCCAGCCGAGTCCCTGAAGATTAGAAAAGACCAGCGAGGAACCCAAAATTACGAAAAAGACCAAAATAAAAAAGTCCCGCAACGGCCTCACTCGGCTGGCAATCTCAAAATGCTCTCCCGCGCGAGCTAAGGCAATACCGGCCAAGAAACCGCCAATCGCGAGTGAAAATCCCAAACTCTGCGCCATCGTGGAAACCAAAAAAACCCAAGCCAGACTAACTAGAAATAACATCTCGGATGACGAAGCCACAAAATCCAAAATACGCGGCATCAGCGTCCTGCCAATCCAGAGAATGATTACCAATAAGGCAACGCCAGAAATAATGAGTAACGGGAGACCTAGAGGAGCGCTAATCGCCGGATGAGTGCTGTTCAAAAAAAGCAAAATACTTACCGCTACCACATCCTGCACCAGCAGAATTCCCAAACTCATCTTGCCATAAAGACTATGCAAGTCACGTTTTTCCGACAAAATTTTAACGATAATCGCCGTGCTGGAAAAAGTGAGAGCCACCCCGATATAAAGAGCCGGCAATAACGGAAAGGCAAAAAATCTGGCCAGAAAAAAGCCAATCGTTGAAGTGAAGGCAATCTGCGAAATGCCGATTATGATGGCGTGTTTGCCGACTAGGCGCAGTGAATCATAATTAATTTCCAATCCAACTAAAAATAACAAAAACATGATTCCCAGATCGGAAAAAAGAGCAAATACCCCTTGATTGCCGAGATTAAAAAAACCGAAGTGTCCGGCAATAACTCCAGCGGCCAAATAGCCTAGAATTGCCGGCTGTTTGAAAAACCGCGCGAGTAAGGCCAAAAGCGCCGCCGCTAAAAAAACCAAAGTCAGCTGAGTCAAAAAAGTAATCATTGGCTTTCAACTTGTAGGGCGTTTTGTCGATAACTACAGTATTCGCAATCCGATTCCGCTACGGGCGGCAAATCTTCTTCTAGACAAGCTCGAGCTTTAACCAGCGTTTCCGAAATCCAGCCGTCATTGCCGGTATATGGAATAAGTTTAATATCAAACTCCAACTTGCCATCAAAAGCTTCGCGATCGGTCTTGCCGTTGCAGTAAACAAAATATCCGGTATCCGAAACTTTTAAACCGCGACCGCGCAAGAGCCACTGGTAAAACTCCATCTGTCGCTTGTAGCTTATCTGCCATTCGGCATCCAAATTAACTTCGGTTAGTTTACTGGTCGCCTTGTAGTCAACGACAATATAATTTCCCACTTCATCCTTCCACAGATCATCAATGGCGCCATAAACGATAAAATTAGTCGGCTCATGATTAACTCGAATTCCGGTAAAATTATGCCGCCAATTGGGAAGTTCAGGATGTTGAGCCGGAACCGCGGTCAAACCGTAATGCTTCAAGAGGGGATGAACCGTACCTGCCGCTCGGTGAATATCAAATTCTTTTTTGAGTAAAGTGTCCACGGCGCTGTTCAAGGTAAACGGCGGTCCCGAAGGTCGGCCGATACCATGTCTGCGATCCAAATAAAAACAGCGTGAACAATCCAAGAACAATTCCACCTTGCTCCGGCTTAGTTCAAAAGCTTCTTCGGCGCCCGGCACGTAAAGTTTTCGCGGCCGCCGAAAGGTCTTAAATTTTCCCATCTTATAATTATATCACGACAAGAAAATAAGCGGCGCAAAACAAAAATCCGGCGGCGCGTAATTCGCGCCGCCGGATTTTGTTCTTAATTGCAATTATTAAACCTGTTCGCCAAGCGGATCCGGACGATCATCAAAGTAACGTCTTTTTGCTAAATAGGCTACCGCGAGCAATAAGATAATCGTGAGCCACGGACTGGT
>ERZ1292629.3834-Hain-H43-01um-R1-3834-length-11350-cov-27_pt1 | contig 11350 bp, 14 predicted proteins | sample MGYA00564399_ERZ1292629 | MGnify/ENA primary metagenome ERZ1292629 (study PRJEB36523, sample SAMEA6512636) | groundwater metagenome | collected 2019-01-08 | study: AquaDiva: Metagenomics assemblies of 32 groundwater samples | reverse complement strand
GAATAATTAATCCCTGTATCTAGAATGCAAATGCTTTGTCCCTTGCCTGTTAAATTTAGATTATTAATTATTTTGCTATGAACAATTGTTGCATTTATTAATGATAAAGAATCTTGCAAAAATATTTTTCTAGTTTGACTTAAATAAACAGCCTTTATATTAGGATCATTTTTTAATTTTTGTAAAGCATTTTTATTTATTTTACCAGAAAAACCATTTAATGAGCCATAATCATATTTTATTTTGAAATCATTTTGCAAAGCCTGAATTGAATTTTTTCTTGTATTTATCTTATTTATCTCTGCATTTACTCCCTTTCCAACATAACCTGGCTCTTTTAAGTAAACAATAACCTCTACTTCATTTTTATTGCTTAATTCCTGTTCAATTTTTTTATCTATTTGTGCTGCATTAACTAAACTAATTATTAATAACAGCATAATTACTATAATAAGTTTCTTCATCATCTCACTTTTTTATTTCAGCTTGTTTATTATTTTATTTAAAAAATCTAAAACCTGTTTAGCATATTCTTTGTCAAACATTTTTCCATAATACATTATACCATTTCTGAAATATCTTAGTTGATTTGCAAATTGAACATCATTTTCATTAAACCCTATACTTCTTAAGTAAGAAACCTCTGCTTCATGCGCTCCTTGTCCGACGGCATTATATCCATCTTTAAGCATCTTTGCTCTTATAAACCCCATTATTATATCATAACATAATTTTATAATGCTATTTGCATTGTCATCATTTAATCCAAGATCTTTAACAAGACTATTGATAAAAAAGTAAGATTTTTGACTTTCTTTTATCAGAAAATTTGCTCTCGATAAATCAGGAGATTGTTTTTTTACAATCCCTTCTTTTAAAAAGTCATTAAAATTTTTTATTGGTTTCATAGCTGAATTCCTCCCACTAAAACAATTCCATTGCAGATGTTTTCTCTTAATTCCTTATTAAGCTCCTTTAATGAATTATAAAAATTAATTATTATTTTTCTTTTTAGAAATTTTTCAAAATTTGTTAAATCAACATCTTTTTCTTTTCTTCCTATTACTGCAATATCAATATCTGATGTTACAGTATCATCCCCTCTGGAATAGCTTCCAAAAAGAATTATTGTAGTTCCTGGAAATTTATTCTCCAAGAAGTCAGATAATCTTGATTCATAAATTAATTTTAAGTTTTCTACTCTTTTTAATTGCATCACTTCTTGACTGTTTCGGTTAAGCATTATTAAATTAAGATTCATAGTTTTTTGAACCTCCTTAATTATCAAACCCTCTTTTTCCAATTTAGGGATGGATTTTGCAATAGCTGTCGGAGATACCCTAAGGATCTTTGCAATCTGTCTTTGATTGTGCTTTTCTCCCGCTTCGGTACAGAGAAACCTAAAAATTTCCATTTGAAGTCTTGTGAACTTTAGTTTATACATATCCATTTTAGTTTATATATATAAACTTTAGTTTATAAATCTTTCTGTTTCATATTTTCCAAGCAGTTTAAATAATTTTCATTCTCCCGCCATTGACATTTATTATTTATACATGAACATGAAGTTTCTTTTAAACAAGCATACTCATCTTTATAGTCACATATTGTTCTAATATCTTTAACTTGGTCTTTCTGCCCGCATATTTGATTAGAGCACCCGCCCGTTCCACAATCATTATCATTATTACATTCTACGTTTTTAGGCAATTTTTGAGTACAAGAGCTAATTAAAAACAAGCTTACTAAAAAAATAATTATCACCTTATTCATTTTTTATCTGCAAAACTTCAAATTTTCCTGGTCTCATTCCTAATGTTAATCCTAAATCTCTTATGTCATTTACATTTCTTTCATCTAACTCATTATTAATAAAATTTACGATAACCATTTTAACTTTATATTTATTGCAAAGCATAATGTTCTGCATTATTTTTCCAAGTAAATCTATTTTATCTTCATTATTCAATTTTAAAATTTTATTAAAACTAAATCCTATTGCAATATTGTTCTTCTTGGCTAATTTAACTAAAACTTGGTTTAAACCAGAGTTACGAAAATGCATAAAATCCTCTTCCTCTGGTTCTGCATTTAATAACATCTGAACATGTTTATTTTCTAATGCCTTTCTGTTTATTAATTCATTGCCACCAATTACAATATTAAAATAACCCTGTTTAAATAATCTATTAATTTCTTCAGGGTTTTTTGGGTTAATTATATTAAAATTCATGATTACATCAAATAATTGAAACTTTTAAAACTTTCTTAAATCTCAAAGGAAAGGTTTTTAAATTTATTATTATAGTTATTTTAAGGAGTTAATATGCTATTAAAGCCTAGTAATAACAAGGTTCCTTATCATGTTGGTATAATCATAGATGGCAATAGAAGATTTGCTAAAAGATTAATGCTTAAACCGTGGAAAGGTCATGAATGGGGCGCTAAAAAAATTGAAAAATTATTTGATTGGTGTATAGAATATGGGGTTAAAGAATTAACTTTGTATGCATTTTCTCAAGAAAACTTTGATAGGCCAAAAAGAGAATTTAATTATTTAATGGATTTATTTAGAAAAGAGTTTACGAGATTAAAAGATGATCCTAGATTAAAAGATGAAATTAAAGTTAATTTTATTGGAAGAATATGGATGTTTCCAGAAGATATTCAAGAAATTATGAATCATCTAATGGAAAAAACAAAGAATAATAATAAATTTATATTAAACTTTGCAATGGCTTATTCTGGAAGAGCTGAGATAATTGATGCTACTAAAAGAATAGCTAACTTAATTAAAAATGGTTCTATTGATATTCGCGATATTAATGATGAAATATTTTCTAAAAATTTATATTTAAGAAGCGAGCCAGATTTAATAATTAGAACTAGCGAAAGCAGATTAAGTGGATTTTTATTATGGCAAGGAGCATATGCTGAAATAGAGTTCTTACCAAATAAATTATGGCCAGAATTTAGCAAGAAAGATTTTGTTAAATGCTTACAAGAATATAGCAGAAGAGAGAGAAGATTTGGTAAATAAATAAGTTTTATAAACAATTTTAATTCTTTAATCTTATGCGTTAGTAGTATAACGGCCAGTATCTCGCCCTTCCAAGGCGATAATCCGGGTTCGAATCCCGGCTAACGCATTCAATAATTTTATATAATCAAAAAAATTCTTTTTATTATGGTTAAAACAGCAATTATTTTTGTGGCGCACAGCGATGATCAAGCAGTTGGCATGGGAGCAACAGTAATAAAATTAGCTAAGGAAGAGTACCATACAATTCTAGTTATTTTCTCTGCCGGACAGAAATCTCATCCACATTATAGAGAAGATGTAATAATCAAAAAAAGAATTCAAGAGACAGAGGGCATAGGAAGAAGATTTGGAATCCATCAGAATATTTATTTTGGATTAGAAGACAATAAATTAAAAGAGGAAATACAAGATAAAGACATCAAAGAAAGAATAAGGAGAATAATTAAAAAATATCATCCCCAAAAAATATTTGTTACTTCTTCGATTGACCCCCATCCTGACCATCGTGCAGTAAATGAAGCTGTGCTAGACGTAATAAATGATTTAGACTATAAGGGAGATGTTTATAGTTATGAAGTTTGGAATATTCTTAAAGAAAATAAACCAGCACTTTATATTGATATTACACCATATTTTAAAGCTAAACTAGCTATGATGAAATCCTTTAAAAGCCAATGGCATTTTATGTATCCTTTAATAATTGCAGTATACTTTAGAGGAAGACTTTATGGGTTTAAAAATAACTGTAAATATGCTGAAAAATTTTACAAAATAAAATGAAATACTTGTTTGTAATAACAGGAATTGGATTTGGTCATCTAATGAGAGAGGAAGCGATAATACGAGCGCTATTAAAAAAAGATAAGGATGCTGAAATAAAAGTAGCAACATATGGTTTAGCATTAAATTATTTTAAAAAAAGATTTCCTCTTACAGAGCTTATAGGGGAGAAATTTCCAGATACTAAAGCAGAGATTGATGCTACAAAAGTTATTTTTTCTAATTTATTTTTTCCATTCCAATATTTTAATAATATTAAAAAAATAGAAGAATTAATTGAAAAATTTAAACCAGATATTTTAATTAGTGATGCAGAGCCAGAAGGAATCGTGGCAGCAAAGCATACAAATATCAAATCAATTTACGTGTACAACTTAGATTTACATAATGTTAAATTTGAATATAACTTTGGTTTATATACATATATAATTAAAAAAGCTGTTTCTTATTCTCATAAAAATGCCTCTCAAACAATAATTCCTGTTTTAACACAATCACCAAGAAAAGAGAATAAAATTAATTATGTTAATCCTATTGTTAGGGATTTGCCAAGTGCACTACCTTTAGAAACAAGGTTAATGAAAGAATTTAGATTTACCAAGCAACCAATTTTAGTTACAATTGGCGGAGCAAGATTTGGATTAAAACTTGTTAAAAATATTATAAATGTTGCTAATTATTATGATGAACACTTTATTATTTTTGGAGTCAATATCAAAACAAGGAGTGATAATGTTACAATACTACCGTTCCAACCAAATTTCTTAGAGTATTTAAAAGTAAGCAAAGCATTAATTAGTTTAGCAGGTCATTGTATCTTAAGTGAGGTTTTGGTATACAAGAAACCTTCTTTGATATTTCCAATTCCAAATTATCTGGAGCAATATCAAAATTCTTATTTGATGAATCGCTATTGCATTAAGGGCGATATGGAAAAATTAGGGCTAATTTACTTGAGAAATAAAATTAACGAGTTGCTTAATAATCTGGGGAACTTACAAAATAGATTTAAAAATTATTATATAACTAAAAATGGAGCAACAGAAGCAGCTGAAATTATTTTACAAGAAATATCCAAATAATTAATGCTATTAAAGGGTAAATAATATAAAAATCAGGAATTTTTAAACCAAAAATATTCCACCAGTTATGCCATTTAGCGTATTTCGGACCAAATTCCTTTATTTTAACTTTTGGATTAACAACAAACCATGTAAAATCCTCAACAACTGTTCCTAAAAAATAGCCGCTTAATAAGATTCCAAATATCTTAAGATTAAAGCCAGATATAACCAAGGGCAAAATTAAAAATAAAGGTATCATAACAATCCATGCCCAAAAATGATATGCTGTTAAAACCCTTTTACCAAATTTTAATCTCCATCCAACTGATTTAGAAGCCCAACCATTTCTCCCCTCCATATAAGCCTCCCAAAAACCTATACTAATAAATATTAACATTAGATAAATTAAAATTAATATTTCATTCATAAAATTATTTATCTTTATTAATATATAAATCTAATGAAAAAGAATTTAAATAGGTAATTTACTTGAATAATATGATGCATGAAAGAAAGGGTAGATCGAGTAATATTTTTATTTCATTTATCTTATTAATACTAGCTGTATTTGCTTATATAGCATTAAAAACAAAAGGTTTTGGTTATTTAAATGAAATTTTTGAAACTTTATTAAAACCTTATCTTGACTTATTAGGAAATATATTAATTATTTTGATTGTATTTGCCGTGACATATTTATTTCTTAAGTTAACTAGTAAGATAATAAGAAAGTATTTAGAACGTATTGGAAGAAGTAAAAGAAATATAAAACTACTTTTAACAGTTTATAAATATTTTATTTGGATTCTTATGATATTTATAACATTTTCATTATTATTTAAGCAAATTGGTTCTTTAATTACCTCTATTGGTTTAATTGGTTTTGGAATAACGTTTGCTTTACAAAAACCAATATTAAATTTTGTTGGCTGGATTACAATAATATTCAGCAGGACTTATCAAATAGGAGACATTATTTCGATCAATAATATTTCTGGTAAGGTTTATGATATTAGGGTTATGTATACCAGCATAAGCGAGTTAAATTTAGATGGTGATTCTACTGGTAAATCAATTTCTATACCAAATGAATTTGTACTTACAACACCTGTAATAAATTTTACAAAAGGTACAAGCTATATATGGGATACTATAACTATTTATCTTACTTATCAAAGTAATTGGAAAAAAGCATTAAAGATAGTTCAAGAAGTTGTTCAGAATTATTATAATAAAAATATTAAAAATGAAGCAAGGAAGATGTTTAAAGAAGACTTTAAGGAATATGAAAATATTATTACAAGATTTAGTCTTTATGAAAAGGGGATTACAATAAAAGTCCGTTACATTGTTGATTTTGATAAAAGTAATGAAATTAAAAAAGAAATCAATCAAGAACTATTAACTAAACTACAAGTTAAAGATATAATTCTCGGGAAAATAGAAGATATAAAAAGATAAAGCGGGCCCGGTGGGATTTGAACCCACGACCTAACGGTTTTTCTCTAAGTTAGGAACCGTTTGCGCTATCCAGGCTGCGCTACGAGCCCTTAAGAATTAATTAAATTAAAGTTATTAAAAAGGTTTTTATTTAGAAATATTTAAGATGGCTTTTAATGCGCTTGGCAATCTTGCAATGTTATAATCTGGGGAGAGGTGGCCTTTATTATGTTCGATAATTACTTTTGCTCCTAATTTATTCTTAAATATTTTTTTATTTAGGTTTAGTGCACCGTAAGGATCATTATCGGACAATATTGCAATAAAATTTTTTGTTGTCGTTTTAATTTTATTAAAATTAATCTTATTTTTTATCCAGGGTTTAGCAATTGGCTTTTCTTCTTTTTCTAAATTCTTTAAATCAAACCAGCCAGCAACAAATATGCAACCGCCTATTTTTTTATTTAATACTTGCAAATAACGTAAAATAGTTTGACAGCCTATTGAATGACCAATTAAGTATGTATTCTCATCTGGATTTTTAATTTGTTTTTTTAATTTACTTACCCAAACATTTATTTTAGGATAATTTGGATTAGGCATCTTAGGAATTATTACCTTAAAATTTCTTTTTTCTAATTCTTTTTTAATCCAAACAAACCATGGTTCTTTAGGATTACCTCCCCAACCATGAATTATAAAAACTTTTTTCATAACCTCATCACAGCTTTCCCATCTTTAAAAATAGTTACTTTTCCACCAGATTGACTAACAACAATTCCAATTGCATTTGTCTCTTTTGTTAATGCAGCAGTATTTCTATGCCTTGTACCAAGACCATGATGTAAATTAATATCCCTAGTGTCAACATCTAAATAAGTACCACAACTTACTATTATACCATCTTTATTTATTATAAAAACACCATCTAACTGGGAAAATTCTTTTATTGTTTCGCGTAAATTAGGGTCAAGAATATTTTTAGCTTCATCAGGGTATGCTGAAAATGGATTAATTATTAGTTGTTTAGTATATTTTAATATCTCGCTTTTATCTCCAATAATAAATCCTGTGCCAATTCTTCTTTCTTCCCTGCCTTCTCTTCCTATTTCTAATGCTATTTCTATTACTGTTTCAATTACATTTGGATTAATATTTTCAGCTAAATTATGGGTGCTAATATTAAATAATATCTTATCAACCTCAAAAACAAACATCAATGATTTGTAGCCCATGCCGACACTTTCATCAACAACACAAACCATTAAATCTCCTTTTGAAATATATCTTTTACCAATAGCCTCCATTAATAATTCTTTAACTGGAATAATACTCCCATCAGTTGTTTTCTTAATTTTAGTTGAATAACTTTGTTTTGTATAGGTATTTTCTTTTACTTTTTTAAAAATTGTAACTAGCACATCTAAATATAAATTATCTTCATCTAATCCTTCATTTACTTTTTTTTGTTCTACTGTAATAATACCAGAAGCACCAATATCCTTAGCAATTTTTGTTGCGGCTAATCCAACATATTCCTCTACTTTTTTATCAACCATGATTTAATATTAATAACTTTACTTAAATAGTTTTTGATTTTTTTAAAAAAGTATAAATTGTTATTTTATATTTAATTCTTTCAGAATTTCTTCAAGAAGATTGCGCAAATTTGGGTCCCTTTCTTTTATTGTTTTTTTTGATTTAGAGTTTGGAATGTAGTTAGTTGATTTTAATAAATTATTACCACCATAAATTTCAAGCCAATTTTTCTCTAGATAAAATTTGAAGGTGTACCATTTATAACCAATACTTATTGCATCCATAATGCTATAAGGAAAGATAAATATAAAAATATATTTAAATCTTTAATTTAACCTGCTTACCATTATCAATCATTTCCAATAATGTTTTTCCAGGGAAGCTTCTTTTATTAATCTTGATTTCACCTTTCCTTCCTACATTTGCTGAAAAAATTCTTTCCTCATTAACATAAAAATCAACTCTTTTTCCGCTTAATCTATTATCTAAATAAAATATTAAATTCTTTTTATCCTCCTTTATTGTAAAATTAACATCACTTTCAGAATAAGATTCTTGCTTTAATTCATTCACACTTATGCTTATACCAAGTCTTTTTTCAATCTCCTCAATTGTTCTACCTTCTTTTCCTATTATTCTAGCTATGTCATTTTCAGGAACATAAATATTTGCTCTATTATCAGAAACTAGTTCAACCTTAATATCATCTGCATATCTTTTTAATTCATTTTCAATTTGTTTTATTGCAAGTTTTCTTGTAGGAGAAATACTGCTTGAGCTAGTTACAGGAACAACAATTGTTTCTTCACCATAACTATAAATCTCAAATTCTAATTTATTAGTTTCGAAATCAGTTACCTCAACAACTGGACGTGCTAAATCAGCCTCTGTCATACCATTAGGAACTTTAACAGTCATTTTTAAATTTAAAACCTTGCTCACGTTTCCATTTTTAATAAAGACAACAGCATCTATTATATGGGGGATTAATCCTAGCTCTGTCTTACCAATAAATCTTTGAATAGCATCTATTGGATTAGTTGCATGGATTACTCCAACTAAACCTATTCCACTAAGTCTTAAATCAGCAAATAATCTGAAGTCTTCTAAATTCCTCATTTCATCAAATATTGTATAATCTGGTCTTGATAATAATAAAACATCATGAATTTCTTGAGAGCTACCATATGAAATAGAATACTGGGTAACATTATCGCTTAATTGTAAGTCACGAGGTGCTTCAATTGTTTTAACTGTTTTTTCCTTGCCAACATAAAATTCAGCTAATGCTTGTGCAAATGTACTTTTACCCATTCCAGGAGCTCCTGCTATTAAAATACCCTCTGCTTGTTCTGCAATTCTTTTTCTTAATTTTTCACTTAATTTATAGTCATCTAATATTGTTTTTTTAATAGGACGAACAGCTGTTATTTCCCATGCATCTGAAAATGGCGGCCTAGTCATAACAATTCTATAATTTCCTAATTGGACAATTGTTGAACCGCGTCTTTCAGTTTCAATAAAACCATCTGTTCTTAATTTAGCCTCTTCAATAATTTCTTTAGCAATTTCCTGAATCTCTTCTTGCTTTAACAATTCATTATTTAATATGGTATACTTCCAGTTTCCTGGAAAGCCTTTTTTAGCATAGGGTTGAATGTTTTCACGTAAATGTACACTCATAGTTGTTTTATCAAAAAATTTCTCCAGAGTTAATTTTTTTGGCTTAATCTCTGGTTCAATATAAATTACATGAACACCTTTAGCCTCTCCAACTTTGCTTTGAACCTTATCACCAGTAATTAATGTTGCACCTTCATCATATGCTAACTCTCTAATTAAGGAATCTATTTCACCTAGAGAAGCATGTTTTATTTCAGCTGCACTTGGTCTCTTGCCAGCAAATCTTAATTGAAATAATCCCTTTTCACTTAGCTCGCGTATTTTCTTTAATTCATCTAACCCAAGTAAGCCAATAGATTTTCCTTGATTAGCTTGATGCTCTAATTCAGCTAAGATAGCCTCATGAATTATAATTTCCTCTATCTTAAGCTCATTATTTCCTATTTTTTTAGATATTAATCCTTCTATTACAATGCTTGTATCTGGTACTAATTTTTCTATTGTTTCCATTTTCAAAACCTTTTTAAATGCTTAAATTTTAATTTTTATAGCTAAGTCAGAAGATTAGAACTAGCATTTTAACTTCTGGCTTAGTAAAGAATTAAGTGTTTTTAAATCTATCTTATTAATGCATCAATCAGCTTTCCGAGCTCTTTTGGTTTTATTTTGCTCCCTTTTTGCCTTGGACTTCCGCCTTTAAAATCATTTCCTTCCCATTTATCATTATCAAGCATAGAAATTCCTTCTCTGTTATTTAATTCTTGATAAAAGTTTTCAGCACTTAAATTTGTATAAGGAATAATATTAATAACTGAATAAATAAGATTTTTATCATCCCTTTCTCTTACTGAAACAAAGGATATTATGCCGTCTGAAAATGCCTTCATTTTTGCGCTTTCACCAAGTTCATAAATAATCTTCCACCCCTTGCCGTTATATATTACTTGATATCTGGTATTAAGCTTTATTCTTCCATTTTTTCCTAAACTATATATCTCAACCCTTTCACAAATTTTTTCTATGATTTTTTTCATTTCACTAGAATTCATTGTACCAATGTCTTTTATAATCCTTAAATCCCCGTATGGTTGAAAAACCCAAGCAATTTCTTCCATCATCTCTGAATTCGGGTTAAAGGGGTATGCACCAGCAGTAATATCTAGTAAATTTTCTATATTCACCAATGTTTCTATTCTAGACTCCTTTTCTGTTCCAATATATTTATTATGATTTTTTAATAATGCTACAGCTAATGAAGAATCTTGATCACAATCATTAACGTAAATATTTGCTTTCGGTGTATTATTTTCTTTAAAAATCTCATACAATCCTAACTTTAATCTGATCCAAGCCTGTGAACTTGTACTTATATTGCTTAGGCCAGGAGTTTTTTCATCGTGATCATTGATATTTAATCTAGGTCCTTTATGATCTTCTCTAGTGGGACCAAGAACATAACCATCTAATGCAATAGAATATGGCGGATTTTCTTTTAAGAATTCATCCCAAGTTTTTACTGCCCTTGGTTCAACTATTAATTCAATCATAATTTAAATGAGAACTAAAAGGTTATAAATATTATGAATGTGGGAGCAAGGATTCGAACCTTGGAAGGCACTAAGCCAATAGCTCTTGAGGTTGGATATTATTTTTAATAATTCTATCCCGTTTGGCCACTCCGGCACTCCCACCTAAACTTAGCTAATAAAAAGCCTTATATAAATTTAATCTTAATTAAAATTATGAAATACTTATTAATTTTAAATAAATTTGAACTAAACAAGGAAATTTTAAAAAATAAGATTAAAGCAAGATTAAATGATGCTAAGTTTTATGAAGATAATGGTTTAATTCTGGAAAC
>ERZ1292629.1476-Hain-H43-01um-R1-1476-length-22622-cov-5_pt2 | contig 11353 bp, 8 predicted proteins | sample MGYA00564399_ERZ1292629 | MGnify/ENA primary metagenome ERZ1292629 (study PRJEB36523, sample SAMEA6512636) | groundwater metagenome | collected 2019-01-08 | study: AquaDiva: Metagenomics assemblies of 32 groundwater samples | reverse complement strand
ACCCTGACTCGGTCGAGGTGGACTACGGGGACGTGAACAAGCCCATCGAGACGAATGCGCAAACACGGGTCGAGCAACTCCCGCCGCCCCCGATGGACGCGGCACTCTTCACCATGGCCAAGGACATCGGACAGTCCATCGGGAAGTCCACCGTATCTGCCATTTTGCAGGGCTCGGACGTTCCCGCCGGCACAGCCTATGCCACCCTGAACCTGGCTACTCTTACGGCCATCGGGGCACTCAAGCCGTACAAGGAATTGGCAGAGCTGGGAATTGGCGACGTGCTAACCCAGATGCTCTTGTGGATCAACCACAGCGGACAGTCCGTGTCCTCGTACACCCCCGAGGGGATTTACGAGATCCGGCCCGAAGACGTGGACCCGCAGAACATCTACATCTCCGTGGAACTCAAACCGGACAAGCCCATCGACCGCCAGCAGGCCATCAACTCTGCGGCCACGGCCATCCAACAGATCGGTCTCTCCAGAGAGTCGGCCCTTGAGGACATCGGCGTCCCCGACCCGCAGAGGGAATTGCGCCGGTCTTTGTTTGAGAGGCTGATGGAGAACGAATTCCAGAAGTACATTCGGCATGAACAGATGCAGGAACAGTTGGCCATGCAGGCCAAGCAGATGGAAATGCAGGCCCAGTTACAGCAGGGTCAACAGGCACAGCAAGCGGAGATCCAGCAAGCCCAGATGATGCAGGAGGCGGACATGAAGTCCCAGATGGCCCAAGCCGGAACCCCTCCGGGAGTTCAGGGGGCGGGAGGCCAGGGCTTCAATCCGGCCGCCGGCGGTCAGCCCCCGACCAACGTTCAGCCGGGGGCAACTCGCGAGGGACAGACGGGACGCTCGCTGAGCGGCGAAGAGGCCCTGCGATGATAACCCAAATCGACTTTGACACCTTGAACGTTGAGGCCAAATCATTCTTCGTCGAGGCTTTGACGGAGTTCGCGCAAGCGTACATGCAGGGGAGGGAGTATGCCCAATCAGGAGAAGGACGACCTTTACGTAGCGCCGAAGACAACTACAACCTCGACAACGTCGAGACTACGGGCGGCGTATTCTAGGCGCCGCCGACGCTACAGTCGCTCTTACCGTGGCGCTCCGGCAGTTCCCCGGTTGTACAAGGACGTGTTCGGCCGCGGACAATTCTCCCTCCAGGGCGGACTAGAGGGCGCTCAAGCATTGACGCGCGAGCAGGCGGCACGCGGAGAGTCGTATGAACTTGCGGCCGACCGATACGGCACGCGGGACCAAATGCCCCAGCCCGGACAGTACGACCAGGCCAGAATCCTCGCGAGGACTCCGGCGTGGCGGGCCGCACAGGGACGACTTGAGGCAGCGGACTTTCACTACAACCGGGCTTTGTATGCATGGCGGGATAGACTTCAGCAGCAGGCCAACCGAACCGTCGGTATGCCCCATCCCGGACTCTACGCTAACTACCCCGTCACTCCGGCCCCCGTCGTTCCGCCGCCCGCCACTGGCGGATATGGCGGCTACGGCTACAGTTCTGGCGGCGGTGGCGGCGGCGGTAGCGGGTTCAGCGACTTCTTTTCCGGCTACGGCCTTGTGAATTGGCGAGTGTAGAATGGCCGAATCCGCATACGAAAAGAACAAGCAGCTAGAAGCTGAATATCAGAAGAACCGCCAGGAGATAGCCGCCGAGCGCGGCGCTCCGGAGGTTCTGCCGCCGAGCGAGTGGCGTTCCCTGCGTCTCACGGGGGGGCGACCGCGCCCCGCTGTCAGTCGCTACCCGAGTCAAAGGGAGTGGGACTACCGCCACGCCACTCGCGGGATGCAGGGCGAGCCCCTTCCCTACGGGGCCATCAGTTGGAACCCTCGCGGAGAACCCTATTACGGCCCCAACGCATTGGGCCATATACGAGGGATGTTGTCGCGCTTTACGGCCCCTACACCGGAGGAACTTCCCGCCGGGTACGCCACCTCCCTTATTCCGCAGATGAAGCCGGGACCCGGACGCGTTGCGGCTGTGTATGCGAGGGGCATTGAGGCGGCCGGGGTTGCATTAGAACACGCAGTCGGAGGAGAGACGGGCGGGACGCCGGCCTTCCTCGGATACTTTACTCGTGGTGTTGCCGAAACCCTTCGTGCCGCCTTGGCGTTTCTACAACAGCCGGCTCGCGGGGTTGAAAGATATGTCGGCTTCACGAAGGCGTTAGCCGTAGCCGGCGAAGGCTCGGCGCTGCCCTACCAGGAAATATCGGACGAGCGCCTGGAGTACCTTCGCAATATCCCCCCAACACAACTCGCCTACAACGCCATTCGCTATTGGACCTCGACGGACAGGAACAAGGCCGACGTTCTCGCAAGAGAGAACGAGGCGTGGCGCATTGCCTACAGCGCCATCTACGAACCCCTGGTAAGAGAAGAGTACATCCGCCGGGTTCAGTCCGGAGAGGAAGACCCCGAACTGCTGGCGATGGAACTGGAAGTCCCCGGCGCCGAACTGGTTGGGCAGATCGTTCTCGACCCACTCAACTTTGTGGGGATGGGGACGAGATCGGTGCGAGCCGCCAAGTGGCTGGGGACTGCCGAGGAGCGTTTCGGAACCTACGCTGACGACATGCTCCGGGGGGTTGAGGATCTAACGAGGGCGACTGGGCGGGCAGCCGAGGGAGAAGCCACCGATATTCTAAGAACCCTAGCCGAGACCAAGATTTCCTCTGTGGCTACGGCGCAGGCCAGGATTACAAGTCGCGCGGAGTCCCGAGGGCTGTTCAGTCTCCTTGCCTCTGGTAAGAGGCACGTCTCCTGGACGGACCAGGGACTTCTCTCACGGGCTGTCATTGCCGCCTTCAAGGGAGACCCGGATGGCGCGGTCGATATGTTCAGGGCGCTCATCAAGATGGCGTCCGGCAACGTGAACGAGGTGGCCGAAGGCATTACAACTTCCTCACATTTTGTATCCCCCAAGATGCTGCACAGCCAGGTTGCAGAGGAGCTTGGCATTACCCTGCGGACGCTGGTGACGGACGCCGAGGGAAAGGTAAACCTCAACGGCTTCCTGAAGGAGTGGGGCGAGGCCGCCAAAACCGTAGACGGGGCGGCGGCGTACCTGACGAAGTATGTAGAACCCGCCCTAAAGAAGATTTACCCAACCCTGACCGACCTCAAGAAGGCCGGGGTGGAGATGGGTCCCTTCTATAGGGCCCTTGAGACATTTGACCGAACGGTGGGACAGGGGCCTGTCTACAAGGGCATCAACACGTTTCTGTCGTCCATCTACATGGGCATGTCTCCGGGATACGCCATCCGGAACTACCTCACGAACGCCGCACACATCCTGGTTGACGTAGGCCCCGGAGGTTTGCGTGGGGCCAAGGGCGCTGAGGCGTTCGTTCAGAACGTCCTTGATACCATTCCCGATTTGGCGAAGCAGACTCTAACAGCCGCCGAGAGCGAGACCAGATTCAAGGGACTTCCCGGATGGGCGACGTTCGCCATGAGATGGAGCAACGACCTAGAGGGAAAAGCGTCCCTCGGAGTGTTTGCCAAGTCCTTGCGCGACAACATGCGCAAACTGATGACAGTCGGAAGGGGTCTTCCCCCCATTGAAGCCCTCAAGAACGCCGGCTTTGGCGACGACGCCATCAAGTCCCTGTTGGCCCTTATGGAGCCGAACGGCTTCAACCCACGAAGGGCCGTTACCGCATTCCGCAACATGCTGGCCGACGGCGTCATCGACCCCGTAAGAACCGGAGAATGGCTGACCGACAAGAACCGCCGCATCCTGTCAGATTTCAACATGCTGGACGAGGTTGTCAAGATTGGAGAGGACGCGCGCGCTGGAGGAAGGTCGCTCGAAGAGGCCCAGGCGGCCATTCGTGCCGCCATGGACGACCTGATAAAGCGTGGTGACGATGTTCTGAAAGAGAGCGGCATGGTGGCCAGGGACAGCGAGACGGCGCTGGATGCCGTCGCCCTCGACATGATGAGAGGGGAAATCCCTCAAGCCGAACTCAATACGCTCAAGGATGTTGCTTCTGCCAACAGAATAGCCAACAAGACTCACCTAGAGGCCGTGGACGAGATTACCGCGGCCGTCTGGAGGGCGGCCCAGCAGGACCCAAATCTCACAGATACCGCGCGGGCCCTGGTGCAGAGGAATGCCCACAACGCCAACGTTATTGATGCCGGGGCCAATGCCGCGCAAGAGGCCGACGCGCAATGGTTGGCTGTTTGGATTGACCGAGACGCGGGGAGACTGCGCAGAACTGTTGTTCTGCCTCCGGACACGGACTGGGCGGCGTTATGGAACCAGGTAGGCAAGTTGGGCCCGTCGCCAGCAGTCATCACGAAGCAAACATTGCGCGACGCCATTTTCGAGTATTACACGTCCACCTCGAATGCCCGCTGGGCAAGCGCGCGAGAGATGATTGCCGATGCCTCTCGGGCCTACCTGGATGAGGCTCGCGCCACACTGCCCCTCCCACTCACGGAGGTCGAGGCGAAACTGGCCCGCGCGAGGCAAATCATCGCCCGCGCCGAGGAATTAGAAGCGCCGATAGCCGAGGGCGTTACCACGGCGGCAAAGGCGGCCCGGCCCGTTGTCGAGGGTGCCGAGGCCGTTGCCAAACCGGCTCGTGTCGCCCCGGTCTACCTTGAGGGCACGATGCCCACCTCTGCCCGCGTTATCCACGAGAGCCGGGATGGACTCGCCAAGCTGACCGAGGAACTTGTCACAGAGCTTACGAACACCTGGGGCAACGTCCGTCAGGGCTTCTCGAACCCGGCTATGGAGACGGCGCTGGAGGAGTGGCTCATGCGGGGAGCCGGGCGGTGGGAAGAGGCGAAGCTCATGGCCTCTTCGGTGGCTGGCGAGATGCGGAACTTCTCGCTACTGGACTACCCCGCCAAGAGGGGCGTTGACTCCGTCCTGTCGTACGTTTATCCGTACCACTACTGGTACAACCGGACGTACGCCCATTGGCTGAGAAGGCTTGCGTGGAATCCCGAGGTAATAGCCGGGTACGGAAAGTACCGCGCCTACCTGGAGAAGATACACGCGGGTTCTCCTTCCTGGTGGAAGTACAACATCAACACTGACGAGCTGCTTGGGATTGATACGGGCCACCCGCTGTTCTTCAACCTTGAGGCCACCCTGAACCCGCTGAACGGGCTGACGGGGATTGACTTCAACGACCGCATCAAGAGGGAGCAGTGGTGGGCCGCCACGGTAGACGACCTGAGCAAGTTCGGCCCCTCGGTGTGGACCCCCATCCAGGTGGCCGTTGCCATCGCTCTCAAGTCACAAGGAGAGGACGAGGCGGCGTCCCGCTGGGCGGGAAGACTCATCCCCGGAACGGCAACCCTCAAGTCGGTTACGGCGCTGATTGGGCACAATGCCGGGGTCGAGGTGGACCCGTTCATCCACATCTTCTCGGGAGGGATTGACCCCTACGAGAGGAGCCGGGTAGCCCGCGCCTTGGGCGCGATGGTTCAGGACGGATTGATTGACGAGACCCAGGCGGCAGACGCGGGCTATTATCAAGAGGGAGAGATATGGGAGCAGGCCAGAGCGCGCTCCGCTAACGAACGAGCCCTCGGACAGATTACGTCGTTCTTTGCGGGTGCTGGACTCAAGGGAAGAACGGAACAGGATCTAGAGATTGACAAGTTCTGGGCCGACTACAACAAGGTCTGGAACCTGGAGCCTACACTGTCCCCGGAGGAACTCCGCGGAATGCTCGACCAGCTTCGGCAGAAGTACCCGTTCATGGACTCAATGCTTCTTGCCAGAAAGGGAGGAGTAGACAGAGACCGCTCCTTCGCCTACAACGTCCTGGCGAGAATACCCCCTAGTCAGTCGGATGACTTTGCCATGGCCGTCGGTCTTGATAGCGACCTCCTCTCCAGATTCTACGAGGAGAAGGGACACATTGAGACATGGTCGGAGGCAGACAGGTCTCGCTTCCTGGGCGGGATCATGCTCCTGGGTAGTTTGCTCCAGGTCCCCGACGACGCCACGAAGGCGGAGTGGAACGAGGCAAGAACCAGATACAAGCAGGTCGAGGCCGACGCCATCGAACTCTTTGGAGAGGACATCTGGGACCGGGTGGATATGTACTACGCGGCCAAGGGCGAGGACCAGGCCTCAAGAGACCGCGCCTCCGCGATCCTGGATGCCGACCCCGAGATCGACGCCGCCCTCCAATTCAAGTCGGGGGCAGTTTTGGGCGACCCGACCCTCATGGCCTACTACGGCAGCATGAACATGATTGAGGGTTTCCTCAAGGGCCAGATGTACGACCAGATCGAGAAGGAGCTTGGCCCCGAGGTCTGGGATACGTGGGATGAGTATTGGCGGATGAAGGAGGCCGGAGAGAACTATCAAGCCTTCAAGAGACAGCACCCGGAACTCGCGCGGTACGGCGAGATCAAGGACGAGTGGGCCGCCAGGATTACGGACTACATGGTGCAGCTTGCCGGGAAGATTCCCGAGCGCGTGCCCGCGTCACTCCGGCCCGAGGGGGACTTCAGCAGTCTGGCCGCGGAAGAGGTGATGAGGCTCTCTCAACAGCAGGTATCTCCGGTGGCGAACTTCACCCCCGAGGACTGGCAGGCGCAACTGGGCGGGTCGCTCTACCGCCTCTCTCTGGACGCCATTCTTGGTGACAGACAACTGACTACTGCCGCCAAACAAGCCCTCGATGACCAGGCTGACGCCATGGGTATTCCGGGCGGCTGGGAGGCCCTGTTGGCGTTCCTTAGGCTGGAGATGCAGCAATGATAACGTCCGAAAGCGGCGCGTCGGGTTCGTATTCCGCGCCGTCGTACACTATGAAGTCGGCGCGCAACCTCAGCAGAATGCGGGCCAATTATCAGACGCGTCGCTACCGCGGGGATAGCGGACCACCCGGTAGGCGCAGAATACCAGTTGGCACCCACGCTAGTCTATCGGGGCTCCTACCTTCCGCAAACCAAAACCTCATTCGGGGACTGAGCCTCATTCCCGATGCGAACATGAGCGTGGGCGCGGAGACACGGGGCTTCGGCAGCAATACCGCCGTCTACTACAATCCCAACCAGCCCCGGAGCGCCATGCCCGGCGTACTGGCGCACGAACTAGAACACGTGAGTCAGCGGCGATACCTGGGGGGCGTACCCGCCGGCGCTTTCGGGCTGGTAAGCGCCGCCGTTGGCTCAGTAACGAGACAACCCCAGAGTCAGATGTACAACCAGTACGCCGAACCTGCCGCGTACTACCTCGCGGGATGGGGAACTACCAGAACACAACTGTCCCAAGTTAGTCCGTGGCTGAGACCGTTCTACTCCCAGGTGCTCCGATAGGGGCACTTGACAATAACCGACGAACGTGCTATACATAACGACAAGGAGAATTCAGGATGACAGATCAACCGTTGGAGAGCGCCCAGGACGCTCCGGAAGTACAGCCCGAGCCAAAGGCCGTACCTTCGGTGCCTTCTGTGGGACCAGCCGCTTCACCGGGTACTCTGGCAGACGAGGACGCGCTTGTAGCCACATTGACCAAGCGTCTGCTCGCCGAACTGAAGCCAGCCATTGAGGACACCGCATCACGTAAGGCACAATCTGTCACCGACGGCACACTAGCCAGGAAGCTCAAGGACTACGAGAAGATGGCGGTGAAGCTGAAGGAGACTGGCGGGGATCCTCAAAAGGCGGCTCGCGAGGCGGCCATTGACGACTTGATCGGCGGTGGTTCTCCACAGGGCTTGGTTGGCGCCGAACCCGAAGAGGACGAAGCGACGGCCGTTATGCAGGCCAAGACCTCGATCATTCTGGAGTCCGCGGGCGTTGACATTGAAGACCCGGACTACAAGAAGCTGGTTGATAGATACCAGGGCAGGATTCAGAACCCTGACGCCTGGGAGGACGTTGTCCAGACTTTTGTAGACAACCGGAAGAAACAGGAGTCGCCGCCCAATCCAGCCGCGGCCGTAACGGGCCCCGGCAGACCTGCGTCTCGGGGAACCGAGGAGCAGGAGATGCAAACTATCACAGCGCGGCTTGAGGTGCTACAGAAAGCTCCGTCAGACAATGTGGCGGAGAGGGCCAAACTCAGGGCGCGAATGAAGGAACTTCGCCCCCAGACTAAATCTGGGTTGAACGTTACGTGATCCGCAAGCCATGGAATGCGCTCACGCGGGAAGAGCGAGCACTTGAAACGCTCGCGTGTGTCCCGCTAGGCGAGACCCAACGGCAAGCGGTCCTTGATGCATGGGCGGAGGGGGTCTACCCCGACACGCCCGACGGCGAGAAAGAGGCGCTTAGCGACCTCATCCAGTTGATGCAGCAAGCCACTCGGCCGGCGGTAATATCCCCGGTCTTTGCGGCCCTGTCTCCCGAGGAAGAGGCCGACCTAATCTCGAAGCTCGCCGAGTATCAGAAGTCTCCTTCAAGATTCGCCAAAGAGAGGTCCGCTATTCGCAAGCGCCTCGCTGCTGCGCGCATGAGGCATTGAAATGGCTGACACCACCACAAGTCTCAGTGACTCCATCCGTACTCAGTACGTAGAGGAGTACATTGAGGCAGCTCAGTTTGAAAAGTTTTACGACCAGCTCGCGCAGCCCGTTGGGAGGCCGATGTCGGAACTCAAGCGCGGTTCGTCCGTGCAGGTCGAGTTCCTTGGCGACATGGCCCCCGGCACCACGGCCATCTCGGAAACCACGGACATCACGCCGCAGACCCTTCGGGATGCGACGGCATCCATCACCCCCACCTCGGTTGGCGAGGCCCTCCAGTGTTCGGAACTGCTTCTGGTTCAGGCGTTCACCGACTATGGCGCTGCCATGTTCAGGCGAGTTGGGAAGAACATGCAGGAGTCCGTCGAGGCCAAGGCTAAGAACGCCGCGACCCAGGGGACGAACGTGATGCGAGGCGGGTCGGTGCAGGTTGCCGCGCGAACAACTCTGGACGCCGGTACGACCACGCACCTCATCTCGGACCTCGTCTTCACCGACGCGGCCGCCCGGCTTGCCATGAACAAGGTCCCGTCCTACGTGGACAACCTCGGCAAGTCGTGGGGTGCGTACCTCCACCCGTACCAGTACCGCGAACTAATCAGCGGTGCGGGCGGGAACATCTCCAGTATCGTGCTGTACCAGGACAAGGCCATCCTGCTCAACTACGAGCTAGGGCGCCTGGGTGGTTTCCGTCTGCTCGTTTCCCCGTGGGCGAAGGTAGTCTCTGGCGGCGCGGCTAACGCCAACGCCGTCGAGACCGTCCTGAGTACGGCGGAACAAGCTCTCGAAAAGACCTTCAACGTCGCCGCCGTGACCAATCTGGGCTCGTGGGCGAAGGGCTGGCTCTTCGTCGGTAGCACACACGAGACCGCCAACACCCACATCCAGAACGGCGAGTGGGTACGCTACATCGGCCACACGGGATCGACCGTGACCATCATCGGCGAGGGCGCCAACGGTGGACTGCGGTTCGACCACGCCGTCGGCGAGGCCGTGTCGAATGACGACCCGGTATACCTGACGGTCTTCGGCGGGCCTGCTTCTCTGGCCAAGGTCTTCGCGACCGAGGTCGGCGAGTACGGTCAGGTTGTTGGGCCGAAGCGCGACGGTATTGTGGACCAGTTCGTCACCCTGGGGCACAAGTGGTACGGCGGATATGGCCGCATCAGCGAAAGCTATATCCTGCGACTTGAGAACCCCAGCCGGACGGACGCCTAAGTAGTCAATGTGGGGGCGGGGTAACTAAGCCCCCACCAAGTCCTAGACAAGACGTCTACCCCTCTTCTCCAAGAGGAATGGCACGTCTAGGCACGCAAGGAGATTGAAATGGCTGAAGGAAGTAACGCATATAAAGGTCTTGCCGTTCCCCTTTGGGGGGAGAGCGAGATCAAGCAGGTGCATCTCGCCAATGACATCCTCACACTGACTGCCGTCACGGGCGCGACCGGGGACTTCCTGGTCTGTCAGACGGCGGGCGGTGGCGAGCTGTTTGTGATCGAGGCTGACGGGGCCATGCGGTCGCCCGTCGGGCTAATCCTCGGATCGGGGGCCGGGGAATACCTGCGCTTTTCCGGTATGCCCACTACGGCCCCAACTACCGGGCTGACGAAGGGCGACTTCTTCGTCGTGAACGGTAGCACGAACATGCAGTTGGCCCTGTGCATTGACAGCACGCAGAACACGCTGCGCTACTTCGTCCCGAACTCAATCACGTTCGGGCGGGACACGCTCGCGTAGTTTCTTCGTGTAACAACTGAATAGGAGCAAAGAGTGCGGGTGTACATCGCCGGGGCAACTCCGGCACAGCAGTACATCAGGTCCTACAAGTCCTTTCTGAACCTAGAGAGGGAACCCGGAGATGAGCTGTTTGAGCCAAAGGATTTCACCCGCGGCGATGTCACCCGCACCAGATTTGGCGAAGAGTTTCTGGCGCGCAGGGAGTTCGACGCCATCCTGCTGCTAGACCTTGACATGATTCACCCGCCCGACCTGTTGCGGCGGTTGCGCGCCCACGACCTTGACATGGTGACGGGCCATTACTTCAAGCGGGGCACAAGCCCGATGATGTCGGTGTGCTCGGTGGGCGAGGAGTGGCCCTATGAGCCGCTGTTCGATGTTCCGAGAAGCGGCCTGCACGAGATAGCAAACGCCGGGTTTGGCTGCATCCTTATCAAGAGGGAGGTTGTAGAGGCCGTAGCCAAAACGCTATACGCGAGAGAGCCCGTATTCTCTCTCGGACCCATGCCGGAAATGACGGGCGACCATGGCCCCATGGGCTCGGACTTTCGCTTCCTGCGACGGGCAAGGGACCTGGGTTACAAGCTGTGGCTGGACGCGTCCGCGGAGAGCGCCCACGCGGTGACTTCGTGGCTGACCCATGAGTTATACGACATCCTTAGGCCGCACCAGATGAAGGAGTGGTCCGAATACTGGGCCAAGCATATAGGCGCATACGGAGAGATGCACGGGATGGACAAACAGGCCGCAGAAATCAGACTCAAGCAACTGGAAGTAGCCCTAAGGCAGGCCAGGGAGCAGGCGAAACAGTGGGCCGACAAGGCGAGGGTCATTGAAGGGCAGATGGCGGAGCGCGAGTTCGACACCAAGATCGACGCGCAGAAACCGAGTAAGTTGCCTGTGCTGAGCAAGGAAGAGGTGGCCCGCCTTGTAGCCAAGAGGCATGAGGTTCCCGGAGGGCACGACCCGAAAGACGTGAAAGAGGCCAGGGAGGAAGTGTATCGAAGGGAAGCGCAAGAGTTCGTAGATGAACTCCAGAGCCCATGACCTCATCAGGGAGTTCGCCCTTGTTGGCTCCAATCTGGATAGGGCCAACCTGAGGGGAAAGGACCTGAGGGGGGTGAACTTTAGCAATTCGACCTT
>ERZ1292629.3831-Hain-H43-01um-R1-3831-length-11356-cov-5_pt1 | contig 11356 bp, 15 predicted proteins | sample MGYA00564399_ERZ1292629 | MGnify/ENA primary metagenome ERZ1292629 (study PRJEB36523, sample SAMEA6512636) | groundwater metagenome | collected 2019-01-08 | study: AquaDiva: Metagenomics assemblies of 32 groundwater samples | reverse complement strand
TCTTTCGTAACCTCTAATGAGTTAATAAACCAATATAAAGCAAACTTAACAACTGATGAGTCCGTGTTAGGTATTCCGACACTGCTTCTGCTTACTTTGTTGCCTTCACCTAAATACAAAAATAATCCAGCAATAAACACCTCCCTATCTGACAGCGGTATCCATTTATTAATCTGATTAAGATAATAACTACTATTCCTTCGTAATCTTTTTAACTTCATAGTTTTGCGGTAGGTTTCTACTGCTCTTTTCCTTCTATCTTTCAATGCAATTTTTTGGTCATCAGTTAAGAGAACGTCTTTTAGCCATAGGCTTAACGAGGACTTAGAGACTTTAACTATTTTTCTAATATCTGAATAGCTTTTGCCTTGTTTTCTTAATTCAATAACTTCTCTTTTTAAAATTAACTTTGCCATAATATTAAAGTTTTACTTATGAACAACGAGCTATGCTCATAATCGGACCTTAGAACTAGTATTACAGAAGTTGATCTCTAAGTCAATATGAGGCTATTCATTGTCTGGTTTTAGAGTGTTTTGAATAATTCATTAATTCTATGACAAGATTTTAGAATAACTATATTTGTATATTGATACTCCCAATAATCCAATAAACAAAACAGTGCAGGATAAGACTATCAATGTTGTATTTATTCCAGACCTATCTAGCATTAATCCCCATAAAGGTAATACCATTGCAGTTCCAAGACTTTTGAGCATGCTGCCGGCAGAGGCTATTGTGCTTCTCTGTGAACTAGTTGCTTCTTTTTGTTGGAGATTATCCAAAACATTTATCCTAAGCCCGTGTGACATAAAAAATACTACTATAAAACCTACCCCATAATAATAATTAATTCTACTTAATGTAATTAAACTTATAAATGTAATGCCCAAACTTAGAATTATTGTGTTAATATCTCCAATTTTGGAGGCTAATTTGTATGAGAAGTAATTGACAAGCAGATAACCTACTGCAATCAATGATTGAACGACTCCAAACAAACCTATATCTATACCCATTCGAAGTTGGAGTGGAGTGCCAATATTTTCTCCAAAAACATAACTGCTCATAAGGCCTACAAATCCAATCAAGAATAGGGCTTTTAATTTTGTATTCTTTAACACCAAAACTATTCCAGTTTTTATTTGATTGAAATAATTATCTCGTGAGTAATCAGTATTTATGTGGTTATATTTAACAAGTGATACTACAAGACCTGAGATTAAGACTAATGCGAACGATATAAAATATGGAGTATTTGGTGAATATTTATATATCATTGTTCCAATTGGGGCTGCGATAATTACTGCAATACTCATCATTGCCGATATTCTTCCACTCGTTTTTAGATATTCATCTTTTTTATTTAATTTATTCATTATTTCATAAGTTAATGAATCATTGGCTCCAGATTGAAAAGATAAACCAAGTGCCGCAATAATCATGCCAATAACAAAACCATTGTATGTTGGATATAATACAAAAATTAGATAATAAAATGATTCTATTATTAAGCCTAACGCAAAAGAAGCTTTATGACCGTATAAATCCGCAAAACCTCCAGTTGGAATTTCTAAAATCATATTGGCAACAAAAAATATTGAGAAAAGAGATGCAATCTGAATTTGTGTTAATCCACTTTTTAGAAAAAATAAAATGAATGTATATGAAGCCATGCAGCCAAACCCATAAATAAATTTACTGACATACAATTTTTTAATTTCGTTCATATCTTATTTTAGATCAAAATTCACTCGTTTTATATAACATTGGAATATTTACTTTGAGGTAGAAGGCAAAAGTAAATTTTATAGTTTTGCGCGACGAGTTATTTCTGCATCTACTAGTCTCACATCTCTTCCATGTTTTAGCCTACTCATTTCTTTAATTATTTCAGCAGTTCTTTCATTTTTCAAAGCATTTATTTTTACAAAATCAAGATCTATATCTATTGAAAATGGTGTTTGGGGTTGACTGTTAACAATCGTTTTAACATATGCATGGAATCTTTCAACGTTCAAGAGATCATCCTCGCCGAACGTAGGTGAAAATTCATGTTGCAGATAATTTGCATCAGTTACACCAACTCTAAAGGCAATTTTTGTACCAACATTACCAAAAACTGCATTCTTAACTTCTTCCTCCATTTGCCCGATGAACTGATTGGCAACAACAAGATTTAATTTATATTTTCTAGCCTCAGAAAGAATGGTTGCAAAGTCTGGAGTTGCAAAGTTTTGGAACTCATCAACGTATAAATAAAAATCTCGCCTTTGATCTTCTGGAGTATCACTTCTGCTCATAGCAGCCATCAAGATTCTAGGAACTAAAATTAACCCCAAGAAGTTTGAATTTTCTTCTCCAAGTTCACCTTTAGCAAGATTAATTAAAAGTATTTTCCCATTATCCATTACATCACGGAAAGAAAAAGATGAATTGGATTGTCCAATAATATTTCTAATCATTTTATTAGTAACGAATCTTCCAAATTTTGAGGTGATATAATCCAAAACTTCAGATTTGTGGAAGTCAGAAGTTTGGGCTATTTGATCAGTCCAATACCTCCTAATAATTGGGTCAGTAACTTTAGGAAGTAGTTCCTGAACATATCTCGCATCTGTTAAAGCACGCATTAGCTCAACAAATGTTGTTCCTGGCTCAGACATTATTGTAAGCATAGCATTTCTAACTGCATGCTCAAATCTAGGTCCAACGATACCTGTTTTATAAGGGTCAAAAAGCTTATACATCATGTTAATAATTGATGAAGCCACAAAGTGTTTTTCATCCTCAGTTTTGGCTTCCATGAGGTTTAGTCCCATTGGGCGTTCTGTATCAGATGGTCTAAAGTAAACAACATCTTCTGCCCGATCAGGTGGTATCATTTTTAAAATATCCTCAACTGCATCGCCATGTGGATCCATGAAGCAAATACCCTTGCCCGCGTTGATATCCTGCATGATCATTCGTTTCATTAATTCAGTTTTACCAACACCTGTTGCACCAATAATAAACATGTGTCGCCTTCTATCATCATCTCCAATAGCTATTTTTCTCTCAACTCCACGATATACACTTTTACCTAAGTAGAGCCCCTCTTCTGGTATCTCAGCGGGTGCTGGTGCAGTTTTACTATGCAACCAATGAATATGTGGTGTTGTTATTTGTCTATTTGGAAAATGGAAAAGTGTTGCCAGTTCTTCTGTGTTTAAAACTGAAACGTGATTCTTCACTAAATTAAACATTGGCTGATATCTATACAAAAAGTCTTGCATAAAACCACCTTTGTTATATATTTTTCTGCCCCCTAAACTGTTATATTCCCCCGCAACTTGCCCTATTGAAGATGAAATATTATCAAGGTGAATCTTAGCTTTTTCTTTTGTATTTCCAACAACTATAATTCTAATTGAAGTCTCGTAACCCGGTTTACTTATTTTATTCTCAATTGCCTCAAGAGCTTTTCCTGAAACAGAATATTTTGCAGATTCTGAACTACTTTCTTGTTTTTTAGTGTCTGAAACAAACTTACCCCCCGCCTTTTGCCAATCAGATTCAGTAGGTGAAATTAAAATTTGGATACAAGCCGCTTCTCCTTTATCCATACGAGCCAAACTTGAGGTTGTTGCTGACAAAATATCGGTAGGTAAATCTTTAAATGTTTTTAATGGGTAGAAGTTGGCTTTACTAAGTTGGAATGATTTATAAGCAACTTTCCCTGCCTCGTTAAATAAATTAATTTCTTGTACTTCTTTAACTTCAGCATCAGGATAAGCTCCGTGTATTTGTTTTTCAACCAAGTCTTTATAAGAACTAGGTGTCCAGACAAAAAATTTTATGTCTTCTTCACGGGCTACAATCTCAAAAGATATTGCAGGTTGAACTGCAAACTTTTGTTTGAAGCCTCCTTTTTTAATTGAAAAAAGAGAGGCAAAAAGTTGTTCCATTGCATCTGTTTTTATTTCATTTAATCGAGGAACTGAAACTTGCAAATAAACTGAGTCAACTGATCTTTCTTCCCTACCTCTATATCTGAATATGATAAAGGCAACATAGCCTACAATCGACATGGCAAAAACAAGGAACAATATTAAAATTAAAAACGCAAGTATAGTATTTAAATCAGGAATAATCATCTGTCAAACACCACCTTCCAGCCAAAATAAATAGCTTTCTTAAATATTCTAATCCAATAAGCTGCTGACCAAACAGAAGACTCTTCAGTATCGCCTTTTGCTCGTTGCTCCAAAACTTCTTTACTTACCTCAGGAATTACAATATCAGCCTTTTGTGTTTGTGGGGTTGAAATAATTGGATTACCATTATCATCAGTGACTTGTGCCTTAAATTGTGAAAGAATAGGAGTTACAACCTCTTTCCTTTCAATAGTAAGAGGTGACGCTTCTTCAGGATTTTCATACTGATTTTTTCTTGGTTCTCTCTCAGGCAGCAGTCCCATGAATTAATAATATCACAAAGAAGCCTCAACTATTTTGTGTTGTTCTGGATACCACGCAGGCGTGCAAGGCGTTACCATTTCACAATTTCCCATCCAATAATATTTCTCACCTGCCTCAATAAACGCGACGTCTCCTTCTTGCAGTTCAACACTTTCGTCTTCAGTTACAAGCTCCACCATTCCTTTGGTGATATATGCAATTTCTTTACATTTCTCGTTAACCGCCCAACCGTCTTTTGGATATCGATCATTTTTGAGTTTAATAACCGCAATATTTATATCTTTGTCATTTAGTTGATATTCAAGAGCAATACACGTGTCACTGTTTTTGAATTCTTTAGAATTTTTCTTTGTTACGTATTTCATGTAAGCGGTATTAATTGAGCTACAACTTTTCCGTCCAGTTCAATCTCAATTTTTGCTAATTCTTTGTTTTTAATTTTATCAAGTAATTCAAACAACCTTTTTTGAACTACTTTTGCATTTAGCCTTATTGTATTCATTTTCTAAATTGCTAATTTAATTCTATTGTTTGCATAACCATTTATCAGCATGTTAATAATTCTTTGGTAAGGGATACCCACTCCTTTTGCTTTTGATTTAACAGTTATCAGATCTTCATTTTTAACTCTTAGAGTTATGCTTTTACTTTTTTTTATCTCAAAATAGTTTTTAGCTGCTTCTACAAATATTTGCTTAGTTCTTTTAAACTTAGCTTTTGGGACAGAAGAATATTCCCCCCTTGCAATAGCGTCCTCTATTTCTTGTTCGTATTTATCTAATTTTATTTTTTGCATATTTCTTTGTTAAATTATGGCTTGGATAAGCCGTTTTTAAAAATATCATTTTCTTTTTATCATCTATTACATATGGTATGGCATATACATATCCAGTTGTTTTAATTATTAAAACATTTTGATTTGGATGTTTTTTAGGATTATTATGCTCTATGTCATCTAAAACATTTCCATTATAAACAAGGTCTAATAAATCCTCGAAAGACATTCCTCTAGTTTCTTTAAGTAAAGTGCTTTTATCTCTATCAAAACTCACATCGTACTTAAATTTGAACACCATAATTTTATTATATCAGTACATACTTTGTCAATACATAAAAATCAGCTTCTCCACACTTCTTCCTTTACTTTTTTCTTGAAGTTTGTGTTCTATTGAATAAATTAACGTCTGGATAACTTTTTTTCTTTTCCGAAAGCTATGTAATATAAAAGGGAAACAATCAGTAAAACTCCTCCAGCTATTACCATATTTACGTTTAAATTTAAAAATGCCTCATTTGTCATTTTAATTTTCCCTCTAATCTTATTGCAAACACTGAATAAAATATGACAGAAATAACATCAAAAATCAATACAGTAATATTTTTAAGCTCATGTAGGTTTATGAAATTTGGTGTAATTATGGTAACTCCAATCCAGCCTGCTGATATATTAGTGAATAAGTTTGCCAAAAATCTAATTTCTGCCCGAGTAAGTTTCATGCATTTAATTATAAATCTAATTATTTATGTTTTCCACACTTCTTCTTTGACCTTTTTCTTGAAGTTGGTGAAGCGAGCGAGAGTGAATAAATAATCGCTGAGGCGATTGAGGTACGGTAGTATGTAGTATGTAGTATGTAGTATATTGGGAACTGCAACGAGAGCGCACTCGGCGCGACGGGCAAGGGCGCGGGCATAATATAACTTAGTAGCTCTTGGAGTTCCTGAATAGATTATGAAGTTAGCAAGAACTGGCATCTTGCCCTCCATATCATCAATTTCTTTTTCTAACTTTTTTGTTGCATCTTTTGGAAATTCTAGTTCTGCACCAGAAAGAATTGAATTAATTGTAAATAAATTTTTCTGTATATCTATTAACTTTATGTCTTTACTACGAAGTGGCAAGCTTTGCTTATATCTTGTATTAATTATTCCTAAATATGAATTTAGTTCATCTATTGCCCCAATTGCGCCTATGAGGCCTGAAGATTTTGAGATTCTTTTCCCACCAAATGTTCCCGTCTTACCTTTATCTCCTGTTTTTGTATAAACTGACATCTTTAATATTTAATTTGAGCACTCTTTAAAATTGAATAAAGTGTCTTTCTCTTTAATTCTTTGTTATGAATTGGAACTGTTACTAATAATCGTTTTTCTAAATTAAGCATTTGCAAATGGCTACCAGTTTGTCTTTTTTCAATAAATCCGTTCTTCTTTAAGAGTCGTACTAATTCTTTGGGTTTATAGTTTGGTAGTTTGGGCATTTTTACAACACATTACATCGCAAATCTAAATTTGGAAAAATCTACATCAACTGGAGTAATAAAAGATGTACCATCAGGATCAGGAATATCCATTCCTTCTTCTTTTAAAACAGAGATATAACCTGCTATTGCCTCTTTTATATTATCAGTAGCTTCTTCAAAAGTATCAGCTTCTGTGACAACTCCTGGGAGTTTTGGTACAGTAACAGTAAATCCACCCTCCTCACAAGGCTCAAACAAAGCAGTATATCTTAATATTTTTTTAGAAATTTTCTTCGCCATATGCTCTGAATTATAACATACCTAACTACTTAGCACTCACTATGTCCACAGGCATGGCATTTACTACAACCTTCTTCAAAAACCAATGCTCCTGCTCCACAGCTAGGACAAATGTCCCCTACTTTTTCTTTTGTAGCATGTAGAAACAAACTTTCTTGCTGTTCTTTTGTTGCAGTTGGAACTGAAGCAATCACTTCACTTTGTTCATTCTCTTTTTTATTTTCAAATACACCAAAAACATTTGGGCTGTTGTGATATCCATTGATTCCAAAATTGTAATGGACTGAAATTGCTCCAGCTACAGCGTCAGGAAGTGATTTTATTTTTGTTGGCCCAAAACCAATTGATCTTCTTCCTCCGATTCCTGAAAGTTGATCCGCAAATTCTCTTGCTTTGTCTTTGGCAGATACATTCCCCCTAAACTTTAGTGCAGTTGAAATTGTGCGACCGAGAGCTTCTGCCATTGCAGCAACATCTGATCCTGCTTTTCCTACGTTTACAAAAACTTCCAAAGGGTCACCATTTTCATCTTCATTAATAGTGATGAATGCAGTACCAACTGGAGTATTCATTCTGTATGTTGATCCTGAAACTCTATATGGCCTTTGCCTAATTGGATCTTCCTGAACGCTTACTGTCGTCTGTCGTCTGTCGACTGCCGGCGATTTGATCTCCCCATTCTTTGTTCCTATATTTAAAACCTGAACGTCTTTACAGCCATCTCTAAAGACTGTTATACCTTTACAACCTGTGTCCCAAGCTTCTAAATATGCCTTCTTAATATCCTCTGGAGTTACACTATTATCCATATTTATAGTTTTACTTACTGCATTTTCTGTATATTTCTGAAATGCAGCTTGAGTTTTTATATGCCAAGTTGGGGCAATCTCCTGCGCTGTTCCAAAAGTCATCCTAATATCTTCAGGGAGTTCCATTAATTTTCGTACTATTCCTACTTCTCCAATTTTATCCATTAACTCTTGACTCCATAAATTTCTAGATTTTAAAACTTCTTCAAATTTTGGATTTACAAAAGTCATTTTGCGATCGAGATGTTTATCTTTAACAATATGCTGAAATGCAATAGCAAAAAGTGGTTCACAGCCACTAGACGCACCAGCAATAATCGAAATCGTTCCAGTTGGAGCAATAGTAGTAACTGTCGAATTTCGTCTTAATTTACCATCTTTGTAGATAGACCCTGCAAACATAGGAAAAGAGCCTCTTATTTTCGCTAGTTCTTCTGTTTCTGTTACGGCTTCATCATTTATAGTCTTCATGACCTTCTCGGCTAAAGTAAGTGCTTCTTCTGAATCATACGGAATTCCAAGTTCTAAAAGCATATCTGCCCATCCACCAATACCTAACCCAATTCTTCTTATGCCAAAAACTGTGTTTCTAATTTGCTCTAATGGATACGGATTAACTTCAATAACATCATCCAAAAATCTTACAGCTTGCCTTGATATTTCTTTAAGACCTTCCCAGTCGACAGACCCTGAACCTGTTTCAGGGTCCTTGCGGACAAAATAAGTTAAAAAGATGCTTCCCAAATTACAGGCATCAAATGGATAAAGTGGCTGTTCTCCACATGGATTAGTGGCTTCAATGTCACCAATTGCTGGAACTGGATTTGCAGTACTGTCATTAATTTTATCAATGAAGATTAGTCCAGGATCCCCAGTTCTCCATGCACCATCTGCAATCTCATCAAAAACTTTTTTAGCTGACAACTTTCCTACTACTTCTTTCGTTTTTGGATTAATAAGTTCATAGTCTTCATCTTTTCTGTAGGCTTCCATAAATTTATCAGTAATCCCAACTGAAATATTAAAATTAGTTATTCCACCCATTTCTTTACAATGTATAAACTCCATTACATCAGGATGGTCTACTCTTAGTATTCCCATGTTTGCCCCTCTTCTTTTACCACCCTGTTTGACTTCATTTGTTGCAGCATCAAATATCCTCATAAATGAAACTGGACCAGAAGCAGTACCACTTGATGTCTTAACCAAAGAACCTGATGGCCTTAGTCTAGTAAAAGAAAATCCAGTTCCTCCGCCAGTTTTATGAATTATTGCTTGATATTTTAAAGCATCAAATATTCCCTCCATAGAGTCTTCTACAGGAAGAACAAAACAAGCGGAATATTGAAGACCGTTGCCTGTTCCTGCATTCATTAAAGTTGGTGAATTTGGTAAGAACTTACGAGATGTCATAATTTCATAAAATTCTCTCGCAGATTTCATTACATCTTTTTTATTAGCACCCCATCTGCTTTCCGCTGACGCCACTTCCCAAGCGACTCTCCACATAACGTCTTCCGGAGTTTCGATAGGATTTAAGTCGTTATCTTTAACTAGGTATCTTTCTTTTAAAACTTTTAAGGCTTGCTCTGTCCAATCACCTTTTGGAAGGTCTGTTGGTAAACTAGGTCTTAAACCTACCTTTTTCTCAATCTCTTTTTTTATTTCAGCACAAGAGGGAGCTTTGTAATCTTCAAATTTAATTATTTTTTTCATGTATTCTTTTCGATTAATTTTTCAAAATCTTCTAAATCTTCAAATTGTAAATAAACACTTGCAAACCTAAGCCAAGCTACTTTATCAATCTTTTTAAGTCGTTTTAAAATTGCGCCTCCAATTAATTTACTAGAAACTTCTTCTTTTTCAGCTTTAAGTAATTCTCTCTCTACTTCATCAGCTGTCTCATTTACTAAATCAATTGATACTGGTCTTTTTTCAATTGACCTTAATATTCCTCTTTTAACTTTCTCTTTATCAAAAGGTTCTCTTTTGCCATCTTTTTTAATTACCCAAAGTACTGATTTTTTAATCTCTTCATGTGTTGTAAACCGCTTTCCGCATTTACCACATTCTCTTCTCCTTCTTAAACCATGCCCGTCTTCAGAAGTTCTAGATTCTAAAACCTGTGTTTCTTTGGTATTACAAAATGGACATTTCATTAAATTTACCTTTCACAAATGAAAACGAAATACACTATCACTAGTAACGAAATACATAATCTAACACTAGGGGTAGACCGTCAACTATCAATTTATAATACAAAATGTATCAGCCCATGCCCAACTTAAGCACAAAAAAACACTTTCTAAAATTCCTTGCGTTAATTTTACGGAAAAACAAAAGGGGATAGTCTAAATAGGTGAGTAATAATCTAGTTCAAGTCAAATGGGTTTACTGGTGGAACTAAGCCTTTTGAAAGCATATGTTCCTTCACTTTTGTGTATACTTCCTTTGAATAACTTAGTGTCTTAATTACTTGAGGTCTTAAATCCTCTGGTGTAATTGGCAATATTTCATTCTCAATTACTTCCCTGTGTTTAAGAGATGAAAGACCAACTTTTTTATATAATTCATTATCATCTGTCATTTTTAATTCTGCTGATTCTAAATATTTTTCTGCCTTGGTTAGTGTAATAAGTCCTAAGTCAGGTTTGTTATTCTTAAAAAGGGTAAGCGCCGAGCTAAGTCTTTTATCTGCAAAAAGAAGGCTAATTTCCGCTTTTTTATTTTGATTAAAGGTAAAAGTAAGCCACATTTTGTCTCTAGTTGCCTTTGCATACCAAAATGGATTATCAGGGCCAATTTTACCTGGATATGCTAACTGGTAATCAATTTTTATAGCACTTTCACTTTTCACTTTTTCAGACAAAACCATTGGGGAATATGTGTAGGTAGGTATTGCTATTCGAAGAAATGAAACTGAAAGTATGGCAAATGCCGTAAATATAGTGGCGCAAATTCCTACAATTTCACCTTTACTTTTCATTAGGGTAATTGTAATTGTATAACACTTAGTCAACCTGTGCAAATAAAAGTTGATAGAAATATGTGAAGGCTAGCCTTTTACAGTTTTACTAATTTGTTTTAATTCGTGAATATCACTATCGTCAATTTCAAAACCCATCTTTTCTAATACTTCTACTATTGCGCTATCGATTAAATCTCCTGCGTCATTTTTATATGGCGCCATAATTTCGTTTTTCTCACGTAATGACAATGCAAAAACTTTTCCAAACTCTCTGTAGTTTTCAAGTACAACTTTTAATTTATCTGAGAACCGTTCTCCTTCTAAAATAGATTTCTTCACGTCACCCAACTTGTCAGTCCAATCTGCTACTAATTTTTCAGATGTAATTCTTTCGGATACATTTTGCATTATCAAGGCAATTCCCATTGCTTGAAGTTTTTCGTCCTTTTCAATTGATTTTTCAAACATTTGAATGACAAAATTTTCGTTAAATTTATCTTTGGAATCCATTTCTACAGTGTTTAATAGACCTGTTGCTCAATAACAATTTGTGATATAGTTTGTGCATGAATGTTG
>ERZ1292629.3828-Hain-H43-01um-R1-3828-length-11365-cov-9_pt1 | contig 11365 bp, 11 predicted proteins | sample MGYA00564399_ERZ1292629 | MGnify/ENA primary metagenome ERZ1292629 (study PRJEB36523, sample SAMEA6512636) | groundwater metagenome | collected 2019-01-08 | study: AquaDiva: Metagenomics assemblies of 32 groundwater samples | reverse complement strand
TTTTTTATGCTCGCCAGATACGAAGAGTTTTTGCCGGGCTTGCGAGACAGCTTTGGCCGTTTCCCGATGTCTTCGTCTTTGGCGTTCAGGGCCGGTTTTTCTTCACGGCCGATTGTTAATGAATATCTTGAACTTTTTTGGCAGTGGATAGGCAGCTTTAATTTAGATATTAAAAGAAAGAATCTTTGGCCAGAGAACAAACATTTCGCCGCCGCCCTCACTCACGATATTGACGCTGTCAGAAAGCACGGGTTTGGCAAAACATTAAAACGCGCGGCCGGGCTGGCGCTCAAAAGAGGGGATTTCAAAGGAGCCATTGCCGAACTTAAAGAATTTTCCCGCCTAATTTTTAAAGCCAAGGAAAATGACCCGTTTTGGTCTTTTGAACGGATTGCCGGCCTTGAAAAAAAACAGGGGGTCGTATCGTCTTTTTTCTTCTTGGCTTTGCGTAAGGGCAAAGAATATTCAGTGAACGACACAGATGTTTCCTCGTTAATTGGCGGCTTGGAGCGGGGCGGTTTTGAGGTGGGCCTGCATGGCAGCTTTTCATCCGCGGATAATTATGAAATAATGCGTTCAGAGAAAGAAAATTTGGACGCCACGGTTGATAACAGGCCTTATGGCTCCCGGCAACACGCTTTGAGGTGGAGCGCCGGCGTTTGGCAAACGCAATCATTGCTCGGACTGCTTTACGATTCATCGGTCGGTTTTGTTGAGGACGCTGGTTTTAGGGCCGGTTTTTGCCTGCCCTATAAACCCTTTGATTTAATCGGCCGAACCGCTATTAATATCTGGGAACTGCCTCTAATCATTATGGATACCGCGGTTTTGAGAGCGGACAACCGGGGCTTGGCGCCTCAAGAATGTCTTGAACTTATTTTTAATTACATACAAACCGTTAAAAAACATCACGGCGTTTTGACAATTCTTTGGCATAATTACGCGTTCCCGCCGCTTGATATTCCCAGCCATTATCATCGCTGGCGGGAAATGTATGAAAAAACGCTTCAAGAGCTCAACAAAGAAGGTGCTTTAACGGGTTCGGGCCGGGATATTATTAATTGGTGGATAGCCGCCAATAAAACATATGAAACAGACATTTAGAAAAATTTGGCTGGCTTTCAGAAAACATATTTTAACCGATGTTAAAAAGGGCAACATATCAAAGCCATTGCATTTTTTGCTGGCTGTTTTTAAGCGCCGGTTTTTGGGTTATCCGTATGTTGCTTTGATTGAAACCGGCAATTTTTGCAATATCTGCTGTCCGACCTGCACCACGCCTCATCGTAAAATCAGAAGGGAAAAAGCGCTGATGCCTTTTGAAAATTTCAAAAAAGTCATTGATAACATCAAGGACTCGGTTCATATCGCGCATTTGTATTATTCGGGCGAGCCACTTTTGCACCCGGACATTTGTCGTATGGCCAATTATGCCCACAAAAATCATCTTTATACTTCCATCAGCACCAATGCCACATTGCTTACCAAAGAAAAAGCTAAAGAAATTTTTCAGTCCGGTCTGGACGAAATTATCGTCTGCCTTGACGGCGTGAAAAAAGAAAGCTACGAGGCCTTTAGGGTGGGCGCCAATTTTGAAACCGTAATGGAAAACATCCGCTATTTTTGCGCCCAAAAACAGGCCTTAAAGCTCCAAAAGCCGTTTATTGAAATGCAGTTCGTGTTGCATCGCTTTAATCAAGACGAAGTTCCAGCTGTTGAAAAACTGGCTCAGGAGCTCAAAGTTGACCGTTTGCATATCAAGACTTTCGCTTTGGGCGAGTATGCGTATAGTCCAGAGGAAATAGCCGAGCTTTCGGCCAAATATTTTCCGGACAATGGCGATGCTCTGGCTAAAAGAAGGTACGAGAAACAAGGCGATAAGCTGGTAGTGAAAGAGCCGCCGCGCTTTTGTTCAATGGCTAAGTCCCTGGCTTTTATTTTGGTTGATGGCCGGCTTTCAATGTGCTGTTATGATTTACAGGGCGAATATATCTGGGGCGATATGCTCGCGCAAAAATTAAAAACTGTGTGGTTTAGCAAAGAACTGGCCGAAAAACGAAAAGTGGCCATTGAAAGGCAATATCCTTTGTGCAAGAAGTGTTCCATATATTAACAAAGCTGCGCCTAATCATTTTTATTAAAACAACTTCGCGGCCTTGAAAATCATAGTCGTTGGCCTTCAAGAAAATTACGCGGTGCCCGGCGACAAGCACCTACCGCTATTTTCTTTCGTCCAACTCCTTGATTTTCTAAGGCCTCTCTGTAAGTTTAATAAAAATGATTAGGCGCGCTATCGCGCTATAATTATGTCCAGCGAGTTTGAAAAAAAAGAATATGATTATAAGGGCCGGTGGGTGAGTTATTGGCACCAGATAAACGAGGTTTTGGATTTGAAGCCTCGTTGTGTTTTGGAAATCGGCATTGGATCGCAAACGACGGCCAATTACTTGAAAAACAAGGGCGTAGAGCTGACCACTTTGGACATTGACCCGGAATTAAAACCGGATGTCGTGGCTAGCGTCCAGCAGATGCCTCTTCCCAACAGTAGCGCGGATGTGATATTATGCGCGGAGGTGCTGGAACACTTGCCTTTTGATAAGTTTGAGCAGTGCTTGGTGGAGCTTGCAAGGGTGAGCGCCGGTTATGTTGTTTTGTCTTTGCCGCACTTCGGCCCGGCAATCAAGTTCAGCTTCAAAGCGCCTTTTATTAAGGAAGCGCACTGGGCTTTCAAATTGCCAATTCCCAAACAGCATCAGATAGAGGGCGGCCACCAATGGGAAATAGGCAAGAGGGGCTATCCGTTGTCCAAAATCAAAGCGGCCATCAAAAAGTATTTTATTATTCAAAAAGAATTTATTCCGTTTGAAAATCAGTATCATCATTTTTTTATTCTCAAAAAAATACAAATATGATTAAAGCCGCTGTTGTCGGGTTTGGTTACTGGGGGCCCAATCATGTCCGGAATCTGCTGAAATTGGCAACCGTTAAAGCGGTTTGTGTTTGCGATTCTTCTTCGGAGCGCTTGGAGGCGGCTAAATCTCAGTATCCGGACATTCAAACCGCGCCAAGATTTGACGATATTGTCAACGACTCGGAAATAGAGGCCGTGGTTATTGCTTTGCCAGCGGCTTTGCATTTTGACTTCGCTAAAAAAGCGCTGCTGGCTGGGAAAAATGTTTTGGTGGAAAAGCCGTTGACCTTGTCCAGCGAGGAAGCGAGAGAGTTAGTTGACTTGGCTGAAAAACAAAAAAAGGTTTTAATGGTTGGCAGCACTTTTCTTTACAACGACGGGGTGAGGGAAATCAAAAAATATATTGATAATGGCGATTTGGGCGATATTTATCATATTTATTTTCAGCGACTGAACTGGGGCAAGGTCCGCCAGGATGTCAATGCTATGTGGAACTTGGCTCCTCACGATATTTCAATGACTCTTTATTGGCTGGGGGAGATGCCGCGGAAAGTAATGGCTCGGGGAGCTGGTTATTTGCAAAAAGATATTGAGGATATTGTTTTTTTGAATATGGAGTTCAAAGACAAGAAAATGGTTCATATCCATTCCAGCTGGCTGGACCCGCACAAAGTCAGAAAAGCGGTGATAGTCGCCAGTAAAAAACATGTGGTCTACGACGATATGGCCGCGGAAAATAAAGTTCAAATTTTTTCGCCCCGAACGGATAAGAATTTCAGTCAATTCACTAACGAAGTTTTTTGTCCGGATATTAAAATAAGGGAGCCGTTGGCAGTTGAATGCGAGCATTTTATTGATTGTATAATAAATAATAAAACTCCGTTAAGCGGCGGAGAAGAAGGATTAAAGACGGTTAGGATTTTGGAGGCGGCGCAAAAGTCGCTCAAAACCGGCCAAGCAGTTAATTTATGAGCAATAATTTTTTCGCACATCAAACCAGTGTGGTAGAAGATAATGTGGCTATTGGCGAGGGCACAAAAATTTGGCTTTTCTGCCATATAATGCCCGGCGCCAAAATAGGGAAGAACTGCCTTTTGGGGCAGAATGTTTTTGTTGATAAAGATGTTGTTATTGGCAATAATGTCAAAATAGAAAATAATGTTTCGGTTTATCGTAAAGTTGTTTTGGAGGATTTTGTTTTTTGCGGGCCGTCCTGCGTTTTCACCAATGTTAATAATCCCAGGTCAGCTTATCCCAGAGAAGTGAGCGAATACCTGCCGACTTTGGTTAAAAAAGGCGCTTCTCTTGGCGCCAATTCCACGATTGTTTGCGGCCACACTATCGGACAGGGCGCTTTTGTGGCCGCGGGCGCGGTGGTGGCCGATGATGTGCCGGATTACGCTATAGTGGCGGGCGTGCCAGCCAAAATTATCGGCTGGATGTGCGAATGCGGCGCCAAGCTGAATTTTCAAAACGAAAAAGCCGTTTGTCCGAATTGCGGCAAAGAATATCAAAAGCGGGAGGAGAAAGTAAGTCGGCGGGCGTAATTCTTCCGCTGGCGTCAGAATTATACTTGCTTCTTAAAATAATTTTTATGTCTATTCCGTTAGTTGACCTCAAAGCACAATACGCAAGCATTAAGCAGGAAATTGACCAGGCGGTTTTTGGCGTGCTGGAGTCGTGTAATTTTATTTTAGGCGGGGAAGTGGAAAGTTTTGAAAAAGAGTTCGCTGATTTTTGCGAAACAAAATACGCTATTGGCTGCGCTAACGGCACGGACGCTTTAACTTTGGCTTTGCGGGCTTTGGGTATTAAGCAGGGAGACGAGGTTATTACCCAGCCCAACACTTTTATCGCCACGACCGAGGCCATCACCGCCAATGGCGCCAGGCCTGTATTTATAGATATTGAATCGGATACTTTTAACATCAACCCCGAACTGATTGAAAAAGCCATCACGCCAAAAACAAAAGCCATTTTGCCTGTCCATCTTTTTGGCCAGCCGGCCAAAATGGATAAAATTATGGCCATTGCCCAAAAATATAATCTCAAAGTCATTGAAGACGCGGCCCAGGCGCACGGCGCGAAATACTATAGCAAGCGGGCCGGCAGTTTTGGCGACATTGCCTGTTTCAGTTTTTATCCGGGCAAAAACTTGGGCGCTTACGGAGACGGCGGAGCGGTTGCTACCAGCGACGAACAGCTGGCTCAAAAAATCAGAATGTTGCGAAATCACGGCCGGGAGAAAAAATACGAACACGAAATGGAGGGCGTGAATAGCCGCTTGGACGAGTTGCAGGCCGCTGTTTTGCGGGTCAAGCTTCGTCATCTAGACGAATGGAACAAAGCTCGGCGAGAAAGAGCCGATATTTATAACCGGCTTTTGCAAGACATAAATGGCTTAGTTCTGCCCTTTGAGGTTTCGGGAGCTGAATCCGTTTATCATCTATATGTTGTTCGCGCTCAAAACCGAGACAAACTGCAAGCGGTTTTGAAAGAACAGGGTATTGCTTCGGGCGTTCATTACCCGATTCCCTTGCATCTTCAGCCCGCTTACCAATGGCTCGGTCTGGGCAAAGGCGATTTTCCAGAAGCGGAAAAATCAGCCGATGAAATTTTGTCTTTACCAATGTATCCGGAGCTTTCTTTGGCCGATCAAGAAAAAATCGCCCAGGAGATTAAAGCTTTTTTCGCTAACTCGCTTAATTAACGCCACTACAAAATGTAAGCGATCGCTTATGTTTTGTATTGCTAATGATGTGCTGGTTAAAGAGTTAATGAGGGGGAAGAGTTTGGCTCGTTCCCTGATGAACTCAAAATTAAAAGAGCGGAACATCGTCCTTGTCGGGCGTGTCTTGGATTTAGGTGGCCGAGGCAAAGACAGCTATTTGCGCTTTTTGAATGTTAGCGCGGCCGATATCATTCGCTTGGATATTGATGAATTGTCAGCGCCGGACAAAAAGATTGATTTTGAAAAAGATACTCTGCCGTACGCGGATAATTCCATAGATAATATTCTGGCTTTTAATCTTTTTGAACATATTTTTCATCATCAATTTTTGATTAAAGAAATTTTTCGGGTTTTAAGGCCGGGCGGGCAACTGATTGGCTCCGTGCCGTTTTTGGTAAAGATTCACCCGGACCCCAATGATTATTTTCGGTATTCTGCTCAGGCGCTGGAAGCGCTGTTTCAAAAAACCGGATTTCAAGAGATTAGAGTTGATTATGTGGGAAAAGGCCCTTTTACGAGCCAATATTCTCAAATAGAGTTTATTTTGCCAAGAATTTGCCGCGTTATTTGCGCCCATTTTCATCTTTTTCTTGATAAGGTTTTTTTGCTGTTGAAACCGGGTTTCAACAGCCGATTTCCTTTGAGCTATATTTTTATTGCAAGGAAGTAACAGAAATATGGATTGGAACAATTACTGGAAAAATTATGACCAAAAAGAGGTGCTTCGCCATCAGGCGGCTTTGGATATGATTCACAACGGAACGGCGCTTGACCTTGCTTGCGGCGACGGCTTGTTTTTAAGCAAATTGCGCGAGAAAGGCATTCAAGGAGTCGGCCTTGATATTTCAGAAGAGGCGGTCGGAAAAGCCAAAGAAAACGGGCTTGACGCAAGGGTGTTTGACTTCAGCAAGAACGCGCTTCCGTTTCCGGACAGTTCGTTTGGCACCGCAGTAATTTTGGACAGCTTGCAATATTTTAACGACCCTTTTTGGGTTCTCCAAGAAATGCGTCGCGTGGCCAAAAATTTTATCGTTGTCCAGTCGCCTAATTTTAGCTCCCTTCCTTCAAGGTGGCAGATGCTTTTGGGCAAAGTGCCCGAAAATAACCGGCCGAAAAGAGCGGGTATTTATTGGTTCTCGTGGCCTATTTTGAAGGCAATGCTTGAAAAAAGCGGTTTTGCGGTTGAGGAGACGCGAGTGAATAGTTTTTTTAATCGGTTTCCGGGACTAAAACAGTTGATGCTGTTGATGGCGAAAATAAGACCTTCGGTTTTTGCCTTGCAATTTATTATTAAGGCGCGAAAAATATGAAACTGCTTTATGTCGCCAATATGAGAATGCCGACAGAAAAGGCGCACAGCATACAGGCAATGCAAATGTGCGCCGCATTTGTAGGTTCAAATTTTGAGGTGGAATTAGTGGCGCCGAGGAGATTTAATAAAATTAAAAGCGATCCGTTTGAGTATTATGCTATTGAGAGGAGTTTCAAAATTACCAAACTGCCTTGCCTGGATTTAATTCCCTGGCTCGGTCATTTCGGGCTTTGGATTGAAACAGCCAGTTTTCAGGTTTCGCTCTTTTTTTATTTGCTTTTCAAAAAAGCGGACATTGTTTATACCCGAGACAAGTCCTGTTTATTGCCGGCATTCTTTAAGAAAAATGTTTTTTTTGAGGCGCATACTTTCCCGAAGAACTATTTTCTCTATTCTTTTTGGATTAATAAGGCGCAAGGAATAATAACGATTACCAAAGGCCTGGCAGAGCTTTTTTTGGCCAAAGGCATAAAACCAGAAAATATTTTAACAGCCCCGGACAGCGTGGATTTAGCAAAATTTAAGATTAACGAAGGCCAAGCGCAATGCCGTGAAAAATTGGGCTTGCCGCTCGATAAAAAAATCATTCTTTACACGGGCCACCTGTATTCTTGGAAAGGCGTAGATATTTTGGCGGAGGCCGCTAATTATTTAGGCGAAGATGTTGCGGTATATTTTGTTGGCGGCGCAGAAGAGGATATCGAGAAGTTCAAAGTTCAACCTGCCTCGCCGCGTCAAGGCGGGAGTGCAACCTGCCTCGCCGCGTCAAGGCGGGAGTTAAAAGTTAGCGTTGTCGGCCATCGGCCGCATAGTGAAATCCCTTATTGGATGGGAGCGGCTGATGTTTTGGTTTTGCCAAACTCGGGCAAAGAAGAAATTTCAAGGGCTTGGACATCGCCGTTGAAAATGTTTGAGTATATGGCTTCAAACAGGCCGATTGTCGCTTCTGATTTGCCCTCCATAAGAGAAGCGCTTAACGGGAACAATGCGGTTTTGGTTAAACCGGATGATGCTTTGGCTTTGGCGCAAGGGATTAAAGCAATTTTAGAAAATACGCCATTGGCTCAACAAATTAGTCAAGCTGCTTTTCAGGATGTTCAGCAATGCACTTGGCAATCGAGAGCCCAAAAGATTGTCCAATTTTTTAGCGCGTCCATAAAATAATGTTCATAGACACCATACTCGCCCGGCTTAGAAAAAAGAAAGTTTTAAAATATATACCCGAAAACGGGGTTGTTTGCGATATTGGCTGCGGCCCGGAATTAAAACTTCTTTTATCTGTAAGAGGCAAAATAAGCGAGGGCTGGGCCATAGACAAAAAAACAATTGACCAGCCGTTTTCCGTTAATATCCGCGCCGTTGAGCAGGATATGGATGAAAATCCAATTTTGCCTTTGCCGGACAATAAGTTTGACTGCCTGTTGATGATGGCTGTTCTTGAACATATGGCCTTGCCAAAGGAGGCGATAGGCCAGGCCTTTCGGGTTTTAAGGCCGGGCGCTATTTTGCTTTTAACCACGCCCGCTCCCTCGGCCAAACCAATACTTGAGTTTTTGGCTTTTCGCTTGCGCATGATTTCCAAAGAAGAAATCCTTGACCATAAACATTATTTTTCCAAGCAAGAACTTTCTAAAATACTAACTGAAATCGGATTCAGCAAAATAGAGCATCATTATTTCGAATTGGGTCTTAACCAGTTTGTCGTCGCCCGAAAATGACATCACGATATCGTTTTTTTGATTTGATTTTTACTCTAAACTTCTTGCTATCGCAAGAAGTTTAGAGTAAATAATTTATGAACATTTTATTAAAAATCAGACAGAATAAATGGTTCGTTGCCGCTTTTGTTTTCGCTATGGCTAATTTGGCCGCGATTTATAGCATTTTTGGCTTTAGAAAATATGGCGACACTCAAGGATATATAAAAGCCATCTGCTGGTTCAGGGATGCGGGTTGCCAAATTGAGCCATTGCGTTTTCTCCGGCCGCTGGGGCCGATGCTCTCAACTCGCTTTGAATTTTTGGGCTCGGGAGCGGGACTGCTCGTTCAAAATATCATTTTTTATTTTCTGCTTGTTTTTCTGCTTTTCAAAATCACAGACATTGTTTTTCGTAATAAAAAATACGCTGTTTTGGCTTCTTTATTTTTTATCACCTCAACGCCATTTATTGATACTGGCTTGGCTTATCTCACCGACACCGGCTCATGGTTTTTTTATTGCCTTTCCGTATATCTGACATTGCTTTACTTCCAGTCTCATCAAGAAAGATTAGTCGCGATGAACGGTTTCTTATCGGCTGTGGGCGTTTTAATCAAGGAAAACGGCGGGCTGGGCGCGCCATTTTTCGGCTTGATGATTTTATTTGACAAAAATATTTCTTTTAAAAATAAAATCATAAAAATAGCCGTATTTAGCGCGCCTTTTTTGGCCATTGTCATTGGCTGGCAGTTCTTGAGTTATAAGCTTGTCCATTATACTTTTTTTGATGTGTTTTTCGGTCCGGCCAAACCAGCGGCCGTGGGCGAGAGCGTTTTGGTCGTTGCTTTGCGACATTTGGGACAACTTTTCAGAACTATGGGGCTTTTGTGGCCGTTCATTTTTTTGGGTGTTGTTTACGTCTGTCGAAAAAAGGATTGGGCAAAAGCGAAAATATTTCTGGCCTTACTGCCCGCCTCTCTTTCTTTTCTGGCGTGGAGTCCGGATGCTGGAGCCAGAACTACTTTTCTCGCGGCGCCCCTTGGCATTTTACTTTCCATTAACGGTCTGTCTTTTTTGGAAGAAAAAATGAGCAAAAAATCCTTTGCGGAGATGCTTGTTTTTTTAGTCATAGTCATTATTTTGGCCGACTACCTTTTCTGCTGGTTTAATCCAAGAGTTTCATTTGTTGATATTATCGTTAGATTTTTCGGCCTATGAAGACGGATATTCTTTTCATCAATCCTCCCTGGTATAAAAGCTCGGGCAATGTTTGGAAAGCGGTTGGGGCTTGCTTGCCGCCTTTTTGTTTAGGCCTTTTGGCCGCGCTGTCCCGGCAAAGGGGTTATAGAGCTGATGTCTTGGATTGTAATGCCCTGCATATTGGTTTGGATGCTTTGGACAAAAATCTGCCTTCAAAGCCGCCGCGTTTCGTTGGCTTGACCGCCACCACGGTTTTAATCGCCCAAGCGCTGGAAGCGGCCAAAATCACAAAACAAAAATATCCCCAAACCAAAACCATTATCGGCGGGGTGCATTGCACGGTTTTGCCCGAAGAAGTTTTGAGCTGTCCCAGTATTGACTATATTGTGATGGGAGAAGGGGAGTACGCTTTACTGGATATTTTGGCCGGCAAAGACCCGGCTGATATTCTGGGCTTGGGCTGGAAAAAGAACGGCTCGCTTTTTTTCAACCCGCAGGGGCCGACTATTCCAGATATCAATATCTTTCCGTTTATGGCCTACGACCTTTTGCCTATGGACAAGTATTATCCGGCCGCTGGCGGGTACAAGCGCTTGCCGTCTCTGGGTATGATTACCTCGCGGGGCTGTCCGGGCAGATGCACTTTTTGCAAAGGCAATGTTTTGGGGGAACTGATAAGATTCAGAACGGCAGAGAAGATTTTTGAAGAAATAGTATTTTTGCAAAAAAATTACGGCATACGGGACATTGCTTTTTATGACGACACTTTCACCGCCAACCGCAAAAATGTGCTGGATTTTTGCCGCTTGCTTTTAGAAAACCCAGCCAAGGGCGGGGCAGGCAAAACCGATTTAACTTGGAGCTGTTTTTCCCGGGTGGACACGATTAATGAAGAAATGCTCTCGGCAATGAAAAAAGCTGGTTGCCACCAGATTATGTATGGCGTTGAATCGGCCGACCCGCAGATTTTACAAAACATCAACAAGCGCATATCTTTGGAAAAAGTTGAGGAGACGGTCAAAGCAACTAAAAAAGCGGGCATTGAAACCCGTCTAGCTTTTATGTTCGGCAACCCGGGCGAGACAGAGGAAACCGTTAAAAAAACAATTGATTATTCAATTTATTTGCGGCCCGACTTGGTAAGCTACAACATTACCACGCCTTACCCGGGCACCGTAATGTTTGAGTGGGCCGACAAAAACGGCTATCTTTTACACAAGAAATGGCCAGAATACGACCTTTCCAAGCCGATAATGGAACTGCCCACGATTTCGCCAGAAAAAGTCCTGAGCTATTATAAATACGCTTACCGCAAATTTTATTTCAGAGCCGGCTATGTCTTCCAGCGCCTCAAAAGAATAAGAAGCTTCAATGACTTAAAACGCAACCTGTCGCCATTTTTTAGCTTCGCCAGATTTCTCTTCGCGCCAGGCCGCGATTAAAGCCGTTTTTGTGGGGAAACTTGACAAGATGTGATAAAGGACTATACTGATATTGAAAGTCGCCTGCGCC
>ERZ1292629.3827-Hain-H43-01um-R1-3827-length-11366-cov-15_pt1 | contig 11366 bp, 11 predicted proteins | sample MGYA00564399_ERZ1292629 | MGnify/ENA primary metagenome ERZ1292629 (study PRJEB36523, sample SAMEA6512636) | groundwater metagenome | collected 2019-01-08 | study: AquaDiva: Metagenomics assemblies of 32 groundwater samples | reverse complement strand
CGCCTTTCATCACAAATATACTTTAATTGTCTGCTTATCCAAAAGATATGGCAATGGTTTATTATCCACCGATGCACAATGTGCGTGACCCAGTCATGCACATTTGCATAAATAGGCGCATGATGTTAATTAAAGAGATAAGTTCTTTTTTGTTCTTTTGATCAAAAATAAAAAACCAAAAAAAGGAGGTTTTATGGAATCGAGCCGAATAAATCTAGAGAGTTGGCTGGAGGTTAGCAAACTCATAGCAGCGGTTTCCTCGACAAGTTCAGGACAAGGCGGCAGTGTGCTTAGAACAAAGCATTGCTGGGTTAAGAAGGCGTCTGTTGCCGAAATAAAGGGGGTTGTTGACGCGGGCGGGTTTGAAATAAGAACATTCGCGTCCTGGGGCGGTACCGAGAACGCGCCTCTGATCAAGGCCAATGTGGTGATGGATGGGGAAAAGTTGCGTTGGTATGGCAGTCATGTCAACGAACTGGAAGTGATTATTTTTCCGGCGGCCGAGCGATTGTTTTAACTTCTCCGACTGATGCTAAAAGGTCTCCGACCGCGTTTCTGCTGTATCTCTTTGGCCACAAGGATGCCGAAGGGTTTCTAAAAAAGCCCGCCAAACCCGGTCTGGCAATTTCTGGAAATGGCGGATTAGAATGTCGGTTTATTCAGGGAGGTGATTTTCTTTCTAAAAGAATTTACGAAGGCATGATTGTGTTGTGGATTATGGACGCGGCCAGTTTTGGGGTATTTTTTGCCGAAGAAGCAAAAATGGCCCGCAAGTTGCTGGAAAAGGTTTTAAAAGGGGAGACAAAATGAAAATTAAAACGGGCTGATCCAACGATCAGCCCGTTATTTTTTTATCTCTATAATTTTGTTTCTGGAAGTTGCTCCCGAAACAATTCTTACAGAGGTCTTAGACACTCCAAAATACTCGGCCAAAAGTTCAACGATAGCTCTGTTGGCGCGGCCTTGGATGGGCGGTTCGGTAGTCGCCACCGTAAAATTGGCGTCGTCTAGTTTTTCAACTTTATTTTGAAAAGCGCCCGGCTTGACCTTAACGAAAATTCTCATATTATTCTGTGGTTTTACCATCAAAATGCTCTTCGTTGTCCTCGGCAACGGGGTCTTTTGTGCGGTTACTTTATAGGTGTTGTCCTCTTATATACAATTATGGTATCATATAATTAAGATTATGGTTGAAATTGCGCACCCAAAACTTGACGAGCGTTCTTATAAAAACGCTGTCTTATATTTTATCAAGTACTGTAACAACAAGTACTTGCACGCTACGAAGCTCAATAAGCTTTTATATTATCTTGATTTTGTGTATTTTCGCGACCACAAAAAATCTGTTACGGGCGATGTCTATATTCATCAAGGGTACGGTCCTGTACCTTCCCGTGTAGACGAAATACTCGCGGGGCTCAAAAATGAAGGCGCAATTGATACTGAAGCGGTTTCCAATAACGAAATGGAAATGATCAATTTTTCACTGAAAGACGATTCTAAATTTGATGAGACCGTTTTCAACTCTGATCAAAAAAAACTTCTTAAGCAAATCTGTGACGAGTTTGGAAACTGGTCGACCGAAAAAATCGTTGCCCAGACACACCTTGAAGCCCCTTGGTTTTATTCAAAACCATACGAAATCGTCGACTACGCTTATGCGCGTGATCTTGATTTCTTCAAATAATGTTCCGTATCTATGTCGTGGGTTTATGTTGAACGAGAGCAGTTTGTCCGAATGTGTGAAAAAGTTGGCGTCTCCACGAGAGTGCGCGAGGCAATTAAATCTTGGGCGCCGACCGTAAGCCGGTTTGAACTCTCTCGTCAAAAGATTGTTTTCCGCTCACCAAAAAATCGCTATGAAGCGTGGGCGGTGGGCATTCCGAATCCAGACAGCAACAGAGGCAAGAGTGGCGGTTATCGTGTCGTGTATTTCCTTGACCTCACTGAATGTACTATCAATCTAGATTTTATAGAGGAACGCAAAGAGCTTGGTTTTCGTGATGAAGGTAATCGCAAGAAAGAACGCTACAATGGCTACATTCGCGATCTCAAAGAAGAACTGAAAAAGCGGGACGCATAGTTCCGGAATTTGTTTACCCCGTAGCGAACTGCTATGGGGTTGTTTTGATTCGATTTCCATAAGTTTTATTTTTACCTGCCTGTTTGGGATTCACCCCCAAAACTTTTGGGCGGACGGAATTTTTGGCGGCGCTCATCCTTTAGTCATGGACGCCCTAACGGAAATGTCCGAGGCTCAAATGCAAATGCGCTTGGCCCACCCTCCCGTTCGCGCGCAATATCCCCGCCGTAGAAAAAGAGGAGACGGCGGGGATGCTCCCTACTCAAATAATTTCTGATCTTTCTCTATATCTTTAATTTTCAATCTCTTTATATTTAGTTCGGTATCAAAAGCAGCTTCACCAATTACCATTATTGCAACTTTATTTTTCATTGACCCAATTAAACCGTCCACTATTTTTTCTAGGTTTTTAATATCAGCAATTTCAACTTCAAAATTTATTCTCTTTTCACCAATAGAGATCTTGCCGTTATAAGTTTTACGATCCATTGCAGTAATAATTCCTTTTACCTTATGCTCTGCCATTTGCAATTCTTCATCTTTTTCAAAATATGGTGCTTCTTCTTTTGCAACTTGGATTGGTTCCGTGTCTTCTTCTGCTATTGCGATTGATTCCAACTCCGAGCCCTCTTTTAAGAGGGGCTGGAAAACTTTGCGTAATCTTTTATTTGTACTCTCACTTTGTAAAAGATTATAAGTAATCACATTAACATTAATTTGTCCGCTGTTATTATGAATAGCAACATGCGGAGAACCATCGTTTTGAATAACTTCGACTTTTGTTGGTTTCTCACCTTTAAGAAACTTCTTAACCCGAATAAGAGATTTTAAAATTTCAATAAGCTGCTTAACTGTTGAAATAGTATTTATATTAAACAGTGGTATGAGAACAGGAGAGATTAATGCCAAATCTTTAAGATTAACTACCAAATCAACTTCAAAAGAGCCGGTTTTTAGAGCTACAAGATCAATACTCAAACTCTTATTTTTCGCACCATCAACATCTTTTGCGATAAATCGTAAAAGTTCTGCTGTCGCAGATACAGTATGTGCAAAATCATTTGCATCAATACGACCAGCTTCCATCGTTGGCCCATCAAACTTTATATGCAATTTTTTAGTGTCAGTTTCCATTTTTTAAGAGTTGATGATAATTTGTTTTTCCTCCTCACTTAATTCATAGAGTTTATACACAAGATCGTCAATTTGATGTTCTTGTGTAGTAGTATTAGCGTCCGCATTATTTTTCTTAAGTTTCAGGATATGCTCGACTAGCTCCTTAATATTTTGGACCAATTTCCTATTTTTCTGATTTATTTTGGGAATAGGTAAGGAATTTATGGCGGGGATTGCTCCAGAAAGATAAAGATAATCTACAAAAAAGTAGCGCGAATTGGCAATCAGTAAACCTATCTCGCGCCCGAGCTTTGAAACTATTGCAAGAGTTTGGAGAATAATGATACCGAGTCATAATTGCTTAACTAAAGACTTTCCTCGAGCTCAACGGCATCATCCTCATCCACACCTAAATCTTCCATGATCTCCTGAACACGCTCGGCCGTGTCCTTATCAAGGTCGTGACTTTCCATAAGCTCCTTAACATCTTCGTCCGGAGCTTCTTCGGCCGGTTCGTTTTTAATTGGATCGTCGGTGCTCATATTTTAATTTAATGCCCAGATTGCATAGTTTAAGTACACTGCAAAACTGACCCAGAGAATATACGGCACCAAAAGCCACGCGGCCGGACGGGAGATTTTATAAAATACAACAATCGTGGCGAGAATGGCGAGCCAGAGGAATACAATCTCAACAAGCGCGCCACCCGGGCTATGCAGACCGAAAAAGATAATTGACCAAAGCGTGTTGAGCACCAGCTGACCGGCAAATATGCCTAAGGCAATTTTTACATCCCTGCGATCCAGTCCTTTTTTCCAGACAAGGAAGGCCGCGATGCCCATAAGTGCAAACAGCGTCGTCCAGACCGGTCCGAATACCCACGCCGGAGGATTAAGAGTAGGCTTCACAATCCCAGCGTACCACCCAGCAATGGACGGAGTCGTAAACACCGAGCCAATAATACCAGCGAGTTCGGAGACAACAATAGTAATGATGAGTTTGAAAGTGTTGTTCATAATTTAGTGATCTAATTCGTTATCCAAAAATTGGCTCTCAATTACAGCTTTCCTATATTTCAGCATCTCCAGTTCCTTTTTGAGTTCGGTATTTCTGTGTTGTTCTTGGGCAAGCATACCCTCCAAAGCTTGAGCTGAATACTTAAAATCTTCCTTCAAATGCTCTTTGATGTCCTGCATGCCCAAAGTTTTGTTTTCAACTTTAAGCTTCGCGCCCAAGACAGTAAGCTCTTGATCGGACCCTTGGATTTCCCGTTCTTTAGCGGCAATGTTGTTCGTAGTTTCCTCGATTAAATGTTGTTTTATGTTTGTCATTTGATTGTAAATTATTTTATTAACTCAATGATTACAATTTAGATCGGAGATTCTTATTCTACGAAGGGCGGTCCTTCGTAGAAGGTCATGGACGCCCTACTGCGTCCTTCTGTAGCTTTAGCGAAGGCGGGACCCACCTCGTTCGAGTATAATGACTCTCAGAGTCAGAAAACCTCCCGTTCGCGCGCAAGCCCGCTCGCAGAGGACAAGAAGAATGCTGGCGGGACTCCCTACTAGAATGGATAACCAGTCAATTCAAAAAGCTCGACCTCTTCCTGACCAATCACAGCCCCAAGATCTTTAAGAATATCTGCGTTGACTAAGTTGTGAGAATTAACCATTTTTTTCGTCTTTGCGTTCAACCAGTCTGAATTCCATATAACGATTTCTTTACTGACAACCTTACTACAAAGTTTCTCTGAATATTCAAAGTGATTACTAAATTTTATAGTCATTCTTTGCAACCAAAGTTGCATGATACCAGTATTTGGCAATTTTTTATACTTTGCCAATACTTTTTTGACTATCCTTTCCCTCGTGCTTTTTGAAACAAGATCAACCAATTTACTTAAAATTGCTGCGACTATCGGATACGTTCTCGGGTTTTTATATCCAATATCCGTAATGATACTAATTAAAACTTGAGTATTTCCTTTTATTTCTTTTTTAGATAAATTTACGATTTTGTCGTAAAAATTCTTTAATGAGACCGAAACTTGCCCAGAGTTTGGAAATGATTGCGAAAAAACAGAAATGGCATAGAGTTCGCTTTGCAAATCTGTGTAGCAATTTTCATTGATGATCCATTCGAGCTTGTCGGGTTTGATTGCACTATGAATTACATTGTCTAGACCTTTTGTTTTTGATGAGTTTATTCTCACTCCAAATCCGTTGAGTATATCTGTAAGTTCCTTAATTATTCGATCAGCAATTTGAGGATTATTTGTAAATACTCTGTAATCGTCTCTGTATCTAATAATTTTGTAGTCTGACTTCTTGATACCAGCATTTTTAATATTTTCCACAAGTAGACTGTCTATGTAGCACAGCACCAATTCTGCTAAAAAGTCCATTAGGGTACTTCCTTGCGGAATACCATTCGTTTGTCCATTAGACATCGCTTGTAACTGCCAATCAATTTGATTGCCGAGCAACTTCCTATTTCCTTTTTCCTTCTTTGCAACATCTTTGTTATGGAAAGCCCACGCGAGCGAATGGGTGTAAAAAGACCCGTAGCAATCAACAATATCGGTATGATAAAGATAGTCAAAATCTAAACTATAAATTATTGATTTTTTCTCTACTTCCGTAGACCAATGTACAATCTGTGCCGCCTTGCTTTTCTTGTAGTAAGTTGAAACTACAGGCAAACCCTCACACTCAATACCTGCGCTTTTTTTCATCAATTCAGCAAATCTTGCTTGGACTTGTTTCCAGTTAGACGGCTTTGTTATTAAACAAACTAAATACACATAAAGAGCTGGGTGAATCAGTTGTAGTGGTCGCCACGCGTATCTTCCGTCTTTGTTGCTTATAAGTTTATAATTCACATCCTCCAAGAGATGGGGACGTGAATTTTTACTAGAACTATAAAAATCTGTTATTTCCTTAGAACCAAAGTGTTTTGATAAATTATTCAGCAAGCTATCAAATTGAAAATATGGTGGTAGATCAATGTTGCAATAGCTTTCTTCTCGCAAGAAATACTTTTTGGCTTCATCGGCTGTTAGTGATAATACATTTTTCATATTTCAGCTAAGACTTTGGAGATTTTTTGCTCCATTATTTCGATCATTTTTTTGTTGGATTCAACGATTTTCTGTTCTTCCTCAATTTTCGCCACGATTTGTTTCTGAATTTCAAGGGGTGGTAACGGAATGTCAATCTGTTTTAATTTAATGATGGTCAATGCTTGATATGCGGCACCGGCTGATAACTGATTTATTGAGACAAACATACTGTCTAAAACCAACCTCAAGTAGTACGAATCCGCTTTAATATCTTTGATCCACAGTAAATTACCGTCCTTGAAATAAAATTCCCTATTATCTGGCACAACCCAAGAATATCCGATAGTACCAACAGCAGAAATTAAAATCTCGCCTTTCTTGGGAACATCAAATTTTTCTTTGATTTCCTTGTATTTCTTTTCAGATATAAAAAGCTCTAGTGATATTGATTTTCCTTCATATAACTCAACAACTTCTTTCGTTCGATAAAAAGGCACGCCCTTTTCAACATATTCGTTTTTGAAAATTCTTTTGCTAGATGTGACTTCCGCAATATCCTCAAGTTTTTTAATCTCCCATTTCGGATCAATTTCAAAATTTGGCTTCCAATTTTCGGTTACTGCTCGCGCGCCGTCTATGACTTTTTGATAATTTTCCAGTTCAGCAACAATTTGCTCTTGGATATTAAGAGGGGGGACTGCTATTCTGTGCCTTTTTAATTTCGAGAAATGGCGTTTGTAACCATCGGATTCGATTGGTTTTGTTTTAAGTAAAAAATATAAAAATTTTGGCAATAGTTTCTCATTTGTTGATAATATTTTTATACCATCTGCGCCTTGGGCAAAAGACTTTTCCGTGTATTTAATCGCGCAAGTATGATCACCAAAAATAACTGCTGGCTTGTTAAGTTTTACTAACGAATTATCGTCATCTGTCCACCCAGCTATATCGTCTTGTGATTGGTCAATGATTGGATATTTACCAAAAACCAAATATTTATCCTTTTTTATTTTCTTTGGCGGAGTAATTGTTTTGATAAGTTCTTCCAGCCTTACCGTTGGCCATTTTCTACGGTCGTCCATTATTTTTTCTCGATATACCTCACCACTTAAATTGGCCAAGTTATTTTCTAAGATTCTTTCCTTCGGAAGCGTGTAATTTTTGACTTCGTCAATTATCGTTTGCTTTCCGTTTTGCAAGTCCACACGATATTTTTTAATGATTTTTAAAGCGTTTGGTAAATCATCTTTGTCTATTGGCGAAGGGTTAGTATTCAAAGAAAAACTATGATTTTCAATTTTATAGAAAAGTATATTTTCTGGTTTCAGGGTTTTATCCAAAAATACAATGCTGGTTTTTACTCCAGAATATGGTTGAAAAACTTGAGACGGCAAAGACACTACGCACCAGAGGCCGTTATCCAAAAATAACTTTCTGATTGCTTGATGTCCTTTGCTTCCGTCAAAAATAATTCCTTCCGGCACTATTACGCCCATTCGTCCGTTGAAATTGAGATGATGAACCATCCACTCACAAAACAATACTTCGGTTTTGTTGGAAGTAATCGCAAAGCGGGAATGTCGGCGCGCTCCGCCTTTCGGCGTGATAAACGGCGGATTGGCAACGATAATATCAAACGAATGTTGCCAAAGGTTTTCATTGAGAAGCGTGTCATTTTCAGAAACATTAGGAACTTTCAAGCCGTGTAAGTAGAGATTTGCCAAAGAAAATTTGACCATTAACGGCTCCATATCCCAGCCAAAGATTGTCTCGTTATAAAGTTTTTTAGTTTGTTCTGGGTTGAGTTTTGATCTGCCTTTATCGTCTGTATATTTTGCCTTGAGATAATTGTATGAGGCGACAAGAAAGCCGGCAGTACCGCAAGCAGGGTCGGCGATTTTCTCACCAATACTTGGATCAATAACTTTTACAATAAAATCAATAATATGGCGGGGGGTGCGGAATTGACCAAGCTCGTTTTGCGTTCCTAAAATCGGCAATAAACTTTCGTAAAAATCGCCCAAGTCCAAGCCGTCTGAAAATTTGTCGTTAAGAAATGTCAAAAAATGACTTAGAACTTTTGGCTCCAGTATTTTTAAATAAGAGCGTTCAAAAACCTTTCTCACTGTTGCGTCTATGTTCGGGTTTTTATACAGCGATTCAACGGCTTCGCGACATTCTTTTACTAATTCCTCGCCACTGTGGCGCATAAGCACATCAAAGTGATAGCGTTCCCATGCTCCGGTAAAAATCAATTCCTTTGAGCCAATTCGCACAAGGTCATCATGTTTTCTTGATAGTTGTTTCAGAAATAAAAACAAAGTAATCTGTTCAATTTGATCAGTCGGCATTGCTACCTTGCCAACGATAATTTGGCGCAGGTCGGCGATGATTTTGCTTAATTCTTGAGGTTTAGTTGACATAGGCGATTTTAGATTCCTTTATGTAATCCACGACCTTTTCCACTTCGTCCCGATTTACTCTGCCAATTGGCACATTTCCGCCAAAAGTTTGATCGTCAAGCACACCCAAATTTCCTTTTTCAAGATTTGTTCGGTAATCGGGGCTGGTTAAGTAGCATTGATAAATATTTTCAAAATAATTTAATTTTTCGTAAGGCGTGTCAGAATATACAAGTTTGAATTCTGAAAATCCTTGATTCATTCGGTCATATTTATCCGGCAACCTTGAAATTATGCCCGACGCCTTTCTCAAAAAATCATTTAGGCCGTTGCTGGTTTGATATGCCTTGCGAAGCGATTCCAAAGAAAAGTAATAGTTTGGTTTTTCGAGCAATTTTTCTTTGGCGATTCGCTCGCTCTCGTCCACATCGTCATTTGTAAGCGCGGATTGAAATTCGTTATCTTTTGACATCAAGTCCTTGACCGCTTCTTCAAAATGGTTGCGATACGCTTCCCGATCAACTTTCATGCAGTCGTCGCCGATTTGGATTTGATTATCTCGCACCAAAAAATCAGTGCCGATATAAATAAACTTGCCATGAGCAACGGCGATTGGTGGATCGCCCGGACCCGGCTCGGGTTTCGGCTCCGGTGTCGGTTGCGGTTCAGGAATTGGTTTTGGCGATGTGCCTCTGCCAGCCGGAATCTTTAATGGCTCTTTGTAGTCGTATTCTTCTTCAAAGTATTCACACACCCCGAAAAAATCTATAAGGTGATAGCTGTCTTTTTGTGTTATTTGTCCGGTCAGTTCATTTTTGAAAGCGTGCGGTCTAGTGCCTCTGCCTTTGATTTGCACAAAATCGCTCACCGAAAAAATTGGCTTCATCAAAACAACATTCAAAAGGTCGGTGCAGTCGTAGCCAGTCGTCATCATATTTACTGTTACGGCAATGCGAGTATTCCCGAGCTGATTATTTCTGTATTTTTTAGTAAGTTCTTGGCTACCGACAACATTGCTGGTTATTTGTCTTGCAAAAACTCCGTTATGCCCAGAGTATTTGCCTGGCCAATTTTTGTCGGCTGCCTCGTTCAAAATACGAGCGATTTTTGAAGCGTGATTTTGTGAAATACAGTAGATTATTGATTTTCCAACTTCTCCGGTAATCGGATCAATTTTTGCGGTTTTCAAAAACTCCTCAACGATTAGACGATTCAAGCTATCTGAAAAAACTTTGCGTTCAAGTTGGCGAATTTTGAAAGTTTCTTCTACTTGCTCGCCGGTTATTTCGTCAATAAACGCGTCTTGCCAGCCTTCTTTCGACTGCATCTGATTGGTTTTGTCGCTTCTCTTGTCATAAATAACAGGATTGACGAGATATGGTGGTTTATGAGAAACGGCGTCTTTCAAGTCAAAGCGAAAAGTTGGCTCGCCGGATTCACAGCCAAAAGTTTTATAGGTATCTTGTAAAACTCTTTTTTCTAATTTGCGAGGGTCAGTGTCAATCAGTTTCTTTTCATCAATTCCTTTGAGATAATCTTTTGGCGTGGCCGTAAGGCCGATTTTTGCCCCTTCAAAATACTCGAAAATTGCCCGATTGTTCCCGTAAATACTTCGGTGAGCTTCATCAGAAATCAGCAAGTCAAAATCAAACTGGCTAAAGTATTTCAAATAATTTTGATTGTAGGACAAACTTTGAATTGTTGCGATAACAACTTGATTTTGAAGTGCTTGCTCTTTGTTTTCTTTGAAAATTGCGATGTTATATTCTTTGAGATATGAGCTGATATTTTGACTGGCTTGATCGGCAAGTTCGATACGGTCAACAAGAAATAAAATGCGAGAAGCATTACCAGTTTTCAAAAATAATTTGATGAGCGCGGCGGCAAGCAGGGTTTTGCCAGTTCCTGTTGCCATTTCCAACAAAAAACGCCTATTTCCGCCATCAAAATTCTTGGAGATTGTTTTTATGGCTTCCAGCTGATAATCTCGCAAAATTTTCCGATCTGTTTCGGTAACCGCGCCTTGACTTTGGACAATCCAATCATCTTTGAGATCAATTCCTGATAAAGGCATTGCCGTTGAAGCGGTCAATAATTTCACCAAATCTTTTTGAGTTGGCAACTTCAAAATGATTTTTTCGGCATTTTGGTTTAAATCCCAAAAATAATGAGTATCACCATTGCTTAAAATAACAAAACGGCAACGCTTGGCTTTGGCATAATCTTCGGCTTGTTTCTTGCCAACAACCGGGTCTTTGCTTTGTGATTTTGCTTCAAAAACTGCGAGAGGAAATCCTTTTGTATCTAAAAGTAAGTAATCAATAAAACCTTTGCCGTGTTCAAAATCATCGCCCAAACTTTCCAAATTCACATTGTCCTCAACCTCAATGTTTTTTGGTCCCGTTTTGTCATCAAAAAACCTCCAGCCTGAATCTTGGAGTAAGTTATTGATTTTAATTCTAGCTTTGGCTTCTTTTGCCATAAATTTATTTTGTGATTATCTTACGGTCTTCCTCTTTGCCACCAATCCGGACGATCTCCCCATTAGATAACTTCATATCTAATGGGGTAAACTCGCAACTATCAACCCAGATTTTCTTGCACTTGCAATAAGTGAATTTTTTATGGGTATTCCAAAAAATCTCATCACGCTTTTGGTCTTCTTTGGTCATCCCGCCTTCCAAAACACAATCTTTGTAAGGCC